>Ga0326597_10012746_pt1 | contig 11078 bp, 9 predicted proteins | sample RVTome_12_FD_203789 | JGI IMG/M metagenome (GOLD analysis project Ga0326597, IMG submission 203789) | Soil microbial communities from uranium-contaminated site in the Upper Colorado River Basin, Wyoming, United States - RVT100D185 | ecosystem: Environmental > Terrestrial > Soil > Contaminated >... | reverse complement strand
TCGAGGTGTGGCAGGCGTTCTATGCGACGTTCGGCACGCCGACAGATACGCCCGATGTGCGACTGGTCATCAAGGCACGGCCCGAAATGAACGATCTGCTACAGCGCATTGCGGGCGCATCGAACCTCGATCCGCGTGTGAGCATCCAAATCGAGGACGCGCGCAATGTAGCTGACGTATACACGCAGGCGGATTGTTTCGTTATCCCTAGTCGCAGCGAAGGATGGGGGATGCCACACCGCGAGGCGGCCATGATGGGGCTGCCGGTTATCACGCTACGCTACAGCGGCATGGACGATGGGCATACCGATCAGTGGGCTATCGTAGTGGATGAGCATACGATTGACCGCATCCCTACGTCGCACGAGTCTATCCAAGGACTATGGGCTAAGGCGGATGTCGCTGCACTGGCGCGCACGATGCGCGATTGTTACGACGATCCCGCATGGGCGCAGGCGCGAGGGTTGGCGGCAGCACAATGGCTACGCCGTCACCAGACTTGGGATCACGTTGCGGCGCGCTTGATTGCTGAGATCGGTGCAGCCGGCTATGACACGCGGCCCACCGCGCCAATACAGATTGCAGCGCCGCCGGTCTTCGCCATGCCGCACAGCAACGGCAACGGCCATGTGGAGGTTAAGGAGATAGCAATTGGCGCTCACGGCTGATCAACTCGCCGATATGCAAGGCGACCTCGGTATTACCGCAGATGAAACGGTCTTTACCGACGCCGAGCTGAACCGCCTCTTCACCCGCGCGGCTGAGGATTATAACACAGCGGTCTATCTGGGCTATCGGCAGCTCCTAGCCGACGCCAACAAGTTCTTCGACTATCGCGCCGGACAGACGAGCGTCTCTCGCAGCCAGGTACGCAAGCACTTATTCGAGATGTTGCAGTTCTGGCAGGATGAGAGCAGAGTGGCGGGCAATCAGCTTGCCATCCTGGGGTTGGCTCAAATCCCCCCGAAGTGGAAGGACGAACCAATTAGCCCGGACCGTGAACGCCTGCGGCGTGGCGCGCTGAATGATCCGGACGTGCCACATGTCTAGGATAGACAGTTGGAGCGGCAACAGCTGGCCTCTGGGCGCATGGGTAGATGACCACGACCTCGGCGTCGATACGGCTATCCTGATTGCCGACAAGTCTACCAGCATCACGGTAGTGCGTGCTGGCGTAGCGCAGGCCGCGCAGACGGTACGAATTGAGACATTGGCCGGGCAAGGCAAGACACAGACGATGGGCGGCGTGGTACATAGCATAGATGCACTGTTGATAGGTTACAAGGGACATCCGACCATAACCGACACCAGCATCCAGTCTGGCGATAGGTTCAAGGTGGGTGTGCAAATGTTTGAGGTGATCTCCATCATGCCGGGTCTGACCGACTCGCTTCAGGCGTATCTGACGGCAAAGGCATAGCTCATGCCTACCGGCGTAACGTGGTCGCATCCGCCGCAGCGGGCCTTTGCCGAACTGAGCGCCAGCTACGCGGCGGCGATAGAGCGCGGAATCTTCGAGATTGCGCAACGCTGGGCGCCGGAAATTGAAAGTTGGATGAAGGCCAACGCGCCGTGGGAGGATCAAACCACTAATGCGCGCCAGGGACTATATACCAAACCGGACCACTTTGTAGGCGAGATGGTCGAGCTTATCATGGCGCACGGCGTAGAGTATGGGATTTACTTAGAGCTGAATAACGCGGGTCGCTATGCCATCGTCAACCCGGCACTAGACCGATTCGCGCCGCTTATCTGGCAGGACGTCGTGAGGCTTTTATCATGAGTGCTCTTAGCGCGGCCAAAGCCATTCTCGAGGCCGATACAACGCTACTCGCCACGGCGACGGGCGGCATTTTCGACTACGACGAGACTGGCCGGCAGGGACTTTCGCGCACCATCACGCCGGCGGCATTCGATAGCAACGGCATCATCAAGCCGTGCGTGCTACTCAAGCTATGTGACGCCGTGCCGGACGCACAACTGGCCGACGATGCAAGCCAGACAGTAAGTCTACGTGAAATGTTAGAGGCTTGGTTCTATCAGGATACAGGTTATGCCGATATCGAGACTATGCGCGACCGCGTGTATGTCAAGTTGCAGGCAGTACAACTAACAGGTACTTTCGGTTGCTGGTGGGCTGGGGATGTGCGAGGCGCACGCGATACGGAGCTAGACGCCTCAGTGGAGCGGTCAGACTATCTAGTGCGGCGACGCCGCTAGTGCGCCAGAGGCGCAGAGAATGAGAGGAAACTTCTATGGCATTTGATCCTTATGGGGCGCCTACATTCGGGCTCCGCGATGTCAAGGTAGCGACGTGGAATTCCACCAACAGCTATGGCACAGCGGTGGACGTGCCCAGCGTGCAGATGATGGCGGCCACGCTGCAACAGACGGCTGCGCAGTTGGAAGGTGACGACAGCATCACGGCGACGGCGGCCAGAGCTATCGGCGGGCAGGTGCAGTTGCGCTTTGGCAGCATCAGTCTGGCCGCGCTAGAGGTGATGACGGGCCAAGCCGCTACAAGCAGCCTCACCACGCCCAACGCCGTCAAGGGTCTCAAAATCAGCGGCGGGGACAACATGCCGTACTTTGGGATCGTAGGCCAAGCCTACGCCGAAGAGGGCGATGGCGACATCCATGTCTTTATTCCCAAGTGCAAGATCACAGGCGATATCCAACTGGCGAATTTGCAGTATGGGCAGTTTGCCATCCCGGAGATGACGGTGCAGGCCGTAGACGATGCAACGTTCGGCGTCATCTACTTGGTCGAGCATGAGACTGCTACCGCCGTCGCCATCCCGCCCGCCAACATCGCATAGGAGGACTATGTGACAGAACGACAAGTAACGCCTGCCGCTACCTGGCGCAAGCCGCGGTTAGAGGGCTACACAGTAACGCTGCCCAGTGGCAATACAGTGCGATTGCGTCCGGTGGCGCTGGATATGCTCATTCTCACCGGCAAGCTGCCTGATCTCCTGACGCCCATCGCGGCGCGGTCATTATGGGTTGACACGAATGCGGACGCCATCGGCAAGGAAGTGGAGCTTGCACGCGGCTTTACCGAACTGGTCAATATCGTCGTACCGGCGGCATTGCTTGAGCCGCGTATGGTAGATGACCCGCAGGCGGATGATGAGATTGGGCCGAACGATATGGATTTTGCCGATAAACTCGCCGTGTTTCAACTCGCAACGCAGCCCGCCGAGGTGCTGCGCCAGTTTCGTGAGCAACAAGCGGGCAGTTTGGCAACTCTATCTAACGGCGACGGTGACAGGCCAACGGCCCAGCACGCTAGTAAACGTCGTTGACGCTTGGACAGCGCTGCAATTCGACAATGCCGTCGTGCTGGTGGGACGCGTCATTGAAAACGCGGCACAAGAGCAACATAATGCGGGCAACGAACAAAAACCGCGCTGGGTCAACAAGTACGAGATGGAACAGTTGCTTGACCCGGTGTTTCGTTTGCCACGTGCGCCCACAGCAAAGGAACGTGAACAGGCGAGCTTGAACGCGCTCAAGACAATGGCGCGCGGAAAACGTTCTGGCGTGCACCATATAAGGGTAGCTAACGCACCATGAATGCATTTACGCCGGGCAATCTTGGCAATGCCCAGGGTAAAATTTCCATTGATGTACGCGACCTGCGAAATGTGCAAGCCGTTGCACGCGACGTAGGGATTACGGTCGAGCGTTCTCTTGGCAGCATTGACGCGGGTGCAAAGAAGGCCGAATCCTCTTTCACGCGCCTGAATCGTAGTATTGGGTCAATTAGAGGGCAATTGCTCGCCGTAGGTGCGGCAGGCGCGATATTGACGGGTATTGGTCTGAATGTCGCTGCCAGCATGGAGGAGGCGCGCATCCAGATTCGCGGCATGGTCGGCAATGAGCGTGATGCTGTTAAGCTCATGGATGACTTACGCAAGCGGGCCGCGGCAGCGGGCGTGCCCTTCAGCGACATGCTCAGCGTCGCCACGCAACTTCTCCCCACATTTCAGGGTAACACCAAAGAGCTCGAAAAATGGTATGACTTGGTACGTCGCACGGCCACGCTCAATCGGCGCGAGGGCGTGCAAGGCGCAGCCTTTGCTATCCGTGAGGCATTGACCAGTGGCGGTACTGACCTGGTGAGTCTCTCCGAACGATTCAACATCTCGCGCGTCCAATTGCGAACGGCGCTGGAGCAGACAGGCGGCGACTTCGCCGCCGCGCTCGATATGGTATTGACCAAGATGGGCATTACCACACAAGTCGCCGATGAGATGGGATTGACATTCAATGCGTCCCTGCGCGCGGCACGTGATGCCGCGGGGCAGTTATTGGCGGAGGGTCTGACGCCCATTCTCAATATCCTGACGCCGATCCTGCAATCTACCGCATCTTGGTTATCGCAGTTGCGCGAGACGCAACCGGCAATTGGCAATATCACCGGGGCAGTGTTGGTGCTCACGGCCACTTTGCCGCCCGCGCTATTGCTGTTTAATCAACTGGTCGAGGCGGCGACCAAACTCAAGGCACTTGGCATCCTGGGCGGCTTGGGACGGGCGGGCGCGGTAGGTGCGGGCGCAGCTATCGGCGGCGCAGCAGGTATTGGCATCGTGCGCGGCGTTGGTGCGGCGACCGGCGACGAATATTTACGTACATTTGGTCTGAGCCAGTTTGTAGATGGCCTCAAGCGCATGTTTATCAGCGCGGTCAACGGTTTCCATGAAACCCTGAACGCAATTGATAGTGGTTTAGTGAGTGCGGTCAGTAGCTTCACAAGCGCCATTGCCGGAATGGTTGAGGCGATGGGCACGTTTGTCGTGCAGTTGGCGCAACAGTTCCCGGAACGTTTTCGTGGCGGTTTGCCAGGGTTGGGCGAACGCATTCTAGGCGGCGCAGCGGGCGTGCGTGGCTTGGGAACCGGACTCGAAGAAGCGGCGGCCGCACGGGCTGGGCGGCGAGCGCGCGAGATGGGCATCTTGCAGCGTGGCTTATTTCCTCTTAGCCAGATTACTGGCGATGAAGGCGCAGCGGCGCAAGCGCGTGTTCAGGTAGAACAACAGGCGGCGCAAGCGCGCCTGGATGCGATCAACCAGTGGGCGGCGTCAGTCAAACAATTGGAACAGGACACGGCGGCGGCGCGCTTGGATGCGGTTCAGTCTTACAACCTGACCTTGCGCCGTGATGCAGAGGATTATGCACGCGGGCGAGCACGGCAGGAACAACAATTAGCTGATCAAATTGCGGATATTCGCAGCGACGCCGCTGAACGTGAATCGGAATGGCAGGCTGATTTTGTCGAGCGTATAGCGGATATTCGCGCCGACGGCAACGAACGTCTAACGGACCTAGAGACAAAATACAATCGCGACCGCGAGAAGGCGGCGCATAGCCATCGCGACCGGCTCATGGATGCTGCGAGTCGTTTGGATGCCGTTGCGGTATTTCAGGAACAACGGCGCTATGCAGCGGAAACGCGGGATCGTGATGAAGCGTTTAAGGACCAGCGCAATGACATCGAAAAACAACTAGCGGAACGCATCGCACAAGAACAGGAAGCACACGAGGAACGTTTAAACGCCGCTCGCAAAGCGGATGAAGAACGCATTATTGAGCTACAAGACAATCTAGCCGAACAGCAGCGAATGGAGGATGAAGATAGAGCTATCCGGTTGCAACGCATGGCTGAGGACCAGCAACAGCGTCTCACGCAATTGGCGACGCAAGCGGCGCGTGAACGGGCCGCGCTAGACGCCGCGCTGACGGCGCAATTGGCGACGCAGGGCGATTATTATGCAAAGCTGTTAGTAGCGCAAAGCAAACATCAAACCGAATCGCAGCGAATGTTTGACGAATGGTGGGAAGGCATCAAAGCGGCTTTCCGCGGTGCGCCCGCTGGACCGGGTGGAGGAACGGGCGGCATTCAACGCGGTGATCCTATTGCGCCGCAGCCATTTGCCGACGGGGGGCCGGTGCGTCGCACGGGTACGGCATTGGTCCACGCAGGCGAATATGTGCTCAATCCTATGACAACGGCCATGTTGACAAGCGCGCTGGGCGGTCTGAGTCAATCTGGGTTAGTTAATGCTACGCGTGGCGGGCGATCCATAACCTGGAATGGCGATGTGAGCGTAAGCATCGCGGGCAGCACAAATATGGGATCGGGCGAAATGTACGTCGTGGCGCGACAGGCGTTCACGGACGCGCTAGGGGAGATAGCATCCCAATGACGCTCTATGCGGTCAAAACCGGCACGGACCAGGCGTTGATCGACCTGGTGGACATCACGCCACAACCGGCCTCCAACGGCGTCGAATATACCGTGCGTGATAGCGCCATCGATGGCACGGTGAGCGAACAGGGTAAATTTATCGAATTGCGCTGGTCGAGCCTTGCCAGCATCACGGAATACACGACCATGTTGGCGCAGTTTGGTTTGACCTCAGTGAACACGGCGGAGGTGACGATTTTGGCTCCATCGGAGTTGTATGGTTTTGTAAGGTACAATGGCCTCGCCGTCAGGCCGGAGAAGGGAGTCTCGATACAACGGCGTGATTATTTTTTGCGTGGCATTGTTCTGGTCGTCAAAAATCTGACCACGGCGGCTTGACATGACTCTTCGCTTCTTCGCATTGGCCCCGGAAATAATTTTCAAGGCTCGTGTAAACCAGACTTCTTTCACCTATCCGATTTCCCAAGTGGTCTTCGACGGCGTGACCGTCGGCGCATATACCGACATCCAACGCAATCAGACGATCCTGTTTGGCACGACCGAGGGCGGCGATGATCTAGGCCGCCAGCGCACCGGACCGATAGACGCAACCGCAGATATACTCTATTTTGGTCGATGTAGTGAAGGCACTTCGGATGGCGAAGTATCGCTTGAGGACGATGCTTACATCACCATCTTGGCCGATTGGCGCGTCTGGTCTCGTCCGCCTTTCATCGCGTCCGATGGAACCTTGTACAAGGATGGCAGCGTCGAGGTTGGCGTTTTCACTACCACACCTCCTCCAGTCGCAAATGCTGGATTGCCCGCCGCCGGGACCATAGACGACACGTCCGGCGTGCTGCGTGTACGACTACCCAGCGGAGCGCAGACAAGTTTCGCCACTACCGCAGGCGCTACCATCACGAACTACGCTTGGACATTGCCCACCGGCGTCGCGCTGGTAGGCGGCTACGCACTCACCGATTCCGTCATCGAGGTGGACGCCGACCCTGGCTTCTATTGGATCGATCTCCTTGTCACCGATTCTAATGCACAGTCACACCGGGCGCGCACCTGGATACTGGCACGCGATCCGGATGACGACCTGACCATTACCGGCGTCACCGTGCGGTCGCATCGGCGCACACAGGACGGTCAGACGCTCACCATGCAATTGACGCAGGACCTACCGCCGGGCAATTACCCCGACGGCACGTTGGTTTGTCTCTTCGACGGCGAACCCGCCACCAGCGCGGACCGTCTCAACCTACGCTTTTGGGGCTGGCATCAAAGTGACCCGGCTACCATCCGAGCGCAACGTACGGGATTGGTCCGCTACACTGAACTAACTTGTGTGGACGTGGCTGGACGGTTGGCAGTCTTGCCCGGCTTCCCGCAGGTCGTCGAGAATGACGCCGTGCGCGATGCTACCGAATATGCGTCGATTACCTGGGCGCACATGGTCGGCTTGACGCTCGACCTCTACATCCATTATCTGTTGCAATGGCATAGCACCGCGCTCGATCTTACCGACTATTTTGCGACGGGCACGACCACGATCTACAGCATCGGCGGCGCCATCTCGAGCGACGGCGGCAGTCTATGGGAGCAGGTCAAGCGTCGCGTCAAGGCATTTGTGCCAGCCAAGAGTATCGGCTGTGACGCCTATGGGCGATTGCTCGTGCGCGCCGATCCGTTGGAGGAGGAACCAGACCAGCGCACGAGTAACGTCCACGCGGCGCTGACGATGGCGGATGTCTCTGAAATCCGTTTCACGCACAAGCGCACGCCGGGCGTGCATTGGTTGCGTGGCAATGCAATTCAGGCCATCTCGTCGCTGCCGACGGACGCCGCGGGCGATATTTATCAGCCGACCTTTTTCTGTATCGCTCCTGGAGACGTACCGGGGCAAGGCGAGACGGAAGAGACACGAGGCGAACAACTCTCGCCATCACAGACGCTGCTCAATACCAGCACCGGCCATCACTATGCCCGCGTCAACGCGCGCGAGTCTCTCTTCGACCTGACACTGGTAGGCGATGACTGGTATCACCTGGACCCGGCCTCGCAGGAATGGGTCACGCTGACGCTAGACGCCGCCTACGCCGCGCAGAGGGGACTGAGTTTTACGACAGAACGAGGAGTGCTGCATGAGGTGGATTTCGGCTATCCGACCGGCCCGACCGGGACCACGCGCACGACGCGCATCACCTGGGAGCGCGAGACGACAGGCCAGCCGGCATTGACGGTTACGCAGCCGGACGTGCCTGCGGTAGACGATGGCAACGATGATTGGTTTATACCGCCGGTCGTCTGGACGCCGCCATTGCCGGGCGATCCAACCGTTTGGTATGGGACTCCGGCCGCCTACATCCTTTGGGACGGCGCGCACGTTATGCGGACGTGGAATGTTCAGGCTGCGTCTCCGGTCTGGGAACTGGTGGATACCGGAATCACGGGCACGATCTATGACGGACAATATGTTCACGTAGACGCAAGTACGGTTGGCATGTGGTTGCTCACGGCAGATGGCGTATGGTGGTGTGCCGATATTATGGCGACCACTCCATCATGGTCGAAGAAACTCGCTATCGCCACGGTGCAGGCTGCGGATGCGGCTATCGCTACCGGCAGCATTATCCTCAAGGCGATGATGGCCTATGCGTCAGAGCCGGGCTATCTAATCGTCGCCACGGGACCGGACAGCCTGACCAGCGCCGAGAGCTTTACTTATGCTCACAGCTACACTTGGCATACGCATGATTATGGCGATAACTGGACACAGGTAGATATGTCCAGTTTTACTGAAACTGTCAGTAGCAATACAGCGGGCTATTTCGGCTGCGGGCGTTATGGCATTGATATTTACAAGTCGTCGCCGGTGATCTGGTGTGTACGTTCGACGCCGAATCTACAAGACAAAACGGCTGTGTTCAAGTCAACTGATCTGGGCGATACATGGACGAAAGAGTATGCAATCACGGACTTTTCCGGCGATGTGGATGTGGGACCGGGTATTTTAGGACCATTCCCGGACATCACGGATCGTAGCTATATGCAACGTGGCAACAATCTCAGCGGGACGTGGGGTTGGATATATACGTCGGATGACGCATGGGCCACGGCGACGGCACAGACTAAGCCGGCCGGCTATAGCGGGACGGATTTCCAAGTACGGCCCAACTCACATACATTCGACCCGGATCATTGTCTTGCATTGTGGCGCAAGACAACGGGCAATGCGTTTGTCCAGGAATCCTATGACGGCGCTGCCACCTGGATCGAACTATGGGATACTGGCGTAGTAGCGACTAGAGTCAATACGCCAAATGGTTGGCCGCCCGATGTGGATATTTGGTTCACAGTCTATAAGAACAAGGCGCTCGCGGGAACCGGCGTCATCGTATATACGGATGATAATTTCGCTACGACACCTGCCGAAAAAGAAGGCAATTTAGTGGCGCTCATCGGGTCATGGACGACAGGCGACTGTAACGGCTTTGCACTCCCGCGTTTGGGCCCCAATGCCTAAGGACAAATTATGACACTCAAGGGTATTTTTGGTCGCGCCAGCTATGCCGACGAACAGCGCCGCTGGCTCTATGGGCGGCTTGGCCGTCTTGCCGACGACGGCACGACCTATATCATAGAAATTCCCTATCGCGAAAAATATCTCTGGGTGCGGATGGGAGCCAACGGCGACCAAGCGCCAATGGTTGCATATAACAAAGGCGGCGTCGCGCTGCGCGGCAACCTGCCGGTGCGGATGCGCCGCGACAATGGCGTACTGACCATCTATGAGGTAGACGCCGCGCTACTGACTACTGATCCCAATGCACCGGCCACGCCGGGGGGCGTTGCCATTCATCATCATCGTAGCGTCGCCGGGACGCCGGAAGCCGCCAACCCGCTGTCCTTCGAGTTGGAAGCCAAGCAAATCGACCGCGGGCGTGTCTGGAGTGCGGGTGGCATGAGTGTGACCATCAACGCGTTTCGCTATTATTTCAACGGCGCGTGGCAAACATGGGAAGGCGGCGATCTCGACCTAACTGCCAACATACCCGGCGATGCCGGTGAACACGCCTGGGTGCTAGTGGGCATCGACCCTGCCACTAATACGGCGGTCGCCGTGACCGGAACCAGCGTCATCTATGCCACAGAGTTGGAGTACGCCGACCTAGATGCCATTGCGTTTGGCGAGTACATCCCGTGCGGCGCGGTCAAGGTGCGCGACGACGATACGGCGTTGACCGACGTGACCGACTACGTGGACGCGCACGGTTGGTACAATGGCGGCCCGGCAAAGGCTGCGACGGCTACGGTCTATGTTGCAAAGACAGGCGTGGATACGCTGGATGGTCTGCACCCAGAACGCCCCAAGCTGACCATCGGGGCGGCTATCACGGTCGCGGGCACGCTCATTACGGCAGGCGCAGACAAGGTTCGCGTCGAGGTGCTGGACGGCGGGACCTATAGTGAGAATCTCGTGTTGGGTCCCGACATGATTTTGCACGCGCCCGCGGCGACAGTGGTGGGCACGCTACAACTGGATGACGGCTGTTCTGCGTTATTGGATAGACAATATCCATCCGCCTCCAATGATCAGGTCATGCTTTCACGCATCACGACCGGGGGCGGCGAAATATCGTCTTATCGTGCCAATATTGTAGATGGGCGCGGCGTGGGCGGAGCAGTCACCGGAACGATTAACATTCAGAACGAGGCTGAAACTGGCGTCATCTTTTGTTGGGTGGGCCAAGTTTTTGTAGCGCAGGGCGGTTTCGGCGTTCGTGATAGTGCCGGGGCCGGATTCGGGCATGTCCATTTCATTTTTAACGACCTCTATTTGGCTGGCAACAACGCCATCGGCCTCCGCAACACCAAC
>Ga0326597_10012745_pt1 | contig 11079 bp, 8 predicted proteins | sample RVTome_12_FD_203789 | JGI IMG/M metagenome (GOLD analysis project Ga0326597, IMG submission 203789) | Soil microbial communities from uranium-contaminated site in the Upper Colorado River Basin, Wyoming, United States - RVT100D185 | ecosystem: Environmental > Terrestrial > Soil > Contaminated >... | reverse complement strand
CGCGTGCGCCGCGGGCTTGCCGTGGCCGGGGGGGCTTGCCGTGGCCGGGGGACCGCGGCATGGGCGTTGCCGTCCTGCCCGACGCACCTCCGCGCGACGAAACTGCCACCAACGCGACGATGCTGACGAGAGCAACCATGGAATCGAGAATCATTTCCATCGACGAGGCGAACCGGATGCTGCCGCTCTTGCGCCACATCGTCGAAGACATCACCGCGAACTGGGAGAAGATCATCTTCAAGCGGGCGCAGCTCGAGCGCACCGAGAAGGGGCACGGCACCCTCGAGACCGCGGCGTCGCGTGAGGGACGGGATCACTCCGTGCAGGCTCTGAAGTGCGAGCTGAACCAGTTGATCGACAAGATCAACAGCTACATCCGCGAGGTCGAGGAACTCGGCTGCTTCGTGGAGGAATTCAAGCGCGGGATCGTCAACTTTCCGTCGCTCTACTGCGGTCGCAAGGTCTTCCTGTGCTGGAAGCCGGACGAATCGATGGTCGCGCACTGGCACGAGCTCGACGAGACCTTCAACGACCGCGTGCCGATTCGCGACGTGCGTGACTTCCTCTATCGCAGCCCGATCTGCGAGAAGCGTGGCTGAGGGCCAGCGAACGAGCTCCCGAACCGTCCGAGCTGGCACTCCAGCGTCCCCCACGGCCTGCGATGTCTGCGAAGGGCCGCGGCATGGAGATCGCCACCCGCGCGGGCGTCAACCGCCGGTCGAAATCGCGGCGAGAACATCTTCCGGGACATCGAGGTCGCTGTGGACGACCTGGACGTCCTCGTGCTCTTCGATGTCGTCGAGGAACGACATCACGAGCTGGGCCTTTGCTGGATTCGTGATGACGAGCGGGTTCTGCGGCACGTAGACGATTTCCGTGCGCACGAACAGCGGCCGATCGTTCTCGGCTTCTCCCCACTTCTTCTCCTGCCCGACGCCACGCTTGCGCTCGAGGAACTTCTGCAGGTTCGAGCGCACGAGGTCGAAGTCCTCCGCGCGCGTGTAGACGTCGAACACGTCACCACCGTCTTCGACGTTGTCCGCCCCGGCTTCGATCGCCTGCTCGAACATCTCGTCCTCGCTGGCGTCCTCGCGAGAGATGCAGAGCAGTCCCTTGCGGTCGAACCGCCACATCACGGCGTTGCTCTTGCTGAGCTGGCCGCCGCGTTTCTCCAGGAGGTTGCGGATCTCGCCGCCGGTCCGGTTGCGGTTGTCGCTCAGGACCTCGATCAGCACCGAGACGCCTTCGGGGCCGACGCCCTCGTAGGTGATCTCCTGAAGGTCTTCGCCCAGCAGCTCGCCGGTGCCCTTCTTCACCGCGCGGTCGATCGAGTCCTTCGGCATCGACGCAGCACGCGCCTTGTCGATCGCGTAGCGGAGCTTGAGGTTCTCCAGAGGGTTGCCGCCGCCGTTGCGGGCCGCGACCATGATGTACTTCGCGAGCTTGGAGAACGTCTTCGACCGACGAGCGTCCTGCGCGCCCTTGCGGTGCTTGATGTTCGCCCACTTGGAATGGCCGGCCATGATCGTCCGAGTTCGGGAGGTTCAGAGGTCGGAGGCCGCGCCGGTGCACGGCGCCCGATCGAATGCGCGCGCCGGAGAGCTGCGGCGCAAGCGCGCTGCGAGCCATCTGGCGACACCGTTCTACGCCAAGATAATGGATCGCGGCGGGCTTGCCAACTGCCCGAACGCCGTCCGCCTCGACGCCGCGCCCCGACGCGACATGGCTGACGCGGTTCAGCGCTTCCTGCGTGCCTTGGGTCGGCTGCTCTTCGGGCGCGTATTCGGCATGGGGTCCTGCGCCGCCGCCCTCTGAGCGGACGAAGCGCCGCCTCCCCGGCTGCTCTTCGACCCCGGCGTCGTCTTTGCACCGGCAGACGACGTCGCGCGCACGCGCTTGGTCGCCGACGGCTTGCGCACGACCTTGCGTGTCGCGGGGCGACTCGACTTCTTGCCCGCGGCGGCCTTTGTCGCGTGCGGTCTCGCCGCCGGCGTGGCGGCGCGGCTCACGCTGCCCCTGCTCGCACTGCCCCTGCTCGCACTGCCCCTGCTCGCACTGCCACCGGTCGCGCTGCCACCGGTCGCCGCGACGGATGCCGCGGCGGCATTCGTCCGCGCCAGGCTGGCCCGTCCGCCCCCGCCGGCGACCATCGGTGCGGGCAATCGCACCGTCCCGTCCGGCCGCGAATTCGCGTGGGTGTGGAAGAGCAAGTAGTGGTGGAGGTGCAACGCAGTCTCCTGGCCGACCGCTTCGAACAGGTGTTTCGCCTTGCGATCACGCGTGTCGGCGGACTTCACGATGCCGATCTCCGCGAGGTGGCGCTCCATACTAGCGCTCAACGGCACGACCGGGTGCGCCTTGGTGCGCATCAGCACGAACTCGACGGTCGCGGGATCGAGCCCCTTGACGGTCTTGAAGAAGCGTCGGAAATCGGTGAGGTTCGCCTCGACGAGCGGCTCGAGCGTGACGCGCCGGCGTTCCTTGTGCACGTGTTCGAGGAAGTCCTTGATGAACACCGCGAGCTCGAGCGAATCGTTGGCCCCCGAGAGCTGCTCCTGGATCTCGCGAACGACGCTGACGCGAACCTCGTTCCAGTCGACGAACTCGTCTTTGAGCCTCGAGAAACACTGCCAGGCGTCCTGAGGCGACATGTGGAAGTGCAGCTTATGGAAGACGACGAGGTCGACCACCGTCTGCGGGTAGTCGATCGCGGCGACGGACGAGCTGCGCCAGAACCGCTCGGCGGCGTCTACCAGGGTCTTGAGGCGTTGACTGATCTTCACGCGATTCCTCGTACGCGTCGTGAGCGCGATGGCCCGACGGAGCCCCGCTTCCCCACCAGAACCCCGCTTCGCACCAGAGCCGATTGGCCCGGTCTCCCACGGGGGACCCGGTCTCCCACGGGCGGCGGAACTCGCGGATATCCGGGCGCGTGTTTCTCGGCCCGTCCCGGCTACCGAACTCGTCTGGGGACGGTGATGACGGGGACTGTGGTGATGCAGCGCCGCCGCCGCAGTGATCTTGCGGCGGACTTGCGGCGATCGGACCCTCCGCGCAGCCGACGAATTCGGCAGTCGAGGGGCCGGTATCTGGCGGGCAGTATAGCGGGTATTCCCCCTGAAGGAAAGAGGCATATTCCTCTGGTCGCGCCCCTGTGCGACAGCAGTAACTAATTTCAGAGGAATGACTTAGGCTCGATCGAGGGGGTTCGTCCAGTGCGCTTCGTGGGGGCTTTCGATGACAGAATCGTTGTCAGATCCGGCCGGGCTCGTTGCGCCTGGCGCGCCGCGTCCGCCGTGGTCGTCCTCGCGGCCCGGAGCGGCCCAACGGAGGCGACGCTTGTCGCCCTTGAGGTGCGCGCGACGCCGGTGCGCAACCAGTTCGGCGACGATGCTGACCGCGATCTCCTCGGGAGTGCGGCTGCCGATGTCGATGCCGATCGGCGCGCGCACTTCGGCGAGGCGCGCCCGCGGAACGCCCGCGTCGCTGAGGCTCTTGAAGATCCGTCCGATCTTTGCCTTGCTGCCGATCAAACCGACGTACGACGCGTCAGTGCGCACCGCGCGCGCGAGGACGCATTGGTCGTAGCGGTGTCCGCGCGTCACGATCACGATGTAGGACGACGGCGTGATCGTCAGGCGATCGAAGCACGATTCGAAGTCGCAGACCACGACATCGCGCGCCGACGGAAAGTGATCCCGATTCGCGAACTGATCGCGGTCGTCGACGACGACACAGTCGATGCCGACATTCTGCGCGAGTGGCACCAACTGGCGGGCGATGTGTCCGGCGCCGAAGATGTGCGCGACCGGGCAGCCGAGGGGCTCGATGAAGATCTCGACCGTGCCGCCGCACGCGAGGCCGTCCTCCGCCGCAGTCTTCGGCGTCAGCTTGAACGCACGCCGCAACGGCTGGTCGAGGTCGATCGCTTCACGCGCCAGCGCCCAGACGTCCGCTTCGGTGCAGCCGCCGCCGATCGTCCCGAACGTCGTGCCGTCGTCGCGGACGAGCATCTTCGCGGCTTCCTTGCCCGGCGTCGAGCCCGTCGCTCCGATAACCGTCGCGAGTGCGCCGCGACGACCGCTTTCGAGCAGCGCCGCGATCTCCTGGTAGATCCCGGACATGGCGCCAGTTGTAGCACGTGGTCGTGAGCCGTGCCAGTCCGCCGGAAGCCGCCTTTCCGGCCCGGTGTCGGGCCTCTGACCGATCCGTCGTCGCGTTGTATACTTCGGCGTTCGAGAGCCGTGCGAGGCTCGGTCGATCGGAACCTCCGGGTTCGGGAAAAGACGTGACCCAACAGCAGAAGTCGGCCGCTTCCTGGAGCAATCTGCCGATCTCGGTCCAGCCGCGCTTCGATTGCGATCAGCTCGCGTTGATCTACGGGACCTGCTTGCTCGACGCGGTCTTCGTGCTCGACTGTGAGACCGGCGCGCTCGTCGCGGCGAATCAGCGCCTGCTCGAGCTCCTCGACTACTCACTGGAGGACCTCGACGAGACCGACATCTGTTTCCGCCAGGTGGTGCATCCGGAAGACCGCGCGATCTTCCAGACGTGGCTCCAGGACGGACCGGGCGAGAGCGGCAGGGTCTTCCAGGTGCGACTCCTGCGGTCGTCGGACGACGGTTTGCCGGTCGAGATCTCGCTCAAGCGCATCCGTTGGCAGCGTCGCGAGTACCAGCTCGGTTTCGTGCGGGAGAGCGGCGATCGGCATCGCCGCGAGGCGAGGCTGCGCGACGAGGCGGACGTGCAGAAGGAGCGTGCCGTGCGGGCGCTGAAGTCATCGCTGCGCATGTACGAGCTCAACGAGAAGATCAAGTCGACGCTCGTGCTGACGACAAAGCTCCTGAACGCCGCGGACGAGGAGCAGCTCTTCAGCGAAGCAGTGCGCGTCCTGACGAACGAGGACGGCGTGAACTTCCGCGACGCGACGATCCTCGTGCTCGAGGACTGCTCGCTCTACACCGCGTGTTCGACGACGCCGGGCGAGCGACGTGTCTATTCGCTCTCGGACAACAACAAGTATTCACGGCTGATTTCCGAGGGGTTGCTCTGCAACGCGGACACCGACGTGGCGCAGCAGGAGTTCGTCTTCCCACTGCAGAGTCGTGGCTCGCTCCTCGGCATCGTCGAAGTGTCGCAGCATCCGCGCGAGAAGGCGCTTTTCGACGAGCACCGCCCGATCCGCGAGTGGCAGAAGGACATGTTGGTGCAGATCGGCGACATCATCGCGCTGCTGCTCGACAACCTGCGGCTGAACCGCGAACTCAAGCGCAAGTCGATCGTCGACTCCCTTACCGGCGCCGGGAACCGTAGTTTCTTCATGCAGCGACTGCGCGCGGAGGTCCAGCGTGCGCGCCGCTACAACCGCCCGATGTCGCTGATCTTCCTCGACGTCGATCACTTCAAGGGAATCAACGACAGCTACGGTCACCTGCAGGGCGATCAGGTGCTGCGGGACCTCGGCCAGCTCTTCCGTGCGAACCTGCGCGAAGTCGACGTGCTCGGCCGCTACGGGGGCGACGAGTTCGTGCTTCTCCTGCCGGAGACCGGTCTCGAGATGGCGCGCGACACCGCGGAGAAACTCATCCGCTCGGTGCGTGAGCATCACTTCCCGAACCTCGACGATCCGAGGCAACGCGTCGACGTGTCGATCAGCGTCGGTCTCGCCGCGCTGCAACCGGGCCAGGACGAAGAGCGCTTCATCCAAGCCGCCGACGCTGCCCTCTACGTCGCGAAACGCGACGGCCGCAACCGGCTGGCGGTCACGGCGAGCGGATCGGAAGCGCACGTCTGTGCCGCGGCGGGCGGCACTGTCGATCTCGACGTCCACGGCGATGCGGCGGTCGCGGAGAGTCCGACGAGCATCCGAGGACGCACGCCCGGCGCCTGGGTCAACGGCTGACGCCGTCGTCCGCGCCGGCTTCGCCGTCGTCCGCGCCGGCTTCGTCGTCGTCCGCGCCGGCTTCGTCGTCGTCCGCGCCGGCTTCGTCGTCGTCCGCGAGCTCGATCTCCTCGCCGCTGCGCGTCTTCTCGAGGATCGACTCGATGCGCTCGATGGCGTCGCCGGTCGGCTGCTCGAGCACGAATCGCAGCACCGGTGTGTGGCGGATCTCGAGCGCTTTGCCGACGCGGCGCTGCACGTAGCCGCGAGCGTCTTCGAGCGCGCGCATCGAGGTCGAGCGCTCCCCCTTGGTTCCGAGGACCGAAACGCGGACCTTGGCTTCGCGTAGATCGTACGTCGGCTCGACCCCGAGCACGGTCACGAAGCCCAGGCGCGGATCCGACAGCTCACGCTGGATCACGTGACTGACCAGGAACTTCATGCGGCTCGCGATGCGCTGCACGTGTCGCGGGGGCATCGAACTCGATTCGAAGGGGACCGGTGGAGGCGAGACCCCAAGCGCGAGGGCGACCGCCGAAGCCACGGCCGGACGCACACGTTCGAGGCCGGTGTGTGCGCTCTCTACTCCCGTGAGCCTGCGCTCGGCAAGGATCAGAGGGTGCGAGCGCGAAGCTCGATCGCGAAGCCCTCGATGACATCGCCTTCCTTGATGTCCTCGTAATTCGAGAGCTTCACGCCGCACTCGAAACCGTCCTTGACCTCTTTCACGTCGTCCTTGAAGCGCTTCAACGTCGAGAGGGAGCCGGTGTAGATCACCTTGCCGTCGCGGATCAGGCGCACCTTGTCGTTGCGCAGGATGAATCCGCTCGTCACCATGCAGCCAGCGATGTTGCCGATGCGCGACGCACGGAAGACCTGGCGGATCTCGGCGCGGCCGTGGATGACCTCGATCTGCTCGGGCGCCAGGCGCGATTCCATCGCGCCGCGGATATCGTCGACCGCCTCGTAGATCACCTTGTAGTGGCGGATATCGACGCCCTCGTCTTCGGCCAGTGAACGGGCGCGGTCGTCGGGAACGACGTGGAAGCCGAGGATCACGGCTTCCGACGCCGCCGCGAGATGAACGTCTTCCTGCGTGATCGCGCCGACGCCGGTGTGGAGCGTGACGATGCGGACTTCTTCGGTCGACAGGCCCTCGATCGAAGTTCTCAGCGCCTCGATCGAGCCACGAACATCCGCCTTCAAGATGACGCGCAGCTCCTTCGTGTCGTTGTCCTCCATGCGGCGCACGAGGTCTTCGAGGGACACCTTCTTCACCGCGTAGCGCTGCGCCTGATCGATCTCGCGCTGTCGCCGTTCGCGTTCCTCGGCGAGCTGCTTGGCTTGCTTCTCGCTGGAGACGACGTAGAAGCGCTCGCCGGCCTCGGGCGCCGGGTTCATGCCGACGATCGTCACTGGCATAGACGGCCCCGCCGACTTGACTTGGAGCGAGCCGTTGACCAGCAGATCGCGGACGCGACCGTGACTCGCGCCGGCGAGCACGTAATCGCCGAGCTTGAGGGTGCCGTCCTTGATGAGCACGGTTGCGAGCACACCGCGGTGCTTGGTCGCCTCGGCCTCGAGCACGACGCCGACCGCAGGGCGCTTCGGATCCGCCCGCAGTTCGAGGATCTCGGACTCGAGGCTCAGCGTCTCGAGCAATCGGTCGACTCCCTGGCCCGTCGCCGCGGAGACTTCGACGACCTCCGTCCTGCCGCCCCACTCGACCGGCTGCAGGCCGAGGCGCGAGAGCATCTCCTTCGCGCGTTGAGGATTGGCCGTCGCGAGGTCGATCTTGTTGAGCGCGACGACGATCGGAACCTTGGCGGCGTTCGCGTGGTTGATCGCCTCTTCGGTCTGCGGCATCGGCCCATCGTCGGCGGCGACGACGAGCACCGCGACGTCCGTCGCGTTCGCGCCGCGGGCGCGCATCTCCGTGAACGCCTTGTGCCCTGGCGTGTCGATGAACGTCACGTGCACGTTGCCTTTGTCGACGCGGTACGCGCCGAGGTGCTGCGTGATTCCGCCGTGTTCCTTCGAGGTCACCGAGGTTTCGCGGATCTTGTCGAGGAGCGAGGTCTTGCCATGGTCGACGTGGCCGAGGAAGGTGACTATCGGCGCGCGCAAGACCATGTCTTCCGGCGCGCTCTGGTGTGCTTCGAGCGTGCGAAGCGCTTCGTCGAAGTCGTCATCCCGCTTCTTGAAGACGACCTCCGTGCCGAACTCGAGGCAAAGTTCCTCGACCAGCGCTTCGTCGAGATACTGGTTCAGCGTCGCGAGCTTGCCGAGCTCGATGAGCTTCTTCATCAGCATCGGGACCTTGAGGCCGAGCGCGCTAGAGAGGTCCTTGAGCTTGACCGGCGGCGAAATCTCGACCTTCGTCGGCGGTTTGAAGCCCGACGACTCGGCGCCGCCGCGGCTACCCGGGCGAAGACCACCGCCAACGCCGCTGCGGCCACGGCTTCGGAACCGAGTTCCGCCCTGCTGCGACGAGTACTCGTCCGTCGGGAAGAAGCGCTTGACGCCGCGACGACCCCGTCCACCACCCTGGCGAGCGTCCGAGCTTCCGGCCGGTCTGTCCGGACCCCATCGGCGTGCGCTGTCGGTCGCCGCGGGGGAGTCGACGCGACGCGAGCCGTTGCCGCCTTGGCGTTCGCCCTCGCTCCGTCCACCGGGGCCGCGACCCGCGTCGCTCCGCGCGCCACGACCGTCCGTGCGCGGCGCAGGCTTAGGCGGCGGGGGGGGCGGCGGTTTGTAGCGGTCCCGGAGAATCTGCGCGACGGTCTCCGGCACGTTCGACATGTGCGTCTTGACGACGACGCCCTGGGTCTTCAGGAAGTCGATCAGTTCCTTGCTCGACTTCCCGAGCTCCTTGGCGAGAGAAAAGACGCGCACGCCGGCCGCCGCTGCTGCCGCTGCCGCCGCCGCTGCCGCCGCGCGCGCGGCCTTGGCCGCCTTGGCGGACTTGGTAGCTCTCGCAGCGCCCCCGCCCGGCGTCGCAGCGCCCCCGCCCGGCTTCGCAGCGCCCGGCGTCGCAGCGCCCCCGCCCGGCGTCGCAGCGCCCCCGCCCGGCGTCGCAGCGCCCCCGCCCGGCGTCGCAGCGCCCGGCTTCGCGGCGCCCCCGCCCGGCTTCGCAGCGCCTCCGCCCGGCGTCGCAGCGCCCGGCTTCGCAGCGCCTCCCGCAGGCGCGCCGCTGGCCAACGCGGGCTTCTTGCCGGTGGAGGTGTCGTCCTTCTGGGTCGCCAACGGTGGTCCTTTCTATCGCTGCAACGCGTCGGTCACGACGCGATCGCGCGGGACGGGCCCCGCGAGACGGGCAAAGTTCAGGATTCTACGACAAACCCGACGCGACCGTGACCGGATTCTTCGGGGACGGCATCAATCCTCGCGGAGTGCCTCGGACTCCGGATCGACGTCCTCCGCATCCTCGTCGGAGTCGTGATCCGCGTCCGAATCGTCGTCGCCGGTCTCGTCGCCGGTCTCGTCGTCAGTCTCGTCGCCGGTCTCGTCGTCGGTCTCGTCGTCGGTCTCGTCGTCGGTCTCGTCGTCGGTCTCGTCGTCGGTCTCGTCGTCGGTCTCGTCGTCGGTCTCGTCGTCGGTCTCGTCGTCGGCGACGACCGCGAAGCCTTTTGCCGCTGCCGCAGCGTCTGCCATCGCCTTCTTGAGCGCCGCAGCGAGCGTCTCGTTGACGGCATCGGCGGCCATGTCGCCCGGCGCGCGCAGGACGGCCTCGTCCCCGTCGTCGATCTCGTCGCCATCGAAGTCGGCGTCGAAGTCGTCGTCGCCCGAATCCGCCTCGGGAGGTGGCTCCTTGCGCATCTTCTCGAGGTCTTCGTCGGTGATCGTCTGGATATCGAGGTCCCAGCCGGTCAACTTCGACGCGAGGCGAACGTTCTGGCCACGCCGTCCGATCGCGAGCGCCTGCTGCTCCGGCTTGACGTAGATCGTCGCGCGGACGTTCTCGAAATCGAGGTCCATCGACGAGATCTCCGCCGGTTTCAGCGCGTTCATGATCAACACCTCGATCGACTCGTTCCAGCGGACGATGTCGATCTTCTCGCCGAAGAGCTCGTCGACGATGTTCTTGATCCGTGAGCCGCGCACTCCGACGCACGCGCCGACGCAGTCGACGTTGCTGTCGTACGTCGTGACAGCGATCTTGGTGCGGTAGCCCGGCTCGCGGGCGATTTCCTTGATTTCGATCACCTTGTCGGCGACCTCGGGCACTTCGAGCGCGAAGAGCGCTCGCACGAGCGATCCGTCCGTGCGCGACAGCGTGATCTTGACGCGGTTGGTGTTCTTGCGCAGATCCTTCACGACGACCTTGATGCGCTCGCCGACCTTGAAGCGCTCGCCTGGCGCTTGCTCGCTGCGCGGCAGGAAGCCCTCGACGCGACCGAGATTGATCACGAGGTTCGGCCCCTCGTGGCGCTGGACGACTCCGGCGACGAGCGTCCCGACCTTGTCCTCGTACTCGTCGAAGATCCGGTCGCGTTCGGCCTCGCGGATCTTCTGGAAGAGCACCTGCTTGCCAGCCATCGCGGCGAGGCGGCCGAGGTCGTCGGTGTCGATGGCCTGGTCGCCCTCGAACGCGCGCATCTCGCCGGTCTCGCGGTTGATCTCGACGCGGATTTCCTCCGACTCGCCGTACTTTTTTCGCACCGCGGAGAGGACGCAGGCTTCCATTCCCTGGAACACGACTTCCTTCTCGATCTCTTTCGAGCGGTGGATCGTGTCGACGAGCCGGAGGATCTCTTCAGTCATCGAGTTTCGAGCCGTCCTGTGTCGGAGCTGGCGGCGATCGGATTGCGGTCCGAGTCGACGCTTGCGTCTCGCGAATCCGGGAGAAAGCGGCACCGGGCATCCCGAACCTCGATTCGGGAGTCCGAGTCGGCCGACAGCGAATCCTTGCCCTGGAATCGCGGCGGCACGGTCGCCGCGTCCCGCGGAGCACGGCGGACCGCCGTGCGCCACGCGCACAGCGGCGGCAGCGCCGAGACCGCGAGCACGAAACGCTCCGCGCGGCGCCGCATCGCTCCGGAAATCGCTCGCTCCGGAAATCGCTCGCGCCGGAAATCGCTCGCGCCGGAAATCGCTCGCGCCGGCAACGGGGCGCCGCGCGCCCACCGCGAGCGCGCGTCCGCGGTACGACCGCCACGCCGCCGCCGCCACGACGCCGCATCCGCCGCACGTGCTCC
>Ga0326597_10012744_pt1 | contig 11079 bp, 10 predicted proteins | sample RVTome_12_FD_203789 | JGI IMG/M metagenome (GOLD analysis project Ga0326597, IMG submission 203789) | Soil microbial communities from uranium-contaminated site in the Upper Colorado River Basin, Wyoming, United States - RVT100D185 | ecosystem: Environmental > Terrestrial > Soil > Contaminated >... | reverse complement strand
GGCAGGTCGCAGGCGGGCGGCCGCGCCGGTGATGGCGCGCCAGCGCTGTCGCTCCCGGGCCAGGCCGACGCCGGCGGCGGGCGGCGCCGTTCGCCAGTCCCAGGTTCCGGCGACGCGCACGGCAACATCGAGTTCGCGCGTCCATGCTTCGGTATCGGGCGCCGCATCGGGCACGGTCGTATAAAGCGCAATCGAGTTCGGCTTCGCGCCGTGTGCTTGCGCTTCTTGAAGCATCAGGCGCAGAGACAATGGAGGGGTTTCGCGATCGCCGCAATCCGTCGCCGCGCCCTCGAACTCCCCGGTGCGCACAATGCCTTCGCAACCGTCCCAGGCGAGGCTCCATTCGCCCGTTGTCCAAGGCAGCAAGAGCGTCTCGCAGTGAATCTCGCAACCCCGGAGGCCGGTGGCGTCGAGCGCATCGCGCCAGCGCGCCAGTCCCGGCTTGTCCACCACCGCGAGCACATCGTAGTCGCCCGCGGCACCAAGCCAACTAACCTGGTTGACGTCCGGCTCGCCCATGGTCTCGTCCTCGACCGCGAAGGCCAGCACCGAGCCGGCGTGGCGCCTGGCCGAGCGCGGCAATCGCGCGCGCGTGATCAGCACCTGCCCGGCGGGAATCACCAGCTGCACGCGCTCGGCCCGGCGCGGCAACTCCGCGAAAGATCCTTCTCCGGAAACCGGTTCGCGACCATGGCCGACGAGCGCCCAGCGACACCGCACCGGTGCGTCGGCGAGCGAACCCCGGATTCGCAGCAGGCTCATGGGTACTTGCGCCAGACGATCGCGGGCCAGCCGGCCTTCTCGCGCGCGAGCAGCGCCGATCCGCGCACCTGCGCCTCGCCTATGGATATGCGCGTCGTCGCGATGAAGTAATCGCTGCCGACCGAGATTGCGTCCGTGGGCGCGACGGCTCCCGGGGGCAGCTGGCTGAAAAAGTCCGAGGCGTTTCGGAAATGGATGCGCTGGCGCTGCTCGACCATCGCGCGAGCGCCGTCCAGGCTCAGGCCCTCGACCACCGCGGCGAGGACTTCGGGCGAAGCCGTGTTCGCGTTCACCGCGGTAAAACGGGGCAGCGCCGTCACGAACGGGCGCAGCTGCGCACGAACGTTGTCATCGAAGCCGCGCACCAGCGCGAGCTCGGCCACGTCGGTCAACGGCCGGTTGGCGGCGAGATAAGGCGGCTGCAGCGAGCGGTAGTACGCGTCCTCGGCGCCGTCCTGGGACTGCGGCTCGCCATCGGCGTCCATCCAGTCGGCGAGCGCCCCGGCAAGCGCGGGCGGCAAGTCCAGAATCGACAGCAGGCGCCGGAAGCGCCCCAGTTGCACGGCGTTGACCGCGCCGACTTTCACCAGGTTGTTGACGTTGAACTTGCCCTGCTGGTCCTCGATGTGGCCGGCCAGGCTGCCGTTCTCGACTGGAATCGGTGGCAGCCGCAGCGCCCAGGGCTCGCCGGGATGATCGACATTGCTCGCGCGGCGATCGTCGCTCAGCACCGCGCGGGCCCAATCCAGCCCGGCCTGCATGAGTAGCTGCGCCTGGGCATGGCCGGCAGTCAGCTCGACCTGGCGCGACCACGTGCTCTGCGCCACCAGGATTGCGGTCGCGGCCAGCGCCGCCAGCGCGACCACGCCCATGGCGAGCACGATGGCCACGCCGTGTTGTCGCGTTCTCATGCGTCGAGCGCAAACACGCGCACGATCTCCTCGCCGGAGACGAGGACGATGCGCAGCCGCACGGCCCGGGGCACGCCGGCGTCGCGCGGCGACGCCGGCCACGCGCCCACCCACAGCAGGTCGGCATTGAGGTACTGAAATTCGAGCGTCGCCACCCCGCCCAGCACGGCGTAGCGTGCGGGCAGCGCATCGGGCGTGAGGTCGAGACCCGGCCACAGCCACAATTCGATCTCCTGGTTCTCGTTCAGCGCGTACGCGATCCGCCGCGGCGTATCCACGCCCTCGGCCGAGGCAAAGCGGCTGAACTCCAGGCGCGGGCCGCTCGTCGAATCGGGCCTTCCCAACCATGCAGGCGCGCCGCCGGATGCGGTGCGCACCGGGCGCGGCGCCGCCAGTTGCAGGTCGCGTTGAAAGCGCGCGCTGAAGGCGGCCACGCGCTGCCAGGTCGCGGTCTCCTGGCCGACGTGCGCGCGCGCATCGAGCACAGCGGTCAAGCCGCGGTACGACATCAGCGCCAGCAGCGACAGGATCAGCAGCGCCGTGAGCAGTTCGATCAGGGTGAAGCCGCCGCACTTGAAACGAGTGACGGGGGCGCGTCGAGGGGCGGAAGAGGGACCGGCGGAACGTGGAGCAGGGGCCCGCTTGCGGGATGCGACCGTGGAGCCGATCAATAGCGCGTCGGTCCGAATGCCGATCCCATGCGCGTCTGCGGGGTCAGATCCCCTAAGAATCATTGGGGCCCCTCTTCCGCCCTCCGACGCGCCCCGAACTTGTTCGGGGATCTGACCCCCGGTGGCGCGCCGGGCGGCCGACACGATGGTGCTGATATTTTGTATGGATAATGCGGAGGCCGCCGTTGAGCGTTTCATTTGACCGCCGGCGGAGGGTTCACCACGAACCCGGTGTAGTGCGCGAGCGCGCGGGACTCCCCGGGCGCCGCAAACACGAAGACATCGATGCGGCGGAACGCGGGATTCGGCGTCGCGATGACTTCCTCGCGCCACGCGAACTCGATGCCGCCCTCGCGCTCCACGCCCCGCTGTATGCCGAGCGGCAGCCAATCGCCGCGGGCGCGATGCTCAGCCAGGCGATTCTCCCCGACCCAGCCGGCCAGCAGCCGCGCGCGCAGATCGCCCACGTTGCCCGTGCCCTGCCCCGCCGCGCGCAATGCGGCCAGGAGCGCGATCGATATGATCGCCAGCGCGACCAGTACTTCGATCAACGTGAACCCGGTCCATCTACCGCGACACCTGTTCGACACCCGATTCTCCTTCGCCCGGCACCACCCGTACCTCCCCGACCGGAGACCCCGCGACCGCGTAACGCGCCGCGCCAAGCGACATCTCGATGTTGAAAGCCAGTGCGGCGTAGTAAGGAGCGAACTCCAGGCGCATGACGCCATGAGCAGGCACGTTCTCGATCTGCAGGCTCCGGATCGTCATGCCCCGCGGCAGCGTTCGCGCCCGCAACAGGTCGCTGTCGCGCGCCTCCAGCCATTCGGCATCCCCGGCCATCCGCCAGAACCGGTAGCCGGATCCGTCGGCCGTCCAGGCGATGGCCTTCCCCGTGAAGCGGGATTCCGCCGCGGCGAGGTCCAGCAATTGCGCGAGCCGCCCGGCTTCGACGCGCAGCAGTCCGCGATCGTCCGGACGCGCGATGGCGCCGACCAGGCCGACCAGCAGGCCCATGATCAACAGCACGACGAGGACCTCGATGAGCGTAAAGCCCCGCCCTTTTCTTGAACGGCGCGAATAGTGAATGCTAAATGGATCAAGGATCGAGGCCATCGCAATTCACTATTCACTGTTCACCATTCACGGCTCTTAGAGATTCCACGAGCCGATGTCGGCGTCGTTCCCCTCTCCGCCGGACGCGCCGTCGGCTCCGAAGCTCAATACGTCGATCTCGCCTTGCAGCCCCGGATTGAGGTAGGGGTACGGATTGCCCCAGGGGTCCTTCGGCAACCGCTCGAGATACCCGCCTGCCTTCCAGTTGGGCGGGACGGGCGCGGTGGTCGGCCGCGCTACCAGCGCCTGCAATCCCTGCTCGGTCGTGGGGTATCGCTGGTTGTCCAGGCGGTAGAGCTTGAGCGCCTGCATCAGGCTCGCGATATCCTGCTTCGCGGCGATCACCCGCGCCTCGTCCGGGCGGCTGATGATCTTCGGAACGACCAGCGCGGCGAGGATGCCGATAATGACGACCACCACCATCACCTCGAGCAACGTAAATCCGCCTGGCCGTGATTTCACAAACATTTGACCCTCCTTGCGCTCGATCGATCTGAGGGCCGTTCTGCGTCCGCCTGAGGCCGAATAGGGCCATTATCGCCATCGCCCCGGGAAGCTCTGTGCGTTAGCGCACATACCGGGGTGCGAATTCATCCTACGATGGGCCTCATTCCGCACGCGGTATTCCGGCGAAAGATGCGAGCGCTCCTCCCCGAACGATCGAGTCTGGCGCAAACGGCAATTGCGTCGCTGGTGACGTTCGTCGCGCTCGCGTTACTCGGTCTCGTGCTCGCGTACTGGACCTGGGCGTGGCTCGCCCCGCGCCCCGAGCCGCGCGCGCCGGCGGCGATGCAGGCAGGCGGCGGGGCCGAAGCTGCGCGCGGCCTGTTCGGCAGCGCGCGGCGGGACAACAGCGCCGCGCCGGCGGGATTCGCGATCGGGCTGCTCGGCGTAGTGGCTGCCAGGAGCGGCCACTCAGGTTCCGAGCCGGGCTACGCGGTGCTGCGGCTGGACGCGAGGCAGTCGATCGCGGTGCGCGAAGGCGAAGAGATCGAACCCGGCGTTCGCCTCGCCGAAGTGCACGCGAATCACGTCGTGCTGGAACGCGGCGGCGTGCGTGAGACGCTCGCCTGGCCGAAACTGGGCAAGCCCGCGGCGGCGGCGGCGCCGCCCGCCAACAAGTGACGTTGCGTCATCTGCCGATGACGCATTGTCCAGGAGTGATATGCCGCATCGCTGGTTTCGAGCTGGAATCCTGTGGCTGGCCATGGCGGTCTGCATCGGGCCGGCGTGGCCGGCGGACGCCGATCTGGTCAGGCTCAACTTCGCCAACGCCGACATCGAAGGCGTGGTCAAGGCGGTCAGCGAGATCACGGGCAAGAACTTCGTCCTCGATCCGCGCGTCAAGGGCACGGTCAACATCGTTTCGGCCAAGCCGGTACCCCGGGCGCTCATATACGAGATCTTCCTGGCGGCGCTGCGCGTGCAGGGCTACGCGGCGATCGAGAGCCGCGGCGTGGTCAGGATCGTTCCCGAGAGCGATGCGAAGCTGCAATCGAGCCCGACGCGCGGCCCGCAGGACCGGCCGCTCGCGCGCGGCGACGAGATTCAGACCCGGGTGTTCACGCTGAAGTACGAGTCAGCGGTCCAGATGGTGCCGATACTGCGCCCGCTGATCGCCCCCAGCAACACCATCACCGCCTACCCGGGCAACAACACGCTCGTCATCACCGACTACGCGAGCAACCTGCAACGCATCGACAGGATCATCGACTCGATCGATCAGCCCAGCGGCACCGAGCCGGTGATGATCCCGCTGCGCCACGCCTCGGCGCTCGATGTCGCGCAAACGCTGAGCCGGCTGTTCACGGAGGGGGCGCCGGCGGCGGGCGCGGCCGCGGGCGACCTGACGCAGCGCCTGGTGGTGGTCGCCGATGCGCGCTCGAACAGCCTGATCGTGCGTTCCGAGAATCCGTCCCGGCTGTTCCGGCTGCGCAGCCTCGTGGCGACCCTCGATGCGCCCACCAGCGCCGGCGGCAACATTCACGTCGTCCACCTGAAGAATGCCGAGGCGGTCAAGGTCGCCGAGACCCTGCGGGCGATCTACCTGGGTGATACGACACTCGCGGCACCGCGCGCGTCCGCCACCCTGGGCGCGGCGGCAGCAACCGCGCCAACCGGAGCTCCGGCAACGATCGCGCCGCTGAGCCCGTCGCCATCCGCGCCAACCGCCCAGGTCTTGCCCGGCATCATCCAGGCGGACGCGGCGACCAATTCGATCATCATCAATGCACCCGACGCGATCTACAACAGCCTGCGCGCCGCGCTGGACAAGCTCGACGTGCGCCGCGCGCAAGTCTACGTCGAGGCGCTGATCGCCGAGCTCACCGCCGACCGGGCCGCCGAGTTCGGCATTCAGTGGCAGCAGTTGGGCCCCGCCGGCAATACCGACAACTCCGCGCGCGGCTTCGGCGGCACCAATTTCGGCGCCGCCGGCCAGAACATACTCGGACTGGCGGCGAATCCGGCCGCGGCGGGCCGCGGCCTGAACATCGGGGTGCTGAGAGGCCGCGTCACGATCCCCGGCGTCGGCGAGATCCTCAATCTCGGCGTGCTGGTGCGCGCGCTGGAAACGGACAACAACGCCAATATCCTGTCCACGCCGACCTTGCTGACGCTGGACAACGAAGAAGCCCGGATCGTCATCGGGCAAAACGTGCCCTTCATCACCGGCTCGTACGCGATATCGGCGGCGGCGGCCACGCCGACGCCGTTCCAGACCATCGAGCGGCGCGACGTCGGCCTCACGTTGCGGATCAAGCCGCAGATCTCCGAAGGCGGCACCGTGCGGCTGCAGATCTACCAGGAGGTGTCCAGCATCCAGGACAGCGCCAACGCCGCCGGCGTGATAACCAACAAGCGCGCGGTTGAAACGACGGTGCTGGTCGACGACGGGCAGATCGTGGTGATCGGCGGGCTGATCCAGGACACGTTGTCGGATGGCGTCGAGAAAGTGCCGGTGCTCGGCGACATTCCGGTGCTGGGCGCGCTGTTCCAGTACAAGACGCGCTCGCGCAGCAAAACGAACCTGATGGTGTTCCTGCGGCCGACGCTGCTGCGCAACGCCGCGGGGGCGGACCCGCTCACGAACGATCGCTACGACTATATCCTGGGCGAGCAACGCAAGGCCCGGCCCGAGCCCAGCGCGGTTCTTCCCGGGGGCGATGCGCCCACCCTGCCGCCGCGGCAGCCACTGCAGCCACCCGCGCCGGCCGACACGGACGCGCCGGAATAATCGCGGCGCAATGGCCAGGACCCCCCACCCCGTTCCCTACGCCTTTGCCAAGGCAAACGGCGTCGCGGTCACGGCCCTGCGCGACGGGCTGGCGGAGGTCGCGGTGCGCGATGGAGCCCGCGCCGGCGCGCTCGCTGAATTGCGGCGCGCGCTCGGCGTACCGCTGCGCGCGCGCCGCGTGGGTCCCGGCGAGTTCGACGAGGCAATATCGGCGCTATACAACGGTGCCGACGCCGGCGCTACGGCACTGGCCGGCGACCTCGCGCAGGACGTGGACCTGTCGCGGCTGCTGCAGGAGATCCCCCAGGTCGAGGATCTGCTCGACAGCCAGGATGACGCGCCGGTCATCCGCCTGATCAACGCGCTCTTCACGCAGGCGCTGCGCGACGGCGCCTCCGATATCCACATCGAGCCGTTCGAGACGCGCTCCGTGGTGCGGCTGCGCATCGACGGCACGCTGCGCGACCTGATCGAGCCGGCGCGCGCGCTGCATGCGGCCATCGTCTCGCGCGTGAAGATCATGGCGCAGCTCGATATCGCGGAAAAGCGGCTGCCGCAGGACGGGCGCATCACGCTGCGGGTGGCGGGCAAGCCGATCGACGTCAGGGTGTCCACGATCCCCACCGGGCACGGCGAGCGCGTGGTGCTGCGCCTGCTCGACAAGCAGGCCGGGCGCCTCGACCTGGCACGGCTGGGCATGGATGAGTCAACGCTCGCGCACATGGACCGGCTCATCCGGGAACCCCACGGCATCGTCCTCGTCACCGGGCCGACCGGCTCGGGCAAAACGACGACGCTGTACGCCGCGCTCTCGCGGCTCGACGCAACCGCGTTGAACATCATGACCGTCGAGGATCCGATCGAGTACGACCTCGACGGCATCAGCCAGACCCAGATCAACACCCGCATCGAGATGAGCTTCGCGCGGGCCCTGCGCACCATCCTGCGCCAGGATCCCGACGTGGTCATGATCGGCGAGATTCGCGACCTGGAGACCGCGCAGATCGCCGTCCAGGCCAGCCTCACCGGTCACCTAGTGTTCGCCACGCTGCATACCAACGACGCGGTCAGCGCCGTCACCCGGCTGGTCGACATGGGCGTGGAACCGTTCCTGCTTGCCTCCAGCCTGATCGGGATCGGCGCCCAGCGGCTGGTGCGCAGGTTGTGCCTGGAATGCCGCAAACCCTTTGCCGCCGATGCGGCGCAACTGCGAGCCCTGGGGTTCACGCCGGCGGGCGGCACCCTCTATACGGCGCAAGGCTGCGCCGCCTGCAACCGCACGGGCTACCGGGGACGCACCGGCATCTACGAACTGCTGACGGCGGACGACGAGCTGCGCCGGCTGATCCACGACCGCGCCTCCGAGCAGGCGCTGCGGGCTCATGTCGTTGCGCGCGGCATGCGCTCGTTGCGCGATGACGGCATGCGCTGGGCCGCGCAAGGCGTGATCAGCCTCGAAGAAGTCGTGCGCGTCACGCGCGAGTAGTTCATGGAAGACGAAATAAACCTTTACCGCGGAGGCGCAAAGTCGCAGAGAAAGCGCAAAGGAAAGCGATACCAGATAACTTGCGATTCCACACGGCGCACACGGACAAGGTGTCGGGCAGAATTCACATCAACCTTGTTACCCATTTTAGGTTTCTCCGCGTTTCCTCTGCGCCTTTGCGCCTCTGCGGTTAGGACTTTTTGATGGAAGCCTTTCAATACCAGGCGCTGGACGCCGCCGGCCGCACGGTATCGGGCGTGGTTCAAGCGGACACGGCGCGCCAGGCGCGCGTGCGGTTGCGCGCGCAGGGCCTGCTGCCTTCTGCGATCGGAAAGGTACACGCGCGCGCGCGACAGGTCTGGTCGGGGGGCATCTCGGCGGCCGAACTGAGCCTGGTAACGCGGCAAATGGCCACGCTGCTCGACTCCGGCCTCACGATGGAACAAGCGCTCAACGCGCTGATCGAGGAAGCGGCCACGCCGATTGCGCGGGAAGTGCTGACCGGAGTCAAGACCGAAGTCACCGCCGGCCAGTCCTTTGCCGGGGCGTTGGGGGCCTACGAAAAGAGTTTCCCGGATTTCTACCGGGCACTGGTGCACGGCGGAGAGGAGTCCGGCGCGCTGCCGACCGTGTTGCAGCAGCTGGCCGAGTATCTCGACGCCCGCCAGGCGCTGAAACAGAAAACCGGTCTCGCACTGCTCTACCCGATCCTCGTCACGATAGTGGCCGTCCTGATCGTCACCGGTCTCCTGGTCTACGTGGTGCCGCAGGTGGTGCAGGTTTTCCAGCAGTCGCGGCAGGGCCTGCCGTGGCTGACTGTCGCGCTGATCGCACTGAGCGATTTTCTGCGCGCGGCGTGGCCATACCTCGCAACCGCGGCCATTGGCGGGCTGGTGGCGGCGCGCATGGCACTGCGGCGCGATGCGGCAAGACGCCGCTGGCACGCTCTCCTGCTGCGCCTGCCCTGGATCGGACCGCTGATTCGCGGCGTCAATACCTCGCGTTTTGCCAGCACGCTCGCCATTTTGGTGGGCGGCGGCGTGCCGCTGCTCACCGCGCTGGCTTCCGGCGCGCGGGTCATGACGAACAGGGTATTGAGGGACGCTGTCGAACAGGCCATCGAGCGTGTGCGCGAAGGCGCGAGCCTGGCCCGCGCGCTGGGCGCAACACGGGCGTTTCCGCCGCTGCTCGTGCATCTGGTCGCCAGCGGCGAAGTGAGCGGCAAGCTGGCACAAATGCTCGAGCGTGCCGCGCACCTGGAGACCCGGGCACTGGAACGGCGACTGACGGTCTTCCTGACCCTGTTGGAGCCGGTGATGATCCTGGTGATGGGCGGGATCGTGCTGCTGATCGTGCTCGCCATCCTGCTTCCCATCATCGAGATCAATCAGCTGGTGCGCTAAGAGCCGGGCGTTTCGACCGCCCGGTTGGCGCAAGTCAATCCGGCAGTCCGCTTGCCACGCGGCGCTATGTTCGCTAGAGTACATAAGGGGTGCGGTCGGCCCGATACCCGATCGGAACAGCTTCGATGCGCTCTCAAGGCAGGGTCCGCGAAGATGATTGAGAACCCATCCTTGTCCGCCCGGCAATCGCCGCGGCAGAACCATCTACTCGCCGCGCTGCCCGCTGCGGACCGCGAGCGCGTGCTGCCCCACCTGGAGCTCGTGCCGTTGCCACTGGGCTGGGCGGCCTACGAGGCCGGTGGCCCGCAGGGCTACGTGTATTTCCCCACCAACAGCATCGTGTCCCTGCTCTACGTCATGGAGGACGGATCCTCGGCGGAAATAGCGGTCGTAGGAAACGAGGGCGTGTTGGGCATCGCCCTGTTCATGGGCGGCGAAAGCACCCCGAGCCGCGCGGTGGTGCAAAGCGCGGGCTACGGCTATCGCCTCAGGGCCAGCGTGGTAAGAAACGAATTTGGCCAGGGCGGAGAGCTGCAGCATCTGCTGCTGCGCTACACACAGGCGCTGATCACGCAGATGGCGCAGACCGCGGTGTGCAACCGGCACCATACGGTGGAGCAGCAACTGTGCCGCTGGCTCCTGTTAAGCCTTGACCGATTGTCCTCGAACGAGCTCGTCATGACCCAGGAGCTGATCGCCAACATGCTGGGGGTGCGCCGCGAGGGCGTCACGGAGGCGGCCGGACACCTGCAGGCGGCCGGATTGATTCACTACAGCCGCGGCCACATCTCCGTTGTCGACCGTCCGAAACTGGAAGCACGGGTGTGCGAGTGTTATGCCGTGGTGAAACGCGAATACGACCGCCTGCTGCCGCAGATCACCGCGTCTTAGTGTCCTGAGTCGCTAGTTCGTTGATAAATCCGTCATCTTGTCGACGCGCCAGGTACGACAAAAGTGTCGAAATTGGCGCCAGACGCGAAGCAAACCGCAGCCAGGTTGGACACCTGGCGAGGATTTGCGACAAAGTATGGCGTCGATTCTCGGCATCTTTTGTTCAGCGAATTAGCGACTCGGGACACTAGCAGCCTGTCGGACCTGGCCCCATTCCCGGGGCGCGCAACGCCAACCCATCGCTATTAATAGACGCTTCGGCGACAGGCTGAAGCATTGCGTCCTATGTACGTTGCCACACAGAAGTAACGTTGCGCGGGGCAGACAATGGGCGCATCGATAGAAAGCCCTCGAATTGTGAATGGGTATGTATCGCATCGGGATCGTCGTTCTGGCTCTGGTCTTGCTTCCCCAGTATGCGGCGGCATCGGACAGCGCAGTGCCCGCGTCGAGGGACAGCATTTCCTCCACGCTCCAGAGCGCACCGCCGCGATCGGCCAACGCGCCGCAGGCGGACGCCGCCACCGGCGACAAACGCGCTGACTTTGCGCGCGAACCGGCGTCCCGCGACGCTCGCCATATCGCCGATTGGGTCGTGGATTCC
>Ga0326597_10012742_pt1 | contig 11080 bp, 10 predicted proteins | sample RVTome_12_FD_203789 | JGI IMG/M metagenome (GOLD analysis project Ga0326597, IMG submission 203789) | Soil microbial communities from uranium-contaminated site in the Upper Colorado River Basin, Wyoming, United States - RVT100D185 | ecosystem: Environmental > Terrestrial > Soil > Contaminated >... | reverse complement strand
GACCCGGGTACTGCAGCTCGTGCTCGATCTTCCGGGCGATGCTCTCGCTGAGCTGGGCCGCGGCGCCGTCGTCGATCCGCTCCGGGGTGACGACCACCCGGACCTCTCGGCCCGCCTGGATGACGTTGGTCTTCTCGACCCCGGGGAACGCGTTGGCGATCTCCTCGAGGCGCGTCAGCCGCTTGACGTAGGTCTCGAACGCTTCGCGCCGGGCGCCGGGACGGGCGCCGCTGACGGCGTCCGCGGCCTGCACGAGGACCGACTCCGCGCTCTCGTGCGGCACGTCGTCATGGTGCGCCTGGATGCAGTTGATGACCCCGGCGCTCTCCCCGTACCGGCGGGCCACCTCGACGCCCAGCTCGACGTGCGTCCCCTCGTTGTCGTGGGTGAGCACCTTGCCGATGTCGTGCAGCAGTCCGCCCCGCTTGGCCAGCGCCACGTCGAGGTGCAGCTCGGCCGCCATCATTCCGGCCAGCCACGCGACTTCCTTCGAGTGGTCGTAGATGTTCTGGCCGTAGGAGGTCCGGTAGCGCATCCGGCCGATCAGCTTGATCAGCTCCGGGTGCAGCCCGTGGATCCCGGTGTCGTAGGCCGCCTGCTCGCCCAGCTCGACCAGCTGCGTCTCGAGCTCCTTCTGCGCCTTCAAGACGATCTCCTCGATCCGGCCGGGGTGGATCCGGCCGTCCTGGATCAGCGCCTCGAGCGACCGGCGCGCGACCTCGCGCCGAATCGGATCGAAGCAGCTCACGGTGACCGTGTCGGGGGTGTCGTCGATGATCACGTCCACGCCGGTGGCGGTCTCGAAGGCGCGGATGTTCCGCCCCTCTCGCCCGATGATGCGCCCCTTCATCTCCTCGCTCGGGAGGGCCACGGCCGCCACCGTGCTCTCCGCCGTGTGCTCGGCGGCGAGGCGCTGGATGGCCATCGAGATGATGCGGCGCGCGTCGCGCTCGGCGCCGCGCTTGGCCTGCTCCTTGATGTCGCGCGCCAGCGCCTGCGCCTGGGTCCGGGCCTCGTCCTCGGTCCGCTGGAGGATTTCGCGCCGCGCCTCCTCCGCGCTCAGGCCCGCGATCCGCTCCAGCTTGACCCGCTGCTCCTGCGCCAGCCGGTCGGCCTCCCCCTCGCGGTCCCGGAGCCCCTGCTCGCGCTGCCCCAGGGTCTCCTCGCGCTTGCCGAGCGCCCGCTCGCGCCCCTCGAGCTCCTCGAGCTTCCGCTCCTGCACGCGCGAGCGCTCGTCGGCGCGGCGCTCGAGCCGCTCCCACTCCTCCCGCCGGCGCTGCACCTCCCGGTCCAGGTCCTCGCGCTGCTTGAGCGCCTCCATCTTGGCGGCGACCATCACCTCCGCCCTGGCCGCCTCCCCCGCGCGGACCGCCTCCGCCTTCAGCCGCTCGGCCTCCGCGCGCGCGCGGCCGAGGATGCCGGTGGCGGCCACCCGCTGGCGGTGGGCGTGGACCGCGATCGCCGCGAGCGCGACGACGAGGCCGGCCACCACGCCCACCAGCGCGGGCAGGAGGAGCTGCTGGGACATCGAGATTCTCCGCTAGGAGGCAGCCGCGCGGTTGCCCCGCTTCGACGGCGGAAGCAGGCGGGCGAACTCGTCGGCCATCTGGGTGAGCCGATCCGCCACCTGGCGGTCGCCCCGCCGCGCCTGGAACAGCTCGTCGGTGATCGCCAGCCCGGCCAGGATGGCCGCCTTGTGGGTCTCGACCATCGGCAGCGAGTCGCGCACGCGCTTGAGCGCGGCATCGAGATAGGCCGCCACCTCGCGGGTGTACTCGGGCGGAAGCTCCGAGCGGACCGTGAACTCCTCGCCCCCGATCGTCACCTTGACCGCGTTCTTCGCCTGGCTCATGCCGCGTTCCCTCCCCCGTGCTGCTCGAGGAACGCGAGGCGGGCCGCGAGCGCGCGCAGGCGCTCCTTGGCGCTCTCGATCCGCTGCCGGAGCGCCTGGTTCTCGGTCTCGAGCTCGATCACCCGCTGGCGCGACTCCTTGAGCTCCGCACCTGCGACGATGCCCCCGCTCGCATGGGCCTCCTTCAGCTCGGCCTCGGCCTTGAGGGTGCGGCGCCGCCAGGCCGCCAGCTCCTCCGCCAGGTTTTGGAGAACCGGCTCGAGCTCGGCCAGGGCCGGAAGGTCGGGACGCTCGTAGGTGTCTGCCACGGTCAGCCTCCGGTGCGGGACGACCCGTCGCGCCGCTGAATCCCCAGCTCCGCCACGAGCGCGGCCAGCAGCCGCGCCTCTGCCTCGTCCACCTCGCTGTCGCGCAGGGTGCGGTCCGGTGCGCGGAAGGTGAGCCGGAACGCCACGCTCCGCGTGCCGGCCGGCAGCTCCGACCCGCGATAGTCGCTCTCCACCTCCACCCGCTCGAGCAGCCCGCCCCCGGCCCGATGGAGCAGCGTCTCCACCTGCCGCGCGCGCACTCCCTCGGGGAGGAGCAGCGCGAGCACGCGCTCGGACGACGGTGTCGTGGGCAGCGGCGCGAAGGGGGCCGGACGGCGGGGCGCCGGATCGACGAGGAGCTCGAAGCCGAAGAGCGGCGCCGCCCAGGGCGGGGCGTCGGCGGCCAGCGGACCGCCTCCGCCGACCACGCGGCCGTCGCGATCCCGAACCACCCAAACCTGCCCTTCAACCTGCACTTCGGCGTCGGGAATAGCCAGAGCGACGGCGGCCTCGAGCCGGCCCTTGAGATCCCAGACGTCGAACCGCGCCTCGCCGGTGCCGGTCCAGTGCTCGGGCTCCCGGCGACCGGTGAGGACGGCGGCCAGGCGGCGCTCCTCACGCGGGCGCTCGCCGGCAGCTCCGGCCGCGAAGACGGTGCCGATCTCGAACAGGCGGACGTCGGCCACCCGGTTGGCCCAGTTGGCCTCGACCAGCCTCACGAGCCCCGGCAGCAGCCGTCGGCGCAGCCAGGCGTCGTCGGCCGCGAGCGGATTGAGCAGGCGGACGCTGTCGGGGCCTTCGGCCGGACCCATCGGCAGGCTCACCACCTCGTAGAACCCCTCGGCCGCGAGTCCGCGGCGAAGCCTCGCGGCGACCGCTTCCTCGGGCGCGTCCGGCAGATTCCCCACCCGGAACCGCTGGAGCTCCGAGGGGAAGCTGTCGTAGCCGTGCAGCCGAGCGATCTCCTCGATCAGGTCGATTTCACGCTGCAGATCCGGCCGCCAGCCCGGGACATCGACCGCGATGCGGCCGTCCTCGGGCTTGCTCACGACGGTGGCGCCGATCGCGACCAGATGCCGCTCCAACTCGTGCCACGGCAGCTCGACACCCAGCAGCCGCGCCACCCGGGCGGGCCGGAGGAAAATCCGCGGCGGGCTGGACGGCGCCGGCCAGAGGTCGAGCGGCGCGTCCACCAGCGTACCTCCCGCCGTGGCGAGCACGAGCTCGATGCAGCGGCGCATCGCCGCCTCGCCGCCCCAGAGATCGATCCCGCGCTCGAACCGGTAGCTGGCCTCGGTGACGAGGTTGAGGTCGCGGCGGGTGCGGCGGATCCGGGCCGGGGTCCAGTACGCCGCCTCGAGCAGGAGGTCCCGGCTTGCCTCGCTCACCTCGGTGCTCGCGCCGCCCATGACCCCCGCGAGGCCGATGACGCCCCCGCCGTCGGTGATGGCCACCATCTCGTCCGTGAGTGGGCGCTCGACGTCGTCGAGGGTCACCAACCGCTCGCCGGTGCGGGCCCGGCGCACGATCAGGCGGCCGCCGCGGAGGCGCGCCAGGTCGTAGGCGTGCATCGGCTGGTTGAGCTCGAACATCACGTAGTTCGTGGCGTCCACCACGTTGTTGATCGAGCGCACGCCGACGGCCTCGAGCCGGCGCCGGAGCCATTCAGGGGACGGCCCGACCGTCGCGCCGCGAATGACCGCCGCGTGGAACCGCGGGCCCGATTCCGCGTCCTCGATCGCGATGCGCACGCCGCCCACGGTGTCGGCGGCGCCGGCGCGGCGGGCGGGGGGCAGGTCGAGGCCGGCCGCGCCGGGGATCTGGGGTAGGCGGAACGGCGTGCCGTACGAGGCCGAAAGCTCGCGCGCCACGCCCTTGTGGCCGAGCAGGTCGGGGCGATTGGGGGTGACGTCCACGATCAGGCGATGGTCGGCCAGCGGGACCGCCTGGAGGAACGGCGTGCCCGGCGCCGCGTCGGTGGCGAGCTCGAGGATGCCGTCGTGCTCCTGGCCGAGGCCGAGCTCGCGCGCACTGCAGAGCATCCCCTCGGAGACCTCGCCGCGGAGCTTGGCCTTCTCGAGCTTCATCGGCGCGCCGGCCTTGCCGTGCGGCACGGTCGTGCCGACCCGGGCGAACGGGTACCGCTTCCCGGCGGTGACGTTGAGCGCGCCGCAGACGACGGTGAGCCGGCGGTCGGTGCCGTCGTTGACGAGACAGACGCGGAGCCGGTCGGCGTTGGGGTGCGGGCGGACCTCCTCCACCAGGCCGATGACGATCTCGCCGAGATCGGCGTGCAGCGGCTCGACCGCATCCACGGGCGCGCCGAGCATCGCCAGGCGCGCGGTGACGTCCGCGGGGTCGAGCTCGCGGCGGAGGAACTCCTGGAGCCAGCGGAGGGAGATGTTCATGCGGCGCTCGGCGCGGGACCCGAGTCATCCTGAGCGGAGCGAAGGAGGCCATGCTGGGTCATGTCCCCCTCGCTCCGCTCAGGGTGGCTCGTACCACGCACGGGCCTCATCTCACGCATCTCGACCACCCCCCCCACCCCCCGGCTGCCCGACCTGCTCCAGGAACCGCATGTCCCCCCCGAGCAGCAGCCGGATGTCCGGCACCCCATAGCGCAGCAGCACGATCCGGTGCGGCCCCATGCCGAACGCCCATCCCGTAAACTTCTCGGAATCGAGGTTGCAGTTCTCCAGCACCGCCGGATGCACCATGCCGCAACCGAGGATCTCCATCCACCCCGTCCCCTTGCAGGCGGGGCAGCCGTTCCCGTGGCAGAGCTGGCACTCGACGTCCATTTCTGCCGACGGCTCGGTGAACGGGAAGAACGACGGCCGGAACCGGGTCCGGGTCGTGGGCGAGAAGAACCGGTGCGCGAAGTGGGTGAGCGTGGCCTTGAGGTCCACGAACGAGATCCCCTCGTCCACCGCGAGCCCCTCGATCTGCGAGAAGGCCGGCAGGTGGGAGGCGTCCATGGCGTCATTCCGGTAGACCATCCCGGGAATCACCACCCGCACCGGCGGCGGCGAGGCCAGCAGCGTGCGGATCTGCACCGGCGAGGTGTGCGTGCGGAGCAGCAGCTTGCCCCCGGGCTCGCCGGCGGCCGGCGGCGCGTCGAGGTACAGCGTGTCGTGCATATCCATCGCCGGGTGGTCGGCCGGGAAGTTGAGCGCGAGGAAGTTGTACCACTCGGTCTCGACTTCCGGCCCCGTCGCGATGGCGAAGCCGAGCTCGCGGAAGATCCCGAGGATCTCGTCCACCACCTTCGTCACCGGATGCTCGGCGCCGACCCAGCGCCGGCGGCCGGGCATGCTGAGGTCCACTCCCGCCGCCTCGCGCACACGCCGGTCCGCCTCGAGCGCCTCGGCCCTCCCGGCGAACGCCGTCTCGAACCGGACCTTGAGCTGGTTCACCGCCGCGCCGTAGCGCTTCCGCTCCTCGACCGGCAGCGCCGCGAGCGACTTGAGCGCGGCGGTGAGCAGACCGCTCTTCCGGCCGAGGATGGCGATCTGCTCGGCCTCGAGCGCCTCGGCGGTCAGCGCGGAGATGGCCTCGAGGCGCGGCAAGAGCGCGTCGAGATTGGGATAGCCGGTAGACACGGGTGCGGAGCTCACGGACACGGGTGACTCATGCTCAACGGGGCCGCTCGCCGAGCGCGAACGGCCCCATCCGGGCGAACCACGGGGGCGCGGCGGGCCGCGCCCGGATGCGGCGTCGCGCGCTACTGGTTGTTCTTGGCCACCTCGGCCAGCTTGCCGAAGGCGTCCGCGTCGCGCACGGCGAGGTCGGCGAGCACCTTCCGGTTGATCTCGACGCCGCCCTTCTTGAGCCCCGCGACCAGCCGGCTGTAGCTCAGGCCGTGGATGCGGGCCGCCGCGTTGATGCGGGTGATCCAGAGTGCGCGGAACTCGGACTTCTTCTTGCGACGGTCGCGATACGCGTACCGCATGGCGCGCTCGGCCGTCTCCTTGGCCGCCTTGTACAGCTTGCTCCGGCCGCCGCGAGCGCCCTTGGCGGCCTCCATGACCTTCTTCTTCCGGGCGTGGTGGGCGACACCGTTCTTGACGCGAGGCATGGTCGCTCCTTAGGCCTGGAGAAGGCGGTTGACGCGCGGAAAGTCCGCCGAGCTCACGAGGTCGCCCTTCTTGAGCCGGTTCTTCCGCTTCCGCGTCTTCTTGGTCAGGATGTGGCTGTGATTGGCGTGCCAGCGCTTCAGCTTGCCAGTCCCGGTCTTCTTGAAGCGCTTCATGGCCGCGCGCTTGGTCTTCTGCTTAGGCATCGTGCTCCCCTGGTGGCGACGGAGCGCAACCCTCTCCGTCTTCTCCGTCGTCTCCGTCCTCTGCGTCCTACTTGGGGGCGATGACCATCGTCATGTTGCGCCCCTCGAGCTTCGCGTCGGCCTCGATCTTTCCCACGTCGGCCAGACTGGCGGCCACCCGGTCCAGCACCGCCCTGCCCAACTCGAGGTGGGCGATCTGCCGCCCGCGAAACATCATGGTCACCTTCACTTTGTTCCCGTCCCCGAGAAACTCCCGCGCATGACGGGTCTTGAAGTCGAAGTCATGATCGTCGATGCCGGGACGGTACTTCACTTCCTTCAGCTGGATGACGTGCTGCTTCTTCTTGGCCGCCCGCGCCGCCTTGGCCTCCTCGAACTTGAACTTCCCGTAGTCCATGATCTTGACGACGGGGGGGCGCGCGGTTGGCGCCACCTCCACGAGATCCAGCCCGCGTTCCTGCGCGGCGGCGAGCGCCTCCTCGATGGGCAGCACCCCCAACTGCTCGCCATCCCCTGTGATCACGCGCACCGGACTGATGCGGATCATGCGATTGACGCGGACACGCTTATCGCGATCGTTCGTGGACAGTGGGCGTGCCTCCCAGGCGAAATGAAAAGGGCACCCTTCGAACTGCCGGGTGCCCGCGATGCCACCTGCCGCGCCGGCCACACGGCCAGCTGTCGGCGACGATGCCGGGACCCGGGTGCGCTGCGGCACCGGGGCCGGCAGGCTGAGGGTGGGGGAGTTGCCTCCCCGCTTCTATAAGAAGTGGTCAAGCTAGCAACGGTTAGCCGGAGTGTCAACGCCGGCGAGTCACCCTGAACGAAGTGAAGGGGCTCAGGGTGACTCCACGCCTACGCGAACCGCCGCCGGCGCCTCCACCACCTCCCGCAGCCCGACCCCCTTCCCCTCCGCCACCACGACGCCCAACGCGATCCCGGGGTCGTGCTCGAACACCAGCCGCCAGCCACCCGCCACGGCGTCCCCGAGCAGCGCCCGCTTGCTCTCCAGCGTCCGGAGCGGCTCCAGGTCATACCCCATGATCCACGGCAGCGGCAGATGGGCCACCGTCGGGATCAGGTCGGCGATGAACGCGGCCGTCTCCCCGCCGTCCTGGACGAGCACCGCCTGATGAAACGGCACGTGGCCGGGCGTGAGCCGCACCGAGATCCCGGGAAGCACCTGCCCGTCCCCCTCGAGCAGCCGCCACCGACCCGCCGCGGCGATCGGCTCGAAGTTGGGCGGCAGGTAGCTCGCCCGGGTCCGCTCGTTCGTGTGGCGGGCGAACTCGAGCTCGGCCCGCTGCACCACGTAGGTGGCCTGGGGGAAGGTGGGCCTGACGTGCCGCCTCGGGTCGTTCTCAAGCTCCGGGTCGAGCGTGGTGTTCCCACCGGCGTGGTCGAAGTGCAGATGGGTGTTGATGACCCAGCGCACGTCCGCGGGCAGGAAGCCGGCGGAGGCGAGCGCGTCCTCCAGCTGGGTGGCGCCCTCGAGCCCCGTGTTCTCGACCCCGTAGATGTCGAGGAACTTGCGGTCCTCCTTGTTGCCCAGCGCGGTGTCGATCAGCACCAGGCCGTCGGGGTGCTCGACCAGGAGGCACCGCATGGCGAGCGGGATGCGGTGCCGCTCGTCGGGCGTCACCCGGGTCTGCCAGAGCGGCCGCGGGACCACTCCGAACATGGCGCCGCCGTCGAGCCGCTCTAGCCCGCCTTCGAGCGTATGGCAGCGGAGACGGCCAACGTGGAACGTGCGCGAGAGGCTCACGCCGGACCCTCCACGGCGCTCTCGGCGCGGGGCTCGGTGGGCATGGCCCGCCGCCTGGTCCGCGCGCTGCCGCTGCGCCGGAGCACGATTGCGCAGAGATCCTGGAGGGTGCACGCCCCCTCCTCGCGCGCCAGGCGGAGCAGCCGCTCGAGCAGATCGGCCGTGACCAGCGCGTCCCCCGCCGCGCGGTGCCGGGCGGCGTTGGCAAACCCGAAGTGCTGGGTCAGGTTGTCGAGGCCGCACGAGCGCACGTTGCGGATCAGCCGGCGCGCCAGCCGCACGGTGCAGAGCTGCGGCCCATCGAGCGCGATCGCCTTCGCCCGCCGCAGCTCGGCGCTCACGAACCCCCAGTCGAACCGGGCGTTGTGGGCCACGAACACCCGGCCGGCCACCGCCGCGAGCACCCGGTCGGCGACGTCGGCGAACGTCGGCGCGTCGCGCACCATCTCGTTCGTGATGCTGGTGATGGCGCAGACAGCGGGGGGAATCGGCCGGCCCGGGTTGATCAGCGAGTCGAACACGACCTCGCGCCGCCCGCCGTGCACCACCACCACGGCGATCTCGGTGATCCGGTCGCTCGCGCCCGCCCGCATTCCCGTGGTCTCCACGTCCACCACCGCGAAGGCGCATTCGTCGAGCAGCGGCGAGCCCTGCGCCTCGGGGACGAGACCCCACCGCCCGTCCGCGAGCTGCCGCACCCGCGGATCGGCGCCCAGCAACGCGATGGCGATCCGCTCGCACACCGCCTCGGACGCGCCCGGGAGCCCCAGGACGCGGTGGCACAGCGCGACCGCCGCGCGCGGGCCGTCGCGCAGCGTCTCCAGCACCCGGTCGAGCAGGGTGCCCTCCGAATGGACCGCCAGCCCGGTCACAGCGGCGCCCGCCGCAGCGGCAGCGACATGCAGCGCGGCCCGCCGCCGCCTCGGGCGAGCTCGGCCCCCTCGATGGTGATCACCGTGCGGTGCTTGGCGTCGGCCCAGTCGTCGAAGGCGAGGAAGTTCACGGCGGGCACGACGCGAAACCCGACCGTCTGCAGCTCGCACAGCGTGGCGTCGTTCCGGCGGTAGCTCACGATCGTTCCGGGGCGCACCGCCAGAAAGTTGCAGGCCGAGCTCCACTGCTCCCGCTCCTGGCTGGTCCGGTGCTGGCCGCCGGCCAGCACCCCCTCCATCGGCAGGCTCACCTCGCGCAGCGCCGCGAAGAAGTCGGGCATTTCCCGCACGCTCGCCTGGCCTTTCCGGCGGTGGAGCACGGCCAGCCGCTCGGGCCCCACGAAGTACGGCGGATAGATCACGCACAGCTCGCGGTCCACGTGGGTGAAGATCATGTCGAGGTGGATAGCGGTGGGCGCCTTGGGCATGACCACGATGACCACATCCGTGACCGCACCCTGGGCGAAGACCGTGTCGCACAGCTCGTCGAGCGCCGCCGGCGAGGTTCGTTCGCTGAAGCCGAGGACCATGAGGTCGGGCCGCAGGTAGTGGACGTCGCCGCCCTCCAGCGTGTAGTTGCTCCGCCGCTCCTCCGAGCCGTCGTAGAGCAGCCCCTCATTGGCGAGCTCGGGGTGGAAGGTGAAGAGCGCCTTGATGAGCAGCTCCTCGGTCCAGCGCACGTCGTAGCGCATCGACCCGACCACGACCCGGCGGCCGATGACCATGCCGATGTCGCGCGGGAAGAAGAGGTTGGGCAGCGGCGGGAAGGCGAACCCCTCCTCGTTCAGTGCCTGGGCCAGCGGACCGCTCTCCTCCCGGGTCCCCTCGATCATCATCTCGACGATCTGGGCGGCGGGCAGCGTGCCAAGCCGCTGGCTCAGCTCGTCCGAGGACACGACGTCCATCGTCTTGGTGATCAGGAAGTCGCGCGCCTGGGGCTGGGCCAGGATCTCGGCGAGCAGGTCGCGCACTTGGAAGACCGTGGCGAAGCGGCGCAGCACCGACACGAACTGGCGGTGCTCCCGCTGGGCGATCTCCAGGTCGATGATGTCGTCGTAGAGGTAGTCTTCGCGGTTCCCCGGCGTCACCGCCTCCAGCTCGCGGCCGGGCGTGTGCACCAGCACCGTTTGGAGCTGGCCGATTTCGGAGGTGACGTCAACGGGCATACGAGAAACTATTCGGTGCGGCTCCCGCGGGGCTAGTGCCCCCGCGCTCACTCCGTTCGGTACGCCGGTCCCCGCAGCACCCGCCCGGGCAGCGTCGGACGGCGGTCAGCGATTGGCGAGCGCGTAACTGAGCGTCTCGAGTTCGAGGGCGAGGTTGACCGTCTTCACCACCACCTCGTCCGGCACCACCAGTTGCACCGGCGCAAAGTTGAGGATCGCCCTGACGCCGAGCTTCACCAGCCGGTCGGTCACCGACTGGGCCGCTTCCGGCGGCGTCACCAGGACCGCCATGTCCAGCGGCCGCTTGGCGAACTCGGCTTCGAGCGTGTCGATGTTCTGGATGGTGAGGTCGTTCCACTGCCGGCCGATCTTAACGGGGTCGCTGTCGAAGATGGCGACGATGTCGAAGCCACGCTGGCGGAATCCGCGGTACTGCACGAGGGCGCTGCCGATCTTCCCCGCCCCGATCATCCCCACCTGGTACCGCTGCTTGAGCCCGAGGATCTCGCGCAGTCGGTCCCCCAGCTCCGGGACCGGATACCCGAGCCCCCGCTTGCCGAAGGAGCCGAAGAACGACAAGTCCTTCCGCACCTGCGCCGAGGTGGTGCTCCCGCGCGAGGCGAGGGCGCCCGAGCTGACGGTCTCGATCCCCTGGTCCTCGAATTCCTCGAGGAAGCGCAGGTAGAGCGACAACCGCCGGACCGTGGACTCGGCGACCTTACGCATGGTCGGCATTGTTGTGAAACATTTCACAAAGCTACCGCCCCGCCCACCC
>Ga0326597_10012740_pt1 | contig 11080 bp, 10 predicted proteins | sample RVTome_12_FD_203789 | JGI IMG/M metagenome (GOLD analysis project Ga0326597, IMG submission 203789) | Soil microbial communities from uranium-contaminated site in the Upper Colorado River Basin, Wyoming, United States - RVT100D185 | ecosystem: Environmental > Terrestrial > Soil > Contaminated >... | reverse complement strand
CGCCAGTACTCAACCGTGGCGCCGGGAACCGGCTGACCGACTGCAATCGTCACGGCTGAACGCTCCCCTGTTGCCGGCCGGAACAGCTGTTCGGCCCCAATGCCGATGCCCCTGTCGGTCCCGCCATCATGATAGCCCAAGATGACCGGCCGGCAAGCGGCAAACTTTCATGCCGTCGCCGACATGGCACGATCATGGCGCCGCCATGGCCGTCAGACGGGCATGAACAGGGCGCGGAAGTCGGCCGGAACGGGGAGCACCCTGAGGCGGCCGTCGCCGTCGCCGGGAGCCAGGAAGGCGCGCTTCTCAAAACCCTCGACGATCACCCGTCCGGCTTTCGTGACGGTGTGGCTGGCGGTGAAAGTCGCCGCCTCGAACCGGGCGATGCGGGTCGTCAACTCGATTTCGTCGCCGCAGGCGGCCGGGCCCTTGAAGCGGGCGCCGGTGTCGACAAGTCCGGTGCCGACAACGCCGTAGCGCCCGGCCAACTCGCGCTGGCTGGTGCCGGCCAGGCGCAGCAGCTTCTGGAAGCCGGCGTCGAACCAGCGGTAGTAATTGGGATAGAAGACGATGCCGGCGGCATCGCAATCGCCCCATTCGACGATGAAGGTCCAGCGCTGTTCCATCACCGCAAGTGATAGGGTTGCGCAGGGCCTGTGTCCATGATGGATTGGGCGCCATGCAGATCGCCGTCGTCGGCGCCGGCCCCGCCGGCCTCACCTTTGCCACCGCCATCGCCCGCCTCAGGCCGCAGGCGAGGGTGCGGGTGATCGAGCAGAACCCGAAAGGTGCGACCTTCGGCTTCGGGGTGGTGTTTTCCGACAAGGCGCTCGACTTCCTTCAGGCCGACGACCCTGCGACCCATGCCGCACTTGCCCCCCATCTGGAAAGCTGGCGCGACATCCGCCTCGTCCACCGGGGCGAGACCGTCACCATCGACGGGGTCGGCTTTTCCGCCATCGCCCGCCTCGCCCTCAACGACATCCTCGCCACCCAGGCCGTCGCTTCCGGCGTCGCCATCGACTGGGGCCGGCGCCTCGACGATATCTCCGAGGTGGCCGATGCCGACCTCATCGTCGGCGCCGACGGCGTCAACTCGCCGGTGCGGCAAAGCGATCCCGCCGGCTTCGGGGCGAGCGTCGCGTTCCTGTCCAACCGCTTTGCCTGGTACGGCGTGGCGATGGCATTCGAGACCCTCACCCAGACCTTCGTCGCCGGCCCGCACGGGGCCCTGACGGCGCACCATTACCGCTACCGGCCGGACATGAGCACCTTCATCGTGGAGATCACTGACGAGGTGTTCGAGCGCAGCGGTCTGGCCGCCATGGACGAGGACGCGCAACGGCACTATTGCGCCGAAGCCTTTTGCGCCACCCTCGGCGGCCGCCCCCTCATTGCCAATCGCTCGGCCTGGCGGCAGTTCCCGGTGGTGGCCAACGCGCGCTATTGCTCGGGCAACCGGGTGCTGCTGGGCGATGCCCTGCACACGGCGCATTTTTCCATCGGCTCGGGAACCCGCCTGGCCATGGAGGATGGCCTGGCGCTGGCCCGCGCCATCGCCGCCCATGGCGACGACATCGCGGCCGGCCTTGCCACTTACGAAGCCGAACGGCGCCCGCTGCTGGAAAAACTGGTTGGCGCCGCCAGCCAGAGCGCGGCATGGTACGAGCACTTCGGCGCCCACATGGCGCTCGACCCCAGGGCTTTGGCGCTGAGCTACGTCCAGCGGTCGGGACGCATCGATGGCGAACGACTGAAGTCAATGGCACCGCGCTTCATGGCGCAGACCGGGGACTTGGAGGCATGAATACCGCAGTGGGCAACCTTGCCTTCCTGGTGGCCGGCGGCGGCATCGCCGGCCTGGCGGCGGCGCTGGCGCTGGTCCGGCGGGGATTTTCCTGCCACGTCCTGGAGCGCGAGGACGAATTCGGCGAGGTGGGCGCCGGCATCCAGATCGGCCCCAACGTCTTTCGCATGTTCAAGGTTCTGGGCCTCACCGAGGCCATCAATGCCACCGCCGTCTTTCCCGACGCCCTGGTCATGATGGATGCGCTGTCGGGCCAACCGGTCACCCGCATCCCGCTCAACACCGATGCCTTCCGCCTGGCCTTCGGTTTTCCCTATGGCGTCATCTACCGCCCCGACCTGCATGCGGCGCTGCTGGAAGCCTGCCAGGCGCAAACCAATATCACGCTGGAGACCGGCGCCCGGGTCGTCGATTTCGAGGATACGGGCGAGCGGGTGCGGGTCCATCTCGATGGCGGCAGGGTGGTGGAGGGTTCCGCCCTCATCGGCGCCGACGGGTTGTGGTCGAAGGTGCGCGAGGTGATCGTCGGCGACGGCCGGCCCCGGGTCTGCGGCCACATCGCCTACCGCGCCGTGCTGCCCACCGCGCAGGTGCCCGAGGAATTGCGCCGCAATACCGTCATCCTGTGGGCGGGCCCCGGGACCCACCTGGTGCACTATCCCCTGCACAGGGGCGAGATCTTCAACCTGGTGGCGGTGTTTCACTCCGACCGCTACGAGGAGGGCTGGAACGTGTTCGGCGACGTGGCCGAGCTGCAGCGCCGCTTTGCCGGCCAGCGCGGCGAGGTCCATGCCATGCTGGACAAGATCGAGGCCTGGCGCATGTGGGTCCTGTGCGACCGCGAGCCGGTGAAGACCTGGTCAAAGGGCCTTTGCGTCCTCACCGGCGATGCCGCTCACCCGATGCTGCAATATCTGGCGCAAGGGGCGTGCATGGCGATCGAGGATGCGGTGTGCCTGGCCTCCAAAATCGCGGCTTCACGCGACGACCTGCCGGCGGCCTTTGCGGCCTTTGCCGCGGCGCGCTATCTGCGCACCGCGCGGGTACAACTGACCGCGCGCTTTTACGGCGATGTCTATCACGCCGCCGGGGTCACCGCGGAACTGCGGGCCACGCTCCTGGGGTCGCGCTCAACCGAACAGGCCTATCAGGGCATGCGCTGGCTCTACAGCGGAACCGACGACGACGGCAACCAGGTTTTGTGAAGGGAGCGGACTGATGACAGACAAGCGCGAGGCCTTCTACAAGGAGATCGATCCGGCCAACCTCACCGCCCTGTGGACGGTGATGGGCTCGCTCATCACGCCCGAGCCGAAAAGCGCCTGCCGGGCCCATCTGTGGCGCTATGACGAGGTGCGCCCCTATCTGATGGAGGCGGGCAAGATCATCACCGCCAGGGAGGCCGAAAGGCGGGTGCTGATCCTGGAGAACCCGGGCCTGAGGGGGCAGTCGAGGATCACCACCTCGCTTTATGCCGGGCTGCAACTGGTGCTGCCGGGCGAGGTGGCCCCGGCCCACCGCCATTCCCAGTCGGCGCTGCGCTTCGTGCTGGAGGGTGCCGGCGCCCACACGGCGGTGGGAGGCGAGCGCGCCTACATGCACCCGGGCGACTTGGTCATCACCCCGCACTGGGCCTGGCACGACCACGGCAACACCTCGAGCGAGCCGATGGTGTGGCTCGACGGCCTCGACATCCCGCTGGTGCAGTTCCTCGATGCCTCGTTTGCCGAGCATCTGGGCACCGACGAGCAGCCGCTGGCGCGCCCGGCCGGCGACGCGCCGGCCCGCTATGGCGCGGGGCTGCTGCCGGTCGACTATCAACCGGCGGGCAAGGCCTCGCCCATCTTCAGCTACCCCTACGCGCGCTCGCGCGCGGCGCTGGAGACCCTGCGCCGGACGGCTGAGTGGGATCCATGCCACGGCCTCAAGATGCGCTACGTCAACCCGGTCGACGGCGGCCATGCCATGCCGACCATGGGCACCTTCCTGCAGCTTGTGCCCAAAGGCTTTGCCACCGCCCGCTTCCGGGCCACCGATGCCACGGTCTTTGTGGGCGTGGAAGGGTCGGGCAAGACCACCATCGGCGGGGAGACTTTCCAATGGGGACCGCGCGACATCTTCGTGGTGCCGAGCTGGCAGCCGGTTTCTCACCAGGCCGGCGAGGACGCGGTGCTGTTCAGCTATTCCGACCGCCCGGTGCAGGAAAAGCTCGGCCTCTACCGCGAGGATCGCGGCAATGCCTGAGGGCGCACCCCAAGGCACTGGTCCAAGGGCCGCAAGACTGTATAATTGCCGGTCTGTGCTAAGCTGCGCACAAACCTGAAGCGTAAAACAAATTTCGCCAACGAAAACGTCAAACGGAGGGAAGGATGATCCGCAAGGTACTGGCAACGGCGCTCGCATTGGGTGTCAGCGTTTCGGCTGCTATGGCGGCCGAAGTGAAGATCGGCTTCGTCACCACGCTCACCACGGGTGCGGCGGTGATCGGCAACGACATGAAAAAGGCGGCCGAACTGGCGGTCGAGGACATGGGCGGCAAGATGGGCGGCCTCGATGTCAACCTCATCTTCGAGGATGACGGCTTCAAGCCGGAGATCGGCAAGCAGGTGACCGACAAGCTGGTCAGCCAGGACAATGTCGACTTCATCACCGGCTACATCTGGTCCAACGTCCTGCTGGCCTCGGTTAAGCCGGCCATGGACGCCGACAAGTTCCTGATCAGCGCCAATGCCGGCCCGTCGCAACTGGCCGGCCGGGGGTGCCAGAAAAACTTCTTCAACATCTCCTGGCAGAACGACCAGACGCCGCAGGCCATGGGCGAGGTGCTCAACCAGCTCGGCGTCAAGTCGATTTACATCATGTCGCCCAACTATGCCGCCGGCAAGGACATGGCGGCGGGCGCTGAGTCGACCTTCAAGGGCGAGATCAAGGGCAAGGACCTGACCAAGTGGCCCGATCAGCTCGATTTCTCGGCCGAGCTCGCCAAGGCCAAGGCCTCGGGCGCCGAGGCGCTCTTTGCCTTCTATCCGGGCAAGCCGGGTGGCGCCTTCCTCAAGCAGTATGTGCAGGCCGGTCTCAGGGACACGCTGCCGCTCTATACGGTGTTCACCGTCGATGCGCTGTCGCTGCCCCGGCTGCAGGAAGGCGGCATCGACGTGCTTGGCACCCGCATGACGCAGTACTGGGACCCCACCCTCGACAATCCCCAGAACAAGCAGTTCGTGGCCAACTTCAAGGCCAAGCACGGCAGCTATCCCTCCTTTTATGCGTCCCAGTCCTATGACGTCATGTTCTACATCAAGAGCGCGGTCGAGGCGGTGGGCGGCGATCTCACCAACAAGGACGGCATTCGCGCGGCGCTGGAAAAGGCCGATTTCCCCTCGGTGCGCGGCAGCTTCAAGATGGGTCCCAATCACTTCCCCATCCAGAATTTCTATCTGCGCGAGGTGGTGGCCGATGCCGACGGCAAATGGACCACCAAGGTGGTTCAGACCGTTTACGAAATGAACCAGGACAGCCAGGCCAAGGACTGCAATATGCAGTAAAGGTGAGAACGGGCGCTCTCGAGCGGGCCGGACCTGGTTTATGACGATACGGGAAGGACCTCGGGGTCCTTCCCGGCGCAATGAGCGATGAGCCCGGCGGCGATGCCCATGAGAGGCGGGCGGGCCGTCTTTGGTGCGGGGGAGGCATGGACACCGGCTTGTTGGTGATCCAGACGTTGAACGGCCTGCAGCTGGGCGTCCTGCTGTTCCTGCTGGCGGCCGGGCTGACGCTGGTTTTCGGCATCATGGATTTCGTCAATCTCGCCCATGGCTCCATCTACATGCTGGGCGCCTTCATTGCCGCCTCGCTGACCCGCCTGAGCGACAGTTTCGTGCTCGGGGTGGTGCTGGCGTTGCCGGTGGTAGCCATTGTCGGGCTGGTGCTGGAGCGCGTGGTGATCCGTCCGCTCTATGCCCGCGACCATCTCGATCACGTGCTGGCCACCTTCGGTTTGCTGCTGGCCATCGATACTCTGGCCCACATGATCTGGGGGCCCGAGGGCATCTCGGTGCTGCTGCCGGAATGGCTGCGCGGCCAGGTGGAAGTGCTGCCCGGCGTCATTTTTCCCACCTACCGCCTGGTGATCATCTCCTCCGGCCTCATCATCGCAGTCCTGCTCTACTGGCTGGTCAACCACACCAGGCTCGGCATGCTGATCCGGGCCGGGGCCTCCAACCGCACCATGGTGTCGGCGCTCGGCATCAACATCGACCTCCTGTTCACCGGCGTGTTTGCCATCGGCGCGGTGCTGGCGGGCCTTGCCGGCATGCTGATTGCCCCGATCACCGAGGCCGCCATCGGCATGGGCAACGACATCATCATCACCGCCTTCGTGGTGATCATCGTCGGCGGCATCGGTTCCATGAAGGGCGCCTTCATCGCCGCCATGCTCATCGGCCTCATCGACACGCTGGGGCGCTCCTATCTCGACGGCATCCTGAAAGCCTTCATGCCGCTGACCGCGGCCGAGACCGCCGCGCCCGCCCTCAGCGCCATGCTGATCTACATCCTCATGGCCGCCATCCTGGCGCTCAGGCCGCAAGGCCTGTTTCCGCCCCGGACCCGCTGAGGCCATGAGTCCTGCCCCCGCCACGTCAACGTTCAGCCGGCTGCGTGCCGCCGGGCCCGGCAATCTCGGCGGCGTCGTCGTCCTGGCCCTCCTCCTGGTGCTGCCGCTTGCCGCCTGGTGGACCGGCCAGAAGTTCTATCTCGACTTCGCGACCCGCATCACCATTCTCGCCATCGTCGCCACCAGCCTCAATTTCATCCTCGGCTATGGCGGGCTGATTTCCTTCGGCCATGCCGCCTTCGTCGGCATCGGCGCCTATTGCGTCGGCATCCCCGCTTATTACGATCTTGCCTCGGGCTTTGTGCATATTCCGCTGGCGATCGCCGCCTCGGCGCTGTTCGCGCTGGTCACCGGCGCCATTAGTCTGAGGACGCGCGGCGTCTATTTCATCATGATCACCATGGCCTTTGCCCAGATGGCCTATTACCTGTTCCTCTCACTCGATGAATATGGCGGCAACGACGGGCTCACCATCTATTCCCGGTCCGTCCTGCCGCCGTTCAACCTCGAACAGCGCCCGCAACTCTTCCTCCTGGCCTATGTCTCGCTGGTGGTGGTGCTCGCCCTCAAGCACCGTTTCGTCAATTCCCGCTTCGGCATGGTGCTCAGGGGTGCCAGAGCCAACGAGACGCGCATGATCGCCATCGGCTTCAACACCTATGCCTACCGCCTTGCCGCCTATGTCATCGCCGGGGCTATCGCCGGCTATGGCGGGGCGCTGCTCGGTAACTTCACCAACTTCATCACTCCCGATATGATGAGTTGGACCCGTTCGGGCGACCTCATGTTCATGGTCATTCTGGGCGGGGCGGGCTCGCTGTTCGGGCCGGTCATGGGGGCGGTCGCCATCCTCTTGCTGGAGGAGTATCTGGCCCGCCTCACCGTCTACTGGCAGCTTCCCTTCGGCCTGTTGCTGATCGCCACCGTGCTTTACCAGCGCGGCGGGCTCAACGGCCTGATCGAGCGCCTGGGAGGCCGCAAGTGAGCGAACCGTTGCTGGTCATCACCGGTCTGGCCAAGAGTTTCGGCGGGGTGCGCGCCATCGACGGGGTCGACCTTACCGTCGAGCCGGGCGAGGTGCATGCGGTGATCGGGCCCAACGGCGCCGGCAAGACTACCCTCATCTCGCAACTGTCCGGCCTGCTGGCGCCCGACGACGGGACCATCCGCTTTGCCGGACGCGACATCACACGCCTTGCCGCCCATCGCCGGGCGCCGGCGGGGCTGGCCCGCTCCTTCCAGATCACCAGCCTGCTCACCGGCATGACGGTGCTGGACAACGTGGCGCTGGCGGTGCAGGCCCGCCAGGGCCATTCCTTCCGCTTCTGGCGCCCGGCGGCCGGCGATCGCGGCCTTCGTGATCCGGCATTGGCGGCGCTCGAACAGGTGGGCATCGCCGGGCGCGCCGATATCATCGTCGGCGCCCTGTCCCACGGCGAGCGCCGCCAGCTCGAGATCGCCATGGCGCTGGCCTCGCGGCCGCGCCTGCTCCTGCTGGATGAACCCATGGCCGGCATGGGCCCGGAGGAATCGGCGCGCATGATCGACATCCTCAAAGGCCTGAAAGGAACGGCCGCCATGCTGCTGGTCGAGCACGACATGGATGCCGTGTTCGCGCTCGCCGACCGCATCTCGGTGCTGGTCTACGGCAAGGTCATCGCCTCGGGGCTTCCCGCCGACATCCGCGCCAACGACGCGGTGCGCCGCGCCTATCTGGGGGAGGAATAGGCGATGCTCGCGGTGCGCGGCCTGGAGACCTACTATGGCTCGAGCCAGGTGCTGTTCGGGGTCGACCTCGAGGTCGGTGAGGGCGAAGTCGCCACCTTGCTGGGGCGCAACGGCATGGGCAAGACCACCACCATCAATTCCATCATGGGCATCGTCATGCCGCGCGGCGGATCGGTCAGGTTCGACGGCCACGAGGTGGCGCGCCTGGCCTCCTTCCGCACCGCCAAGCTTGGCGTCGGCCTGGTGCCGGAGGGCCGCCAGGTGTTTCCCAATCTCAGCGTCGAGGAAAACCTTGTCGCCACCGCCGCCAATCGCGCCGGCAGTTCCAGGCCGTGGACAGCGGCGCGGATCTACGCGTTGTTTCCCGAACTGGAGGCGCGCCGGGCGTCCATGGGCAATCTCCTGTCGGGTGGCGAACAGCAAATGCTGGCCATCGGCCGGGCGCTGATGACCAATCCGCGCCTGATGATCCTCGATGAGGCGACCGAGGGCCTCGCCCCGCTCATTCGCCAGAAGATCTGGGCCGCTCTTGCCGCCATTCGCGCCGAGGGCCTGTCGATCCTGGTGGTCGACAAGAACGTCGCCGACCTCGTGCGCCTGGCCGACCGCCACCACATCATCGAGAAGGGCCGCATCGTGTGGACCGGCCTGTCGGCCGACATCGGCAACGACCCGGGCTTGCAGCAGCGCTATCTCGGCGTTTAACTTGCGCCGTCAGGAGGACGCAAATGGAGTTTCCGCGCGACTACAACGCCGCCACCGACTTTATCGATCGCCATGTGGAGGCCGGGCGCGGCGATCGTGCCGCCTTTATCGACCATGCGCGCACCATCACCTATGGCGGGCTCGCCGATGCGAGCCGCCAGGCGGGCGACCTTTTGACCCGGACCCTGGGGCTGAGGCGCGAGGACCGCATCGCGCTTTTGCTGCTCGATACCGTCGATTATCCGGTGCTGTTCTGGGGGGCGATCCGGGCGGGCGTCGTGCCGGTCCTCCTCAACACCCTGCTGGCGCCGCCGCAGTATCAATACATGCTGGCCGACTCACGCGCCCGGGTGCTGTTCGTCAGCGCCGAACTCGTGCCGGCGGTGGAAGGCCTCATCGCCGCGACCCTGGTGGAAAAAGTGGTGGTGGTGGGCGGCGAGGCTGGCGCGCATCTGTCTTTCGCCAGCCTCCTCGATGCCGCCAGCACCAGCTTTGCAACCGCCCCGACGGTTTGCGACGAGGTCGCCTTCTGGCTTTATTCCTCGGGCTCGACCGGCAATCCCAAGGGCGCCATGCACCTCCATTCGAGCCTCATGGCGACGGCGCTTACCTATGGCAACCGGGTGCTCGGCATCCGCCCCGACGACGTGGTCTATTCGGCGGCCAAGATCTTCTTTGCCTACGGGCTCGGCAACTCCCTCACCTTTCCCATGGCCGTGGGGGCGACCACGGTGCTGATGGCCGCGCGACCGACGCCGGAGACGGTGTTCGAGACCCTGAAGGCGCACCAGCCCACCCTGTTCTTCGGGGTGCCGACCCTCTATGCGGCGATCCTCGCCAGCCCCCGGTGCACGCCGCAAAACGGCTCAGCCGCCTTGCGCCTGTGCGTATCGGCGGGCGAGGCGCTGCCCGAAGAGGTAGGCAAGACCTGGAAGGCGCGTTTTGGCGTCGACATCATCGACGGGGTGGGCTCGACCGAGATGCTGCACATCTTCGTGTCCAACGCACCCGGCGACGTGCGCTACGGCACGCAGGGAAAAGCGGTGCCCGGCTACAATTTGCGCCTGGCGGGCGAAGACGGCGGCGAGGTGGCCGACGGCGAGATCGGCGAGTTGCTGGTGGACGGCCTTTCGGCCTCGATCGGCTACTGGAACCAGCGGCAGAAATCGCGCACCACCTTCGAGGGGTGCTGGACCCGCACCGGCGACAAGTATTTCCGCGATGCAGAGGGCTATTATCACATCTGCGGGCGCACCGACGACATGTTCAAGGTCTCGGGCATCTGGGTATCGCCGTTCGAGGTCGAGGCCGCCCTCATCTCCCATGCCGCCGTGCTGGAGGCCGGCGTGGTGGCGCAACAAGACGACGAAGGCCTCACCAAGCCCAAGGCCTTCGTCGTGCTCAAGGACGGCCATTCGCCCGAAGGCCTGTACGATGAGCTCAAGCAGCATGTGAAGGAAAAGATCGGCAAGTGGAAATACCCGCGCTGGATCGAGTTCGTCGATACCCTCCCCAAGACGGCAACGGGCAAGATCCAGCGCTTCAAGCTCAGGTCGCCGGGGTGACGGCAGGCGAGGATTGCGACTACGTCGAGGTGTCCGGCCAGCGCCTCGAATGCCGCCGCATCGGCGATGGGGGTGTCGATGGCCTGGGGTTGTTGTTGCTGCATGAGGGCCTCGGCTCGCTGAGCCAGTGGCGGGATTTTCCGATGCGCCTCGCCGCCGCCGCCGAGCATCCGGTGTTCGTGTGGTCGCGGACCGGCTATGGCCGCTCCTCGGCCGTTCCGCTGCCGTGGCCGCTCACCTACATGCATGACGAAGCGCGCGACATCCTGCCCGGCGTCATCGCCGCGGCGGGGTTTCGCCGCCCGGTGCTGGTCGGCCATTCCGACGGCGCCTCCATCGCCGCCATCTATGCCGGCTCGGCAGCGAGTCCGAACCTTGCCGGACTGGTGCTCATGGCGCCGCATTTCTTCGTCGAGGACGTGAGTGTCGACAGCATCGCGAAAGCCCGCCGGGCCTATGAGACCGGCGATCTGCGCGAGCGCCTGATGCGCCATCACGGCGCCAATGTTGACGCGGCCTTCCGCGGCTGGAACGGCGCCTGGCTCGATCCCGCCTTCCGCCACTGGAACATCAGCGAATTCCTGCCCGCGATCCATGTGCCGGTGCTGCTTGTCCAGGGGGCCGAGGATGAGTACGGCACGCTTGCCCAGCTCGACACGG
>Ga0326597_10012739_pt1 | contig 11080 bp, 7 predicted proteins | sample RVTome_12_FD_203789 | JGI IMG/M metagenome (GOLD analysis project Ga0326597, IMG submission 203789) | Soil microbial communities from uranium-contaminated site in the Upper Colorado River Basin, Wyoming, United States - RVT100D185 | ecosystem: Environmental > Terrestrial > Soil > Contaminated >... | reverse complement strand
CTATCTGTTCGTGGTCGGGCCCGGCGGCGATTTCGCCAGCCTGATCGGTTTCAACCAGTTCGGCCCGCCGGGTCAGGTGGCGCCGCTGGCGACCAACCTGCCGATCACGAGCGGCAGCGGCGTGGTGCTGGATATCGTTCTACCTTCGGGCGTTGATCCGGGAACCTACACCTTTTACGCGCTCCTGGCCGCTCCGGGAACGCCCCCCGGCTTGCTGCTGCAGGGCAGCGCGCTGATCGATCTCCACGAAATCAGCATCGAGATCCGCTGAAGCGAAAATGGGGGACAGGTATCCAATTTCCGGCGAGGCCGTGCTCCGAGTAAGCTGGTGACGGAAATTGGTACCAGTCCCCCATTTTTCTCATCTCCAGCGGCGGCGCAGCAGTAGCGCGAGGATCAGGCTCGGGATGCAGACCGCCAGCGTGGCCGGAACCAGATCGCGCGCCCACGCCATGCGGACGAACGAGACCGACAGCAGCGGCAGCCAGCCCATCACTCCGACGATCCAGGCCAGCGCGCGCACCTTGTCGCGAGTGATCTCGATCTTGCCGTCGGGATCGTCGCCCGGATAGGGCGGCTGCGCCGGCGCCGTCCCGGCGGCGACCGGGATCAGACTCTCCATGCGCAGCAGCAGCTCGTGATTGCGCCGCAGCTGGCGATACTCGAGCGCGACCAGGGCCATCAGCAGCGGCACGCCCACGGCCGCGAGCCAGCCATGGATCTTGGCGCCGATCCAGCCGCTGCCTTGCATCGCGCCCAGCACTCCGGCGACCACGTACCAGACCGCGCCGAGGTAGGCCAGCGGAAACAGCCGGCGCAGAATCGCGTTGAGCTGCTCGATCAGCTCATGCGGCAGCCGGTAGAGCGCCACGTGCCGTTTGATCAGCTTGGCCGTGCCCATGAACAGGGCGAAGATCAGGCTCTGGGCCAAGGTGGCGAAGCCGGCGGCGAACACGCCGAAACGCACGTGGGCCGGATGGCCCAGCCAGCCCAGTCCCAAGGCGACCGCCAGGAATCCGATCGCCCACAGGTTCAGCCCCAAGAGCAAGTAATGAATGGCGTCACCTCGTGCCCGCTTCGCTGGCGGCGCGGCGGCTTCACCCGCAGCGGCCGATCGAGCTCCAAGGCTGGCGGGAAGCGGAGAAAGCGCATTATAACCGGCTGGCTTTCCAACCCGTGCCGGAGCTACCCGAAGTCGAAACGCTGCGCCGCAGCTTGGCGCGCCACCTGCCGGGGCGCAGCATCGTCGCGATCCGCGTGCGCGAGCGGCGGCTGCGTGAACCGGTCCGGCCCGCGCGGCTCAAGCGGCTGCTGACCGGTCGCCGCGTGGTGGCGCTGCGGCGCCGGGCCAAGTACCTGCTGGTCGACCTCGAGGGCGGCACCTCCCTGCTGGTGCATCTCGGCATGAGCGGCCGCCTGAGCTTGAGCCGGCCGCGCGAGCCGCTTGATCGGCACGATCATGTTCGTTTCACCCTCGATGACGGCCGCGAGCTGCGCTTTCGCGATCCGCGCCGCTTCGGTTTGATCGACGCGATCGCCACCGCTGAGGAGCGCTCGGACCCGCGGCTCGCGCGTGCCGGCCGCGAGCCGCTCGACCTGGCGCTTCGCCCCGAGTGGCTGTGGCGGCGCTCGCGCGGCGTGCGCCGCGCGGTCAAAACCTGGATCATGGACGGCGGGGTGCTTGCCGGGATCGGCAACATCTACGCGAACGAGGCCCTGTTTCGCGCCGCGATCCGGCCGACCCGTCGAGCCGGTCGGGTACCGCTGGCTCAATGGTCGAGCCTGTTGCGCGCGATCCGCGCCGTGCTCGCCAGCGCGATCCGCCAGGGCGGGACCACGCTCAACGATTTCGCCGACGCCGAGGGGGCCGCCGGCTACTTTCAGGTGCGCCTCCACGTCTACGACCGTGGCGGCCTGCCGTGCCGCCGCTGCCGCACCGCGATCCGCAGGACTGTTCTCGGCCAGCGGTCGACCTTCTACTGCCCGCTCTGCCAAACGTAGGAGCCGACCGTAAGTCGGGCCGGTTCGGGCGGGGACAAGCCCCGCCCGTACTTCCCCGGCCACCCATTCGGAGCATCAACCCGAGATCGCGCCCGCAGACCACAAGCGGGGGCGGATCGTGAGGCGCTGGCCGGCGCGCAGCGGGAGGCGGGCGAGACCGACTGGCGCGGGCGCGCCGTCCACCTGGACCTCCAAGTAGTGATCCTGATCGGCGTGCAGCGGGCCGATACGGCGCAGCAGGCCGCCGCAGAGATCGATCGGGTGGAGCCGGCTCAGCGCTTCCGCTGCCGCGACGCAGCCCTCGGGCAGCTCGACCTCGTCGCTCCGAATCGATGCGCCATCGGCTCGGAGCAGCTCGACGGTCACCGCCCCGCGCCGCGGCGGGCACGCGTCGACCACGATTTGGCTGCGCCGCTGCGGGCCGCCGCGTCCCTCGAGGATCAGCTCGGCTTCGACCGTCTCCTGCTCGTGCCGCGCCACCAGCGGCAGTGCCACGGTGAGGCCGCGCCGCGGTCCGAGCGTCGGCAGCGGCTGCTGCCACCGAAATCCGCCTTCCATCGAGAGGCGGATCGTGCCTCCCGGGCTCGGCCGCGGGCCAGCGTTCTCGATTCGGATCCGCGCCAGCGCCGGCCGGGCCAGCGCCGGCCAGGCCGGATCGACGGCGATCCCGCGCAGGATCGGATCGGCGCCGTGCTCGACCCACACCGGAGACGAAAACGCGCGCGCCTTCACTCCGTACATCGCGATCATCTCAACCCGCAGGTAATACGCCTCGGGCTGTCGCGGCGGCGGCAAGCGCGCGACCAAGGCTCTGCCCTCCCGGTGCCGCTGCCAGGTCCACACCGGATGGCCGGCGCGGACCGCCCACAGCTCGGCGCGTTGGAAGATCAGTCCGGCGTGGAGTCCGGTGAGCCAGCCGCGGACCTCGAGCTCGGCGGGCCGGGTCAAGGTCCCGCCCATGCGCGTGCCGTTGATCTCGAGGTCGAGCGCGATGCCGGCCGCTTCGGTTCCAAAGCTGCGCCGCGACCGCAGCGCCTGCAGCAGCTCCGCGGTCCCGAGCCGCCGCATCCAAATCCCGGTCAGCCCGCCGCGGCGGGCGTCGCCGATCTCCTGGTGATGGTTGTCTTGGTTGATCTGGGCCCCGACCTTGAGGCCGCGCCGCAGCGACTCCCGGTAGGCGTCTTCGTGGTCGTGATAGGCGTAGCCGCTGCCCGCCGGCCCGCTGTACAGCGAGCCGACCTCCTGCCCGGCGACCTCGGGTCCGCCCAGCGCCGACGCCATCACGGCGCCGAACTCGTCGAACGATCCCGGGTGCGCGTAAATCAGCAGGCCCTCCCGCTCCCGGGTCCAGGCGGCGAGCTGATCGAGCCGCTTGAGGCTGCGGCATGAGCTCCCGGCCGCCTTGGTTCCCAGCACCAGAAAGTGCCCCTCGGTCGGGCTCGACCACTCCCATCCTGCGAGCGCCGCGAAACGCCCCGGCTGATCGGCGGCCGCCGCGGCGGCGCGCAGCTGGCGCCATTCGGCGGCCTCGAGCTCCTCGCCATGATCGGTCAGCGCCAAAAACGACAGCCGGATCGCCCGAGCCCGCGCGAACGCCTGCGCCGGATCGGCGACCCCATCGGACAGCCGGGTGTGCGCGTGCAGGTTGCCGAGAAAAGCCCGCTCGCGCCCGCCGCTGCAGGCAGTCAGCGCGGCGATCAAACCCGCAGCCGCGCAACTGCGCGGCCTCATTCCCGCAGCCGCGCAACTGCGCGGCCTCATTGGCCGTCCTCGGTCAGGACCCGCAGATCGCCGACCCGGCGGGTGAAGCCCTCGCGGTCGAAGTACTCGAGCAGCGGGATCGCGCTGCGCCGGCTGATCCCGCCCAGCGCCTTCAGGTCCGCCACTGCGATCTGCGGTCGCTCGCGCGCCAGCTCGCGCAGGCCGCGGCGCAGCGCTTCGATCGCTTCGGGATCGAAATGCAGCTCGCCGGCGCGGACCACCTCACCGCGCTGAAGCAGCAGCTGGAGCAGCGCGCCGCCCTGGCGCGGCGCGATCCCCTCGAGCAGCTCCGCGCCGCTCAACCCCTGCGCCCCGGCTTGGCGCAAGCGCGAGAGCAGCGCCTCGCGCTGGCTCGCGGCCTGCGGATCCAGCTCGACCCGAAAGCCGGCCAGCGCGGCGCTGCTCCCGCTCAGCTTGAGCCGGCCGGTGGCAGTAAGGCGGCTCAACGCCAGCTCCAAGGCGGTCTCGCTGGCGCCCTTGAGACAGCGCGCGCGCAATGCTTCCAGCGCCATGCCGGGCTTGAGCGGCTCGCCGGCGTGGAACTGCTCCAAGGCTTCGATGACGCGCTGCTCGATTCGCTCCACCGCGGCGAGGGTAAACAGATGGGCCGCGGCCGCGGCCGAGCGCAGCAGGCGCGGCGCTGCCGCCGCGGACTGCTCGACCCGATCCGCGCTCCAACCGGTGCGCTGAATCAACTCCGGCACCGCAAGCCCGCGGCCGCCGGCCGCTTCCACCAGCGCCTCCACCATTTCGCTCGGGTCGCCACCGGCCAGCCGCGCGAGGCGCTCCACTTGGCGTCCTCCTGCAAGCCGCCGCGGCGGTGCGCTCTCGATCACCCGGCCGCCGCCGATGGTCCGCATCGGAGAGTAGCTGCGCAAAATCACGCGATCGCCCGGCAGCGCGACCAGCGGCCGCTCCAGATGCGCCCGCACCCAACCGCGGCTGCCGGCCTCGAGCTGGGCGCCGGTCAGCGGATAGAGGCGGGCGAGCACCTCGGCCGCCTGATGGTGGAGGCGCACCCGAGTGCGGCGGGGAAGCGGCCGCGCCTCCGCCAGCAGCTCGACCTCGAGGTCGAGGACGTCCCAGGCCGTGAGCCGGCCCGGGCGGCTTACCAGCTCACCGCGACCGGCTTGCCCGACCTCGACACCCGACAGATTCAGCGCCGCGCGCTGCCCGGCTCGAATGCGCTCGACCGGCTCGCCGTGGGCCTGCAGCGAGCGCGCCACGCCGCGCGCGCCGCCGGGCAGCAGCTCGACCGGCTCACCGATGCTCAGCGCGCCGCTCGCAACCGTCCCGGTGACTACGGTGCCAAAGCCCTTCATCGTGAAGGCCCGGTCGATCGGCAGACGGAACGGCCCGTCCCCGCTGCGCGCCGGGAGCGCGGCGGCCGCCTGCTCCAACGCGCCGACCAGCGCCTCGAGCCCTTCGCCGCTGCGCGCGCTGGTGGCCACGATCGGCGCGCCCTCAAGAAACGATCCGCGCACCAGGTCGCGCAGCTCCAGCTCGACTAGGTCGCGGAGCTCGCGGTCGACCAAATCGACCTTGCTGAGCGCGATCACCCCGCCGCGCAAATCGAGCAGGCGACAGATTTCGAAGTGCTCGAGGGTTTGAGGCTTGACCGATTCGTCGGCGGCGACCACCAGCAGCACCAGGTCGATGCCACCGGCGCCGGCCAGCATGTTTTTGACGAAGCGCTCGTGCCCCGGCACGTCGACGAAAGCGAGCTGCAGCGCGCCCACCCGGCGATGGGCGTAACCCAGATCGATGGTGATGCCGCGCTCCTTCTCCTCCTTGAGCCGATCGGGGTCGATCCCGGTCAGGGCGCGTACCAGCTCGCTCTTGCCGTGATCGATGTGTCCCGCCGTGCCGATGACCACCGAGCGCATGGGTGCCGACCGGCAGGAATTATAGTCGCGCGGCGGCCTGCCGCCGACCCGGAATTACCTGGATCCGATTGAAAAACCATGGGCTGTAGGCCGGTTCCGGATCCCGGTTTTTTGGGCCGCCCGGGGCCGCGATCACGGAACCGCGGCCCGGGTTGAAACTTTCTCCGCGCTGGGACGTCTAAGAAGTTAGAAACAGAAAACACTCTTCATCCCCCTCCCCCTAAGGAGCCCTCCCCCCAAGGGCTCCTTTTTTATTGCACTTGAACCGGAGCCGGCCCGGGCCGGTCGCTGGGATACTGCAGCAGCGCCGGTGGCAGCAGGTTCTGCTTCAAGAACGCCGGATCGCGGCTCATCGCCTGCCAGATCGACGGTTCGTACCGCGTCCGCAACTCCTGCACCAGCCGGTATTGTAGCCGCACCATTTCGGCGCGCTGCTCGCTGCCGAAGGACGCCACCGCTCTGTGCCGATCGACCCGCAGGAACCGGCCGCGAGCCGCGCCGTAGACCGAGAAGCTTCGGATCTCGCGCGCTCCCGGATAGAGCCCGCGCACCATCTGCGCCAGCACCGGGCTGTCGACCACATAGACCGGATCGCGCCGCGGCGGCCGCTCAAAGGTGAGCGCGGCCGGCCCGGCGAGCAGCTTGAGCTCCGTTCCGAGCGCCAGAAAGCGCAGGTTCGGGGCGTAGTAGACGAACGGCGACAGGTAGACCTCGTGGTCGCGCGCGAGCGCGCGCAAGTAGGCCGCAAACTCGCGCATGTCGCCGCTGTACTCGGCCTGCACCTCGGGCACCTCGGCCCAATGCGCGAAATAGGTTCGAGTATCCAGCGCCGCGCTGGCAACCAGCGGCACGGCCACAACCAGGCCAATCGCCAGCCGCCCGGCCCGAGCCGCGAGCCGACTTGCTGCTTCCAGCGCCACGCCGGAGATCAGGACCACGGCAACCAGGGCGCCCAAGGTCGAGGCAGCCGAGTCGGGCCCCCGCGCCATCGGATACCACAAGGGCAGCAAGCTCAGCGCCAGCCAGCCGATCAAGAGCGCGGCACGACCTGGCGCGCGCCGGGCCCGTGCCAAGAGCAGCCCCGCGCCGATCAGCAGCAGCCCTACCTGCACCGGGTTCAGCAGCGCCGCCCCGGCAAATCCCAGCTCGAGGTTGGGCTGCTGCGACCAGTAGCTCTTGAGCTGGTTGCCCAGCGCATCCGCGCTGCTCGCCTCCGGCTTGGGGCGGACGCCGCGCCCGACTAGGGACCCGACCGTTTCCGGCTTCGCCAGCCACGCGGCGATGAACACGGCAGCGATCGCGGCGCCGACCAGAAGCCCGCGCCGGAGTCGGCGCGGCTCGCGGCCGTCCAGCAAACGCACCGCGACCCAAAGCGCCAGCGGCGCCAGGGCCGGCAGCATCAGCTCCGGCCCGGCGAGCAGCGCAGCTCCGACCCAAGCGGCCAACCCGGCAGCTCGCGGCCAGCTCCCGCGCTCGAAATAGCGCTCGCATACAACCACCCCCAGCAGCGCGAGCAGCGGCACCAAAACCGCCGGGTCCGCTTCGCGGCTGAAGCGCAGGTGCCAGCGCGACGTGGCCAGCAGCGCGCCCGCTCCGATCGCGGCGGCTGGACCCAAGAGCCGCCGCGCCAGCAGAAAGACGATCGCGACGCTGAGCGCGCCGCACAGTGCCGGGGCCAAGCGCAACGAGACCACCGAGGTGCCCAACAGCTCGATCAGGGTTGCCACTCCCTCGATCAGAACGCGGCCGCCGCGCGGCTCGCCTATCAGCGGCGCGATCGGGTCCCCGCCGCTGGCCTGTTGCGCATAGGCCCGCAAGCCGAGCTGCGCCTCCTCGACCTTCATCCCCGGCGGCACCGCCGCCAGCAGAACCGTGCGCAGCACTAGAGCGAGCCCGAGCAGCGCGCCCAGGGCCCAAACCTCGCGGGTCGAGAGCCGCCGGTCTTCAGGCACAGCGGCGGGGGCCGCCTCGGTTGGAATGCTGCTCACCGCCCTGGCCCCTCGAGCCGCGCCAGCCCGCGCCGCGCCGGCGGCCAGCCTGGACAGCGGCGCAGGATGGCGCGGTATTCGGCTCGCGCCCGCGCGCGCTCCCGATCCCAATCGAGCCGCAACGCGCCGCCGCCCGAGCTCGCTCGGTAGCGGAATCGAAACACGCACAGTGAGCCGCCGATCCACTCGACTGGGCGGTAGCGCTCCAACCAGCGGTAGCGGACCCCGAAACAGTCGTTGGATAGCGAGCTGCGCTTGAGATAGTGGGCCGAGACCACGTACGTCACCCCCTCCAGGGGCAAAAACAGGTCGTCGAAGTTCGGCTCCGGCGCCCAGATCCCGTACCGTTCCATCGGCACCGGACCGAAATAGTGGATCTTGAACCGCGCGCCCGGGCGCGCCTCGACATAGCGTCGCAACCGATACGCGTCCTGCCCCCAATCGATGTTGCTGTCATCCAGGTATTCGATGCCCCGTCGCGGCCCGCCTACCGCGGCATGAAAGAAAGAGAGATAATGCGGGCTGACCCAGGCGACTTCCAGGGCGATCGCGACCACGGCGGCGGCGAGCCACCGCGCGCGCCAGCGGCCCGCGCCCGCGGCCAGGGCCCCCAACAAAACCAGGCCGAGCGGCTCGACGCCGAGCACGTGACGAATGCCGATGTTGTGACTACTGATCGATCCGATCGCGAAATAGGCGCCGATCGGCGCCAGCGCCCACAGCTCGGCGCGGCGCCAGGCTGCGGCGCGCCGATGCTCCATCAGCCAGAGCGCGGCCAGCGCCAATACACCGAGCGGCAGCTTGACCAGCAGCGCCGCGGGGTAATAGAGCCGAAACCCGGTGCTCGAATAGCGGCCGTAGAGAAAGGCCTCGAACCATGGATTGCGGTCGGCGAACACCTGGCCGGCGCCGGCCGCGTAGGACCTGGGATCAAGCGGCGTGAAGGTGAGCGTTGTCGCCACCGCAAAGGCGATTCCGTAGAGCAGCGCGCCGTGACGCAGCGCCGGCCGCCAGTTCCAGCGCACCGGCGCGGGGCGCTCGATCCACCACAGAAACGCAAACAGCGGCAGGAAGACCAGGGCCAGATACTTGGCCGCCAGCGCCAGGCCAAGACTGACCCCGGCGGCCGCCGCCCAGCGGTCGCCGCTGGTCGAGCGCGCCGCGCGCCACGCGCACCACAGCGCCGGCACCAGAAAGGCGGCCAGCGCGACGTCGGTGGTGACGTAGCGGGCATGCGCGATCAGATCCGGAGCGAGCGCGCAGAGCGCCAGCGTGAAGAGTCCGCCGCGCGGACCCCACAAATCACGCGACCAGCGCCAAGCGCTCAGGACCAAGAGCAGCCCAACTGCGATGGGCGCGATCCGGCCCCAGTACACCAGCGTTTCCACCGGCACGGTGTTCTCGAACAAGAACGCGCGCCCGAAGTCCCATTCCGCACGCCGGTGCCAAGCTTCGAACGTGCTCGGTGGACGCAGCGGCAGGGCCAGCAGCGGCGCCGCCGCCAGCAGCTTGAGCAGCGGCGGATGCTGGCGGTTGAGCTCGAAGGCTCCGGTGACCAGGTAGCTGTAGCCGGCCGGGAGGTGGGTTACTTCGTCGCCGGTCAGCGACTCGAGCCGCATCGAAAGCAGCGCTTGAAAGAAGAAGGTCAGCGCCAGCGCGAGCACGCACAGCGCTTCCTTCCTGCCCACCGCTGCGGTCGGGCGCGGCATGCGAGCATTCTAGAGCGAGGGCTTCGCCCTCGCGCTGGCATCTACAGCGAGGGGTGCACCCCTCGCACTCCCCTGGCCGCCTCGCGCCCGATCCTCACGACTACCCTCTCGCTCGCTCCCTAGCCTGGGCCGCTCAACTCAAACTTCAGCTTGCATCGCTTTCTAGAGCGAGGGCTTCGCCCTCAGGGCACCGGGTCGTAACCTCCGGGATGCCACGGGTGGCAGCGCGAAAGTCGCCGCGCGGTCAGCAGCAGGCCGCGCCAGGCTCCGTATCGTTGCAACGCTTCGATCGCGTACTCGGAGCAGGTCGGGTGAAACCGGCAGGACGGCGGCAGCACATAGCGCAGGCTGTGCCGGTAGCCGGTCACCAGCAGCGCCAGTGCGCGCGCGACTAATCCGATCCGGCGGCGCTCGACTCCTGATCGGCGCGGGCCCGCTCGATCAACCGCTGTAGCTCGCGCCGCAGATCCTGGAAGCTGGCCCGCGCCAGGGCGGGTTTGCCCACCACGATCAGGTCGGTAGCCGGCAGGCGCCGCGTTTGCCGCAGGATCTCCTTGATCCGGCGCTTGCTGCGGTTGCGAACCACCGCGCCGCCGACCCTCCGGCTCAGCGTGATACCGAGCCTTGAGGACCCTTGTTCCCGGCGTTTGGCGATCAGAACCAGGAGCGGAGAATGCCATCGCGGCGCAGCGTTGAAAACCCGCTCGAATTCACGCCGGTTGCGCAGCGCCGGCAGCGGCCGGTTTACACGGCGATTCGCTTGCGTCCCTTGCGCCGGCGGCGGCTCAGGACTCGGCGACCGTTCTTGGTTCGCATCCGAACCAGAAACCCATGGGTCCGCTTGCGGCGGCGATTGTTGGGTTGGAATGTTCTTTTCATCGTTGTGCCTCAAGAACTGGGGCCGCTCGGCGGCCTCGGCGGGTTAAACACATATGCTAGCCGAAAGGACCGCCCGGGTCAACGTTTTTCGCCGGTTCGAAAGGGTGGAAACTGGGCCTCGCGGGCTTGCCGATCGGCACCCGATTGTGCTAACTTTCCGCTTACCACGGACGCTCCCCTCGGGGGATCGCTGTGCGCTTCACCTTGGCCTGTACCGAGCAGAGCGGAACCTGTAAATCGTTGCAAATCAACAACTTAAAAAGAATTCAACATTTGTTGAAAGGCTGTGGATAAGTCGCATTGCCGGCCATGACGGTCTGGGATCACATCCTGGGTGGGCTCCGCGAGAAACTCGAGCCCATTCACTTCGAAACCTGGCTGCTGCCGACCTCGTTCACCGGCTACGATCCGGACTCCGGTTTGGTCCGTGTCGAGGTGCCCAACGAGCACTTCCGCAGCTATCTCGAACAGCATTATCTGCCCCTGATCCAGGAGGCCGCCGATAAGGTCACCGGCCGCTCGGTCGAGGTCGAAATCTCGGTCAGCGGCGATAGTCCCCCCGTGCGCGAGGCGCTCCGGGTCGAGCCGCAGACCTTGATCCCGCATTTTACCTTCGAGAACTTCGTGGTCGGCTCCTCCAATCAATTCGCTCACGCCGCCGCCTGGTCGGTTGCCGAGGGCCCCTCGCGGATGTACAACCCGCTGTTCATTTACGGCGGCACCGGGCTCGGCAAGACCCATTTGCTCCAAGCCATCGGCCATCAGATCCAGCACCAGCACCCGCGCCTGCGCCTGCGCTACATCAGCTCGGAGAAGTTCATGAACGAGCTGATCAACGCGATTCGCTACGACCACA
>Ga0326597_10012738_pt1 | contig 11080 bp, 12 predicted proteins | sample RVTome_12_FD_203789 | JGI IMG/M metagenome (GOLD analysis project Ga0326597, IMG submission 203789) | Soil microbial communities from uranium-contaminated site in the Upper Colorado River Basin, Wyoming, United States - RVT100D185 | ecosystem: Environmental > Terrestrial > Soil > Contaminated >... | reverse complement strand
CGATACTGATGCGCGCGGTGAACCACGACTGGCGCGGCTATTTGCTCACGCTGCTCACCGTCGCCGTGGTGCTGCGCAAATCATGGAACCCGTTGTGGCTGCTCGCCGCCGGTGCGCTGGCGGGCATAGTCGGCCTTGTCTGAGCAGCGGTTCTCGCTCCGAACTATTTGGGGGCATCTCTAACGTCCCCGCGTCTCGGTTGCGTCCACGTTCCTTCAAGCGCGGCCTGTTTATATTCGGATTCGCGCCTGGATAGCTTGGCAATCTTTCGATCGCTCGCCCCGAGCGCATAATCCGATGGGTCACAACTTACTTGCGGCTCGTTGGTTTGGTCCATAATGTCCCGCGCCGCGAATCTGCGGCTCAAGATTTGCCCGAGTGAGGCGCCAGCCGCCAGCGGCCGTAGGCGACGAACGCCGCGAGGATTCCAACCGTCAGCGGGATCAGCGCCATCGCGACATCACCGGTCATCAGTGTGACCACCGTCGCACCGATCATGATGATCACCAGCCCGGCGGCTGCGAGCGGTGTGAGGCCCGGCCGAATGCGCAGGAGCCCGGGGATGATCAGGCCGACGGCGCCGAGCACCTCGCACAAGGCGATGAAGCGCAGGAACAGGCCCGGCAGCGGCATCTGCTTCGTCATCTCCTCGATCGGCGCAACCAGTTTAAATCCGCCGGCCCAGAGAAACAGGGCCGCGAGCAGCCCCTGAACAATCCACAATGCAATGTTCATGATCGGTCTCCTCCGTGACGATTCTAGCCGCCCGCTATCGCCCCCACGATCATGAAAGGCTCGGCGCCAGTCGCGACTGCGTCTGGCAGCAGCACGTCCGGCGCTTCGTGGGACAGATCCTGTTGGCAGGCGAAGAACCGCACGAACGCCCGGCGCCGTTGTGTGACGTGATCGCGGATCGTGCCGCGCAGCATCGGATAACGGGCCTCGAGCACGTCGAGAACCGCTCGCTGCGTGACCTGACCCTCGACCTCTAGTCTCACCTCGCCGTCGACTTGCGCGAGCTTGCGCAGGTGCGCCGGAAGCGTGACTCGGATCATGGCAGCGTCTGGACCTCCACGGACAACACCGCCGGAAGATGTTGCGCGATGGGCGCCCAGTTGTCGCCGGCGTCGGCCGATGCGTACACCTGCCCGCCGCTGGTGCCGAAGTAGACGCCGCACTTATCGAGCGAATCGACGGCCATCGCATCGCGCAGCACGTTGACGTAACAGTCGCGCTGCGGCAGCCCTTTGGTCAGCGGTTCCCATTCGTTGCCGGCGCTGCGGCTACGGTAGACGCGCAGCTTTCCGTCGGGCGGAAAATGCTCTGAGTCGCTCTTGATCGGCACGACGTAGATAGTCTCCGGTTCGTGCGCATGCACGTCAATTACGAAACCGAAGTCGGTCGGCAGATTGCCGCTGACCTCGTGCCACGAATCCCCGGCGTCGTCGCTGCGCAAGACGTCCCAGTGCTTTTGCATGAACAGCACGCCCGGACGCGACCGGTGCATCGCGATCCGATGGACGCAATGGCCGACCTCCGCAGTTGGGTTGGGAATGTGGAGCGAATGCAGGCCTCGGTTGATCGGTTGCCACGTCTTGCCGGCGTCGACGGTGCGGAACGCGCCGGCCGATGAGATAGCGATAAAGATTCGATTCGAATCGCTCGGGTCGAGAAGGATTGTGTGCAAACACATCCCGCCGGCGCCCGGCGCCCAGGACGACCCGGAGCCGTGGCCGCGCAGTCCGGAAAGCTCATGCCAGCTTTTCCCGCCGTCGGCCGAGCGGAACAGCGCGGCGTCTTCGACACCGGCGTAAACTGTATCCGGATCGGTCAACGAAGGCTCCAGATGCCAGACGCGCTTGAACTCCCAGGGGTGAGGCGTGCCGTCGTACCATTGGTGCGTGGTCAGAGGTTTGCCGGTTTCAGAAGACGTGTCGTAAACGAACTTGTTGCTCTCGGCCTTAGGCATGCCTTCTGGGGTGGTGGTCGGTTCGCCGGGAGGTGTTCCGGGTTGGTGCCACGTCTTGCCGCCGTCATCCGAGCGTTGAATGATCTGGCCAAACCAGCCGCTGCACTGCGACGCATACATACGATTCGGATCGACGGGCGATCCCTTGAGATGATACATTTCCCAGCCCGCAAAGTGGGGACCGCTGATGCTCCATTTGGTGCGCTTTCCGTCTGCCGTCAGGACGAACGCGCCCTTGCGCGTGCCAACCAGTACTCGTACTCCGCTCATATGTTACTCCTTTCTGAGTTTAGCTGTCTTCGCTTAGCGCGGCAAAACCGAATTGTCATTTCGACCCCGTGGAGTAATGGGCCGCAGGTCCACGGGGGAGAAATCTTTCTCAGATCCCTCGTATTCCGCTCGGGATGACAGGCCTTGCCCGTCACTTTGTGTCTTGGCGACTTGGCGGGAGAAAATCCCCCTCTCATACTCTAACGTCGCACATGTCACAACTGCTATCCAGTCGGCAGGCCCGGAATATCGATCACCGGCCGGACCTCGACGGTGCCCTTGCGCGCCATGGGAACGCGCGCGGCGATGCCGAGCGCCTCGTCGAGATTCTTGGCGTCGATGAGGAAATAGCCGCCCAACTGTTCCCGCGTCTCCGCGAACGGACCATCGGTCACCAGCCGTTTGCCGTCGCGCACGCGCACGCTGGTCGCCATCGACGTCGGGTGCAGCGGGTTGGCGCCGAGGTAATTCCCGTTCGAATGAAGCGCTTGTGCAAGCTGCGTGGACTCCGCGTAACAATCCTGCCGCTCGGTTTCGCTCAACGGCTTTTGCTCGTCCAAGTAGATCAGCAACATGTATTTCATGTCAAAGCCCCCATAGAAGGAGACAGTCCCTTTTCACTAGAGGAACTGTCCCCCTTTTTCGCTCTCATCCTCGGTCGTACGCCTGCTTCAAACCTTGGATGTCGATTCTGGTCATTTGAAGCAATGCCTTCATCACACCTTCCGATTTCTTGGCGTCCTTGTCTTGCAACATCTTGCCTAAAACAGTGGGAACGATCTGCCACGAAGCGCCGTATTTGTCCTTGAGCCAGCCGCATTGTTGCGCCTTTTTATCGCCACCTTCGGAAAGTTTCCCCCAATAGTAGTCTACTTCTTCTTGAGACTCGCAAGCGACTTGGAATGATATGGCCTCATTGAATTTGAACACCGGCCCGCCGTTGAGTGCCGTAAAGGCCTGCCCATTGAGTTCGAATTCTATTGTCAGTACCGTTCCTGCGGGTTTTCCGTGGATTTCATATCCCGCTTCTCCATATCGGGATATATTTCCGATCTTGGAGTGCTTAAAGATTGCGGTATAAAAATTCACCGCCTCCTCGGCGTTATTATCGAACCACAAGCATGGGGTGATTTTTTGCATCGGCTTTGCTCCCTTCGTTTGTCAGTCGTAACGCGCGGGCGCCGCGTCAAGCCGCGACGGTGACCATCCAGCCGACGCCGAAGCGGTCGGCCACCATACCGAAGCAGGGCGACCAGAAGGTTTTGCCCAGCGGTATTTGCACCTGCCCGCCGTCCGCGAGAGCGGTGAAAATGCGCTCGGCCGCTGCTTCATTCGCCGCCGTGAGCGATAAAGAAAAACCTTGGAAGTTGGGTTGTCCATTGCAGCGTCCGTCGGACGCCATCACCGTGGCGCCGCCGACGCGAAGGCTGACATGCATCACTTTATTTTCGGAGCCGGGTGGCAACATGCCGGGCGGATGCGGCTCCGGGCTGTCTTTGAAGCGCATAAGCATCAAGACCTCCGCGCCGAGCGCCGTCTTGTAGAACTCGACCGCCTCTTCGCAACGGCCATTGAAAAACAGATAAGGTTCGATTCGCATAATTTCCTCCTCCGATGGTTTTGCGGCACGCCGGCTTTGGTCAGTTCTTCGTTGAATCTGCCCATCTCCGCGATGAGTTTCTCGCTCGGGAGGGGACGCCTGACTTCGAGTTCTTGCTGGCCTTGACGATCACCATGAATCGCATTTTCGTGTCTCCTATCGTCCGCCGCCGTCGCACTTCTCGGCTGGGTCGACGGGAAAGTCCTCCAGCTCGAAAAACGGGCGGATCTCGCACTCGCTCTCCGCGCCAAGACGCCCCGGGGCGTCAACCTGCACGAATCGCTTGGTCCACTCGATCGCTTCGGCCTTCGACGTGAACTGGAGGATCGCGTAGCCGGCGATCAGCTCCTTCGTTTCCGCGAAGGGCCCGTCGATCACCGTGCGCTTGCTTCCGGAGTACCGGACCCGCGCCCCCTTCGAGCTGGGCTGGAGCCCTTCGCCCGAAAGGATCACCCCGGCCTTCACCCCTTCCTCAAAGAACGCCCCCATGGCGGACAGGAACTTTTCGTCCGGGAGGACGCCCGCCTCCGTGTCCTTGTCGGCCTTGAGGATGCCCATGTACCGGATCGTTCCAGGCTTCCGGGCGGGCGGGGCCGCGCGGAACTGCTCCTCTTTCTCCCGCCATCCGTCGGGCTTCTCGGCGGGGTCGACCGGGAAGTCCGGCAGTTCGAACAGCGGGCGAACCTCGACCTCGCCTTCCTGGAAGGGGACGCGCTTGGCCCATTCCATGGCTTCCTCCCTCGATTTCGCCTGGATCAGCCAGAAGCCGGCGATCAGTTCCTTCGTCTCGGCGAAGGGCCCGTCGATGACCTTGAACTTTCCCTTGGAATACCGGACGCGCGCGCCCCTCGAGCTTGGCTGCAGACCCTCCGCGGCGAGCAGCACGCCGGCTTTCGCAAGCTCCTCGTTGAATTTGCCCATCTCGGCAAGTAGTTGCTGGCTTGGCATCTTGCCCGCTTCCGAGTCCTTACTGGCTTTGACTATGACCATAAATCGCATAGTTAACCCTCTTCTGTGATTTTTGCCCCCTCTTACCGGCTCAACCGGCTAAATCCTTGCTCTACTCACTTGTCGAAGCAAGGTGCGTGAAATCGACACCGCGATCGATAATTTCTTCTTGGCAGTTGTGCTCCGCGCCGGGTTTCTCATTTTGCCAGCCTATACGGCGATTTCCGCTGCAAGAACCGACTCCACCCCTTTGGGGTGCCTAAACGTTGGGCAGTCCCGGGATCTCCCTCAGCGGCCGAACCTCGACGGTGCCGATGCGCGCCCCGGGAACCCGAGTGGCGATGGCTATCGCATCGTCGCCGTCTTTAGCTTCAATCAGGAAGTATCCGGCGATCTGTTCGCGCGTCTCGATGAACGGGCCGTCGGTCACGAGGTTTTTGCCGTCGCGTACCCGAACGATGGTCGCCGTGGAGGATGGTTGGAGCGGCGATGCGCTCAAGTACTGCCCGTGGGCGTGGAGCCGGTGCGTGAGCTCGACGGATTCTGCGAGCATCTCACGCTGCGTTGTTTCGCCCAGCTTGTCGAAGGCCGCTTCATTGTGGTGCACCAGCAACATGAATTTCATGGCTACGCCCCCTTGGACATTAGATAGTCGCTCAGCTGGGTATCAATCGACAACGGGCCGATTATTTTTTTAGCTCTTCCAGCCGGCGCTCCAAAAACCGCCGCTCCGGTTCCTGCTGCGTGAGGCTCAGGGCCCGTTCGTAAGAGGCTCGGGCTTCCGCGGTTCGTCCCAGCCGCCGGCAGAGATCCGCCCGCGCCGCATGCGCCAGATGATAATTGTCCAGATCGCCCCGAGATAGAATGGCGTCGATGAGGTTGAGACCCGCCGCAGGGCCGTCGCGCATCGTCACCGCCACGGCGCGGTTCAGCTCGACCACGGGCGACGGCTCCGCCCGCGCCAGCAAGTCGTAGAGCGCGACGATCTGAGCCCAGTCGGTCGCGGCGGCGCTGGGCGCGGCGGCGTGCACCGCGGCGATTGCCGCTTGCAGCGTGTACGCCCCGAATCCCCGCGACGACAGTGCCCGTTCGACCAGCGCCAATCCCTCCGTAATGTAATCTCGGTTCCACAGCGAGCGGTCCTGATCATCGAGCAAGATCAACGCTCCGCTCGGCGACGTGCGCGCCGCGCGGCGCGAGTCGTGGAGCAGCATTAGCGCCAGCAGTCCCAGCGCTTCCGGCTCCGGCAGCAAGTCCACCAGCAGCCTTTCCACCCGGATCGCTTCCCCCGATAGATTAGATCGCGTCAGCGACCCGCCCGATGACGCGGAGTAGCCCTCGTTGAAGACAAGGTAGATGACCCGAAGCACGGCATCGAGCCGGTCCGGGAGTTCCGTCGCCGAGGGTATCTCATAGGGAATGCGCGCGTTGCGGATCTTCGCCTTGGCGCGCACGATGCGCTGCGCCAACGTCGGCCCGGCGGTCAGGAACGCGCGCGCGATCTCTTCCGTAGTCAGGCCGCAGACCTCGCGCAATGTGAGCGCGACCTGGGCGTCCGGCGAAAGGGCTGGATGGCAGCAGGTGAAGATAAGGCGCAGCCGGTCGTCCTTGACGCTTCCTTCGTCCCACGCCGCGGGATCATCACCATCGGCCACCAGTCGCTCGTCGATATCGTCCGGCAACGGTTGTAGCCGGGCGCGCCGACGGATTGCATCGATCGCCTTGAAGCGGCCGGTCGATATCAACCACGCGCGCGGATTGGCGGGCACACCATCGCGCGGCCATTGCTCCAGCGCCGCCGTGAAAGCTTCGTGCAACGCCTCCTCCGCGAGATCGAAATCGCCGAGCAAGCGCACCAGCGTGGCGAAGATGTTGCGCGAATCCGAGCGGTAGACGGTGTCCACCCGGTCGCGCGCATGCTCGACGACAGTCTCTACGCCGGCCCGTGGTTTACCATCGAGCAAGTTTACCTTCCTTCAGTATTCGCGTCGCGGTTGCGAATCGGACCGGAATCGATTTCAGATGTTTTACAAAGCAGGCGCGAGCTTCGAAGCACTAATAATCTCGCAATTGGTGGCAAAATCAAAGAGGGCCACATACGCGTAGCGACGCCGTTCGAGTCCTTGGCACTGATCAGCTAATCTTCTACCTTGCTTGACGCTATAAGTCGCTTGACCGTATAAATTCCCCATGGACCCAGAGACGCCGGTTTGCTTGAAGTGCATCGGCGACGAGGAATTGCGGCGCCTGCTGAGCGATGAGGCTTGCCGGGGCGTCTGCGGACGTTGCGGGAAACGCCGCCAGGCTGTTCCGTTGCGAAAGATCGCTGAACACATCGACTCAGTGTTCCGAGAGCATTATCGCCCTGGAGGAGATGTCGCCCACTTCGACGCTGACAGTGACAACCCGCAATACGAGCAAGAGGGTGAGGGGCCAGAATGGATCATCCAGGAGATTGCCGGGGTGGAACCTGACATCGCCGACGCGATCGTTGAGTACTTATCTGATGATGAGGCACGCGCCGTCGCTGATGGTACGGCCGCATACTATGACAACTCCTCCAGGTATGTTCTGCATGACTTTCATCCCACCGAGCTTCGGTTGGAGTGGGAAGAATTTTGCCGACGTATCAAGCATGAACGGCGGTTCTTCGACCAGCAGGGGCAAGGGATCCTTTCGACGATTCTAGGCGACCGTGAAAGCATCGGGCGTCAGGACAATCCGCTCTCAGCCTGTGTTGTAGCACTCCAAACCGGGGAGCATTGTTTTCGCGCTCGACGAGCAGACACCGAAGAAGCGGCGAGCCTCATCGTTCGCGATCCCCGACGACTGCTCAGCACCCCGCCACCGCATCTCACCCCTGCGGGTCGGATGAACCCAGCTGGGATTCCCGTGTTTTATGGGGGTTTTTCGGAGGATATCTGCATTGCTGAGGTTCGGCCGTACGTCGGCGGGTTGGTGGTCGTCGGGGAATTTCGCACCACACATCGCCTCCGGCTTCTCGACCTCACTATGCTCGATGAGCACAGTTTCGCCGGGAGTATGTTTCGGCCCGACTTCTACGAGCGCGTGACCAAGCGCCTGTTCCTTCGAAGCTTCCACAATCTCATCTCGCGATCAGTTCAACCGCACGAAGAAGTGCTGGAATACCTTCCGACGCAGGCCGTGGCCGAATACATTGCCAATGTGCTCGGCCTCGATGGCATCATCTATGAGTCAGCGCAAACCGGCGGCTTGGGTGAGAATGACGAGGGCGAAGACAGGCCCGCTGAGCGGACAAAGCAAAACGTTTGCTTCTTCAACCGGGCAGCTCTCGTCCAAGGCAGTCACCACCGTCGACCGAGAACTGGACGCGCCATAACGCTGCTCTTCGGAGGAGACGAGGCAAACACCGGTGTGGCGGACCAACGGCGGCCGTCCCTTCGATTTGTAAAGGACTCCGTGAGAGTCGTTCGCATCACAGGCATGAAAGTGTCGCACGAGCGGGTGTTTGTCTCGAGCGAGCGAGTAAATAACACGTTTTTATTTTAACCTGAGCCAGCTTGTGATTTGGAATCGTTCAACGTTTGCGTTTCTTCAGGATCAGCGTGGCGGTTGTAAATCGGACCGGAATCGATTTCGGATTTTTACAAAGCAGATGCGAGCTTCAAGAACTAATATTCGCGCAATCGGCGGGAAAATTAAACTGAGACCGGGCACGTGTTCAAACCCAAAGAACTAGGCCAACGGACGCCGTGCCAAGGGTCGAAACGATATTTGCGTAATTGAGTAAACGTGACAAGGTCCAATCGACGGGTAAATATTTCCCCTGAGTGGGAAGCCTAGCATTGTCGAGAAATGGAAATCCCCTTAAGGCAGATCGCAGTCGCCGGGCAGACGGACCCACACGGCGCAGCTGCTCTGCGAGTCAGCGTGGCGGTCGCGAATCGGACCGAGGTCGAGTTGGGATTTTTAAAGCATCGCGATCTGCTGGAACGAGTTGTCCTGGCTAAGAAAGCTTAGTCGTAGACGTCGGACTCCAGGGATACAGGGACAAACTAGTATTTCTCTCGGAATGTGCCGATGTATAATAGGCCATCTATGACCTGGGTAATCGGAACTCCATCGTCGCTTGGCTACGGTGTAGCGATCTCGGATGTTCGCGTCACCTTTGCAAGTGGCGAAACCCGTGACTGTCTACAAAAAATCTACCCTATCGCTCGGTTCATTGCGGCTGGATTTTCTGGATCTGTCCCATTTGGTTTCTGGGCCATTGGCAACCTTCAACAACAACTTGGACGTGCTCCGACGGACTCCGCATGGATCCCCGGATGGGTTGCGTTCAAATGGTATCGGTTAGCTCGCAGAGTATTTTCAATCTCACCTGAACACGTAAAGACCAACGGAGCCGCCATCATGCTCGTCGGCGTATCCCCAACCGTCGATGTTGGAATTCCGGGTTGGGCGCGCGCAACAGTTGCAATATTGAGTGCGCCGGATTTTTACCCCCGCATTCTCCAACTCCAAGAGGTGGGCGCAATCGGAAGCGGTTCTGGGGTGGAGGTGTATGTCCAAGAGTTGGAGCGGCTACAAAAAAATCCATATCAACTTTGGCAAGCGGAAGTCGGAGGGACCGGTTGGTTCGGAAGAATTCTCTTGCATAACATCCAGCAAACTATAATGGATAATCCGAGCCCAGGGATTAGTCATCACTTGCATCTCTGTCTTGTGCGACGCGGTGAAATAACCCTCACTAAGAGTGATCATTCCGTTGTTCCCCAAGGTGGTCCCGAGATAGAAATAAGGATGCCTCCCGTTGCGACCACGTGGACCGAGTTTCAAAGGATGTGCTCTGAAACGTCGGTAGAGGCAACCGTAGCCAAATGTTGAAAATCCTCCACCGGATTGACTCGCTCCAGCGGAAATGAATTTTCATTGAAATCGGCGGCCCGCCCATCAACTCTTTGGGTTAGCGGGTTAGGGGCCGGGCTTTCTATTCTTGACAATCTTACCCAGAACGACCGAGCTGATGAACTCCTCAGCGTCGGACTCTCGCTACCGCATGTTGCGTAGTTGCGCAATTGCGCAACCACGCAACGTCACTGCCTGCTGTACACCACGCCGTAATTGGGCGGAATCTTTATCGCCGTCCATTGATCGTTCTGAGTAATTTGCAGCGCGGGCAGAGTGCCGACGATTTGCTCGGTCCGTTGCCCCGGCGTCGGGAACGGAATCCACAACTCCGCTTCGTAGTCGGAAAGTTCCCGATGATCCGGCAACAATCCGCTGAACACGCGAACAAACAAGGGCGGCCTCGGTTTGTGTGATCGATGCGCCCAATCACCATAGGTAGCAAATCCTTCGACCTTTTATGGTGGATTAGCATGTTGCGTACTTGCGCAATTGCGCAACTTGGCAACATGGGTCCGGACAAAGAGTGCGGTTTCAGAAATACCAAGAACGTGATAAACGGGTCGGCGTGGAAGAAAAGAGCTACAGGCAATCGCGTCTTTGCCGGGTGTTCGGAAACCCTATCGCTTTCGCCATCGTTGAATTGCTGTTGGAGAACCGTGAGATGAGCCCGAGCCAGCTTGCGCGGGCGCTCAGCCGGAGCTTGTCGCGCATTAGCCATACGTTGGCCGCGTTACGCCTTGCCGAGGTTGTGCGATACGACAGCGACTCCAAAATGTGGGCTCGATACCGGCTGAAACATCCGCGAGAAATCCGCCAAGTTCTCCGAGCGCTCTCGACCTTCGTCGACTCGGCTTCGTCGTCCAAGTGATCGTGCGTAGTTGCGCAATCGCGCAACTACGCAATAATGGTCCAGTCAGGTCGGCAATCACACATCCAGCAAACCTGACATGTCGATGTCGAGTTTGGAATATTTCTCGGCGGGGCTCATGAAAGTTTGCCCGAGCCCTCAACTCTTCAGCCGATAGCCCGTCTTGAAAATCCATCCCACCACCGCGAGGCAGATCAACAAAAATCCCAGTGTCATCGCCACGCTCACCCCGACGCCCACGTCCGCCGTTCCGTAGAAACTCCAGCGGAAACCGCTGATCAGATAGACCACAGGATTGAACAGGGTGACCGTGCGCCACGCCGGCGGCAGCATGTTGATCGAATAGAAGGCGCCGCCCAGAAAGGTCAGAGGCGTCACGATCAGCATCGGGATGAATTGCAGCTGCTCGAATCCTTGGGCCCACAGACCGATGATGAAACCGAACAAGCTGAAGGTCGTCGCCGTCAGCACCAGAAAGGCGATCATCCAACCCGGGTGCAGGACGTGAATCGGCACGAAAAGAGACGCCGTG
>Ga0326597_10012737_pt1 | contig 11080 bp, 10 predicted proteins | sample RVTome_12_FD_203789 | JGI IMG/M metagenome (GOLD analysis project Ga0326597, IMG submission 203789) | Soil microbial communities from uranium-contaminated site in the Upper Colorado River Basin, Wyoming, United States - RVT100D185 | ecosystem: Environmental > Terrestrial > Soil > Contaminated >... | reverse complement strand
TCGAGTGCGAGTGCGACCGCTGGCTCGAGGTCTGGAACCTCGTGTTCATGCAATACGACCGCGACGACGCGGGCGCCCTGAACCCGCTCCCCGCCCCCTGCGTGGACACGGGTATGGGCCTCGAGCGAGTCGCCGCCGTCGTGCAGGGGAAGCTCTCGAACTACGACACCGACCTCTTCACGCCGCTCCTCGAGGCCATCGGCCGTCGCGCCGGGCGCGCCTACGGAGGCGACGTCGACGCCGACGTCTCGATGCGGGTCGTGGCCGACCACCTGCGCGCCATGACCTTCCTCGTCTCCGACGGGGTGCTCCCCGGCAACGAGGGCCGAGGCTACGTGCTGCGAAAGATCATGCGGCGCGCCATGCGCCACGGGAAGAAGCTGGGAATCGAGGGCGCGTTCCTCGGAGACCTCACGCGGGCGGTCGTGGCCCGGATGAGCCCCGCCTACCCCGAGCTCGTCTCCCACGCCGACACCGTTGCCCGAGTCGTGGCGGTCGAGGAGGAGCGGTTCGGCACGACGCTCCGACAGGCCATCGCCATCTTCGACGAAATGGCGGCGAAGCTGCCCGAAGGAGGGACGCTCTCCGGCGCGGACGCCTTCCGCCTCTACGACACCTACGGACTCGCCCTCGACTTCACCGACGAGCTGGCCCGGGACCGCGGGCTCGCGGTCGACGGCCCGGGCTTCGAGCGCGAGCTGAGGGCCCAGCAGGAGCGCGCCCGTCAGGCGAGCAAGATGGGTACGGTGAAGGGCGACCCGGTCTACGAGGGGCTGCTCGAGCAGGGACGCAGCGACTTCGTCGGCTACCGCGCCCTCGGCGTCGAGGACGCTCGCGTCCTCGCCGTCGTGCGGGGCGGCGCTGTGGTGCGGCGCCTCGACGAAGGCCAGGAGGGCGAGGTCGTCCTCGACCGCACGCCCTTCTACGCCACCGCGGGCGGCCAGGTCGGCGACCACGGCGTCCTCGCCTCCGACGGCTCGGCGGCCGAGGTCCGTGACACGACGAGCCCCCTTCCCGGGCTCGTCGTCCACCACGTGCACGTCACCGCCGGAGGATTCGAGCGGGGAATGACGGTCCGCGCCGAGGTGGACGCCGACCGGCGGGGCGGGGCCATGCGACACCACACTGGCACCCACCTCCTGCACGCGGCGCTTCGCGAGACCCTCGGACCGCACGTGAAGCAGGCGGGCAGCCTGGTCGCACCGGATCGGCTGCGCTTCGACTTCAGCCACTACGCGCCGGTGGGTCCCCGTGAGCTGCGCCACATCGAGAACCGCGTGAACGGTGAGATCCTCCGCGACAACCGGCTCGAGGTGAAGGAGATGGGCCGGGACGAGGCTCTCGCCTACGGCGCCCTCGCCTTCTTCGGCGACAAGTACGGGGAGCGGGTGCGCGTGGTCGAGGTCCCGGGGTTCTCCAAGGAGTTCTGCGGTGGCACCCACGTGCACCAGACCGGAGAGATCGGCCTCTTCCTCCTCACCACCGAGCAGGGGATCTCGGCGGGAACGCGGCGGGTCGAGGCGGTGACCGGAGAGGCCGCGGTGGCTCGCGCCCAGGCCGATCAGGGGATTCTCGAGGAGCTCGAGAAGACCTCCCGCGTCGACCGGCACGAGCTCGTCGACGAGTACGCCCGCCTCCGCGAACAGCTCAAGGCACGCGAGCGCGAGCTCTCCGCCCTCAAGATGAAGGTGGCGATGGCCGCCGGCCCGTCCGCCGGGGGCGACGACCTCGTGGAGGTCTCGGGGGTCCTCCTGTGGACGCCGCGATTCGAAGGCCTCGATCGCAAGGCCCACGCCGCGGTGGTCGACGACTTCCGAAACCGACATCGCGATCGCGACTTCGCGCTCCTCTCGGTGTCCGTGCTCGAAGACGGCACCCGCGTCATTGCCGCGGTGTCCGGCTCTCTCTCCGCTTCGGTGAAGGCGCCCGAGATCATGAAACGGCTCGGTTTGCGCGGGGGCGGACGGCCCGACTTCGCCCAGGGAGGGGGCGTGGCCAAGGGCGACGTCGAAGCTCTGCGGCGCAAGGTCCGCGAGGTGCTCGCGCCGATGATCGAGGGACGCGGTGCGGCCTGAGCGCGCGCCGTCGCGCTTCGCCCGCCGGTCGCTCCCGGCGGCACTTCTCGCCGTCGCGGCTTGGGGGGCACCGGCCTCGGCCCAGATCTACACCCGCATGAACGCCAACGGCGTGGTGGAGGCCACCAACGTCCCCGACTCCGGCGGCTTCCACCTGACCTACCCGGGCAAGGGGACTCTCATCCACTCCCGCGGGTTCCGGCGCTCGTACTCTGGCGAGTTCGACCACCACATCGACGCCGCGACCCGGGTGCACCAGGTCAGCCCCGACCTCGTCAAGGCGGTGATCGCCGCCGAGTCGGAGTTCGACCAGTGGGCGGTCTCGTCCAAGGGCGCCCAGGGGCTCATGCAGCTCATGCCTTCCACCGCCCGCCAGCTCGGCGTCGCTGACCCCTTCGACGCCCGCCAGAACATCTTCGCGGGCACGCAGTATCTGCGGATCCTCCTCGACACCTTCGCCGGTGACGTCCCGCTCGCCCTCGCCGCCTACAACGCGGGCCCCAACGCCGTGCGTCGCTACGGCCGAATCCCCCCCTACCGCGAGACCCAGGGCTACGTCCGGAAGATCCAGGGCCTGCTCGGGGCCGGCTTCTCCACGACGACCCCGCCCGCCGGCGACTCGGCGTCCTTCTTCGTGCCCACCGCGCGGCTGCAAGGGCTTCCCCGAGCGGCCGCCCGGCCCTCCGCGCGCAAGAGCCGGCTCGAGCCGGCCCGACCGCGTGTCTACTACCGATGGCGGGACGAGGGCGGAGGGGATCACGTCGCCATCGCGCCGCCGCCGGAGGGAACGGTGTACTGGATGGTGCGGGCCCTCGACCAGGCATGGTGATGAGGGACGAGCTTGTCTGATCCGATCCCTCGCGGCCCCTTCGACGAGGGCCTGTTCCTCGCGCACTTCAACAAGGGCCGGGAGCACTTCGAGGCCGCGCACCTCGAGGAGGCGGAGCGTGAGCTCGAGGAGGCCTATCTCCTCCGCCCCCGCGACGTGCGCGTCCTCAACCTCCTCGGCCTCGTGTACTTCCGCCAGGAGAAGCTCGATCGGGCCGAGGAGGTCTACCGCAAGCTGGTCGCGGAAAGCCCCGAGGCCCATACCCTGCACTACAACCTCGGCCTCATCTGCCTGAAGCTGAACCGGCCCGACGACGCCCTGTCCGCCTTCCTCAAGGCCCTCGAGCTCACACCCGACAACCCGAAGATCCACTTCTACCTGGGCCAGATCTACGAGCGCCTGCACCGCTACAAGGACGCGATCTACCAGTACCGGCAGGCCGGCGCCAACATGCTGGTGCGGCGGGTGGAGGGCAAGCTCGCCACGACCCCGACGCCCGCCCAGTCGCGTCCCCCGGTGAAGGCAGGCGCGGAGCGCCCGGACACCAAGCCTCCGGACACCCGTTCTCGCGGCCCGGCCCCGCATCAGCCCGACGGCGACGACGCCATCGTGACGGCCAAGGTCATGGTCCCGGTGAGCCCGACCCTTCTCTCGGCCTCTCCTCCGCAGGTGGGCTCGACCGGCACCGAGCGATTCCCCGCTCTTCAAGACGACACGCTCCCCCCCCAGAAACGCCTGCGCAACGTCGCGGTGTCGAGCGCGGCTCCCGCGGAGCCCTCGTCTGGCGACGCCCTCCCCGCTGCCCCCGCGCCCGGGCCTCCGGCCGGAGAAGAAGCCCCCTCCGTCGACGGCACCAACCCCGGGACGCGTCCCCCGTTGCCGCCGCCTTCCCGTCCCCCCCTTCCGGCAACGACACCCCCCGAGGGGACCTCCGCTCCGGGGCGCGAGGTGTTCCGCTGCGTCGAGAAGGGGCTGATGGAGGTCGACTTCTCGGGAAAGGTGTTCCTCAAGCAGGGCACCATCTACTCCTATTCCGGCAACCTGACCTTCTGGGTGAAGGAGAAGCGCGCAGGCGGCGTGCCCGCCCTCGCCATCGTGACCGGGACCGGCCGGCTCCTGCTCACCGACCACGAGCGCGACATCACCCTGATGCAGGTCGCCGGAGAGCCGGTCTTCGTGGAGCCCGCCCACCTCCTCGCTTGCGAGGAGGGCCTGCAGCCGCGCTACGAGCGGATCGGAGGGCCCGACGACGGGGTCGACGTGGTCGTGCTCGAGGGCCGCGGGCGGGTGGCCCTGTCCGTCGCTTCCAAGCCGCTTCCCCTGACCGTCCGCGCCGGGTTCCCCGTCTCCGTCCCCTCCCATTCGGTCATCATGTGGACGGGCCGGGTGCATGCCGCCATCGTCGACGACCCCGCTGTCTACGAGGTCGTGCTCGCGGCAAAGCCCGGCGGCGGCCCCCTCCTGCGCCTCGAGGGCGAAGGGCGGGTGCTCGTGGAGCAGACGATGGCCTGATGTCCCGCTCGTGCCGCCTCGGCCGGCGGCGCGGGCCGGGGCGGGGCAGCGGTCAACCTCGCGGCTCTAGACCCACTGACGGGCCATCGGCCCGATGACGGGGAGCTCGAACTCCTCTGCTCCGTTCGCCTTGATCATCATGAAGATGGCGAGGCCGAGGAAGGCCACCCCCACCACCATGCCCAGCAGCGAAAGGAGCAGACCCACCGCGCCGAGCTGGGCGACGACCAGAGCCGTCTGGCCGGCCCAGAGCCCGAAGCTGAGCACGAAGGCGGCGGCGTGCAGCAAGAGGCTCTGGAAGGCGTGAAAGCGCACGAAACGGCTCTGCTTCTCGACGATGGCGGCCACGATCGAGAAGACGAGGCCGATGCAGCAGGGCACGTAGCAGAGGAGCCCGGCGATGTTCGGTGCCATTCCGAGGTTCGTCTGTCCTCCGCCCGGTGTCGAGGTTGCCATTCTTCCCCCTTGTCGGCCGCCTCTCGCCACCACAGCGGGGCGCCGGTGCCGGCACTGTAGCCTCGCCCTCGCCCCGCCGCAAGTGGCTCAGTCGAGCAGCGCCCCGAGGTCCCGTTCCACCTCGGCCGAGCGCAGGTCGACCGTGTCGCCCTCGTGACGCACGGCGAAGCGCCAGCCGTCGCCGCGGGCGAAGACCGACCAGTCGCCGCGGCGCTCGCCCCTTCCCAGGCGGTGAGCGAGCCGGGCCCGGAGCGCCGCGTCGAACTCCGAGGCGTCCGCGGCGGTGTCCCAGACGCTCTTCCACACGAGGACCGTCCGCCCTCCCGTGTCCCACAGCCGCCACGCGTCGCCGCCCCAGCCCGCGGTCGCCGGCGCGTCAGCGTCCTGCTCCAGCAGCGTCCGCAGCAGCAGCTCTCCGAGGACGCCCTGGCCGAGGAGCCGCCCCGCCGGCGGATCGGGCCGGGGGACCACCGGCCGCGGGGCTTCCCGGGAGAGGTACTTGTCGGGATGCAGGACCTGCTCGGTGGAGTCGGGCGGCCGCCGCCACGCTTCGATCATGCCCTCCGCTCCCCCGTCGGCGTCGATGGCGCGGGCGAGGTCCCTGCCGACGAGGTAGGGCATCAAAAGGTGGTCGCGCACGACCCGGGGAGCTCCCGGCAGGTCGAAGAGGCCCGGCACGGCGAGGCCCGAGTCGAAAGCGCCCGAGTCGAAACCGCCCACGTCGGCCCCGATCGGCGAGCCGAGGAGGCCCAGACGGCCCTGGACGAAGCGCTCCATGACCAGGGTGGCGTCGCCCTCGAGGAGAGACACGAAGGCGAGGCGTCGGTCGTCGAAGTCCGAGACGTCCTCGGAGACGCCGGAGTACAGATCCCCGTACTGGTCCTGGAGGGCGTGGCGCAGCTCGTGGGCCAGCACGATCTGGTTCATGGGGGTGAGCGATCGGTCGTCGCTGACGGAGTACAGGCGCCGGCGGCCGGGGCGCTCGTCGTAGAAGCCCGCCACATTGTCCTCGAGCATCCGCGCCCGCAGGGCCCGCAGGTCCGTACCCGGCTCGAGCAGGTCGAAAGCCACGAGCATCCTCTGGTCGGCCTCGGCCACCGCGGGCGGATACTCCTCCTCGAGGAGATCGTCGAGGTAGCGGACGAGCTCGTCGTGCCCCATGTAGGCAATGGGCACGTCCCACCGGAAGGGAATGCCCCCGACCCGCGCGACCTCCTCCTGGAGCCGGGTGCCGCTCACGTCCTCCCCGCCCATCAGGGTCCCGAGGAGCGCATTGACCAGGTCGGTCAGCTCGCGGGTGCTGCCCCCGGCCTCCTCCCCGGGGGCCTGGGCCGCCGCGGGCCACGCGCCGAACCCGACCCAGACCACGGCCACCAGCGCGAGCACACCCCGCTTCACCGCACCCTCCAGAAGGGATCGTTCCAGAACCCGCCGGGCACCAGGATCAGGATCAGGACCAGGAGCAGGACGGCGAGCTCATAGGCGAGGCTGCCGCGGGGATGGTCCCAGAGCAGCAGCCGGACGAGCGGGCTCAGGTTCGAGTCCAATGCCTCTCCTCCCCGATCGGCGTCACCAACGGCCCACCTCGACTCCTCCGGGACCACCGCGGCGCCCGAAGGTCCGTGCCTCGATCCCGAACCGGCCGACGACTTGCGTCACCGTCTCGAGATGCCGCGTGAGCTGCGAGGTGACGATGCGACCGCCACCCCCGCCCAGCGCCACCGGCACCACGAGCTGGTCGGCGAGCCAGGGATCCACGCAGGCCTCCTCGTTCTCCAGGAATCGAAGCACCTGCCGCGCCACCTTCTCCCCGAGCTGCTCGGCCCGGACGCCCCTCTCCCCGAGCGCGGAGAAGGCCGCTCTCCCGTTCTCGAAGACCACCGCCACCTGGATGAAGGAGCCGGGGGACGCCGCGCTCACCGCGCCCACGTCCCACCGCGACTCGAGCCGCCGCTCCTCCCACAGCCGGTCCCGAGCCGCGTCGGCCTGCCGGCGGGCGACGTCTCTCTTGAGCCGAGACTCGACGGAGGTCCCGACGATCTCCACGAGAGCCCCCCGCCGGGTGAGATCCAGCGGTTGGGCCGGACGCGTCCACGGCGAGACCTCGGCGGTCAGCAGCCCTCCCCCCCGCGGGTAGAAGCCCGCGCGATCGAGGCAGACCCGGGTGCACAGACCCAGCCGCGCCACGACCGCGGCCCAGTGGGCGAAGAAGGGGTGGCCGGGGCTGCGGGGCACGTGCGTGCCCCCCGAGACCTCGACCCGGCTTCCCTCGTCCGCCGTCGCGAGCACCGGCACCGCCGTCTGGAGCACGAGGGTGGCCGCCCCCGCCGTGCCGATGTCGAACCGGAATTCGCCGGCCGCACCGCCGGCCGGCAGGAAGCGCAGGTCGGGAGAGCCATCGAAGGCCCCGTGCACCTCGGCGCGGCAGCTCATGGCCACCGCCCGGACCGCCGCCACGTGCTGCGGGCGCAGTCCCGGCTGCGCGCGATTCGCACGGATCTTCGTGATCTCGAAACCCTGGCCCGTCACCGCCGAGAGGGTCAGGGCCGAGCGCAGCACCTGCCCGCCGCCCTCGCCCGAAGCGCCGTCGATCGGGATGAGCGTCAACGCCTCACCCGCCGGGCCCGGGTGCTCCCTTCCATCGTCTTCGACACCGCTCGTCTCCCTCGGCCCCCAGGGGGGCGGGCCTGTCGGTCGACCGCTACTCGCCGGGCCCGCCGTCGTCTCGCTCGAAACAACGTCGGCACCGCGCCTCGTACTCACCGGCGCCGCCCACCACCACGCGGTCGCGGGTCGCCACCAGCCGCTGCGAGCGGTTGGCGGGCGCCCCGCAGCGCATGCACACGGCGAGTGTCTTGTCGACGTACTCCGCCGTCGCCATGAGCTGCGGCATCGGCTCGAACGGCCGCCCGCGAAAGTCCTGGTCGAGGCCGGCCACGATCACGCGCAGCCCCCGATTGGCCAGGGCATCGGCCACCTCCACGAGGTCCATCCCGAAGAACTGCCCCTCGTCGATCGCCACCACCTCGGTGCCGGCCTCGACGCGGTGGAGGATCTCCGACGCCTCGACCACCCCCTGCGAGGGCAACTTCATCTCGGAGTGGCTGACGATCTCTCCCGTCGAGAAGCGCTCGTCGATGTGCGGCTTGAACAGCTGCACCTTTTGCCGCGCGATCTGAACGCGGCGCACGCGTCGGATGAGCTCCTCGCTCTTTCCGCTGAACATGCTCCCGGTGATGACCTCGATCCACCCGGGGCGGACGGACGGAGGCGGCAGGGGTGGCAACCGGGTGTCCCTACCGGCTCACGCGCTCGACGTAGGCGCCAGTTGCCGTGTCGACGCGCAGAACGTCGCCCTCGTTGATGAACGCCGGGACCTGCACCACGAGGCCGGTCTCCATCGTCGCTGGCTTGCCCACGTTCGAGACGCTCGCGCCCTTGATCCCCGGCTCGGTCTCCACCACCTTCATCTCGACCGACGACGGGAGATCGATCCCCACCGGACGAGCGTCGAAGAACTCGACCTTGAGCCGGATGTTGGGGGTCAGGTAGGGCACGGCGTCGCCGAGCGTCTCCGAGGACAGCGCCACCTGGTCGAAGGTCTCGCTGTTCATGAAGTGAAACATGTCCCCGTCCTGATACAGGTACTCCATGTCCGTCTCGTCGAGGATGGCGCGCTCGACCCGGTCCTCGGAGCGGAAACGGTGCTCGATGATGGCTCCGGTGCGCAGGTTGCGGATCTTCGCCTGCACCATGCCTCGCCAGTTGCCGGGTGTGATGTGCTGGGTGGCCACGACACGGAACAACTCGTTGTCGTGCTTGATGCACATGCCCTTCCTCAATTGAGTCGCCTGGATCATCCTGTCCTCACCTCACGGAACCGGGCATTATAGCCCGGCTTTCAGTCCAGCTCGAGGCCGCGCAGGTCGACCCGGGCGGGAAACACCCGCACTCCGGCGGCAGTGAGCGCGTGCTCCACCGCCTCGCGCCGACCCGCCCCCCGCCCTCCCGGCGGGGCCCAGACCGCGACGACACCTCCTCCTCGCGGCCCGCAGGCCCGGGCCGCCCCACCCGCGGCGCGCGCCGTCTCGACGACCCGGTCGACCTCGGGCGTCGTCACCGCGCTGCCGAGCCGCTTGCGGGCCTCCCACTCCTCGCCGAGCAGGTCCACGACGTCGAGAAACCGGCCCTCGAGAAGGGCCTCACGCACTCCGCGGGCCACGGCGGCGATCTTCGCCAGGGATCGCACGGTCTCCTCGTCACCCTCGACCCGCCGCTTGCACACGGCCCAGGAGTCGAGGCCGGCGACGCGCGAGGCACTGGCGTCGACGAGGAGCAGGCACTCCTCGACCCGGGCCGGGTCGAGCTCGAGCGGCTCCACCCGAGCCGTCCCCGGCTCGAGGTGCAGCGCCAGCGCTCCCCCCCGCAGCGCGACGTGGGGGGCGAGGATCCCCGCCGGTCTTCCCGTGCTCCGGGCCTCGGCGTCGCGCACGATCGGGCCGAGCCGGTCGGGATCCACCGCCCGGCCCCGGGTGTGACACACCGCCGCCGCCACCGCCACCGCGACCGCCAACGGTCCCCCCAGGCCGGATCCCACGGGCACGCGGGACTGCGTCACGACCCGAAGTCCGGACTCCACGCCAAGGGCACCGAGGACGTGCGCCACCAGGGAACGCGGGTCGGCCCCGAGCAGCTCCGACACGGTGGCCGCTCGAGCCTTGACCAGGGTGTCCTTCGACTCGACGTGCACCCCGTCGACCCCCGTCTCGACCCGGGCCCAGGCCCGGCGGTCGATCCCGACACCGACGGCGAGGGCCCCGGGGTGAAAGAGGTACACCGGCCACAGATCGAGGTTGGCCCCCCCGAGGTCGACGCGGCAGGGAGCGGTGGCCTCGACCGCCTTCACTCGTAGGCCTCGAAGAGGCGGCCCCACGGCGAGCGGGCGATCTCGGCCATTCGCCGTCGACCGTGCACCGGCCACCAGTACCGGTCGTGGTACATCGCCGACCCGAAGATGAAGGCGTGGACGAGCGGGGTCCGGAAGAACAGGCTCTGGATCCGCGCGAGCGGCGTGAACCACAGCAACCGCCCGATCCGGCTGGCGAAATGGTACCGCACGCGGAAGTTGAAGTTGACCTGCGAGACGTCTTCCCCGACCACCTCGATCTCCCGCACGTCACCCACCCCCAGCCCGCGCTCGTGGGCGATGCGGATGAAGTCGACGTCGCGGAGAGGGTCGAAGCCCATCAGCCACGCGCTGGTGGCGTCGATCGCCACCATGTCGTCGCTGGCGAGCATGAAGTCCTTGACGACCGGGATCATGGCCCGGGGACCGGCCCCGTCGCCGCAGATCGTCCCGTCCATGACCGCGAACATCCCGGTGTGGATCTGCTTCTGCACCGCGAGAAGATCGACGAGGGTCTTGTGGATGTCGGTGTGGGCCCAGTGGCGGTTGTTCTTCAGGAGGCCGCCGAAGGCGTTCTTCATGGCCCCGGTCATGGTCGTGTAGACGTGCGTCTTGACCGTGGGCAGGTGCAGGACGTTCGACCCGATCAGAACCTCGGGGACCCTCACCTCCCCGAAGATGCGGTCGAGGACGAGGAGCGGCTCCTTGGGCTCGATCTTCACCCACTTGCAGTCGGGCGCGAAGTTGTCGACGGTCCCGACCCCGTAGCGCCGGTAGACGCCAGCGAACTTGTTGAGCTCGTCTCCGCGATGGGCGTCGGTGACGACGGTTCCGTTGTGGAGGCCGAGGAGGTCGGCGTAGCCGTCGTCGCGGAGCGTCTTGAGGACGCCGTCGAGCTGCCACGGCGTGGTGTTCGCCGAGAGAAAGGGCAGGTGCCACGAGATGTTGTCCTTGAGGATGGTGCGCCGCTCCCGGGGCAGGGCGGCGGTGTAGCCGAGCCCGCGCATCATCGCCCCCACGTCCGAGACCACGGTCTCGGGACGGGTCCGGATCACGGCCACTCTCGCCCGCGTCTTCCCCGAGCCGATCGCCTCACGCCTGCGCTCCGCGCTCCCCATGCTCACCTCGTCTCTCGCCTGCAACGTGCTCAAACAGTTAGTATAAGCGGGTCCGTCGCCTCCGGCGAAGGCGCCCGGTTCAAAATGGACTGCCCACGCTGCGACGCCCGCGACGTCTCCGGTCCGGAGTGCCCGTCCTGCGGCGTGATCCTGGCCCGCGCCCGGCCCCGCACGACCCGGCCCG
>Ga0326597_10012736_pt1 | contig 11081 bp, 12 predicted proteins | sample RVTome_12_FD_203789 | JGI IMG/M metagenome (GOLD analysis project Ga0326597, IMG submission 203789) | Soil microbial communities from uranium-contaminated site in the Upper Colorado River Basin, Wyoming, United States - RVT100D185 | ecosystem: Environmental > Terrestrial > Soil > Contaminated >... | reverse complement strand
GGAAGGGCGCGGTGTCATTCGGTCTCGTGACCATCCCCGTCGCCATGTACTCCGCCACGGAGAACAGAACCCCGAAGTTCAAGCAGCTTCGCGAGTCCGACCACTCCGCCATCCGCTACAAGCGGGTATCGGAGGCCGACGGCGAGGAGGTGCCGTACGCCGAGATCGTCAAGGGCTACGAGGTCGAGAAGGGCCAGTACGTGGTCTTCACCGACGAAGAGCTCGAAGCGGCCACCCCCGACTCCGGAGCAAGACTGGTCGACGTCGTTCAATTCGTCGACGCATCCGAGGTCGACGCCATCTTCTACCAAAAGACCTACTACCTGGCGCCCGAGAAGACCGGAATCAAGGCATATCGACTTCTGACCGACGCCCTGCATGAGTCCGGAAAGATCGCGCTGGCGAAGGTCTCCATCCGTGAGAAGCAGCACATGGCGGCGCTACGCGTCGCCGACGGTGTGCTCGTGATGGAGACGATGTTCTGGCCCGACGAGATCCGTCAGCCCGAGTTCGAGGAACTCGAGACCGAGGTGGAGATCCGGCCGGAGGAAGTGGCCATGGCACAGTCGCTGATCGACAACCTCACCCGAGCCTTCGAGGAGGACGAGTGGATCGACACCACGCGCGAGGCCGTCGAAGCGCTGGCGGCCAAGAAGGTGGAAGGCGAGGAGATCGTCGCCCCGACGGCGCCGGAGCCGACCAAGGTGGTCGACCTGCTCGAGGCACTCAAGGCTTCGGTCGAGGCAACCAAGGAGAAGCGGGCCGCCAGCTAGTCAGCCAGTGCGCCGGATCACGCCGGACCCTCCCGGGCCCATGTGATCTCCCCGGGTGGTGTGGCCGAGAAGCCCTTGAAGACGGGAGCGCGGAGTCTCCCGTCGTCTGTCCACGCCGCATACTCCACCACCGCCACCAGGCTGGGAACGACCCAGCGGATGGGGCCGGGAACCGCATCGACGTCTTCCATGTCGTCCGGTCGGTCCGTCGCCATGTCGAGGATCGCCCGGTTCACCGCCGTGAGCGTCGCCTGATCGAATCCCGAGCCGACCGACCCCACGTAGCGGAGGCGGCCTTCGTCGGTCCACACGGCCAACGCCAGAGATCCGAATGTCGACGTCCGGGCACCCGTCCCCGCGAGAGCGCCGACGACCAGAGCTTCGCACGTCTTCCGGTGGGCGGTCTTCCGCCAGTCCTCCGACCTGCGTCCCGGCCGGTACACCGAGCCCGACCGCTTCGAGACGATGCCCTCGAGGTCGTGCTCGACCACCGCGGCGAAGAGTGCCCGAGCATCATCGTGGACGTCGGCCAGCATCAGTGGCGGGGTGAGCTCGAGGCGTTCGAGGCGGGACCGGCGTGCCTCCAGCGGCAGGTGGATGAGCGGCTCGTCGTCGTGGAGCAGATCGAATGCCATGAAGGTGACCGGTGTGGCGGTGACGAGCCGGGGCCGTGGGTCGCGTACGTGCATCCTGGCCTGGAGTGCCTGGAACGACGGTCGACCGTCGTCGTCGAACGCCACGATCTCACCGTCGAGCACGGAGCCAGGAGGCACCGCCCCTGCCAACTCCGGATAGCTCGAATCGATGCGGTTGCCGTTCCGCGAGTGGATCGTTCCGTCGCCGGCGAAGATCGCCCGCACGCCGTCCCACTTCACCTCGTGCACCCAGCCCGGCTCGACGGTGACCTCCGACGATCGGGTGGCGAGCATCGGCTGGTACACGGGCAACCCCATGGCCGGACGTTACGCCCACCAGGAGACCGCACCGCCGTTCAGAGGTTGCCGCGGGCTCCCTGCTCGCGTTCGAGCGCTTCGAAGAGGGCCTTGAAGTTCCCGACCCCGAACCCGCGGGAGCCGTGGCGTTCGATGACCTCGTAGAACACCGTCGGGCGATCCTGCACCGAATTCGTGAAGAGTTGCAGGAGGTAACCCTCGTCGTCCTGGTCGATGAGGATGCGATGCTCTGCCAGGACGTCGAGATCGGCGTCGATGGTGGACCAATCGAGCCGCTCGCGCATCTGCTCGTAGTAGGTGTCCGGCACCCTCAGGAACTTCATGCCGTCCGCCCGCATCCGGCCGACCGTGCTCACGATGTCGTCGGTGAGCAGCGCCATGTGCTGGACACCGGGACCGCGGTAGAAGTCCAGGTACTCCTCGATCTGTGACTTCTTCTTCCCCTCGGCAGGCTCGTTGATCGGGAGCTTGATCCGCCCGTCGCCGTCCCACAGCACCTTGGACATGAGAGCGGTGTATTCGGTGGATATCGCCTCGTCGTCGAAGTGGACCAGCTGACTGAAACCGAGCACGTCGGCGTAGAACTTCGCCCAGCGGTCCATCTCGCCGAGTTCGACGTTGGCCACGACATGGTCGACGAGTCGCAATCCCTTCGGGTCGAACTGGAGGAACGAGGTCTCGACGTCGGACCGGTAACCCGGGAAGAACGCCCCCGAGTAATTGGATCGATCGACGAAGGTGTGGATGGTCTCGCCGTATGTCTTGATGGAGGCGGTGACGATCTTCCCGCCCTCGTCTTCGTGAAGGGCCGGCGGGCAATGCGGTTCGGCTCCCCGCCCCACGGCCAGGCGGAACGCGTCCTCGGCATCGGGTACCGCAAAGGCGACGTCCTTGACGCCGTCGCCGTGCTCGAACTGATGTCGGCTCATGTCCGACTCGGGGCCCATTCCCGTCGTGAGGACGAGGCGGATGCCGTTCTGCTCCATCACATAGCTGGCCCGGTCGCGAACTCCGGTCTCCGGTCCGGCGTAGGCGGCGGCCGAGAAACCGAACACCGAGCCGTAGTAGTGCGCCGCCTGTTTGGCGTTGCCGACGTAGAACTCGAGGTAGTCATAGCCCAGAATCGGCATCGGATCGTGGTCTGTCATGGCGGTGTCCTTCTGCCGTGGTCGCTTGTACCACTCTCCGACATGCAGACGTGATGTTCAAGCTACGCCGCGATCAGTGTGCATGTTGTACAGGACAGCCGGGATAGGATCGGCGGATCATGGTGCAGCCTGTACATTCGCTGGACGAGCTCGATGTCGCCCTCCTCCGGCTCCTGAGAGACGAGCCTCGGATTGGAATGCTCGAAGCCTCCCGACGGCTCGGGGTGGCGCGCGGTACGGTCACGGCCCGCATGGACCGGATGCGGTCGAACGGAGTCGTGACGGGCTTCGGTCCCGACCTCGATCTGAGGATGATCGGGTACCCGGTGACGGCCTTCTCGATCCTCGAACTCGCTCAAGGCCGGATCAAGGACGTCACCGAGGTCCTGTACGCCATTCCCGAGGTGCTGGAGGCGCACACGATCACCGGCAGGGGCGACCTCCTCATCCGCCTCGTCGCCCGGACCAACGACCACCTGATGGACGTGATCGAATCGATCCTGCATTCGCCTCACATCGCCCGCACAGAGACGATGATCGCCCTCACATCTCAGATCCCGCCGCGACCGACATCGATTCTGGGCGGAGCGTGAAGTCAGCCGGAGAGACGTTCCCGTACGATCCGATTGACGAGCGCGCCGTCGACCTGATCCTTGTGTGACTTCATGATGGCGCCGATGACTCGACCGGTCGCACCCGGGTTGCCGCTCACGCCCAGTTCGGTGACGGTCGAATCGACGAGCCGGCGTGTTGCCTCCTCGTCGAGCTTCGCCGGAAGCCATCTCGACAGGTACTCGACCTCGTAGCGGAGCTTGTCCGCCATGGCCCGGCCCCGCTCCCCGAGACCGTCGTACTCCGTCAGCGACTTCTGCATTTTCTTGACGTACGAGCCGATCACCGACCGGTGGAAATCGTCGTCTTCGACGCCGTCGAATCCGGGTGCGGTCTTGGCGATTCCGACCTCCGCCTTGATCTGCCTGATCACGTCCCGGCGAGCCGCGTCCTTGCCTCGCATGGCTTCCTTGAGCTCGATGTCCAGTTCTTCGGCGATCGTCATCGTGTGGTTCCCGTCGTCGGCTGCTCGGCGATGAGTTCGCCGGGGCGGTTGGTGATGATCGCATCCACACCGAGGCCGGCCAACCGTGCGGCCTCGGCGGGATCGTCCACGGTCCACGCCACCACTCCGATTCCCTCTCTCCCGGCCGCCGCCAGCAAGGGCTCGTCAACGAGAGCATGCGCTGCTGCGACGTAGGGGTGACCGCCGTCGACCGCATGCCTCACGGCGACCAGACCGTCGACGGGCGCGGCGAAGAGAAGTCCCGTCGACACATGCGGATGACTCGACCGCACGGCATCCATCGAGGGCCACCAGAACGACGTCACGACGTCGGCGGGACGCGCTCGGTCGGCGACGTCGCGGGCGAGACGATGGTCGGCTTCGAACCCCGGTTCGGACGGGTCGTTCTTGACCTCGAGATCGAGGGGTACGCCGAGATCGAGCACCGATTCGAGCACCGCCGGGTGGTGACCCGACAGGTCGATGTCGGACAGGACGGACCATGGATTCTCGGTGACCACCGCACCCCCGATGTCTGGATCGTGTGACAGGACCAGACGACCGTCGGCCGATCGACGGATGTCTATCTCGACGCCGGCGGCGACCTCCGCCGCCGCCCGAATGCCGGCCTCGACGTTGTCCGGATACCGGGACGGCCAACCTCGATGACCCCACACGGCAGAATCAGAAAAAAACATCAGGAATCCGTTGCGAACACGTCACTTCGCCTGTAGCGTTCGCGGTGCAAGCACTCGAAAGCGGCCGTGGTGCGGCCCTCCTTCGTGAAAATTAGAACGAAGAGGCAGCCTCGCCCGGCAACTGATTCATGCCCCCACCACCCACCGGAGGATGGTCCCCCATGGAGCTGACGCTCACCAAGCCGTGGACCGAGATCGCCGCATGTCGCGATTCCGATCCCAGTCTCTTCTTTCCGATCGGATCGACGGGCCCTGCCCTCGATCAGATCGCAGCCGCCAAGGCGATCTGCGCCGGATGCGCCGTCATCGACGACTGCCTCCAGTACGCCCTGGAAACCAACCAGGAAGCCGGAGTGTGGGGCGGATACGCCGAAGACGAACGACGTCGGCTGCGCAAGCGCTGGCTCGCCGAGCGTCGGCGTCGCGCCCTCTGAACCCGGGCTCGCACACGACCACCTTGGAACCGGCCTCCGGGCCGGTTCCGTCGCGTGACGATCAGGAGGACGGGCCGAAGCCGACGTTCTGCCGGGCATCGTCGGTCTCGATCTCCACGTAGGCGACGCGGTCGCGGGGGATTCCCACACGTCGCTTCTTGGCGTCCTCGACCCAAACGAGGGCCTCTTCGCCACCGAGGGCCGCCGCGAAGCTCGACTCGAAATCCTTGGCGTCCTCGACCTCGAGTTCCACCACCTTCGTCGAGTCGGCGATTCCGATCCTGACCTTCACACATGCTCCTCGTCCGCGGCCGCGCGCATCGTAACGGAGACCGGGTCTCTTCCCCCCTCCCCCGGACACCCGTACCTTCGCCGAATGTTCGTCCGCTTCCTCAGCCTCGTCACGATCCTCGCCGGTCTCGTCACGATCGACCCGTCCTGGCTGGTACTCGACCTGAGAGCTCCGATCCGCTGGATCGCCTCCTCGCGCCCCGAAGACGCGGCCGCCGGCATCCTTCGAACGGTGGCGATCGTCGGCACCGCCGGGCAGGCAGCGGCCATGACGCTCCTCGCGGTCGGTGAGATCCTCGACAGCAGGACCCTGCAGAGGATCGCCCGCCGCGCCCTCCTCCCCATGCTGCGGGGTGCTGCCCCGATAGCGATCATCGCCGGAACCGCGCTGCCGGCGGCAGCCGAGACCCGGCTGCCGATCACCCCGCCCGCGGCTCGCACCGCGGTCGAACAGGAAGCGGCCGATCCGGGCAGGGTGCGTGTGCAGACGGGCGACAGCATGTGGACGATCGCCGCCGATCACGCCGAAGGAGACGTGGCCCCCTATTGGCGGGCGCTGGTCGAGCTCAACCGCGACCGGTTCGCCGATGTGAACCTGATCCACCCCGGCGACGAGATCCTGCTGCCGCCGGAGGGGTGAAGGAGGCGAGGCTCAGGTGTTGTCGCCGAGGAAGATCTCGGAGACGCTCGAATCCATCAGGATCGCCTGGAGAGCCTCTGCCACGATCGGGCCGATCGACAACACCCGCAGCTTGTCGAGCTGCAACGCATCCTCCGGCACCGGGAGCGTGTTGGTCACGATCAGCTCGTCGATCGGGGCGTTCTTGAGCCGATCGATCGCAGCACCCGACAGCACGGCGTGGGTGGCGGCGATTCGCACGCTCAACGCCCCACCAGCCCGCAGGAGTTCCGCCGCGTTGCACACCGTTCCGGCCGTGTCGATGATGTCGTCCACGACGAGGGCGTGACGCCCCTTCACGTCACCGGAGACCTCCAGTGCCTCCGACACGTTGTGCTCGTCCGGCGAGCGCCGCTTGTACACGAAGGCGACGCTGGCTTCCAGATGTTTGGCGTACTTCTCGGCTCTCTTCACACCACCGGCATCCGGTGAGACCACGGCAACCGGTCCATCGAAGGTTCCGCGCAGGTAATCCGTGATGATCGGAAGCGCCGTCAGGTGGTCCATCGGGTTATTGAAGAACCCCTGGAGCTGGCCGGTGTGGAGGTCCACCGAAACGATTCGGTCCGCCCCGGCGGTCATGAAGAGGTCGGCGACGAGTCGTGCCGAAATCGGCTCACGCGGAAGGACCTTCTTGTCCTGACGGCCGTATCCGTAGAAGGGCATCACAGCCGTGATCCGACGTGCCGAGGCGCGACGGAGGGCGTCGATGATGATGAGCTGTTCCATGATGGCGTCGTTGATCGGGTTCGAGTGGCTCTGGATCACGAAGCAATGGGCGCCGCGTACGCTCTCGTTGGGACGGGCGTACAACTCGCCATTGGCGAATCTCGACCGATGAAGGTCCCCGAGTCGCACCCCGAGCAGGTCGGCGACCTCCTCGGCGAGCGATTCGTTGATGCTGCCCGAGAACAGCATGAGTCGGTTGCGGCTGACGATGTCCACGGGGCTCCTCCACCTACTCCGGGTCGTCGCCCGAACGAGGCCCACGGTAGCGGTCCGCCATGCGGCGCACGAAGCCGGTAACGTTTCGCTGCCGACCCCTGGCCACCCCCAACGCTCCCGGCTCGACGTCCTCCGTGATCGTCGAACCCGCCGCAGTCATCGCTCCGTCACCGATCGTCACCGGAGCCACGAGCATGGTGTCCGAGCCGATGAACACACCGTCGCCGATGATCGTCTCGTACTTGGCGAAGCCGTCGTAGTTGCACGTGATGCTGCCGGCGCCGATGTTCGTCCCGGCCCCGATGGTGGCATCACCCATGTAGCTCAGGTGCGGGACCTTCGCTCTCTCCCCCACGACGGTCTTCTTCGTCTCGACGAAGGTGCCGAGCTTGGCGTTGCGATGGAGGACCGTGCCGGGGCGCAGCGATGCGTACGGACCGACCTCGCACTCCTCTCCGATCTCGGCGCCCCGGACGACCGAGTACCAGACACGGGCCCCGCGCCGGATCGTGCTGGCGGAGGCGAAGACGTCGGGACCGACCACGGCGCCGGCTTCGACCACCGTCCCCGCCTCGAGATGAACTCCCGGATACAGGACTGCTCCCGGTTCGATGCGGACGTCGGCATCGAGGTAGACGGCGGCAGGATCGATCACCCGAACGCCCGCTGCCATCCAGTGCTCGGCGATCCTCATCTGGAGGGCCCGACCGGCCGTAGCCAGGTGGACGTGGGTGTTCACGCCGGCGACGTGGTCCGGGGAAGCGGGGAGCGCCACCACCGTGTCGCCTCGCCTGGTGGCGATCGCCACCAGGTCCGTGAGGTAGTACTCGCCCTGGGCGTTGTCGGGAGTGACTGCGGCGAGGTCGCTCCGCATCGTCTCGGCGTCGAAGACATACATACCCGAATTGATCTCGTCGATTCGTGAATGAACGGCGTCGGCGTCCGCCTGCTCGACGATTCCGGTGACTTTGCCCGAGCCGTCTCGCACGATGCGCCCGTAACCGGTGGGATCCTCGACGACCGTCGAGAGGAGCGAAACCGACGCCCGGTGGTTGTCGTGGGCATCCACCAGCGAGGATAGAAGCCGGCCGTCGACGAGCGGTGTGTCACCGGGCAGCACGAGCACACCCGTTCCACTTCCCAACGATCCCAGATGATCGAGCGCGGTGGAGGCGGCATGACCCGTTCCCAACCGCTCGGCCTGGACGCAATGCTCGACGGAGGCCGGAAGCATGGCGATCACCTCGTCGGCACCGTGCCCCACCACCACGACCGTTCGTTCGGGTTTCGTATCGGCGACGGCGTCGAGCACCCACGACAGCATCGGGCGACCGGCCACCGGGTGGAGGACCTTGGGGAGAGTCGACCGCATCCGGACCCCTTCACCGGCGGCCAGGACGACTGCCACGTGTCCCATCAGCCGAGACCGGTGCGTTGCTGCGGGAGCTTCTTGCGGTTCATGGGCAGCCTCTCGGGAAGGGCGGATCTGAATCTTGGGCTGGGACGTTTGAGGCTGGGACGTTTGGGCTGGGGGGACAGGAGTCGAACCCGTACTAACGGGACCAAAACCCGCCGTGCTGCCAGTTACACCACCCCCCAATTCGGGGAACACGCCGATCTTACCGAGCAACCACGCCGCGATCCCGCAGACCGGCGGCGAATGCCAAACGGGCCGACGACACGGCGGTGGCGGCGGCGACCGCTTCATCGAGATCGAGGAAGAACGCGAAGTGGGCCGATCCGCTTCCCGTCATCGCCACCGGGCGGCCCCACTCGACGGCGAGCTCGGCGGCCCAGTCGCCCAACTCCGGTTCGAGCGACCGGGCGGCGGGTGTCAGATCGTTGCGCAGCGGCCCGTACCGACGGAGCGCCGGAGGCAGCGCACTGTCTGCCATCTCCGGTCCGACCGGACCTTCGAGTTCGTCCCACCGCCGGTACGCCGTGGGCGTCGACACCTCGATCGGAGGCACTGCCACCCCGACACAGAATCCTTCGAGCAGCTCGACCTCGCGCAGAACCTCGCCGTATCCCTCCATCCACCGGGTCCCTCCCACGAGGAAGAAGGGAACGTCGGCGCCGACGGAGCCAGCGGCGAGTTCGACCTCGGCATCGGAGCGTCGGTAGATCCGGGCGGCGGCGCGAAGCACGGCTGCCGCATCCGATGAACCGCCGCCGAGGCCCGCTGCGGGTGGGATCGCCTTCTGGAGGTGCATGTGGAGGCGGGGCCTGTCGGGACGGCCTACCAACGCCCTCACCGCCCGCCAGACGAGGTTGTCCTCGTCGGCCCCGATGTCGGCCCCCGCCACCTCGAGACGCTCGTCTTCGCCCGTACCCACGGTGAGAAGGTCGAGACGTTCGATCGTCTGCGTGAGCGAACGGAGCGGGTGATAGCCGGTGCTGTCGGGGGCCCGGAGCTCCAGTGACAGATTCAGCTTCGCCGGCGCCTCCCACACCACGGGCTTCATCGAGCCGCCTCCGCCAGACGCAGCCAGTCGGCCGCATCCAACTCCTCGGCCCGTGACGTGGGCGGGATCCCCGCCGCCTCCAACGTGGCCACCGGCGAGTCCAGGACAGCGGCGAGCGAAGACCTCAGCATCTTCCGACGCTGACCGAAGCCGGCGGCCGCCAACCCCACGGCCCGCTCAGCCGATTCCGACGCCGGTGACCGGGCGATGGACACAACCGCCGAACCGACGTTGGGTGGTGGAAGGAAGACCTGAGGAGGAACCCTGAACTCGAGACGTGCCCGGCTGTGGAGTGCCGTGACCACACTGGGCAGTCCGTACGTCCTGGATCCGGGACGCGCCACGATTCGGTCAGCTACCTCCGTCTGGACCATCACCACGAATCGGGTGATCTGCGGCACCCGCCGCAAGGCGTCGAGGAGGACCGACGTGCCCACGTTGTAGGGCAGGTTGGCGACCATCGTCCACGATGTCGCCGGATCCAGCTCGGTCGCCAGATCCACCGCGGTGATGTCGGCCATCCTCAGTTCGACGCCGGTGTGAGCCAGCACCTCCAGGAGGAGCGGCCGCAGCGCCTGGTCGATCTCGTAGGCGACGACCCGAGCACCGGTGTCGGCGAGGGCGAGCGTCAGCGTTCCCGTGCCGGGTCCGACCTCGACAACCGCGTCGCCCGCTCCCACCCCGGCGAGCGAGACGATCTTGCGGGTGATGTTCGGGTCGACGAGGAAGTGCTGACCGAGCGTCTTGACGGAACGGATACCGTGCCGTTCGAGCAGGGATCGCACCTCCGAACGCGTCTGCGCACTCACCGCGGGTCCCCGAAGAGGGCCGCCGCTCGAGCAGCCGTCAAGTCGGCCACCTGCTCCTCGTCGATACCCCATACCCGGGCCAGCGCCCGTCCGACCAAGCCCACCCAACGCGGCTCGTTCGGCTCCGATCGATGAGGGGGTGGGGCGAGGTACGGCGTGTCCGTTTCCACAAGTGCCCGATCCGGAGGCACCTCCGCTGCTCCGAGACGCACCGTCTCACCGGTCTCGAAGGCGACCGGTCCGGCGAAGGAGAAGGTCACGCCGAGCTCCCTGAACCGCTTCGTCCAACGCGGGCCGCCCGTCCAGCAGTGAAGTACGGCTCGCTCTCCGAGGCCGGCAGCCTCCAACATCTCGTACACGTCGGCGAAGGCATCCCGGCAATGGACGATTAGAGCTTTGCCGTGGTCCCGGGCGAGTGAGATCTGATCCGCGAACGCACGTCGCTGATCATCGGGGGGAGCGAGAGTCCGGTAGTAGTCGAGTCCTGTCTCGCCGACGGCTGCCGCCTCCGGGACCAACGCCTCGATGAGGCTCCTCTGGGCGGGCCAGCTGTCGGCGTCATGCGGGTGCAGACCCGCCGACCAGCGGAGGCGTCGCGGATGCGACCTCGCCAGCTCCCGCCCAGCCGATGATGATGCAGCATCGACACCGGGAACGACGATCCAGTCCACGCCGTCGGCGCGGTCCAACAACGTGGCCGCAGGCCGCTCGTCGAGTTGCAGATGACAGTGTGTGTCGACCCATCCCATGCGGATCGTCATGCAAGCACGACACCCAAAAGTTCCGGGCCTCGGCGACCAGGTCGCGGGCATCTCGGTAGTGTCGAGCG
>Ga0326597_10012735_pt1 | contig 11081 bp, 6 predicted proteins | sample RVTome_12_FD_203789 | JGI IMG/M metagenome (GOLD analysis project Ga0326597, IMG submission 203789) | Soil microbial communities from uranium-contaminated site in the Upper Colorado River Basin, Wyoming, United States - RVT100D185 | ecosystem: Environmental > Terrestrial > Soil > Contaminated >... | reverse complement strand
CTCCCGAGGGGTCATTGATCACGAGGACGGTGTCATCGCCATCCAGCTCCGCCACGAAGAAGAACCGGAGAAGGCCTCCCGGACTCCCGGAATAGACGACCTCGAGGTCGGGCGCAGCGGTGACGTACCCGGCACACTCACCGCCGAGGTAGGCGGCGACGTCGATGTCGCCCCCGGCTTCGACGGAGAGCCCCTGCGGATCGGGTTCGAACCCGGCGGCAACGTCGGTGCTGCCGTAGTTGGCAGCGAGCTCGGTGTCGAGCCCCCCGCCGTCGCCGGTGATCTGAACCACATAGAACGACGAGGCGATCGCATCGGCGGCCTCGAGGTCAGCCTCGGAGATCAGTGTGATCTCGATCACCACGGTGAACTCTCCACCTGGGGGACGGGCGACTATGACGGCATACGCCGCTCCGACGCCACCGCAGTCGCTCCACCAGTCGAGGGCACCGATGTAGACGCCGTCGTCGTACTCGTACCGGGCGTCGTAGACGCACTCGTCGGCCAGGTAGGCGTAACTGTCGAGCAGGTCTTCGACCGTACCGCCGAGTAGGGGGGATGCCGCGAAGAACAGGCCGGGAACCGTCCAAGTGTCGGTCCAGGCCTCGAGGTCCGGGGCCACACCGATCACGATGCCGATCCCCTCGGTGCCGCCGTCGACACCGAATATGTTGTCGGTCCACGGACCGCTGTAGAAGTCGGTCCACTCGACCGGAACAACCACCGAGAGGATCCCGTCAGCATCGGTGACCTCCTGGTATCCCGAGTACGCCGTGACGGCGGGATCGGATGGGACGGGTTCGGGCTCGGAGTCATCCTCGAATCCGCCGGCGACGGCGAGGCCCTGGACACGGTCGTCCGCCTTGGGTGGCGTCGTGGCCTCGGTTGTCGTTGTAGGTGCGACGGAGGTAGTCGTTGCCGGCGGTTGTGAGGTTGTAACCGCAGCGTTTCCGCCGCAGGCCACCATGAATAGGGTCGTGATCAGGATCAGGAGCACGGGTCGGGAGGTGGCTACGGCAGTCCTTTCGTCGGTAAACCCGGAGCGAGGCCCCGGGTCGCTCGAATCATCTCACCGCTTCGATGGATCGGCAATTCGGGCACGACCTCGTTCTTGCCGGTGTCTCCCCAGTGTCACGAGGGGCCGGGTCCTGGGCCGGCGAGAGGAGTTCCTGTCGCCGTCTCCGGTTGTCTGCCGCCATCCGGAACCGGCGCGACCGGCCGGTCGATGAGGACGATCGCAGTAGCCTCCCCTTCGATGCGGGTCCGGGACGGTCAGCCGTAGTGCTCTTCGAGGATCTCACTCACCGCCGGGACGATCGTGTCCCAAAAGGCGTCGGGGCCCTTGCTGACGGTCACGAAATCGGCGGACATGAACACGCTGGTCACACCGTCGATGGCGATGATCGGGCCGGCCACCGGGTCGTCCGTCTCCTGCCCGGCGGCGAAGCTCTTCGGCGTGTCGAACTCGGCGCCCACCGTGAACTTCAGTGCGTTGGGGTTCGGCGTCTGGCTGATGCTCACAGGCACGGTTTCTCCGGAGTCGTCCGCGCTCGCACGATAGTTGCCGCCAGATTCGGACGAACCATATGACCCACACCGCCGTCGACGTCGGCGGGACCTTCACCGACGTCGTCGCCTGGGACGGCACCGGTCTGGTGACGGGCAAGGTGCCGACCACCCCCGATCAGAGCGTGGGAGTGATCGAGGGTGTGGAACGGTTCGCCACCGGGGGAACCCGCCTGATCCATGGCACGACCGCAGCCACCAACGCCGTCCTTCAGCGTTCCGGGGCCCGAACGGCCCTTGTCACCGATGCGCAGTTCGAAGACCTCATCGAGATAGGGAGGCAGGACCGGCCGTCGCTGTACGACCTGGCGATCTCGCGGCCTGAGCCGCTGGTGCCATCGTCGCTGCGGTTTGGAGTCCCCGGGAGGGCATCTGCGGGGAATTCGGATGCTCCCAACACGAAGGCCCTCGACGATCTGTGCGAAGGCGTCGCAGCCGGCGACCCGGAGGCGATAGCGGTGTCCCTGCTGTTCTCCTTCGCCCACCCCGAGCGGGAGGCGGTCGTCGCCCGGGCGCTCGCCGAGCGGCTTCCGGGCGTTCCCGTCTCACTGTCGAGCGACGTCGTCGCCGAGTTCAGGGAGTTCGAGCGGACCTCGACGACGGTGCTCAACGCCTACCTGGTTCCCGTCGTGGCGACCTATCTGGAGCGCCTCGCCGGTGCAGCCACATCGGCGGGCGTCGAAGGATCCCCGTCGGTCATCCGTAGCTCGGGAGGGTTGATCTCACTGGCCGAGGCGGCGGCCCTTCCTGCTTCGATCCTGCTCTCGGGCCCGGCAGGCGGAGCGGTGGCAGCCGCGGCACTCGGTAGGGCTCTTGGCAAGGCGACTGTGGTCTCGTTCGACATGGGTGGGACCTCGACCGATGTGTGCCGGATCGAGGACGGGAGGCCGGAGGTCGGGTACGAGCGTTCGATCGACGGGCTCCCGTGTCGCATGCCGTCGGTGGCGATCCACACCGTGGGTGCCGGCGGCGGCAGTCTCGCCTGGGTGGACGAGGGCGGTGCGCTTCGGGTCGGCCCGCAGAGTGCCGGCGCCATCCCCGGTCCCGCGTCCTATGGCCGGGGTGGGACCGGGGCGACGGTGACCGACGCCGACCTCGTGCTGGGACGAATCGGGACGGAGGCCCGGCTCGGGGGAAGCCTCGCACTCGATCGGTCGGCGGCGGAGGCAGCCCTGGAACGGATCGGGGCGTTGGTCGGCCTCGATGGGTCGGCGACCGCGAGCGGAGTGGTCACCGTCGTCGAGTCGCACATGGAGCGGGCCATCCGGCGGGTGTCGGTGGAAGAGGGGTCCGACCCGCGTCGGGCTGTGCTCGTCGCCTTCGGCGGGGCCGGGGGGCTGCACGCGACTGCCCTGGCTAGGCGCCTCGACATGGCGGCTGTGGTGGTGCCGGCTCACGCCGGCGTCTTCTCCGCCTTGGGCATGCTGCTTGCGCCGCCTCGCGCCGATACCGCCCGGAGTGTGTTCCTCGAACCCGGAGCGGATCTCGACGCACCGGTCCGTGAGATCGAGGAGGAGGCCCGTCGCCTCCTGCCGGAGGCCAGGTCGATCCAAGTTGTGATGGACGTCCGGTACCGGGGTCAGTCGCACGAGACCTCGGTGTCCTATCGGCCCGGTGAGGGATGGTCGGAGTTGGCGGCTCGATTCCATGAAGCCCACCTGCGGCGTAACGGGTTTGCCCGTCCCGGCGATCCGATCGAGCTCGTCACGGTGCGGGCCGAGGCGGTCGGGGCTCCGGCGCTCACCTGGGAGGAGGTGCCGTTCGCATCCGAGGAGGGTGTGGCGCGGCGCGTGTCGCGCCCGGTCCTCGCCGAGGGGGGTGAGGTGGAAGCCACGGTGTGGTGGCGTCCGTGCCTCGCGCCGGGCGCCGAAATAGTCGGCCCGGCGGTCGTGGAAGAGCCCGAGGCGACCACCTGGATCGGCCCCGGCGAGCGGCTGGCAGTGCACGATTCCGGTGCGCTGGAGGTGTCGTGGTGAGGGTCGACGCGGTCACGCTGGAGGTCGCCCGAAACCAGTTCGCCTCCGTCGCTGACGAGATGGGCGCCGTGCTGCGACGCACCGCCCACTCGCCGAACATCAAGGAGCGCGCCGACTGCTCGGCGGCGATCTTCGTGGCGAACGGCGAGATGCTGGCGCAGGCGGAGCACATCCCCGTTCACCTGGGTTCGATGCCGGCGTCGGTGGAGGCTTGCCTTGCCGAGTTCGGGTCTGAAGTGGCTCCCGGTGTCCAGTTCGCCGTCAACGACCCGTTTCACGGCGGTACGCATCTCAACGACCTGACACTGGTGCGGCCCGTCCATCGCGATGGCCGCTTGATCGGTTGGGTGGCGAATCGGGCGCACCATGCCGATGTCGGGGGCGATGCGCCCGGGTCGATGCCCGCTGCGGCGACCCGGTTGGTCGAGGAGGGGCATGTCGTCCCGCCCACCGTGGCATGCGTCGACGGAGTCTGGGATCACGGTTTCGTCAACGCGTTCCTCGCCGCGACCCGGACACCCGAGGAGAGGCTGGGAGATCTCTCCGCTCAACTCGGCGCCAATGAGGCGGGGGCCGAGCGACTCATCGAGGCCGCAGCCGGCCATGGATCGGCGCTCGACACGGTGACCGCTGCCCTCCTCGACTACGGCGAGAGCCGCATGCGGGCTGCGCTCACCGCCGTTCAAGATGGCGAGTACCGATTCGAGGATGTGATGGAGTGGGGTGATCGCGATGTCCCGATCCGGGTGACGGTCACGATCGAGGGCGACCGCCTCGTCGCCGACTTCTCCGGCACGGCTCCGCAGATCGAGGGGAACATCAACGCGGTGGAGGCGGTGACTCGATCATGCCTGTACTACGCGGTCCGGGTGGCGACCGATCCCACCATTCCGGCCAACGGGGGCTGCTATCGACCGATCGACCTCCGTGTCGAGCCGGGGAGCCTGGTGGGAGCCCGACCCCCCGTGGCAGTGGCGGCCGGGAACGTGGAGACGAGTCAGCGAATCGCCGACGTCCTCCTTGGTGCGCTTGCTCCGGCCGCGCCTGATCGAGTGCCCGCGGCGTCACAGGGAACGATGAACAACATCCTCATCGGCTCGGAGGCAACCGTGTACTACGAGACCGTCGCCGGCGGGGAGGGCGGGACCCCATTCCGCCGCGGCCAGTCAGGGATCCACACCGGCATGACGAACACCAAGAACACCCCGATTGAGGCACTCGAGACGCACTACCCCTTCCGGGTCGTGCGCACCGGGCTTCGCTCCCAATCGGGAGGGGAGGGTCTCCATCCCGGCGGGGAGGGAATCGTGCGCGAGATCGAGTTCCTCGACGACGCCACCGTCTCGCTTATCGGTGAACGGCGGCGGAATCGCCCCTGGGGTCTCGCCGGCGGGGGGCCGGGGGCCACCGGCGAGGATTGGCTGGTGCGCCGCTCCGGGTCGTCCGAGCGGCTTCCGGCGAAGGTCACCTTCGAGGCGGAACGCGGTGATCGGGTCCGGGTGCTGACACCAGGAGGCGGCGGCTGGGGCAAGCCATGAACGCGGATGATCCCCGGCGAGCCGGGGATCATCCATTTGGGGTGGCCGGAATCCCCGTTTGGGCGTACGTCAGCCGGCCTTTGTTGTCACGGTCTGGGTGCTCTGGATTCACCCACCACCGCGGCTAGCCGCGAGCTCGGCACTGGCCGAGCAGCGGAATCCTTGGGTTACCCGTGGCCCGGGCGAAGGATGGCAAGGGCGGGCTGCGCCCAAAGAGCAATGAATGTTCCGACAGTGAGTGCCAGAACCACGAGACGCTTACGCATCGGTTGAGTCCTCCTGAACGGGTGCGTTGTCAGGAGGATGGAATCGGCATCTCTCGCCGATATCTAAAGGCCCCAACTGATTTAGAAAGGCACCCTGCGCTCAGTGACCGGCGGTGCTCGGCCGGCTACCACGAGTGTTCGCAGGATCTCCGCCCCTCCGGAGAGCGACGAGGTCTCGTCGAATGGTCGCCTCGCTGATTGATAACGCCTTTGCGAGGTCCCCGACCGTCGGGGACGCACCCTGAGCTGCGGCTTGCTCCAAAAGGCGGCGGATGCGGTGATGCCGTCGTTCGACCTTGTCCGAAATGTCGAGGTCAGCAGGCTCGCTGATGGTCCAATCAACGTCTACATACTCGTCAGACCGCAGAGCACGCCCCGTGGGCGCGTCGCTCGCTGCGACAACGTGGGTTTCGGTTACCGGCCTCTTGCTCCTCCACCAGTCAACGATCATCAGGTGGTCGGGAACTTGCTCTAGCGCCGTCTGTCGATCGTCAGGCCCTAAATCCGAAACGATCTGCATCAGCACTTCATACGCCTGCTCGAATTCCCGCTGACTTCGGCCGTGCTCGCCAACTGAGTGGAGGGCGAGTCCGTGCGCGTAGTGGATGAGATGCGCGAGCTCCAGCCCGGGCTTCATGGAGTCTGTGGCGGCCGATGTCTCCAAGACCGCTTCGTCGATGTGGCCCATTTCGAGAAGAATCCGGCCCTTAAGACTGCGCACTCCAATAGCGAGATCATCCATGCCGATGTCCCGACAGATCACCTCCGCCCGGTTGACGTGCTCGAGGGCTAGGTCTGTCAGACCGGCCCCAAGCTCGGAACTGGCGTATTCCCGAAGAATCTGAGCCTCGAGCCAGCGGTCTTCAACCTCGTCGGCCAGCGAGACGGCCGCTTGGAACAGCTTCCATGAGGAGGACTCATCGCCGGCACGCGCCTCAATACTCCCGAGCATCCCGAGGCACTGCGCCTCGCCCCTTAGGTCGCCGATCTCTTCGTATACCTCAAGAGCTTCTCGAATGCTCTCTCGCGCTTGGTCGTCTTCGCCGAGGCGACTGTGTCGCATCCACGCCGCGTTCGACTGCACCAGGGCCCGGCCGCGGCGGTTTCCCATCAGCGCGTAGGTGTCGGCTGCCGACTCGAACGACTCGAGTGCCGACCCGAGGCGGTTTGTGATCACGTAGAGGATCGCCAGGTTCATCTCGTAGACGGCCTCGCCGTGGCGGTATCCGATCTGCTTCGAGGTGTCGATCGCCTTGAGGAAGTCGCTCTCGGCAGCCTCCGGCTCGCCCCGCTCCATGCGGAGCGTCCCCAGCATTCCCAGCACCTCGGCCTGGCCGCGCCGGTCCTCCAACTCGCCGTAAAGGGCGAGGGCGGCGAGCAACTGGGATTCGGCTTCGCCGAAGCGCTGCAGATCGATGAGGTTCTGCCCCAACGCATTGCGAGCGTCGGCTTCCTGTCGGCGATCGGTCCCGCGGAATCCCGCGGCCTCCTCCAGGTGCTTGACTCCTTCGGCGGCCCGGCCACCGAAGCAGGCGATCATCCCCAGTGCCGTCAGGGCAGACACGATCTGGCCGGGGTCGTTGGCATCCCTGGCGAGGGTGAGCGCTTCGGCTGCCGCCTCCTCGGCCTCCGGGAATCGGTCCTGGTGCGATAGCCACCACGCCCGCCGGCGGTGGACCGCTCCCTGCTGATCTGGAGAAGCAAACTTCTGAAGGCGGCGCAATGCGTCCTCCTGGTCGGCCCGCCGCCCGAGGACGTCGAGGACCTCCTCGTGCAGCGCGGCGATCGAGTACCGGCGTTCCGCCGGCGCACCGATGTCGTCGAGCGCCGCCGACGCCCGATCGAGATGCAATGCCGCCGTGTCGTACGCGTGCACTGCCATCGCCCGGAGGGCGGCGCGCTCCAAGTACTCGGCGGCGCGGTCCGGCATCCGCGCCGTCGCAAAGTGGTGGGCGAGGACCTCGACCTCGTCGGGCCGATGCCGCTCGATGCCGAGGGCGACACGCCGGTGGAGATCGAGGCGTCGGGAGAGCGGAAGGTCGTCGTAGACCACCCGGCGCATCAATTCGTGGCCGACCGAGTACTCGCGTTCCCTGCCGGCGAGAAAGCGACGCCGCGCCAGATCGTCCACGGAGGCGAGAGCCGCCTCCTCCTCGAGGTCGGATGCTTCGACGATCTCATCGAGCAGCAGCGTGCCGTCATGGGCGGCGACCAGTTCAAGGGTTCTGCGCGAGAGCGGGTCGAGGCTCTCGAGGCGGTGCCGGATCAGGGCGTGCACCCGGGGTGTCACCGGGATCCGGTCACGGGTGGGCGGCGGAGTCTCCGCGGGGGTGTCCACATCGTCGAGCGCGTCCTTCTCGTACAGAGCCCGCAAGGTCTCCACGATGAAGAGCGGGATGCCGCCGGTGTCGCGGTGCAGGCTCTCCGAGAAGTCGCCGCTGACCTCGGACCGCCCCAGGCTGTACCGGATGAGCTCCTCGGTCTGGGCGGGTGAAAGCGGTGCCAGGGACACCCGCTCGCAGTGGGGCATCCGGTCGAGGGAGCGGAGCAACTCCCATACGTCCGACCGCTCACGCGCTTCACCGTGCCGGTAGGACACGGCGAAGAGGATGCGGTCGGATGCGATGCGCCCGGCGATCTGAGTGAGGGCGCGGATGGTGTCGTCGTCGGCCCAGTGCACGTCCTCGAGCACCACCAGGGTGGGACCCAATGTCGACAGAGTGTGGAACGCCTCGGCGATTGCCTCGCGCATGCGGCTCTGCTCGTCCGCGCGCCGCACCGGACCGGTCGGCTCGTCCGGCACGGACTCTTCGCCCAGCGCCGTGACGAGGGGGGCGAGGACCTCTGCCCAGACCGGGGAGAGCCTGCTGGCGAGCTGCTTGGCCCGCAGTCCGGTCACTCCATTGAGCGCCTCGGCGAGCGGCGCGAAGGGCCGTCCACCGCTCGGCGAGGACCGGCCCCACAGCACGTCCATGCCCCGCCACCGGGCGTCGTCGACGACCTCGTGCAGAAGCCTGGTCTTCCCGACGCCGCTCTCGCCTTCGACCAGCACGAGGCCGCCGGCGCCGTCGAGCACCTCGTCGAGGCGTTGGGCGAGTCGCGACCGCTCCGAGTCGCGGCCGACGAAGGGCGATTGCTCGGCCTCCCCGAAGAGGGGCGACTCCTCATGGGCGGGGAGGGGACGCCCGCCCGTCTCGCGGTCGGCGATAGTTGCCTCGTACAACTCGACCGTCTCCGCCGATGGGGTGCTCCCGAGTTCCTCGGCAAGTATCCGGCGGCACTCCTCGAACTGGCGGATCGCCTCGTTGTGGCGGCCGAGCAGCACGGCCAGCCGCATCACACGCCGGTGCGACTCCTCGTCGAATTCGTCCTCCTGTGCCAACCGACGGGACATGACCAGAGCGCCCTCGAAGTCGCCGTGCGACTGGGCCAGTTCGGTGAGACGCTCGAGAGCGCTGAGGAATCGGCTGTGGAGGCGATCCTGGTCATGCAGAAGCCAGTCGTCGTAGAAGCCGGCGAGGAGGTCTCCCCGATAGAGATCGACCGCCGCCTCCAACGCCTCGGTCTCGTCGTTGCGCGACTCGGCTTTCGGCGCTTCCTCGAGGAGGCGCTCGAACTCCTCGACATCGAGTGCGAAGTCGGCGTCCGGGTTGAAGCGGATCGTGTCGGGGGTGCCGATGAGGTAGCGGTCGTTCTCGTCGCCGACCGTCGTGCGGATCTGCCACAACGCCTGGCTGAGACGGCGCCGAGCCCGGGACTCGTCGAAATCCGGCCACAGCGTCCCGGCCAGGAGGTCGCGCGTGTGAGCGCGCTCGCGGTTGAGCACGAGGTAGGCGAACAGCGACCGGGCGGCGCGGAGAGGCAATGGATCGAGAATCCGCCCCTCCCTGCCCAGCTCGAAGCCGCCGAGCAGGCAGATCTCCAGTCTTGCCATGAGCCTTCAACGGTAGTCTCAGGGTTTCCGCGACCTCCGGTCCTACCCTTTTCGACCAAGGGGGTGAGCGAATAGGCTCGCCCCGGGATCAGGTTTCGGCTTGCCGCAATCCGAAACCTGATGGAGCCAGCGACCTATTCGCTCACCCCCAAGCGTTCTCCGGACCCATCCGATCGGATTCGTAGTTCATGAAGCTGCCCGCACGGGCAACGGGGCGAGCGAAGCGAGCCCCCTCGGTAACCTCGCCGTATGGGCGACGGATCGGATCTCCTGGGCGACCTCATTGCGGCGCTGGGCCGTCACGCGGTCCGGTCGGAGCCGCTCGACCGGCGCCTCTTCTCCAAAGACGCCGGTGTCACCTCCGGTGAGGTGGTGGCGATCACCTTTCCAGAGTCGGCTGCCGAGGTCGCCGCGGTCATCCGGATCGCCAGGCGTCACGGCATTCCGATCGTGGTGCGTGGGGCCGGTACCGGCCTTGCCGGCGGGGCCGTCCCATCAGAGCCGGCGGTGCTCATCGTGACCACCCGCATGGCCGGCATCGAGGTGGACGCGGCGAACCGGACCGCATGGGTGGGGCCGGGGGTCATCAACCTGGATCTCTCGGTGCACACCGAGCCCCTCGGGCTCCACTTCGCTCCCGATCCGTCGTCGCAGGCGGCGTGCACGATCGGTGGCAATGTCGCCAACAACAGCGGAGGCCCGCACTGCCTGTCGGAGGGGACCACCGTGAACCATGTGCTCGCCGTCGAGTTCGTCACGGCCGACGGCACGGTGGTGGTTGCCGGGGGCCCCGCCCCCGACCCTATCGGCCTCGACGTGCGCGGCGTCATGGTGGGGTCCGAAGGCACGCTCGGCGTCGTGACCCGGGCCCTGGTCCGGCTCACGCCCAATCCTCCGGCGGTGAGCACCATGCTCTTCGGCTTCCCCGAGGTCGCTGATGCCGCGGCCACGGTCTCCGCCATCATCGCCGCCGGGGTGATCCCGGCCGCCCTCGAGATGATGGACCGTCCCCTGATTCGGGCTGTCGAGAACTTCCTGCACGCCGGGCTGCCGGTCGACGCTGCTGCCGTTCTCCTGGCCGAGGTCGCCGGGCACCCGGACGGCGTCGAGGCGGAGGCAGACCTGGTTGTGGAGACGGCGCGCCGGCACTCTGCGTCGGAGGTGCGTATCGCCGCCGACGACGATGAGCGCGAGCTGCTCTGGAAGGCTCGCAAGTCGGCCTTCGGGGCGATCGCCCAGATCGCACCCGACTATTACCTCCACGACACGGTCGTGCCCCGGACCCGCCTCGTCGAAGCCATCACCGGGATCTATGACATCGCGGCGCGTCACGGCCTCCTCGTGCTCAACACGATCCATGCCGGCGACGGCAACCTCCACCCCAAGTTCGCGTTCGACGGCTCGGTGCCGGGCGAGCGGGAGAAGGTGAAGGCCGCGGCTAACGAGGTGGTCGATCTCTCGATCCGCCTCGGAGGCGTGTTGTCGGGTGAGCACGGCATCGGCCTGGAGAAGCGCGACCTCATGCATCTGGTCTTCTCGGCGGTCGACCTCGACGCCCAGGCGAGGCTCCGCGACGCGTTCGACATCGATCGGGTGTTCAACCCCGGGACGGTGTTGCCGGCCGGGGCGCGCTGCTTCGATTTCGGCCGGCAGCCACCCGAGGGGGTGTGGGTGTGACCGCCCTTCGCTCGACGGTCGCCCGGCTGTTCGGGGCATTCGATGGCGAGATCGCGGGCGCCCCCGATGCCGACTTCACGCTCGCCCCGCAAACGGTGGAGGACGCCGCCCGGATGCTCGACCT
>Ga0326597_10012734_pt1 | contig 11082 bp, 15 predicted proteins | sample RVTome_12_FD_203789 | JGI IMG/M metagenome (GOLD analysis project Ga0326597, IMG submission 203789) | Soil microbial communities from uranium-contaminated site in the Upper Colorado River Basin, Wyoming, United States - RVT100D185 | ecosystem: Environmental > Terrestrial > Soil > Contaminated >... | reverse complement strand
TTCGTCGGAGGGGTCATCCTCAACCGCGTGCTCACCAGCAGCACGCCGATGGGCAGGAGGTTCCACTCCAAGATGCGTCACAAAGCGATGCCCCTGCTTCGAGTGAAGCCGAAGGACCTGGTCGCCGTCGGAGTGCAGCGAGTAGGTCGAACAACGGGTGTCGTCGACGGCTACCCGCAGCTGGAGGACGGCACAGTTCTCAAAGTGCCCAACGTGGTTTGGAGCACCGGCTTCGCTCCCGGCTTCTCCTGGCTCGATCTCCCGGTATTCGACGACGCAGGTGACGTCATCCACAATCGAGGCGTCGTCGACCAGGCACCCGGTCTCTACTTCGCGGCTTTGAAGTTCCTCTACTCGGTGCTGTCGGACACGTTGTTCGCCATCGGTCGAGACGCCGGCTACGTCGTCGATCACCTCGTCGAGCGGCAACAGGAGATCGAGCGGTCTCAGCTGGTGTAATGAGGCGAAGGTGTCGGGCATGATCTCCCTGGGCCACTGCAACTTCCAGATCATCTCGCCCTCGTCGTCGAGCTCGCCCGTCGGATGCCGAGCTTGGCGGCAACTGCATTTGACACGGTGTGCTCCGAGGCCTCGTGGGGGTACGAAACGATCAACCTGATCAGCGGTCAACCCGGACGGACCAACGAAGTCTTAGGAACCAGCTACCTGATGGTCACCGACCAAGGCGTCTACCTCAACGGCCAGAACGGCCCGTAGCTAGCGCAGATCGCCCTGATCCCGAGCGATAACGCCCCTCACGCCAACCCACGCAGATCGGCACTTCCGTGTGCTGTCATCGCCCGAGGCTCTCGCCGCGGCCTACTGGGACACTGCGCGTCGATCGGCTCTGCTGGGTCGAGTTCGGTGATGAGCGTCTGTGCGGCCTTCGTCGATGATGAGCCCCATCATGCACAGCGGACGGCAGCGTACAACGCTCTGCGACAAGCTGAGATTGACGCCAGTGCCGGACAAGACTAACTTGTCGCTGTGGATCTTCCTCCTTCTCTTCAAGAACTGGTGAGCCACATCGAAGCGCGCATTGGTGATGGCAGCGCACTCGACAAACTTGAGACGGCGGTGACTACCGCCGAAGTCCTGGCCGGGACTGCCGATGACCTGATCCAAACCTATGTGGACCAGGCCCGCCGAACCGGACACTCATGGGGCGAGATTGGAGAACGATTCGGCGTCACCAAGCAGGCCGCTCGCCAGCGTTTCGGGTCGGATCTCCACCAGCTCGGCGGCCTCTCACGGCTGGGGGATCTTGAGATATCGCCCCGGCTCAAACTCTGCCTGGATGCTGCTGCCCTAGAGGCCGAGGAGACAGGCGTCCCGATCAGAACCGACCACCAGCTGATCGGTCTCTTTCGGGAAGGGGTGGCGGCTGCCATCCTTGAAAAGCTTGGGGTCAGTCCAAGCCAGGTACGGTCCCAGGCTGATGCCATCGACGCCGGTCTCGGTCGAGACCTCCTGGCCGATACGGCGGAAACCCGTCGAACTCTTGAGAAGGCAGCCTGGATGGCCAGGCGAGCAGGAAGCGACTTCGTTGGGACGGAGCATCTTCTCGCCGCTCTCATTTTCGATCCGGGCTCACGTGCTCGTCGCGTGTTGCAGGCGCTCGACTTCAACCTCGCCGACGCCAAACGCGAGCTCTCCTGTTATCTGGAGCCGCAGCGGCCAACCCGAAGGCGTCGCCGTCGCGAAGCCCAGGCCGCATGCTCGTTCTGTGGTAAGCAGCGCCGAGACGATGTGCGACTAGTCGCAGGAGGACCGGGCGTTTGGATCTGCCAAGAGTGCATCACCCAGTCATCCGAGATCCTCAACCCACCCACCTGATCGCGAAATTCCTGCGTATCGATCGGCCAGGTCTTTCTGGTAGCACGGCACGCCGATCAACGAATCTCGTGCCATAACGCACCTGTTGGCTACCCGTCCGCTATCGGCACTTCTGCGCTCGGATCAGAACGACTGCACAGTCAGCGCCTTCATCGCCTCTGGCGTGCGATTGGCATTCCATTGCCAGAATGCGAAGGCGCCGATCAACAGGAGAGCAAGGACGATCAGAGCTACGAGCCAACGACGAAACCTCGTCATGAGTTTCTCCTACGTCAAGCGGCCACGGTTGGGCTGCTTAATCGGCTCTTGTGTCTTTGATCCCCGTCATGAAATCGGTGTCGCTCATGCCGACGAGTCCCGGTGCTCAGACTGCGCCCTGTTGAGCCCGATTGACGGCTGCCTGGATCATTCGTTGACGGCGAGCACCACCTTGCCCTTGGTCTCCCCGCTGTGGAGACGGGTGAACGCCTCCGTGGTTTGCTCGAGGGGGAAGGTGCTGTCGATCAGCACCCTGAGCTCACCCTGATCCGCTCGTCGGGCCAACTCGACCAGTTGCCCACGTTTCGGCTCAACGACGAAGAAGCTGGCCTCCACCCCGATGTCGGCCGGAGGTTCCTCTGCTACCGAGACGATCCGCCCACCCGCCTCCACCACCTGAGCCGACCTGACCAACCGGTCCCCACCCACGGTGTCGAAAACCAGATGGACCGGTTTGATCCCGGTGAGGTGGGCGGGGTCGACGACCTCGTCGGCCCCGAGGTCCCGTGCCGTCGCCACCCGGGAACCGGTGGCGGTGGCGATCACCTGGGCGCCGTGCAGTCGGGCCAGCTGCACCGCGAAGGCCCCGACTCCCCCACCACCGCCGTGGATGAGGACACGTTGACCTGCATCCAGCCGGCCATGATCGAACAGACCCTGCATGGCGCTGAGCCCGGCCAGGGGGATCGCCGCGGCTTCGATGTGGGTCAGCTTCGCCGGTTTCGGCGCCAACCGATCGGCGGGCACGGCGGCGAATTGGGCGGCCACCCCGTCCCGTTCGAACCCGGTCAACCCATAAACCGCCTCGCCTTCAGAGAGTCCGGTGGTCTCCGGACCTAACACGACGACGACCCCAGACAGCTCATAGGAGGGGATGGCGGGGAGCCGGTCGGTGGGCCAGGTCAACTCGTCCCGGGTCAAGGCGGCGGCATGGACCCCCACCAGTACGTCACCGGCGCCAGGCGACGGGGTTTCGATCTCTTCGTACACCAGGTTCTCCGGCCCACCTGGGGGATGTAGTCGGACCGCCCACATGCCGCGATTCTATGGAGAAGGATTCACCCGCACTAGATCGATCAATCTGTTGCGGTATCGCCCATATCTGAAACCGCACCCGATCGGCACTTCCGGCGCTGCCCCTATTTCCCGGTTGAAGGCCGCTTAGCAATCGTTTCGGCAACTACCCCTGGTCGTTTGGTAGTTGTAGCTTGTTGGCGATGACCCCGCAGTTCGATGACCGGTGGAGTCGCTGGTTGCTGGCCACGATCTCCGATCCCGAGGTCGTTGCCGCCGATCTGGTGAAGCACTCGTTTGGGCCGGGCGGGATGGAACTCGACGTGTCGCGTTCGGTATGTCCGGCGCTACGGACGCCGCGGTCACTTGCTTCCCGGAAGTTGATCAAGAGCGGTGCGGAGGAACGCGTCGCGGCGTTCGGTGACGGCCGTTGCGTCCAGCGGGCTGCCGTCGCCGGCAAACCCCGGCACCCATCCGTTTAGCACTGTCGGCGTGTTGAGGGCGGCGACGGCATCCCAGTAGGGCACCGCGATCGCCGCCCGGCCGGCCTGTCGTTGCCAGCCCTCCAACACATGGGCCGACGCGTCCTGGCCGTACTGAAGGGCCATCTGCATTCGCAGGCTGCCGAGGTCGACTCCCGGATCACCGACGCCGGCCGTCTTCCAGTCGATCAGCGCGACACAACGGTCGCCCTCCCACAGCATGTTGCCGCCCCAGACGTCGCCATGCACGAGCACCGACGCGGCCGCGGGCACCCCATGCGACCTGATCCGCTCGTCGGCCTGCTGGAGTAAAGGTGTGGTCGGCATCCGGCCCCGCCGCCGTTCGGCGGCGCGGTCGTCGACCGCGCACGGCCGGGGCCGGTACGGCAGGTCGGCCTGAGGCTCCATGCTGACGGCGTTGACCCTGGCAATGGCCGCTCCCGCTTCCCGGAGCCGGGCGACCGAAACCGTCGGCGGGAGATCGGTGCTCCCGGACAGGAAGGTCTCCAGGGTGGCCACGGTTCCGCTCGCCCTACCGTCGAGATCGGCGGCGATCAGCCGCGGCGCGGCCAGGCCATGGGTCTCGGCCACCCGCAGGGCTTGAGCGTTCGTGATCACCATGCCGTCGAGAATCCAGCGCGGGACGGGGACCTTCAAGACCATGTCCGTGGCCCGGGCCGCCGGTCCTTCGATGCTCAGGCGGAACTTGCCAGAAGGACGGTGGTCGCTGGGGGAAAGGTTCTCGGCCGAAAGGACGCGTGTCCCGTGGACCGCCTCGGCTGCCCAGCGCAGCACTCGTTCACTCAGCATCTCTATGCGCCCTCCTTGCCATCCGCCCCGGGGATTACTGGCCTGTCCCTGTCAGAACGGGGTTGACCCGAATTCCGTAGAACTTGAGTGGCGGTCCCCCGCTCCCGTTCGTACCAGCGACTGATGAGTACGGGGCTGAGAAAGGAAGAAGGCACCGCAATGGCAAATCTACATCACCCCGATGAGACCGGTTTGCCTGCTGGGCTATTGCATAAAACCGCAAGTGGAACGGCTAGCGCAGATCACCCTGTTCGGTAGCGGAATCGAACATATCTGAGACCGTCCGGTATCGGCACCTCCCGCTCGGGCACGCTGAGGTCGCCTGGGTCAGTCGTGAACCAGCCTCAGAAGGGATCTTTGCCCCTGACTGTCGATCCCGACCAGGTATTGGCTACCCGCACTGTCGCTGCTTTCGATAACCCTCATGTCTGCCGGCTGATAGTTCCACGATGTGCCATCGGTTGAGGTGGCGAACTCGAAGGAGTCAGCAGTAGACGCGCTTCCAACGAATCCGCCCGGCGTTGCCGTGATGTGTCCAATCAGGTGGTCTTCGATGACGTGTAGCTGCCATTTCTCACCGTCGGTCACCTGATAGATGGCGGTGCCAGCGGTCTGTGATTCTTCGGAAGAATCGGTGCGGATCTCTCCAACGGCGATGAGCGTCTCCCCGGTTGACGTGACAGTGTCGAGGTCGCGAAGAATCCAACCGGACGGGAGCTCTGGGAGATCAACTCTGCTCCAGGTGATCCCGTCGCGGGATGTCCAGGCTGCGGGCTGTTCTTGGACGGACGGTTCGGCGCCGACCGCGTAGTACTGCCCGTTGTGGAATTCGGAGTCGGACACGATGCCGACACCTGGGTTGTCGAAGGGGCCGAGGATCTGGCCGTTGTCCAAGACCCAAGCGACTCCTCGCCAGCCAACAAGTTCGGATTCGATCACAGCTCCGTCATCGTGGACCGTGTCCCTTACTTCGTTCCAGGCTGAACCGAGGATCACCGTGGCTGGACCATCGACCAGAGTTCTGGTGCTAATGCCAGCTGCCCCTTCGGGCATTGACAGTTCAAAGCGGGTCCAGTCCTGTCCATCATCGGTCGACCGATAGACGCTGGCGCCGCCATCCCCCACATGGTCAGACATGAGGAGTACGAGTTCGTCTTCGGTAGCGACTAGGTCCGTTTCGAGTCCGTCGTTGACCAGTTCGAGTGTCTCCTCCCACGTGTTGCCCCCGTCGGAGGAGCGCCAGACCTTGACTTCCCAATCGTCGGGATTCGGGATTGTCGCCGCCGCATACACCGCATCCGAAGACGCGGCAATGGTCATGAACTCAGCATCGCCGACTGGAGGCAGGCTCACCTGCTCGAAGTCCTCCAGCTCGGGCAGCGCCGATATGTCGGGTGGCGCGGACTCCGCGGGCGCTGACAACGCCACGGTGGTGGGACTAGTAACGGTGTCTACCGCAGTGTCGACATCCACTGGGTTGTCGCTAGAGAAAAGAAGTGCTGGAAGGACAGCCATTAGCGTGAGCAGGAACGCTGCTGCTCCCACCAGCACCGGAGGAAACCGCCGATCCCGGGGCCGGGCGGCTGTATGGAATCCGAGCTCTTGGAGATCTGGAGCCACAGGGGCCTCGTCGTCCAGGTAGCGGAACACTCGCCGGAGACGAGCCTTCTCATCAGGTCGCAGGTCAATCATTTTCGAACTCCTCACGAAGGCGGTTACGGGCTACATGGAGATAACGCTTCACAGAACCAGGCCGGACACCCATCAGCTGGGCCACCTCAGCAACCGGAAGATCCCGCCAATAAGTCAGATACACCGCAGCACGCTGGCGTTCAGGCAGCGCCCTTACAGCAGCCAAGACCTCAGGCTCAACATCAACCGGGAGCACCACAGACACCCGCTCATACCGAAGTCGACGACGACGCCGTACAAGACTCCTCGCCTCGTTCAGCACCGACCGATACAGATACGAACGAGCATCATCCAAATCCGAAAGATGACGCTGGCTCAACACACGGACCACCACTGTGGACAACAAGTCCTCAGCGTCATCCGGGCCGACCAGCATCGACGCATACCGAATCAGCTCGTCACGATGCTTATTCCAGATCGCCTCTTCGTTCACACCACATATCACGCCACAACACCCGATTCGGTTGTACTGATCCGGTACAACCCGAGATCAAGCTACGAGTCCAAGGCCACGCAGATCAGCAATCTCCGAGCGAAACCGCACATATCTGGACCCGTCCGGGATCGGCACTTCCTCATTGGGCGGGCAACCTCAGACATCGTGTCGCCCAAATGGTCAATGGCGATGGTTTATTAGTTGTGAGGATGTTGTGGTCGTGACGCCGCCGGAGGTGGAGGAGGAATTCGCCCGGTTTGTCGAGGATGTGGAGCCGCGTCTTATGCGTGCCCTGATCGGCGCCTATGGGTTTGAGGTGGGTCAGGAGACAACAAGGGATGCTTTGTCTTATGCCTGGGAGCACTGGGGGCGGATTTCGAGTCTCGAGAATCCGGTTGGTTATCTCTATCGGGTTGGCCAGTCCCGCTCTCGTTCATATCGGAGAGGGCGACCCTGGTTTCCCGAGGTTCCCCCGCGGGAGCTTCCTGATATTGATCCTCGGCTGCCGTCTGCGCTACAGAAGCTTTCAGAAAAGCAACGTGCCGCCGTTGTCCTTCTCTTTGTTGTCGAACTGTCTGAGCGTGAGGTCGCTGATGCTCTTGGGACGTCGAGGGCGACGGTGCGGAAACATGCCGAACGCGGCATGGCGAAGCTACGAACAGCGCTAGGAGTGTCAGATGTCGAATGACGTGATCGAACAGCTTCGACGCTATCTCGACTACGCGGCTGAAGCGAGCGCTGAAGAGTCGATTAATGCCGGTGCTGCGGCGGCATCTCCGGGGGTGAAGTGGTGGCGGCGTGGTCCGGTTGTGGCTGCGATAGCTGCGGTGCTCGTGTTGGTAGCAGCCCTCCCAATTCTCCTCCTCGGTTCGGGCTCACAACCACCGGTCGGATCGGAGCTTCCACAAGCTCTGGAGGTCGGCGTCAACCATGTCTGGCCAGAGACCGGATTCAACGGAGGTCCAGAGGAGATTGCTGAAGCGTTCGCCCGGTTGGCCCTGGGGTGGAGCGAAGTAGAGACCGTTGCTGATCCCGAGGCGACAGGCGACGGACCGGTGTGGGTAACTATCCGGCACCCCGAGAACGACGACCTCCGAGTGCTAACTGCCCCTCTTGGTGCAAGTCGCCGTGTCCTGGTCCAGGTCGGGTCGGCTGTGAGGATCACTACTGGCCTGAGGGCAGACGGAACTGGCCAATGGATCGGGATCCCGCCCAATCTTGGAGCCGAATCAGCGTTCCTGCACGTCAGATTCGCTAACCCTGACCGTGTTGAGGTGATTAAGGCAGAAGAGGACGACTTGGCGCGTCACCGAGTCGAAATCACCAGCGATTCCCCGATAGGCGGAGTAGTCGTCGTGTATCTGGACGATGAAGGACGACCTTTCACCGCCGTGGGAGGCCACTTCGGACCGCTCGAAGACGCCCAGAACCCAGACACATCCGGTGACATCACCTACACCACCTACGTTGATGCCGAGGGAAGTGTCTGGATCGAAAGCGACTGCCCGAACACTGACCAGCTTCTCAGAGGGAATCCAGATGGACTGCCCCACATCAGCTCCGTCCAGACCAAGGAAGAGATAGAGGCCTGGCGAGGCACCGACGAGAACTCTCGGGTCATCCCACGGAATGGTGAAGTGTGGGAGCGGACTCCCTCCGGCGAGATCGTCGTCACTCAAGCCGAGGACTTCATGATCGAGGTCACCCTCGACGACGTCAGCCGATGCCCAGGCCTACCAACCTCGACGAACGGCATACCGATCATCTACCGCATCAGCAATAACTGAATACCGGCGACCAGATCACCCGATCCCGAGCGAAATCGCCCATATTCGACGACTATCCGAGATCGGCACTTCGGGTGCGGGTCGCAACTAGCGGTGATCCGGTGGTTTGAGTACTACGTGGCTGGGGTTTGAAGAGTGATATGTGCGCGTCGCACCAGTCGTGACAGGATGCCGATGCCGCCCCGTTTCCTATGGCGTATCGTCGAATCCGTCGTAAAGGCGGGTATGACGTGACAAGCGCACCTGTTCAAGTGGTGGCGGCCTTCATGGCGGCAACCAATGCGGCGGCGTGGGTGTTGTGGTCTCGATGGGAACGTCCCGGATACGATCTTGAGCTACGGGCCCGAGTGAACCCCCTTCCCCTCATCGGTCGGGGAGGCGACCTGGTACAGATCGTTCCGCTTGTCTATCCAGTCCTGGCTGTGATCGGGCCCGGCTGGGCTTACGAGGGGTGGTTGAACTGGTCAACCGACATCGACCTGGCTCTACAGGCAGCCGGCCTCGGTCTTTGGACTCTGGGTATTGCCGTGGGGCTATGGGCCGCGCGAGCGATAGGCGGGTACGGGGCCCTCAGCGGGGTGACGGTGGACCACCAGCTCGTGAGCGACGGGCCCTACCGATATGTCCGCCACCCCATCTACACCGCGCTAATCGCAATCGCAGTTGGAACTACTCTCGTCTACCGGAGCTACCTGCTGCTGGTTGTGGCAGCGTTGTCCATCTTCGCCCATCTTTGGTGGGCGGCCACCGAGGAGAAGCTGCTCAGCTCACCCGAGGGCCTAGGCGACGACTACCGCACCTACGCATCCCGCACCGGCCGGTTCCTACCAAGGGTGAGGGGAGCCTGACGACGAACCGGATCGTGGTCATTTGGCTTTCGGAGATAGCGACGACCTACGAGAACAGCGCAGATCACTGGTTCGGGACGAATAACACCCCGGTCCCGAGGAAGCGCATAGCGGCACGTCTTGCTCAGGTCAGAACTGCCGGCTATGGGTAGTGTTTCTTACGTCGAAGTGACCTCTTCGAGGGGGATCGCGCCAATTCCGGCCAACATCTGTTGAAGTCCAGCGTGGTCGATTGGATCGAAGGTGAAGTACCGGTCAAGCTCGGAGATCTCCTGGAATACGGGCCTCAGACCGGCCTCGGTGACAGCCGTCTCGTAGTCAATGAGGGCCTTAGACGACTCGAAGACCTCATAGGTATAGAACACTCCGGCCTCACGGTTGCCGTGAACCTCCCAGGTCAAAACCCCATCGAGCCGGTCGACAATACTCCTGACTTGCTGAACGGCTTCGGTCATCCGGTCGTAGTCGTGAACCTTCATGGTCGCCACAGTGCGGATTGACATGGGAATTCCCTGCTCCTCGCTACCAAGGGCAACTATCGCACATAACAGGCACGTCGGCGCTTCCCTGGACCGCCCGGCACTACTGGTATTACCGAATCCGCACTTATCCGAGCCGCCCGAGTGGGAGCTCATGGTTGACTACCGGCATGTCCTTCACGCGAGCCTGGGAACCGCGGGTCGGCGATGCCTTCGGGTTCGCTCTGCTCGACTACTTGGAGCACGGCTCGGAGGCACGCAGCCACTTCATCGAGCGGGATGATGGACTGCTGGAGACGATCGACACCGGAGTCTTGTTCACTCAGGGGTCGGACTGGTCGGTGGCCGAGGCGCCTGTCGGGGATCGGGCTGGGCAGCGAGTTTTGGACGTGGGAGCGGGGGCGGGGCGACATGCCCTCCCCCTACAAGAGTCGGGCCGCGAGGTGGTGGCGTTGGACGTCTCCCCGGGGGCCGTTGAGGTGTGTCGGCGCCGCGGGGTGCGGGAGACATTCACCGGGACAGTCTTTGAGTTGGCGGGGACTGATCCCGAGCCGTTTGACACCTTCCTGCTGTGTGGGAACAACTATGGGCTGCTGGAGAGCCCGGCGCATGGCCTTAGCTTCCTCGGAGCCCTGGCAGAAGTGGCTGCCCCGGGTGCTGAGATCATCGGGACCTGTGTCGACCCCTTCGCCACTGGGGATCCCCTCCACCTCGCTTACCACGAACGGAACAGAAACCGTGGCAGACATCCGGGTCAGATTCGTCTCCGTGCTCGCTGGAGCGACGTGGCTACTAGCTGGTTCGACTACCTGTTCGTCCCGGTCGAGGAACTCAAAGAGCTAGCCGAGCGGGCTGGTTGGGAGTTGGTGGAATACCAGCCGGGTTCCCGCCCGTATTTGGCAGTCCTCCGCCTCCACGAAGCGAGGGCCGCTACCTAACGACCGATCGGGTGCACAAACGCCAATAAGTGACACTGCACCCGATCGCACTCCTGCTCGGGCTGCCAGTGGGGTTGCGTGGTGGCTTCTGGGGTTGGTGGGGGTCCATCCTGCTGTTCCCGGCGACGCAAAACCAGCGGTCATCCTTCGACCCACCTTGCTGTGAGGCCCCGCGGTCCTAGATCAAAGCTTGTCTGCTCGGTTGCGTCGAGATCACGTTCTGCGAGTACCTCCAGCTCTGCTAGATCGAGTCGCATCAGCCGTGAGTGCTGGTCCCAAATGCTCACATACACGATCTGACCCTGGTCGGAGAATGTGTGGATCCAGGGAATGGTTCCGGCCCATAGGTGGCCCCGATCTTTGAGAGTGTCGGCGTCGAGGACGTAGAGCCCAGATTGCTCTGGTTCGTAATCCACAACTCGACCGTCGGATACTCCGGTTAACAGCAAATGGTTCCCGTCTGGGGAGATCTCCACGTCGGACACTGGGAGCTCGAGGTGAG
>Ga0326597_10012733_pt1 | contig 11083 bp, 6 predicted proteins | sample RVTome_12_FD_203789 | JGI IMG/M metagenome (GOLD analysis project Ga0326597, IMG submission 203789) | Soil microbial communities from uranium-contaminated site in the Upper Colorado River Basin, Wyoming, United States - RVT100D185 | ecosystem: Environmental > Terrestrial > Soil > Contaminated >... | reverse complement strand
CGACCGCAAGCTCACCGACCGCCGCGTGTTCCCCTCGATCGACATCCTGAAGAGCGGCACCCGGAAGGAAGAGCTGCTGCTCCCGAAGGAAGATCTCAACCGCGTCTGGGTGCTGAGGAAGGTCCTCACGCCGCTGTCGCCGGTGGAGGCCATGGAGCTGCTGCTCTCGAAGATGGCGAAAACCAAGACCAACGCCGACTTCCTGTCCTCGATGAGCAACGGCAAAGGCTAGGAGCCTAGAGGCGCGGCGCGCCGGCGGCATTCGACTCAGGCGCTCCGGCTCAGGCGCTCCGGGCCCGCCGCAGGCTGACGGTCAGCGCCAGCAGGCCCGCCAGGCACCGGCAGGCCCGAGCCGCCGACCAGGATCCACGGATCCCTCCGACCGCTTTGAACCGGAAGATCACCGTTCAGGTTCGACCCGCCGCTGATTTATATTCTTGGTGATCCTCGAACGTACCAAAAAGGAGGTCGAAATGACGTCGCATCTGCCCACTTGGAGAGGACGCCTGTTGACAACGGTGGTCGTCGGCACCCTGGCGACCGCGCCCGCTCCCAATGCCCAGACCGCCAGGAAATTCGAAACCTTCACCGGAACGACCGTCAACCTGGCCGTCGGCTCCGGGGAGACGCTGAGGATGAACGTCTTCCAGTGGTCTCCCGAGGACGAGCGCAGTCGCATGCTGACGGCCTTCCAGGAGAAGGGCGGCGCCGAACTGCTCAATGCCGTGCGATCCGCGCCGTCGGCCGGCTACCTCTGGACGTCCGAGAGCCTCGGCTACACGCTGCGCTACGCCCATCACATGCCGCTCCCCAACGGCGGCGAACGCGTCATCCTGCTCGCGGAACGCCGCCTGGGGAGCTGGAGCGGAATCACCTGGAAGGCGAGTAACCCGGCGAGTGCCCCCGATTACGAGTTCACCCTGATCGAGCTCCGGCTGAATCGGCAGGGCGCAGGCGAGGGCAAGATGTCGCTGGCCGCAAAGGTGACCGCCGACCCGGAGGGCAAGACGATTGCGCTCGACCAGTATGACGCCGCACCGATCCTGCTGAAGGGCGTCGGCCGGGTGGGCGTCGCTTCCGACAAGTGACATCGCGTCGTCTCGCGTCAGGCGCCGGATCGCCCGTGGGGGAATCCCGTCGGATGACTCCGGCGCCTGCCGCGAGGCGGCCACGCTCGGCGACGGGCCGAAGGAATCGGTCCTGGTGGGCTGCCCGACGCGCCCGAAGCCCGTCCATCGGGCCCAAGTCGCGGCACTTCTCTTGAGGTAGAATACCGGTCGTCCTTTTTGCAGGCCCTCCGAACGCCATCGATCCGTGCCCTAGTAAGGAGAGTTCCATGATTGGCCCATCCCGTCGGACCCTGGTCGCCATTCTCGCCGGCATCCTGCTGTTACCTGCGTTCGTTGCGGTGCAATCCGATCAGGACGGGCGGCAGCCGCCCGCCAAGGATTGGACCCTGTTCGGGGGCGACTGGACGAACTCGCGCTATTCGGCCCTGAACCAGATCAATGCGCAGAACGTCAAGACCCTCTCGGGCGCGTGGATGATGAAGTTCGAGGCGAACGCCTCGACGCGGTCGACGCCGCTCGTCAAGGACGGGGTGATGTTCGTGTCCGCCGGATCGCGGCTCTATGCCCTCAACGCCAAGACCGGCGCGCCCGTGTGGACGTGGCGCCCGTCCGAGACGGCTCCCGCGCGGCTCGAAGCGGCCGGCATCGGCGACCTGCTGAACGCCGGATTCGGCATCCCCAACCCGCCGGGCCCCTCGCTCGGCGAAGGGCTCGTGTTCGTCGGCCTGATGGACGGCAACGTCGCCGCCGTCCGGCAGAAGACCGGCGAGCTCGTCTGGACGTCGATGATCGGCTACACCCCGGCCAGGACGGGACAGGCGGTGTCGGGCTCCCCGACCTACGCGAACGGCGTCGTCTTTGCCGGACTGGCGAACGGAGACTGGGCGTTCAGCGGAAAGATCGTGGCTCTGGACGCGAAGACCGGGAAGCAGCTCTGGAGCTTCAATACCATCCCGGCACCGGGCGAGCTGGGCCACGACAGCTGGCCGACGAAGGATCCGAAGTACGGCGACGTGTGGAAGCAGGGCGGCGGCGGCGTCTGGCACTCGGGGACGGTCGACCCCGACCTGGGTCTCGTGTTCTTCGTGACGGGCAACGCGGTGCCGATGTTCGGCGGAGAGGCCCGCAAGGGAGATAACCTCTTCACGGGCGCGGTCGTCGCGCTCGAGATGAAGACCGGCAAGCTCCGATGGTATTACCAGGTCGTTCACCACGACTTGTGGGATGCCGACATCGCGATCCCGCCGGTGCTCTACACCGCTCAGGTAGACGGCAAGCCGCGCAAGGCCCTGGCCGCGATGCGGTCGGACGGATATCTGTTCCTCCTCGATCGTGAGAACGGAAAGCCGGTGCACCCGGTCCGGGAGATCCCCGTCACGCAGGATCGCTACAACGAGACGGCCGTCACGCAGCCGTTCCCGGTAGGCGCCGATGGCGTGGCGCCCCCGTGCGACTACTGGGAAGACAAGGTCAAGCCGCCCTTCGTGCTCGACTGCGGCGGGTTCACGCCGCCGTTTCTCGACCGGCACAACGTGGTCTCGCCCTATGGCGGCGTCGCGGGCGTCAATCGCGTCACGCCAATGGGCTACAGCCCGCAGACCGGCTTCTTCTACGCCCAGGGCACCGGGTCGCTCGGCCGGGCGCGGCGGATCAGCTCCGACCCGTTCTTCCGCGGCAACGCGCCGATGCTGAACGACCTGCTGCCGCCGAGCGTCCCCGTTCTCACGGCAATCGACAGCCGCACCAACCGAACGGTCTGGAAGAAGGAGCTGCCGCCGGGCGGAATTGGAACGAGCGGACCGCTCACGACCGCGGGAGGCCTCCTGTTCAGGGGGGATCCGACCGGCAACATGCAGGCCTACGACGCGAAGACCGGCGATCTCCTTTGGGAGTTCCAGACGGGCGTTGGCGGGGCGCGCGGCCCGGCCATGAGCTACGAAGTCGACGGCGAGCAGCACATCGCGGTGGTCATGGGAACCGCGCTCTGGGCGTTCAAGCTCAACGGCACCCTCGGGCAGCAGCCGGCGCCGCGCGGCGGCGGTCGAGTCGCCGCCCCTGGAGAACCAACGGACCAGATCGAAACGGCGAGCCTCGTGCAGTCCGCGGACCGCGGCGTAGGCGCGCGCTATGCGTTCGACGAGCACGCGTTCAACCCGCTGCGGGCGCGGGTCCAGGCGGGCACGTACTTCAGCTTCGTCAACAACGGTCAGGTGACTCACACCGTGGCGGCCCTCGACGGGTCCTTTGTCACTCCTCCCATCAAGATGGCCGAGACGGCTTACGTGAAGATCGACAAACCGGGCACGTACCGCTACGCTTGCAAGGAGCATCCGTGGGCGGTGGGCGAAGTCACGGTCGTGCAGTGATCGGCCAATCCTGAAACCGACGGCAGCAGGCCGGGGCGACCTTCACGGTCGCATCGGCCGTTCGTGCCGACGGTCGAAGCGATCCCATCCCGGGCGCTCGCACGAGCGCTCGCACCCGCCGGCTCGAGGTGAACGTCTGGCGTCGCACCGAGACGGGCGACGCGCCCCGCCGGCCACGCGCGACCACCGAGAATCGTGAGGTCCGCGTGGACCAAGGCGCGTCACACCAAATGAGGATCCGAGCTTCTATGAAACCTCAATGGCTCGATCGGTTGGCATGGGCGGCAGCCCTCGCGCTCCCGGTCGCTTTCGCCAGCTCGGGGCCGCCACTCGGTGGCGCGCCCTCCCCGGGCGTCGTCGCTTCAGCCGCGCAGAATGGCCCCCGGACGGTCTGGGACGGCGTCTACACGGGGGAACAGGCCAAGCGCGGAGAGGACGCGTACAAGCTGTCGTGCGGCTACTGCCACCGCGACGACCTGGCCGGCGGCTTCTTCGACGATGGCACGGGACGCGCGCCGGCGTTGGCGGGGGTGCGCGCCTTCGACTCCTCGTTCTCCGAGCGATGGAGCGGCCGCTCCGTGGGCGAGATGCTCACCGAGATCGGTTCGATCATGCCGCTCGACGCTCCAGGGAGCCTCACCTTGCCGGTCTACACCGACATCATCGCCTACCTGCTGAGCAAGAACGACGCGCCGGCTGGCCCGAGCGAGCTCCCGCCCGACATCGAGGCGCTCGGGCAGATCCGGATTGGGCCGAAGCCGGCACGGTAGGACGACTCCACAAAAAAAGGGCCGGAACCCCGCGAGGTGTTCCGGCCCAGGCTGAGCAAGGACGGGCGATTGTTAGCGCTGCGCCCCGCCGGCGGCCTGCTGCGCCTCTTCGCTCGGCGGCAGGTCCTCGGGACGTAGACTCCCCACCTTGGGATCGGCTCCCAGCTTCAGGAGCAGCTCCGCCGTCTCCGGGCGGCGATTGTAGGTGTTCGGGTAGAACACGCCGTTGGCGATGAGGTACGGCGTCCATCCGATCTCCGCGGGCACGTCGAGCTTCGCTCCCTTCTCGGCGAGGAACTTGACGATGTCGAGGGCTCCGCGATGGGCCGCGCCGTGCAGGGCGGTGTAGCCCTTCGTGTCGACGGCGTTCACGTCGTTGCCGGCCTCGAAGCAGACCTTGACGGCCTCGAACGCTTCCTCGTTGGTGCCGGCGTTCTCGCCGATCTGCCAGATGCCGACGCCGGCGGCCGCCATCATCGGCGTGGCGCCTTCATCCGTCGTCAGCGAAGGATCGGCGCCATGCTCCAGCAGCACGCGCATCAGCGGGACGTCGGCAAGCTTCGCCGCCTGCAGGAACGGCGTGGAGCCCAGTCGGTTCAGGATGTTGCGCGCGCCGTCGGCGGGCTCGCGCGTCATGCGAGCGTTCGGGTTGGCGCCATGCGCCAGCAGTTGCCGGGCCAGCTCGAGGCTGTCGACGTCGCCCGTGGGGACGGGCGGGGGAAGCCCATGCTGAATCGGGGGCCGGCGCGTCCAGGCCAGTTGATGCAGCGCGGTCCATCCCTGCGCATTGGCATTGGGATCCGCGCCGCGCTCCAGCAGGTCGACGGCGAGCTCGAAGTGGGCGTTGAGAACCGCCAGCACCAGCGCGCTCGTACCGCCCGCCCCGCCTCGCGACCCGCGGTTGCCGGTGTTCAGCACTTGAGCGAGCGGCACTTCGGGTGGGGCCCCCTGACCCGCGGCGGGGGCTGCCCCCTGACCGGCGGCGGGCACTCGCGCCGCGGCGGGGCGCGCCGCTTGGGCGCCGGGCTGAATGACGTCGTTCACGTTGGCTCCGGCGTCGAGCAACACCCGCATGGCGTCGATCCGGCCGGCCCGAACGGCAAACAACAGCGCGGTGAAGCCTCCGTTCGCCCGGACGTTGACATCGGCGCCCGCTTCGATGAGGACGCGCGCGGCTTCGGCGTTGTTCTCCGCGGCGGCCCACATCAGCGCGGTCTGCCCGCGCCAGCGCTCCGTCGCGCCCACCTTCGCCCCGTTGGCCAGCAACAGTTTCACCGCGGCCGGGTTGCCGACGCGGGCGGCGGTCATCAGGACCGTTTCACCCTCGGGCAGCGCGGTGTTCGCATCGGCCCCTGCCTTGAGGAGCTGCTCGAGGATCACGGCGTTCCCGTTCGTGGCGGCCACCGTCAGCGGCGTGACGCCGTAGCGGTTGACGGCCGAAGCATTCGCGCCGGCGCGGATGAGGAGGTCGGTCACTTCGGCATTGTCCCGCCGCGCGGCCCAGTGCAGCGCCGTCGTGCCATCCGCCTCCGGCACGTTGACGTCGACCTTCTTCTGCAGCAGCGCCCGCACTGCCGCCGTATCGCCGCTCTTCGCGGCGTTCACAATCGAATTCTCGCTGCCCGCGGCCGCGACGCTCGACAGCGCCATCAGCGCGACCAGCACTCGAATTCCCAGCTGCTTCGGCCTCATTTCGTCGTCTCCCTTACGCGGTGTCATCTCGTCGGAATGTTCGAAGTTCGATGCGGCGGCCTGCGCGGAGTTGTGGAGCCGGCCCGCCCGCGGCCGGCCGGCTCCCACCCGCTTCCGAAGACTAGACGCCCGAGAGCGGCTCGAGCTGGACTCGGCCCGTGCCGTCGCCGAACTTCTCGACCGGAATGCCGACCTTCTCGAGGAGCGACATGTGGAGGTTGTTCATCGGGGTGTCCTTGGCGAACTTGAGGTGACGTCCCCCCTTGAGCTTCCCGGCCCCGCCGCCGACGACCACGAGCGGCAGGTCGATGTGCGAATGCTGGTCGGAGTTGCTGAGGCCGCTGCCCTGCATGATCATCGAGTGATCCAGCAGCGAGCCGTTGCCGTCGGACGTCGACCGCAGCGTCTCCGCGAAGCGCGCGAGCAGATCGATATGGTACGTGTTGATCTTCGCGGCCTTCGCCAGCTTGATCGGATCGTTCTGGTGGTGCGAGATGGAGTGATGCGCTTCCGGCACGCCGATGAACGGGTACGGCCGGTTGGTCTGCTCGCGACCGAGCAGGAGCGTGAAGACGCGCGTGATGTCGGCCTGGAACGCCAGCGCCGCGAGATCGAACATCAGCTTCGCGTGATCGTCGTAGGCCTCCGGCACGCCGATCGGCCGGTTCGGCAGGTCGATCAGCGACTCGCCGCTCTGCTTCTCGGCGACCTGGATCCGCCGCTCGATTTCGCGCATGGCGTCCAGATATTCGGCGACGCGCACGCGGTCGCTCGCGCCGAGCCTGGTCTGCAGGCTCGAGACGGCTTCCTTGACGGAGTCGAGGATGCTGCGATCCTCCCGCACCTGGTTGAGGCGCTGCTCGGGAGTGCCGCCGTCGCCGAACATCCGTTCGAACACGACGCGCGGGTTGACCTCCATCGGGAGCGGCGTGGTCGGCGTGCGCCAGGAGATCGTGTTCCAGTACACGCAGCTGTAGCCGTTGTCGCAGTTGCCCACGAGGTAGTTCTGCTCGAGCGCGAGCTCGAGCGACATGAGCGGCGTGTCCTTGCCGAGGACCTGCGCCGCAATCTGGTCGACCGTCGTGGCGTTCTCGACGTCGGCGCCTTCGGTCCGCTTCGGATGCACCCCGCTCAGCCACACGGTCTGCCCGCGGGAGTGCTCACCGTTGCCGTCGCCCCAGGCCTCCGCCTGACGCTGGGCCAGGCCGGTGGGAACAACCACCTGGTCCTTGAACGGCGTCAGCGGCGCCAGCGTCGGCGGCAGGACGTCGAGCATGCCCCCCTCGCCGGCGGGCGTCCACGCGCTCATGGTGGCGCCATTGGGCGTGTAGACGAAGCCCAGGCGCCGGACGGGGGTGGCGGCCGTCGCCCCCACGGCTAGCGCCGGCACCATCGCATCGAGCAGCGGCAACGCGACCGCGACTCCCATGCCGCGCAAGAAGGTTCGTCGGGGCAGGGCCATCTTCGAAATAAACATCGTATCAACTCCTCGTTATCCACCTTGACGATGGGGACCGACCTCTTCGTCCAGTTCTACTGACCGCGAGCGGCCGCCACGGCGGCCGGCTTCCCGGCATCCGGCGACTCCGTCTTCCGCATCTGGAACGGCGTGCTCTTCGTGATGCCCAGAATCAACGCCTGCAGGCTGTAGTTCGTTCCCGCCGCCTCCCGGACGATCTTGCGGACGGCCGGCGTATCGTAGTGCTCGATGCCGCGGCCCAACGCATAGATCAGCAGCTTCTCGGTGGCCGCGGTCGCGATCTGCTCGGGCTGGCTCAGCAGCATCCCTCGCAAGCCGGCCGGGCCTTCGAACTTCGTCCCGTCGGGCAGCACCGCCGAGACGTCGATGGGCTTGCCGCCCTCGAGGGTCCGCCACTGTCCGGTCGCGTCGAAATTCTCGAGCGCGAAGCCGAGCGGGTCCATGCGGGCGTGACAGCTCGCGCAGACGGGATTCGCGCGGTGCTGCTCCATGCGCTCCCGCAGCGACAGCACCTTGCCGCTGTTCTTGTTCTCGGCCAGCGGCGGCACGTTCGGCGGCGGGGGCGGCGGAGGCGCGCCGAGGACGTTCTCGAGAATCCACTTGCCGCGCCCGACGACGGTGGTTCGGTCGGCCAGCGACGTGACGGTCAGGATGCTGCCCTGACCGAGGAGCCCGCGCCGATTCTCGTCGGGCAGCTTGACGCGCCGGAAGTGCGGCCCGTAGACGTGGGGAATGCCGTAGTGGCGCGCCAGACGTTCGTTCACGAACGTGTAGTCGGCCGTCAGCAGATCGAGGACGCTGCGGTTCTCGCGCAGGATGCTCTGGAAGAAGAGCTCCGTTTCGCGCCGGAAATCCAGACGCAGGTTCTCGCCGAAGTTCGGGAACAGGTACACGTCCGGCAGCGAGCCCTCGATCGTGCGCAGGTAGAGCCACTGGCCGGCGAAGTTCGTCGCGAGCGCCTCCGAGCGCGGATCCGCCAGCAGACGGCGCACTTGCCGCTCGAGCACGGCCGGGTTCTTGAGGGTTCCCTTGATGGCCGCGTCCAGCAGCTCATCGTCGGGAATGCTGCTCCAGATGAAGAACGACAGCCGCGAGGCCAGGGCGAGATCGCCCAGCCGGTAGGCGGCGTCGGGCGCGGTGCCGGCCGGGTCGCTCTCGATCCGGAACAGGAAATCGGGGCTCACCAGCAGGCGCCTCAGCGCCATCTCGATCCCGGCGTCGAAGTCCGCGTCGGCGCGCCCGTCGTTGTAGAACGACAGCAGCACGTCGACGTCGGCGCTGGTCGCCGGACGGCGGTAGGCGCGGCGGGCCAGCGTCGTCAGAATCTGCTTCGCGCACCCGGCCTCGGCCGCGCGGTTGGCGGGCTGGCAGACGAATATCCGGTCGCGAGTTGGGGTGCTGCCCGCCCCCTGCGCGTCGAAGGGGCCCGTGATCGTGACGCTGCCCAGAGACGGCTGATAGTTGGCGCCCCCTTCGGCCTGCGGCGCCTGGAAGGGCTCACGAACCGTTTCCGGAATCGCCGCGGTCTTGGCAACGAACGTCACGCCCACTACGCGGGGCCCAGCCTTGATCGGGAGGCGAACCTCGAGGGCCTCGTCGGCTTCCTGATACTGGTCCTGCGCGGGGCTCGGCTGCCGCCTCGCGCCGATGTTGAACAGCTGCACACGCTCGCCGTCGATGCTGACCTCGAGCTGATGCGCTTCGGTCCCCCCCGGGATGGGTTCGACCTTGATGCTGTACTCGGCGTCGAGCGGGAAGTGGTAATTGATCGCGGTCCCGCCGCGGGTGCCTATCGGCAGCGTGTCAAAGCTGTAATTCTGCGACAGATCCGCCTTCAACCGGAATGTTTCGGCCGTGGGGCGCAGCGTCGGGCTCCCGACGGCTACGCGACTGATCTGTCGCGCCGCCGCGATGTAGCGATCGAGCAGCGACGGCGTAATCTTGAGAACGCCCGCGACGTTGTCGAAGCCGTAGCTCATGTCGTCGGCGGGCAGCATCGACTCGACATCGATCTGGAGCGCGAGCAGATCCCGAACCGCGTTCTTGTACTCCGCGCGGTTGAGCCGATGGATGCTCTCGGTGCGGCCGGGGTTCGGATGCGCCTGCGCGTCGCGATCGATTTCCTTCTCCAGCCAGTCGGTCAGCGCGGCGTAGGTGGCCTTGTCCGGGCGCGGCCTGCCGGCGGGAGGCATCGCGCCGGTGCGCAGCTTCCGGATGACCTTCTCGAAGACGTCCGCGTGCGCCGGAACCTCGCCCACGTCGACCGTGTCGAGCGCCAGGCCGGCGGTCTTCAGCTTTTCGTTGTGACAGGTGACGCAGTAGCGATCGAGCACCGCTCGAGGCGCCGGGGCAGACGGTGCGGCGGCAGGCTGTTGGGCCGCGGCAGCCACACGTGGTGACGTGACGGTGCCCGGCGCAAAGACCAGGCTGGCGACGCCGAGAACCGCGAGAGACACTCTGGGCATCAATATAGCTCCACGCACACGCAAGATTGCGAGACCCTTAATTATAGTGAAAATTCATGAATCCCGCAAACCGGCGGGCGGGCCGATGACCGTCGTTTTCGCCTGTCTCCGCCCTGATCTAGCGGATCCCTTCCACCGTGAAATAGACGGGCAACCCTGTCTTCGTCTCCCGCAGGATCTCCACGACGGCGCGCCGGTCGGCGATCGCAAGCCGGTCGTACGAGCCCCCCTTTTCCCTGCCGGACAAGATGGCCCACATGCGCTCGTACACAGCGGCTTTGGCCGCCTCTGGCAGCGCGTCGAACACCTCGGTGTAGATCATGTAGCTGCAGGGATACCGCATCAGGCGGCGCTCGAGGTCGAGCTGCCGGAGCGACCGCCCCTTCCCGTCGCGCGGCCCGGCACCGGAGAATCTTTCCGCGAAGCCGGACGAGCCGCGGACCGGGCCGGCGATCGGCGCTTCGTCCACGAACAGGAGGTAGTCGACCAGATCGCGCACGGCGTCCTCGATCCGCGTCGCGTCCTGGCGGCTCGCGGACGCCCCCGGAAGTGTGGGCTTCGCGCCTGGCGTACTCGAGGGTTCGCTGGCCGCGACGCGGGCCTCCCAGCCCAATCGCGTCAGCAGGTTGGTCATGTGCGCCTGGTGCTCCAGCACCATCAGGGCGACCACGTCGCTGTGCATCGAGAGGTAGCCGCGCGGATCGAACAGCCCTGCGAGGGAGTCGAGCTGACGCGGCACGCCGTACCGCTCGCCGGGCACCCGAAGCGACTGCGGAATCTCGGTGTTGGCCAGATGGCGCGCCGACCCGGGGCGGCCCGTCACGAACCATCCGCCCCAGCGCTCGTCGAGCGGGGTGCGGTGGTCCGTGACGCCGCCCCCGGCGTAGCTGTACTGATCCTGGGGGATGGAGAACACGCTGAAGACCATCAGCCCGGGCACGCCGAGCGTGTCCGGGCTCAGGTGGCATGCGAGGCACGTTTCTTCCCGCGTGAACCGCGGTCGGGCGGACGGCTTCTGTTCGATCGAATAGAAGATCACGCCCTGCTCGGGATCGTGCGCGGCGAACTCGAGCGCGTCGGCGCCCCGCACCCAGCCAACCGCGACGCGATCGTTGAAAAACAGCGCGCGCGGATTGCTCAGGCTGACCTGCTGAAACTGGAGGCTGGTCTGGGTGAAAACGGTCACCTGAGACTCGACCGGCACCTCGAGCGCCTCGAGCGCGGAGCGCAGGTACCCGTG
>Ga0326597_10012732_pt1 | contig 11085 bp, 14 predicted proteins | sample RVTome_12_FD_203789 | JGI IMG/M metagenome (GOLD analysis project Ga0326597, IMG submission 203789) | Soil microbial communities from uranium-contaminated site in the Upper Colorado River Basin, Wyoming, United States - RVT100D185 | ecosystem: Environmental > Terrestrial > Soil > Contaminated >... | reverse complement strand
CTCCTCGCGCCTCGATCTCGCCTCGCAAGCCCCATGCGCGCGACCCATGCTATGACTCGGACAGGCTCCTAGGCGCCGAACGAGCTCCCGCAGCCGCAGGTCGATTTCGCGTTCGGATTGTTGAACACAAAGCCCTTGCCGAGCAGGCTCGTGTCGTAGTCGAGGACCGTGCCGTTCAGAAACAGCAGGCTCTTCTTGTCGATGAAGATCGTGGCGCCCTCCGGGCCCTCGAACACCTCGTCACCCAGACGCGCCTGCTTCTCCCACGCGAACGTGTAGCTCAACCCCGAGCAGCCGCCGCCTTTGACCCCGACGCGCATGCCGCCCTCGTCGATCCCCTGCTTGGCCATCAACGTGCGGATCTTGCGGGCCGCGGTTTCAGTAATCTGAATCATGGTCCCAGAGGCCTCCGCCTTCGGCGGCGTCAGGCCGACGGCTGCGCCGTCGCCTCGGCCGCCGCGGTGCGCGTCCCCTGCTTCTTCTTGTAATCGTTGATCGCCGCCTTGATCGCGTCCTCGGCGAGCACCGAGCAGTGGATCTTGACCGGCGGCAGGCTCAGCTCGGTGACGATGTCGGTGTTCTTGATCGCCAGCGCCTCGTCGACCGTCTTGCCCTTGAGCCATTCGGTCGCCAGACTCGAGCTCGCAATCGCCGAGCCGCAGCCGAACGTCTTGAACTTCGCATCGTCGATGACGCCCGTCTGCGGGTTGACCTTCACCTGCAGCTTCATCACGTCGCCGCACTCGGGCGCGCCGACCAGGCCCGTGCCGACGTTCGAGTCGTCCTTCGGCAGCGAGCCGACGTTGCGCGGGTTCTCGTAGTGGTCGATTACCTTGTTCGAGTAAGCCATCTGTCTCTCCAAGCAGCATGTGCACATGCTGCAATCTGCTGCGACACGGTGTTCAGTGAACTTCCCACTGCATCGTGGAAAGATCGACGCCTTCCTTCGCCAGCTCGTAGAGCGGCGACATCTCGCGCAGCCGCGTCACGACGTTGATCAGCTTGTCCGCCACGTAATCGACTTCCTCGTCGGTGGACCAGCGGCCCAGACCGAAGCGGATCGAGGAGTGCGCCAGGTCGTCGCCCGCGCCGAGCGCCTTGAGCACGTAGGACGGCTCGAGACTGGCCGACGTGCACGCCGAGCCCGACGAGACCGCCACGTCGTTGATGCCCATCAGCAGCGACTCGCCCTCGACGTACGCGAAGCTGATGTTCAGGTTGTGCGGCAGCCGGTGCTCCGTCGAGCCGTTGATGTAGATCTCGTCGAGACCCTTGTGCAGCCGCGCGTTGAGCCGTTCGCGCAGCCCTCGCAGCCGCTCGGATTCGGTCGCCATCTCCAGCCGGCACAGCTCGGCCGCCTTGCCGAAGCCGACGATGCCCGGCACGTTCAGCGTGCCCGACCGCATGCCGCGCTCGTGGCCGCCGCCGTCGATGATCGGCGCCAGCAGCACCCGCGGGTTCCGCCGCCGCACGTACAGTGCCCCGACGCCCTTCGGGCCATACATCTTGTGCGCGGTGATGGACGCCATGTCGACCTTCAGGTCGATCACGTTGAACGGGATCTTGCCGACCGCCTGCACTGCATCGGTGTGGAACAGGATCCCCTTCTCCTTCGCGATCGCGCCGATCTCGGCGATCGGCTGGACGACGCCGATCTCGTTGTTGGCGGTCATGATCGTGATGAGAATCGTCTTGTCCGAAATCGCGGCCCGCAGGTCGTCGAGGCTGATGAGGCCGTCTTTCTGCACCGGCAGATAGGTGACTCGGTAGCCTTCCTTCTCGAGCCGCTTGCACGTGTCGATCACCGCCTTGTGCTCGGTCACGCACGTGATGATGTGGTTCCCCTTCTCGCGGTACATCTCGGCGACGCCCTTGATCGCGAGGTTGTCGGATTCGGTCGCCCCGCTGGTGAACACGATTTCCTTCGCGTTCGCGCCGACGAGATCGGCCACCTGCTTGCGCGCCCGATCGACCGCCTCCTCCGCCTCCCAGCCGAACGGATGGTTCCGGCTCGCGGCGTTGCCGAAGTGCTCGGTGAAGTACGGCACCATCGCCTCGACGACGCGCGGATCGACCGGCGTCGTGGCGTGATAATCCATGTAGATTGGCAGCTTTATCGCCATTGCTCGTCTCACAAACTGGAATGCATCACGGTCGCCCGCGCCACCAGCGGCGCCGGCGGGGCGTCGGCCGCGAGCTCCGCGATCGTGCACTCGCCGAGCGCGGCCAGGATCCGCTGCCGCACCCGCCACAGCGGATCGCGGACATTGCACTTCGCGTACTGCTCGCACATGCCTTCGTCGGTCGAGCACGCGGTGACCGTGACCGGCCCGTCGATCGCCTGGATCACGTCGGCCACCGAGATCAGCGCCGGCACCCGCGCCAGCTGGTAGCCCCCGCGCGTCCCCTGATGCGACGCCAGGAGCCCGTGGCGGACCAGCCGCTGGAGCACCTTCGCCAGCAGCTCGATGGGGATGTCGTACTGCCCGGCGATTTCCCGGGCGTTCGACGACCCCTGATCCCCCCGCAGGGCCAGGTGCTTCATGGCCATCAGCGCGTAGTCCGATTTTTTTGACAGTCTCAGCATTGCCTTGGGCCCTCGCGGGCTGGGGCGCGAATATCCGACCTAACGGGTCCTATATTAGCACAACCCCGTCAGTGGCCACTGATACGACTTCTGTCAGAGCGCCTCGTCTCGGCCAGTATCTGACCTGTCGCGAACCGGCTCCGTCGGGCGGGCAACCGTGTCTGAGGCGGCTTGTCGGTGACAGCGCGGGGCCCCACTGCGTCACCCCACGCGGATTTCGGCGCCTGCGACACGGTTTCCGGCCATCACGCATCGCGCACCTCCGGACGGTTCGCTCACGGGCCAGGTCCCTGGCCGATCTTCGCGCCGCGATCTGACAGAGTCCTCCTAGTAGCGCGGCTGGGTCGGGTCCACCTTGTCAATCCACTCCAGAATGCCGCCCGTCAGGTTCAGCACCCGCTTGAAACCGACCGACCGCAGGAAATCGGCCGCTTTCGCGCTCCGACCGCCCACCTTGCACTGCATGACCAGCTCTTCCTCGACGTCGAGCTCGACGTATCGCCTCGGGATATCGCCGAGCGGAATGAGCTCGGCCCCCGGAATGCGGTTGATTTGGAACTCGTTCGGCTCGCGGACGTCGATGATCCGCACCCTCTCGCCACGGTCGAGGCGCACCTTCAGCTCGAGCGGGGTGATCTCGGTCGCGCTCGTTCGGCTCGCCGCGGCCGGCTCCGGGGTCGCGGGATGGATCCCGCAGAACTGCTCGTAATCGATCAACTTGGTGACCGTCGGGTGCGTGCCGCACACCGGGCAGTCGGCGTCTTTGCGCAGCTTCAGCTCGCGGAAGCGCATCCGCAGCGCGTCGTAGATGAGAAAGCGGCCGACCAGCGGCTCGCCGATGCCGGCGATCAGCTTGAGCGCCTCGGTGGCCTGGATGACCCCGATGACGCCGGGCAGCACGCCCAGCACGCCGCCCTCGGCGCAGCTCGGCACGAGCCCGGGAGGCGGCGGCTCCGGGTAGAGGCAGCGGTAGCACGGGCCGTTCTTGGTCGCGAACACCGACGCCTGCCCTTCGAAGCGGAAGATGCTGCCGTAGGCGTTGGGCTTGCCGAGCAGCACGCAGGCGTCGTTCACGAGGTACCGGGTCGGGAAGTTGTCGGTCCCGTCGAGGATCACGTCGTACGGCTCGAACAGCTCCAGCGCGTTCTCGGAGGAGAGCGCCGTCTCGTACGTCTGGATATCGACGTGCGGATTGATCGCGTGCAGCCTGTCCTTCGCCGACGCCAGCTTCGAGCGGCCCACGTCCGGCGTCCCGTGGATGATCTGCCGCTGCAGGTTGCTGAAGTCGACGACGTCGAAGTCGACGATGCCAATCGTGCCGACGCCGGCGGCCGCCAGGTACATCGCGGCCGGCGACCCCAGACCGCCGGCTCCGATGCACAGCACGCGGCCCGCCTTCAACAGGCGCTGCCCGTCGATGCCGACCTCGGGCATGATGAGGTGGCGGCTGTACCGCTTGATCTCGTCGTTGGAGAGCCGAGGCAGTTCTTTCTCAGTCAGGACGCTCACTGCGCGCCTCCCGCCACTGAAGGAATGATGCTGAGGGTGTCGCCCGCCGACACCGGCGTCTGCTCCTTCTGCAGGTACCGGATGTCCTCGTCGTTCAGGTAGACGTTCACGAAGCTCCGCAGCTTCCCCTGCTCGTTGTACAAGTGGGACTTCAGGCCCGCGTGCTTCTTCGTCAGGTCCACGAGGACCTCGCCCACCGTCGCGCCTTCGGCGTCGACGGCGTCCTTCTTATCGGTGTACGGCCGCAGCGGTGTCGGAATCAGGATTCTCGTCGCCATTCAGGTCGCCCTCTTCAAAGCTGGATCGGTCCTCTTTCAGCCACCAGACGGTCATGTCACGAGCGGCGCCCGCCGCGACCGCCACGATCACGTACGCGAAGTTCGGCCAGGCATGGTCGAGATCGAACTGCGACGGCCGGGCCGGATGATCGGGATGCGAGTGATAGAACCCGAGCAGCTCGCCTCCCGCCGCGCCTGCCTGCTGCTCGGCCAGGCGATAGTCCGACGGGCGGACGAGGAACCGGCGCCGCGGCCCCTCCTCGGTCGTGTTCGGCAGCGGCACGGCCGCGGTCACGCGCTCGCCCATCCCGACGAGCGCGCCGCAGCATTCGTGCGGGTACGTCTCTTCGCCGTGCCGCCGGATGGCGGCGTCGACGCCGGGCGCCAGGATCACGACGTGCTCGCTCGCCATCACTCGTCAGCCGTCCAGAACGACTCGGACAGGTATTTTTCCGCGCCGTCCGGGAACACCGTCACCACCACGCCCTCGCTGAGCCGGCGCGCAACCTGCAGTGTGGCCGCCAGCGCCGCGCCCGCGGAAATGCCGACCAGCAGCCCTTCCTCGCGCGCCAGGCGGCGGACCAACGCGTGCGCGTCTTCGGTGCTGACGCGCAGATCCTCGTCGGCCAGCGTCGGGTCGTAGATGGCCGGCACCATGGCCGATGCCATGTGCTTCAACCCCTCCAGCCCGTGAAACGACGAGTCGGGCTGGAACGAGATCAGCTTGACCGCGGGATTGAACCGGCGCAGGGCGCGGCCCGTGCCCATGAACGTCCCGCTCGTCCCGAGCCCCGCGACAAAATGGGTGATCCGGCCCGAGGTCTGCTCGACGATCTCGGGCCCGGTCGTGTCGAAGTGCGCGCGCCAGTTCGATTCGTTGCTGTACTGGTCCGGGTAGAAGTACCGCTCCGGATGCTCCGCCACGAGCCGCCGCACCTCGCGAATGGCGCCGTCGGTGCCCTCCAGCGGGTTGGTCAGCACCAGCTCCGCGCCGAACGCCCGCAGGATCAGCTTCCGCTCCGGGCTCGCGTTCTCGGGCAGGCACAGCTTCACCTTGTACTGCCGCGCGGCGCTCACCATCGCGTACGCGATGCCGGTGTTGCCCGACGTGGCGTCGATGATCGTCAGGCCGGGCTTGAGCGCCCCGGAAGCTTCGCCGTCGGCGATCATGCGGGCCGCGGCCCGATCCTTGACCGATCCCCCGGGATTCTGCCATTCGGCTTTCGCGTACAGCTCGACTCCGGGCGTCTCGCGCTCGAACCGGCGCAGCCGGACGAGCGCCGTGCGCCCGATCAGATCCAGAACCGACGAGGCCGTGCGGTCACGCACGGGCGCTGGGGACGGCGAAGACATGGATATGCGACCGCAGAAGTCCGAATTATACCAACCGGCGACATTCCCATGTCAAAAGCCACCACTCGGGGCCCTTCCGCTGTTTGCTATACTCGCCGCCCCGGAATGGCTCCCGCGCCGATCACTCAACCCCAATCCCGGCAGCACGATCCGGATGTGTTCGTACGGGTGGGACAGTGGCTGTTCGCCCGGCGCACCTGGCTGCCGCTCCCCATCGCCCTGACCCTGCTCCTGGTGCCCGCCCGCGGCACTTCGTCGTCCCTTCTCTGGTCGGGCGTCGCGATGGTCGCCGCCGGCGAGCTGCTTCGGTTGTGGGCCGTGCACCACATCGGCGTCATCTCGCGGACGCGCAGCGACCGTCTCGGGCCGCTGGTGTCGTCGGGGCCGTTCCGGATCGTTCGTAATCCGCTCTACGTGGGCAATATCGCGCTGTGGGGCGGCTTCACGCTGAGCGCGCGCCTGCCGTGGCTCGTGCCCGCGATCGTGCTCCTGCTGGCGCTGGAGTATCACGCGATCGTCCGCTGGGAAGAGGGGCTGCTCGACGTGCGGCTGGGCGACAGCTATCGGGCGTACGCGGCGCGCGTCCCGCGCTGGGTGCCGCGGATCGGGAATGGACGGCCGCCCGGCGAAGGCTCGAGCCCGCCGTTCTCGTGGCGCGAGACGCTCTTCAGCGAGCGGGGCACGCTCATCGCGATTGGCGTCGGGTACGTGCTGCTGTGGCTGAAGGATCGGGTCTGAGCGTCTGCCAGAGGTACCAGCACGCCACCGATCGGTACGGCTGCCAGACCTCGCCCAGCTTCAACAGCCGTTTGGGCGCCGGCCGCGTTCGCAGGCCGTACAGCCGCTGCACCGCCGTCGCGATGCCCAGATCGCCGACCGGCAGGACGTCGGGCCGCTGCAGCCGGAACATCAGGAACATCTCGGCGGTCCAGCGGCCGAAGCCCTTCACGGCCGTGAGGCACTCGATCACCTGTTCGTCGCCCAGCGCGTCGAGCTCGTCGAGGCGCAGGCGCCGATCGGCGATGCGCGCGCACAGGTCGCGCAGGTAGCCGCGCTTCTGCGCGCTGAGACCGACGCTCCGCAGCGTCGGGTCGTCGAGGGCGGCAATCGCATCGGCACTCATGACGCGCTCGGGAAACAGCGCGGCGAAGCGGGCGAAAATCGTGGCGGCGGCCCTGGCCGAGAGCTGCTGGGAGACAACCGCGGCGACAAGGGCGCTGAGGTGGTGCAGATGCTGGCGGCCGCCCAGCCCGCAGGGACCAATCCGCTTGATGGCGGCCGCGAGGACCGGATCGCGCCGCATCAGATAGCGGCGCGCTCGTTCGTAGTCGGCGGGTGTCACCGGATCGATGCGCGCCGGCCCGGCCGGAACGCCCGGCGCCGGCCCGCGTCACTCGTCGCAGACAATCCGGAATCCTATGCTGTAGGCGTAGGTGTCGGGCGGCACCTTGTGGCGGTACGCGCACCGCAGCATCCCCGGGTCCTGGCTCACCCACGATCCACCGCGGACGATTCGGAGAGTTCCCGCGCGCGGTCCGGCCGGATCGCGAGGCTCGCTGATGGAATAGTAGTCGGCGCCGTACCAATCGGACACCCACTCCCACACGTTGCCGGACAGGTCGTACAGCCCGTAGGCGTTCGGGGCGTAGGTGCCTGTCGGCCGCGTGCCGCGCTCGCGCTTGACCGAGCCATCGACGAGATAGTTGCCGCGCGACGGATCGATGTCGTTGCCCCAGGGATACCGCTGGCCTTCGACGCCGCCCCGCGCCGCCCTCTCCCATTCCGCTTCGGTGGGCAGCCGGACGACGCGGCCGAGCGCCTCGGACAGCCACCCGCAGTACGCCAGCGCATCGTCGTAGGCGATCAGAACGACCGGGTGGCTGCCGTGCCCGGCCGGCGGGTCGTCGTTGTCCCAGGAGTAGGGCGCCGCCTTCTCCTTGAAGGCGATGTCGCCGCTGCCGGTCGCGACGAGCGGCAGGTCGCGGACCGTCGGCGCCGGATGGCCGGTGGCATGCACGAAGCGCGCGTACTCGTCGTGCGTCACCGGAAACCGGCCGATGAAGAACTCGCTCAGGAAGACGCGGTGGACGGGACGCTCGTCCTCCTCGGCGTCGGCGGAGCCCATGAGGAATTCGCCGGCCGGAATCCGCGCCAGATTGGGCGAAGGCGCAAGCGTCATCGTGTCGGTGGTCAAAGTCCGACGCATGGAGGGGGGAGCCGGCACGCGTCCCAACCGGCTGAGTATATTAGACCCTCTCTCATAGGTGTGCCGGCATCAATGAAAGGGGTTCTAGTTTAGAGTGATGGCTCATCGAGCGCCTGCCGAAGCGCCGCCGGATCGTAGCCTTTGATGACGCGGCCGCGAACCACGGTGACCGGGACGGAGCGGTATCCGCGCGCGAGCAGCGCGTCGTACGCGTCGGCGTCCTCCTCCACGTTGAGGGCGGTGAACGCGACGCCGGCGTGTGAAAGAAACTCCTTCACCTGTTCGCAGCTGTGTCAGGCGCTTCCGGTGAACACGATGACCGAAGCGTCCGCGTTTCGATGACCCATATGATGCCTCTTCAAAATACCACCGTTGTCGACCTCACCCGGATCCTGTCGGGCCCATATTGCACAATGCTGCTCGCGGACCTGGGTGCGCGGGTGATCAAGATCGAGCAGCCCGGCAAAGGCGACGACACGCGCGGCTGGGGTCCGCCCTTCGTCGGCGAGGAGAGCGCCTATTTCCTGAGCATCAACCGGAACAAGGAGAGCGTGACCCTGGACTTCAAGCGGCCCGAAGGGCGCGCGCTTCTCGATCGCCTCATCGCCACGGCGGATGTCGTGATCGAGAACTTCAAGCCCGGGACGCTGGCAAGGATCGGCCTCGACTACGCCACCCTGGCGCCCACGCATCCCCGCCTCGTGTACTGCTCGATCTCGGGCTTCGGCCACACGGGTCCCCGACGGGCGGAGCCCGGGTACGATGCGGTGATGCAGGCCGAGGGCGGTCTGATGAGCATCACCGGCGGGACCGACGGTCCGCCCATGCGGCTCGGCGTGGCGATCGCCGACATCGTGTCGGGGATGTTCGCCGCGCAGGGCGTCACGGCCGCGCTGCTCGCGCGTGAGCGGACCGGCCAGGGCCAGCACGTGGACATCGGCATGCTCGACGCGGTCGTCGCCCTGCTCAGCTACCAGGCCGGCATCTACTTCGCGACCGATTCGGCGCCCCCGCGGCTGGGCAACCGCCATCCAACGATCGTCCCCTACGAGACGTTCCCGGCGGCCGACGGCGACTTCGTGCTGGCGGTCGGGAACGACGATCAGTGGCAGCGCTTCTGCGCGGTCGCGGCGCTGGGGGAGGAGCCTCGCTTCGCGACCAACCGGCTCCGCGTGAGCGCCTACGCCCAGCTGAAGCCGATTCTCGACGCCCGGCTGCGCACCCGCCCCCGAGCGAGCTGGATCGAACAGCTCACGGCCGCCGGAGTACCCTGCGGATCGGTCCGCGATCTGCGCGAGGTGTTCTCGGACCCGCAGCTCGCGGCGAGGGCGATGGTGGCGGAGGTGGAGCATGCGACGATCGGCGCGCTCTCCGTGCTGGGAACGCCGATCAAGCTGTCGCGCACGCCGGGATCGGTCCGCACGCCGCCGCCCACGCTCGGCGAGCACACCGGCGCGGTGCTGCTGAACGATCTGGGGCTGACGCGCGACGAGGTCGACGCGCTTCGCGTGAAAGGCGTGGTGTGATGGAGATATCAGACGTCAAGCGGCGCGTCGGCGAAACCATCGAACGGGCGAAGCGCGGCGCGGCCGAACGCCGCGCGCGCGCCGACGAGGCGTCGAGGGAGTACGCCGCGTTCCTCGATCGCATCGCCGTTCCGCTGTTCCGCCAGACCGCGAACGTGCTGAAGGCGCAGGGCTATCCCTTCAACGTGTTCACGCCGGGCGGCAGCGTCCGGCTGATCTCGGAGAAGCAGCCGGAGGACTACGTCGAGCTGACCCTCGATACGAGCGGCGACGAACCGGCCGTGATGGGTCGATCGGGCCGGGCGCGCGGGCGGCGGGTGGTCGAATCGGAGCATCCGATTGGCGCGGGACCGGTTCGAGGCCTCGGCGAAGAAGAGGTGCTGGCGTTCATCCTGAAGGCGCTGGAGCCCCTCGTGGAGCGGTAGGCGGCGAGCCTCGCCGCTAGGCGTATCGCTCGATGGGGGCCGTATCCACCCCCTGCCGCTTGAGCAGTTCGAGAAAGCCGGCGCGGTCGGCCGCGCGGCGGTACGCTTCGCGGACATCGACCGTGCCGCTCTGGACGAACGCGACGAGCGCGTCGTTGAGCGGCCTCATGCCGTGCACGCGGCCGCCTTCGATGGCCATCGGCAGCTGCGACGTCTTGCCTTCCGCGAGCACGCTCCGGACGGTGGGCGTGCTCAGCAGCACCTCGCGCGCGGCGACGCGGCCGCCGCCGTTCTTGCGCAGCAGCACCTGCGCCACGACGCCGCGCACGTTCTGGGCGAGCGAGAGCTGCACCTGCCGGCGATATTCGGGCGGGTAGAGATCGATGATGCGATCGATCGCGTCGCTCGCGCTGGAGGCCGGGAACCCGCCGATCACGAGCTGACCCGACGCCGCGGCGTCGAGCGAAAGGCTCATCAGCTCCGCCGACCGCACATCCTCGAGCATCAGCACATCGGGATCCTCGCGCAGCGCGGCGCGCGCGACGGTGAGCATCTCGTCGCGCCCCCCGCGCACTTCGCGCTGGCTGATGAAGGAGCCGCTGACCTCGTGCACCATCTTGATCTCGGTCTCGACCGTGATCACGTGATCGCGCCGCGTGCGATTGACGAGATCGACGAGCGCCGACATCAGCGTCCGCTTGCCGCTCGAGCGCGGGCCCGCCACCAGCACCAGTCCTTCCGGCTCGATCGCCAGCGACTGGATCTCGCGCGGCAGGCCGAGCTGCTCGGCGCTGATCACGCGGACCGGCATCATCCGGAACACGCCGCCCGGGCCGCGATGATCGCGGAAGCTCATGCAGCGGACGCGCCCGAGCTCCGGCACGTCGTAGAGCCATTCGCTCGCCACACCGGTGCGCAGCGCCTCGGCGCTCCGCTCCGGCATCAGTGTCAGGAGCAGCGACTCGATGTCATTCGGGCTGAGCTCCGGCACGCCGTCGAGAATCTGGACGTCGCCGTCGACGCGCACCGACGGCCGCGCGCCCGACGACAAGTACAACGTCGACCCGCCTCGCGCGGCGGCCAGGCGCAGCAGACGATCGAGCCCCGACAGCGTCTGCTCGGGCAGACGCGCGGGAACGTCGGCGAGCACCGGATTGCGCGTCAGCGGCAGCACCACGGCCGGCTGGGCGGCGGGCGGCGG
>Ga0326597_10012730_pt1 | contig 11086 bp, 8 predicted proteins | sample RVTome_12_FD_203789 | JGI IMG/M metagenome (GOLD analysis project Ga0326597, IMG submission 203789) | Soil microbial communities from uranium-contaminated site in the Upper Colorado River Basin, Wyoming, United States - RVT100D185 | ecosystem: Environmental > Terrestrial > Soil > Contaminated >... | reverse complement strand
TCACCCTTGTCCTGTGCAGCGGTCAACAAGGCAGCCTGTTCAGGCGAGACATCCAGGGTAACTGACGTAAAGTTGGTGTCGGACCGGTTCTGGGGTTGGCGCAGGGTATCGAGGGAATCATTGTAGGGGTCGGTACCGGTAGCCAGCACGCGCATGTTCTGCAGGACCGGCAGGATAACGTCGCCAGGTGCGAGGTTGGTCAATAACTGGTTTATCATATCCGGTGGCTGGCTCAGCAGGGCGGAAAATTCGCCCGGGATGTTCGGTATTGCAATATCAGGCGGTAATTCATTGTACAGGCCGGTCGTATACAATTGCGGATCAAACCCTGAATTGCTGTACGGAATATTGACGAGTATATCGATATGGTTGCCCGGACGGATGAAACCGGCGATGGAGTTCACCTCATCAACTGTAACGGTCATCGCCCGTCTGCCTATTGGTATAGTGTCGGAGAAGTCCAGCGGGAAGTCTTCATCCAGGAAACTCTTTAACAAGGTTGTCCCTACACCCAGGTCCGTAATCAATGCCCGTCCGAGATAACTGTCATATTCGTTGGGACGGACTGCATCGCGGTGTACAAACTGTGTAGGGACCGAACGTAGTGCAAACAGGCCATCGGCGACGACGGTACCGCGCGGCAGGTCGCGATTGGCCACCACGACGGACACCATGACCTGTTCCGGCCCTTTCAGGCTTTCCAGGATGGCGGCTTCACGCGCCTTCAGGTAGACATAGGAGAGTAGTGCTGCGGCAATACCAAAACCGATAGCGCCCGCCAGCAGGGGTAGTGTCCCGTTGGTCTTGTTTTTTTTGCTGATCGCCATAGCCCTCGCTTCGATTTATAGTTATATTTTTATGTGTATCAGGGTTTATGTTTAGAGCACCCTGTTTTATTATTATTATTTAAAATCTATCTCAATGCGTTGCCCCGCTAGATTATGAGATAGTGTTCAGTGAATCAAAAAAAGCTGCCTGCACCGTCCATAATATCGCTCAGACTGGGGGGCATATCCGGCAAGGAATCCCTAAACTCATCCAGCTGGTCCGCCGGGTCGGTATTAAACAGACCGGCGCCTGCCAGCATGTCAGCAGTATCGACAGCCAGCTTTTCAATTTCCTCGTCCTCCAGACCGTAGGACTCCAGTGCTAACGCATATTCATCAGCGGACTCGTAATCCGGAGGTTCTGACATTGAAATCGCAAATGTGTATCCTTCATAATTTTTCTTCAATACGGCAAGCAGTTCCTGCATGACATCGCCGCCGGGTCCCGTGGTCAATACCATGACACCGAATACGAGTACTACGGTATATTCGGTCATGGACTGACCCAGCTGTTTGAATGGAGACCTGAGTATCATCATATATCCGGATCCATATTTAACGAAGTAGAGACTAGCGCAGCCATTTTGAGATAGGTTCTAGATTAATCACAAGATATCATGGGTGACCCGGTTTGCCACGATATTAGTTTTATTATGGTCGCCGGTCAGGACGATATTAATTTTATCCCGGCCGTTTGTAAATGCGAGCACGTGCATTTTCGCGGCAGGTACTGCCTTGTCCATGTCTGCACGCCAGTTACGCCGCTGGTAATATTGCCTGTAATAATTGACATTGCTGCTCAGCGACTGCGTGTTTTCCAGCATCAGTGTGTCCGCTGACTGGCCTGCATCCTCAGTTTGCAGGGTATGCACGACCTGGCTGCCGGGCGGCCTGGGTAAGGACGCCTCCAGCGTGTCGTTCGAGGGTTCCTGTTTTACCAGGCTGATCCCGAGGTACCCCCAACTGCCACCGTCATCCGCCCGTTGTACCTGCACTGTCATCAGGTACCCGTCCTCTACCCGGGTAATGATATGCCAGGGCGCATTCGCATCTGTCTCGACGTATCCGGGCTTCTTGCCGTCCTCAGTTTCTTCCCACTTTCGCGCATAGAAATCGTTCACCTTTTCCATGCGGTCACGGGTGTAGAACTGGCGGATGCTCATGGCGCGGCCCCCAACTACCATATTTTCTCCCACGATCTCGACTGCAGCATTCGGCGGGGCTGGAAAGTCAGGTTGTTTCGCTGCCAGGACAGGCCCATATACTGAACAGTAAAGTGCCAGTAAGGCCGTGAATATTCCCGATCTCATCCCACGCACTCTGAATGGGAGATGGGTATATTCGGTTCAATCCGGCAGATTCCGGCATCGTCACAGACGTGGATCCCGCCTCCCGAGAGGCGGTCAGGATGTACGGTATCGCTGTCGACATAGCCGAGCCAGAGACTGCCATCCTCCCCAACCATGGGCGAATGAAAGGTCGGTTTGCAGCGGGTCAGTTCAGGGGCCATGAAGGAAATCACGTCCCATATCTCGCCCATGACCGGCATGCTCAGCAGCTCCTTCAACAGTGTGGTAGGTACCGCGCCACCCACCTGGTTATAGGTATGCAGCGTCCCGCCTGAACCCCAACCTTCACTTAATACTCCGGCATGGGCCACGATGGTCTCGGTGTCCGAAGAGCCGAACGCATCGACCGCATTTTCATAGACCACGATCGGAGCCCCTACAGTGGCCATATTGTAGCCTTCCGTGTTAATCGCGCTGAATTCAGCACCTGAATTGCCCGGGATGATGCTGAGCAAGGCACCGAATGCATCGAATACCAGGTCGAGTATGCTCAAGACAGCGGAGACTATGCTTCCTGTATTAATTCCAAAGATAGTAAAGCCCGGCGTGTCATTGCCGGTATTGATTGACGAAGTCAAGGTACTGACATTGGCGGGATTATAGAGAGGTTCGCCGCCATGACCGGTCCATAGCGGATTACGGTCCAGCGGGTCCCATCCGCTGGTGTCATTACTGCGGATGGCCAGCGCATCACCGCCTTCCCTGATCTGTGAGAAGAAACGCCGCTCCGATTCATCGGCTGTGGCAGCCGGTGATTTATAGGGGATAGTCGAGGCAGAATAATTGGTCAGGATATCGTGATCATCCGCGGAATTATACCAGGCGGTATATTCCCAGGCCTGGTAGCGGGCGGCGCTGATAGTGGAGTGTTTAATATCGATATATTTACCGAGCAGGGGGACCATCAGAAATAACGGTACGAGTACCCAGGCGGCACAGATCTGAAACTCTGTCATCGCCTGGCCTGACTGGCAAAGCTTGAATTGTATTCGGGACCGGAACATGTGTTTCATTTTAGCAGTTACAATCCAATGAAGCTAAGGAACGGGGCAAACAGGGCAGAAATAACGTCCGTTACGGTTATGCCTTCGAAATTTACACCCTGTTGCATCAGCAAGGCAGTGGAACGGTCTGCATGCGATGTTTCGACCAACCGGGCCTGCCAATACGGATTAAATGCACTGCCATATTCTTCCTGCCCATCGCCACGGCGAAAGTAGGACAAGTCCGTCGGCCGTTTAAAATAGACCTCGGATTTGGCCAGTACCGATAGTTGTTCATTGGCCATTTTTTCCGTGAGTTGAAAGCGGCCGACCGGCTCGACCTCGGCTGTAGCCGGTTGTCCCGGCACAGGGTTGCCAAGATCGAATTCAGTCTCATCGAGTACTACCCCGACGACGAGGTTGGCCCCGCCGGAACCCAGTAAAGGGGTGCTGTTGGTAGTATCCATAAAACGGGGCAGGCCCCGGTATTTTTTATTCACCTGGCGATCGGGCAGGCCGGCCTGGAAAAAGATGCCCGGGGGCACCACAAACTCCCACGCCAGCATTTTACTGGCGGCACCGCCATATCTGTCCGGCTCTACCGTGCCTCCGGTCGCCGTACGTCCCATCTGCTCAGGGACCGAGGTAAGGAAATTATCGACGGCGGCGGCGCCTGTGCCCGATTTTATTCCTGCCTGGGTAAATGCAGCACCGAAGGGGACATTGGTGGGAAACGGCGTATTAACGAGTTCGATCTCAATGCCGGCTACGTTAACAATGACCTGCATCGTATCGTTATAAATAATGATGTTTCCGCCTAAACTGCCCGCCTCTGCGCATCCGACAAGAGGCAGGCAGAGACTGACCTTCACGAAGAATCCCCCGTCAAACCCCATCCCCAGATTGGTTGTATCGGCACTGGACCAGTTGAAGAACTGACCGGCCGCCTTGCCTTGATTGCTGCCTGAGATAGGGACGGCCAGCCTGAGTTCACTGCCGCCCAGGCGGCTGAGATCCAGGTGAAACAACAGCCAGAACCGCCACTCGACCTCCGCTATGACCAAGTCCCAAGTGTCGCCCACATCAATACCGACCCAGCCGGAACCGTCGCTCTTTTGAGTGTACAGAAAGTCCGGGATCAGGCCGGCATTGTACATCTCGTTAAAGAAGTCAAAGGTCCAGCCCCGGCCTTTAACGAAAGGATCACTGGAATCGTGAATCAGGGCAGCAAGACGGCCGTAACCGCCCGCATCGGTCTCTCCCGAGATATCGTCCTTAAAGTCAGCAAACTCGACCTCGGCAGTAGGATCATAACTTTGGGTGAATTGTTCTCCCGGCATCCCTGGCAGGGCGCCGTAGGTCGCGAGATGTGCGATCAGCCCTAACAATCCATATTCCGACAAGCGCCCACCGGGTGGCGCATTCTGCTTGATCATCTCCTGCATCTGGCCCAACGCATACACCGTCGTGACCAGATGGAAGCCGTACTCGGCATACCCATAGAACTTGTTAATATTATGGGTAATGGTTGTGCCGAAATTTGCCAGCGGGGTCATGATTCTTTTAAATATATCCCCGGAGATTTGAAAGCCCTTGGCCATGGCCTCCAGTGCCGTACCCAGCGGAGTGATCGGCGGCGTCTTCAGCGGGGTGGAGTAGAGGCTGAGATAATCGTTGAATGATCGCCAGTGAAATGCCCAGGAGGCAAGTCCTACCAATTGACCGATAGCGACTTCGTTCGCCACTATGGCCCGGTTCATGTAGGAGGCAAAGTTGAGGTCGCGCGCCTCCACTATAGATACGCTGTAGGCCGCCGCATCCGCTGCATTCTGCAGCATCATCTTGTCGCTGGTGAGTTTGCCTGCTTTGTATATTGTCGACAGGCCGACAACCAGAACGGCGAGGAAGAAAAACACAAAAACGGCAGCCTGACCGCTCTGCCGTTTCAAGTAGGACACTGGAATTGTGCTGGAAAACTGTTTTTTGTTTAGGACGCTACCATTAGCTGGTTTTCGCATCGGTAGAACGCACTTTTTTACCGCGTAGCGAGGTCTTTCTAACCGCCGCCCGCGTCCGCACCGCCGGTAAATTCACCCAGGCCCCTGTGCTCGCTTTCAGCCGCGGCCTCTGCCGCCGCGCTCTGTGCAGCATCGGTATTTGAAGTCCCGCTGACACCGGACAATTCCTGGGTCATGGCGCCCATCTGGCTGCGCAGGGTATCTCCGAAGAAGGAGTACACTGCGATGGCCGCAATAGCGATAAGTGCTACGATAATAATGTATTCTGTCATGCCTTGGCCGGCCTGTTTCAGAAATTTCTTCATGTGCTGTATCTCCAGATAGTTATTGCAAAAGACATGATACTCCCCTGTTCTAATTATGTATCCTATGTGTCGTTAAAGCAATCAGGCCGGGCCGGTGAAACAGGCTTTTTTTGTAATTATCCTATGACCCTTGAAAAACCTAGGTAAAGTCATTACATAGGACATCCATACAAAAGCATAATAAACATGAGGATAGGTATCAATGAGTATAAAGACGAATAAGGAGACATTGGGATTCCAGACCGAGGTCCAGCAACTGCTGCACCTGATGATACATTCCCTCTACAGCAACAAGGAAATTTTTCTGAGGGAGCTGATTTCCAATGCCTCGGACGCAGCGGACAAACTCCGTTTTGAAGCGCTGACGGACGACAGCCTGTTCGAGGACGATCCGGACCTCAAAATCCGGGTTGAATACAACAAGGAACAAAAGACGATTACCGTGACCGACAATGGTATTGGCATGTCACGGGAAGAAGTCATCGACAACCTGGGTACGATTGCCAGGTCCGGTAGCAGGCAGTTTTTTGAAAAACTGACCGGCGACCAGGGCAAGGACAGCCGGTTGATCGGCCAGTTCGGGGTCGGGTTTTATTCGTCATTTATAGTCGCCGGCAAGGTTGAAGTAGTCTCTCGCCGGGCAGGACTGCCGCGTAGTGCAGGGGTGAGGTGGATTTCAACGGGAGAGAATGACTATACGGTAGAAACCACGGACAGGCCAAAACGCGGGACCCGGGTCACATTATACCTGCGCGATGAGGCGGAAGAGTTCCTGGATGCCTACCGGTTGCGGTCCATTATTAAACGGTATTCCGACCATATCTCCCTGCCCATCTTGATGCCGAAGGAAGGCGAGGAGAAAGGTGACGAAACGGTAAACAGCGCCAAGGCCTTGTGGACGCGTAACAGGAAAGAGGTAACGGAAGCCGAATACCATGAGTTCTACAAACACGTGGCCCATGATTTCGAAGGACCGCTTGCGTATGTGCATGCGAAAGTGGAAGGCAAACTGGAATATTCCAGTCTGTTGTTCATCCCGGCCCATGCCCCGTTCGATTTGTGGGACCGCGAGCACCGGCACGGCGTCAAGTTATATGTACGCCGGGTCTTCATCATGGACGACGCGGAGCAATTACTGCCCCCTTACCTGCGCTTTGTCCGCGGGGTTGTCGATTCCGATGACCTGCCGCTGAATATCTCGCGGGAAATACTCCAGCATAACAAGACGATTGATTCGATCCGTTCCGGTATCACTAAAAAGATACTCGACTTGCTCACCAACATGGCAGGCAACGATCCTGAAAAATACAAGACCCTGTGGAAGGAGTTCGGCAAGGTATTAAAGGAAGGCGTAATAGAAGAGTCCGCTGACAAAGTCAAAAAAGAGGAAGTGGCGGGACTGTTCAGGTTTTCATCCACCCGGGATGAATCGGGCGACCAGACGGTTTCGTTGAAGGACTATACAACCAGGATGAAGGAAACCCAAAAGGAGATCTTTTATATTACGGCGGAGAACCTGACTACCGCAAAAAACAGTCCACACCTGGAGATCTTCCGTGACAAGGGCATAGAAGTGCTGCTGCTGACCGATCCGATAGACGAGTGGATCACCACGCACCTGACCGAGTTCGACGGCAAACAACTGAAGTCTGTCATGAAAGGGGAGATCGACCTGGCCGGAATGGACGAAAAGGGCAAGGAACCTGAAAAAGACATAAAGCTGCACGATAAATTTGTCAATCGCATAAAAGAGTCTCTTGGAGAGCGTGTCAAAGAGGTACGTGTGACTAACCGGCTGACGACGTCCCCTGCCTGCCTGGTGGTGGAGGACCACGATATGGGCAGATACCTGCAGCAAATCCTCAAGGCGTCCGGACAGAAACTGCCTGAAACCAGGCCAATACTGGAGATCAACCCCGACCATCCACTGGTAATGATGTTGGAAGGCAAGCTTGACGACGGCCGTTTTGCTGACTGGTCCCACATCCTGTTCGATCAGGCCTTGTTGAGTGAAGGTGGCAAACTGGAGGACCCTGCCGGCTTTGTAAAGCGCCTGAATGCAATTTTTATCGAGCTGGGTGAGAAACAGTCCGGTAATTGAAGCAGAAAACCGCTATATTTCTATCAGCCAAATCGACTAGAATTGGCGGACAATAAATACAATTCTATGTTCGTTCCTCATGGCTATTAGCAAAATAGATTTCTCCAATCTCCTGAAAGAAATCACGGACATCGGTATAGCCTTGTCTGCGGAAAAGGACCACACCCGCCTGCTGGAGATGATCCTGGTGAAGGCCAAGCAGTTGACACGTGCCGACGGCGGCAGCCTGTATACATGCACCGCTGACAAAAAGCTTAAATTCGAGATCATTTTCACGGAATCACTGGGGATACACATGGGTGGGACCAGCGGCCGCCCCATCGATTTCTATCCTGTCTCTCTCTATGACGAGCAGGGTAACCCGAACAACCAGATGGTCGCCGCCAGGGCGGCACTCAGTAACAAGACGGTCAACATTGAAGATGCCTATGCCAGTAAGGAATTTGATTTTTCCGGCACCCGCAAGTTTGACAGCAAGACCGGTTATCGCTCCAAGTCTTTCCTGACGGTCCCCATGACCAACCATGAGAACGAACTTATTGGTGTGCTGCAATTGATCAATGCAATTGATACCGCAACGGGGGAAGTGACCACTTTTTCTGAGCTGGACCAGCAACTGGTTGAATCACTGGCGTCACAGGCTGCAGTCACCATTACCAACCGCAACTTGATCGATGCGCAGAAAAAGCTGTTCGATTCCTTCATCCAGTTGATAGCGGGTGCCATCGATGAAAAATCACCCTATACCGGAGGGCACTGCCGCCGGGTACCGGTGATAACCACGATGCTCGCGGACGCCGCGAGCAATATCAGCATCGGTCCGCTCAGGGACTTCCGGATGACACAGGAAGAAAAATATGAACTGGAGGTCGCGGCCTGGCTGCATGACTGCGGCAAGATCACAACGCCGGAGTACGTGGTCGACAAGGGGACCAAGCTGGAGACAATTTTCGATCGCATCCATCTGGTGAACACCCGGTTTGAGATCATACGGCGTGATTCGATCATCGACGCCTTGAAGCGGAGACTGGAAAAATTGGAAAAAGTTGATACCGGCGATCTTGAAAATGACCTGGAATTACAACAGGAGCTGGGGGAAATTGAGGCTGACAGGGAATATATCCGGAAATGCAATATCGGTGGTGAACATATCCTGGAAGAACAGATAGCCAGGATCAACAGGATTGCCGGCAGGGCCTGGTATAACGCAATGGGCAAGCAGGAACAACTGTTGCTGGATGAGGAAGTGCAAAATCTGCAGATAGGCAGGGGCACCTTGTCAGTAAGGGAGCGCCAGATCATCAATAACCATGTCAGCGTTACCATCAAGATGCTGGAGTCGCTGCCGTATCCCAGGCATCTCAAACGGGTACCGGAATTTGCCGGTGGCCACCACGAAAAGATGGACGGTACAGGTTATCCTAACGGTCTCACCAGGGACAAAATGTCCATACCCGCCCGCATGGTGGCGATCGCAGATGTGTTCGAGGCCTTGACTGCGAGTGACAGGCCGTACAAGAAGGCCATGGGGTTGTCACAATCACTGTCCATACTCGGACGGATGAAACTCGAGGGGCATATTGATCCCGATCTCTTCGATGTGTTTATGCATGACAAGATATATCTTAAATATGCAGAGAAATATCTGAATCCGGAGCAGATAGAAGAAGTGAAACTTGAGTCTGTACCGGGGTATCGGCCTTTAGTGTGAGGGGTGAGGAGTAGTATCCAGTCTATTCAAAGGTTCAATATTTCTTTCGTGACAAAACCAGTCAGTAAATCAACATCCGTACGTCGTCTGATAAATAACATTGCCGATTATTTCGGGGAGTCCGACATTTATTACGGTCACGGGACGGACAATGCCCTGGCTGAATCGTTTTACCTGGTCCTGGCGGCACTCGATTTACCTTTTGATCTGTCGGATAAACAACTGAATCAGATAGCAGAGCCGGATTCTGTTGCCTCTGTGTGGCAGTTGGCCGTGCGGCGCGTCGATGAGCGTATCCCGGTTGCTTATCTGGTTAACAAGGCCTGGTTTGCCGGACTGCGTTTTTACGTGAATGACAGCGTGCTTGTCCCCCGCTCACCCGTGGCGGAGTTGGTTGAAGAAAACTTCCGTCCCTGGGTACAGGTGGACAAGGTAAAACACATCCTCGACATAGGCACCGGTTGCGCGTGTATCGCGATTGCCTGTGCCGTGGCCTTCCCCGGTGCCAGTGTGGATGCGATAGATATCAGCCCGGCGGCGCTCGAAGTCGCACGGAAAAATGTCAAGGCATACAAACTGGAGGATCGTGTCAATCTGATCAAATCGGATCTGTATGAGGTGCTGGCTGGGGAAAAATATGATTTGATTATCGCCAATCCGCCTTACGTCGATGCCGGGGATATGCAGGCATTACCACCCGAATTCCGGCATGAACCCCGGCTCGCACTGGTTGGCGGCGATGATGGCCTTGATCTGGTACGCAGGATCATCAGCGACTCGGGCAGGCATATGAACAAGGGTGCCGTGCTGGTGGTAGAAGTCGGCAACAGCCAGCAGGCAATGGAATCCGCATTTCCGGACCTGCCCATGGTCTGGCTGGAGTTCGAACGCGGCGGGGATGGGGTGTTCCTTATTACTGCGGAGGAGTTGAAAAATGTTACTGGTTATTAGTTAATGGTTAATGGTTTCAACCGTCCACCAATAACCATTAACTAGTAACCATTAACCCTGTAGAATAACCGCATGTCAGGCAATACCTTCGGAAAACTTTTTACGGTGACGGCCTGTGGTGAAAGCCACGGGAAGGCCTACATGTGCATCGTCGATGGCTGTCCACCCGGGATGGCGCTGACGGAGGCGGACCTTCAGTTGGATCTGGACCGCCGCAAGCCGGGTAAATCACGCCATGTCACCCAGCGCCGGGAGTCCGATACCGTCAGCATCATTTCCGGTGTATTTGAAGGCAAGACCACCGGGACACCCATAGGCCTCGTCATCGAGAACGAAGACCAGCGGTCCAAAGATTACTCAAATATAAAAGACCGGTTCCGTCCCGGCCACGCGGACTACACTTACCAGCAGAAATACGGGTTCCGCGATTTTCGTGGCGGTGGCCGGGCCTCGGCGCGCGAGACCTGCATGCGTGTCGCTGCAGGGGCCATCGCAAAAAAATATCTGTATGAAAAAACCGGCACGACCATTCGCGCCTATTTATCACAAATCGGCCCGATACACCTGGAACTCAAAGACTGGAACGAGGTCGGCAACAATTCGTTTTTCTGTCCGGACCCCGGCAAGGTGCAGGAGCTTGAGGACTACATGGACGCCCTGCGCAAGGAAGGTAATTCCATCGGCGCCCGCATCAATGTGATTGCGGAAAATGTTCCGGTCGGTCTCGGTGAGCCGATATTCGATCGTCTCGATGCGGACATTGCCAAGGCCATGATGGGCATCAACGCAGTCAAGGGCGTTGAGATCGGCGCGGGATTCAAGGCGGTAGATCAAAAAGGTA
>Ga0326597_10012729_pt1 | contig 11086 bp, 9 predicted proteins | sample RVTome_12_FD_203789 | JGI IMG/M metagenome (GOLD analysis project Ga0326597, IMG submission 203789) | Soil microbial communities from uranium-contaminated site in the Upper Colorado River Basin, Wyoming, United States - RVT100D185 | ecosystem: Environmental > Terrestrial > Soil > Contaminated >... | reverse complement strand
GCGCTCGATGACGTCTTCGATGGGTGGGTCTTCGATCGTTAGGTCGTCGATCGTGGCAGCGGCGAGAAGTCCGGCGGCCACTCTGCCCACCTGATCCGGAGCCACTCGGAGCGTCACTCGGTCAGGAAGGCGCTCGACAACCTCACCCCACACGTCCATGTCAGCGGGCAGTCCATCCCCGACGACCGTGATGGTCTTGAACGTCGTGAATCTGGTGGTGAGCCCCGCCAGACCTCCGTCGTAGTGAAGGCGACCGCGATGGATGACGATCACCCGCTCGCTAAGGGCAACGACATCGGCCATGTAGTGACTCGTGAGCAGCACCGTGGAGCCGTACTCGCGGTTGTACTCCCTGATGAACTCTCGGAGGCGTTTCTGCATGGTCACGTCAAGACCGAGAGTGGGTTCGTCGAGGAAGAGCACCTCGGGGGCGTGCAGCAGAGCCCCGGCCAGTTCGACCTTCATCCGTTCTCCTAAGGAGAGGTTGCGGACTGGTTTGTTGACGAGCTCTCCTAGTTCGAGCAGTTCGATGTACTGGTCGCGGCGCCGGGTGAAGTCGACCGCGGGGATGTCGTAGAGAGCTTTGAGAAGCAGGAAGGAGTCGAGGGCAGGCAGGTCCCATGCCAGAGCGTTGCGATTGCCCGTGACGAGGGCGATGCGTTTGAGAAAGGCCGGTTCCCGCTTGTGGGGAACATGCCCCAGGACTTCACCTATCCCGGAGTCGGGGAAGAGAAGGCCGGACAGCATCTTGAGGGTGGTGGTCTTGCCCGCTCCATTCGGTCCAAGAAACCCGACGATCTCACCCTGGCGCAGATCGAAGGTTGCTCCCTCGACCGCGACGACGATCTTGTGCTCGCGGGCGATCAGGCTTCGCAGTGAAGCCTTCAGCCCCCCTTCTCGTACCGGTACCTTGAAGGTTCGACGCAGGTTCTCGACGTGGACGGTTGTTTCGATGAGGACAGTTATTAGCGATCCGGACGACCCGAGGGTGGCGGATTATGTCCACCTGGCCGATCCGGCTCGGCGGGCGGGGTTCTTCATCGTCGAGGGATGGGAGGCGGTAGTCCGTTTGCTGCGGACGGACTGGCCGATTCGATCGGTACTGGTGAGTGCCGACAAGGTCGATCGTCTCGGGGCGCCGGCAGGAGTTTCTTTGCTGGTGGCTACCCAGGAAGTGGTCGAGGCGACGGTCGGCTTCCAGCTTCACCGGGGGGTAGTCGCAGCGGTCGAGAGCCGGCCTCTTGCCGAAATTGGTGACGTCGCCTCGTCAAGCGAGACCCTGGTGGTGCTTGAGGGTCTCAACGACCATGAGAACCTTGGAGCCATCATCCGCACCGTTGCCGCGTTGGGGATCGAGGGTGCTGTGCTCGATCCGACGTGTGCGGACCCCTTCTACCGGCGATGCGTGAGAGTCTCGATGGGAGCGGTGCTGACGGTCCCCATGGCTCGCTCGTCGCGTTGGCCTGCAGATCTTGACCTGTTGAAGGAGTTGGGGTTCACGTTGGTCGCAATGACTCCGAGCTCAGAGGCTCGCGACATTCGTGGGCTGGAGCCACTGGCGAGGGTGGCGGTGATGCTGGGATCCGAGGCGACAGGCCTGACAGCGGAGGCGATGGCTGCGGCTGATCAGAGGGTGCGAATCCCCCAGGCATCAGGGATGGATTCGCTCAACGTGGGACATGCGGCAGCCATCGCCCTTCACCATTTCGCTCATCGGTAGGATTGACCCGTGGCGAAGAACGTGGTGGGGACGGACCTGGAGGACTGTTCCTTCGACCCCCTGACCGGCTTCTATCGCGAGGGTTGCTGCGAGACTGGAGCCGAAGACGTCGGGGTCCACACCGTTTGCGCGGTGATGACAGCCGAGTTCCTCGAGTTCAGCATGCAGGCGGGCAATGATCTCTCGACCCCCCGGTTTGGCTTTCCCGGCCTGAAACCTGGCGACCGTTGGTGTTTGTGCGCCTCTCGTTGGGTCGAGGCGTTGGCTGCGGGCATGGCACCACCGGTGGTTCTGGAGGCAACCCACGCGGCCACGCTCGAGTTCGCGGCGCTGAGCGACTTGGCCCGCCATGCTCACACCCCGTAGTAGTACCCCCCTCCCGCCTACGCCGGCTTTATCCCCAACGCTTACTTCGTTCGCTGGGGGAGAAACGGCTGGAGCCACCTCTAGATCGGATGACGCTTAGCGGCGGGCCCGGTACATCCTTCGCCAGGTGGCGAGCACGTCGGCGGGGTCTAGCAGCGGCAACTGCTCATCATCGGGAACATCACGGTTAGAAATCTCGATCTCAGCGTTGAACTCTGCCACCCGCTCCCGTACAGAGGCTTCCTCACGCAAGACCCAGACCTCACCCATATCACGATCGATGCGAGCCAAGAGTTCAGAAAGCCGGTCCTGGCGACGCATCTGCTCGATCTGTCGTCGGGCCCACCACCCCGGGCCATCGTCACCTTTCGGCAACGGACGACCTTGTCCGGGCAGGTTGTCGAAGTCTCCTCGCGCGATCGCCTCTTTGATCTGTTCCTCTACTGGATCCTTCACGTCCGCACCATCCGTCTCGACACCAATAGTCCAGCCACCTCTACTCCACATCCGACCACGAGCGATGGTCCCGCCAGGTGCTGCGGATCGGCGATCCAGGCAACGGCCCCGATCAGCACAGACAGGACCAATACCCAAACTACCGCCGGTTGATCCTCACGGTGACGTCCGAAATAGATCCCCGCGGCAAGACCGAAGAGAACGGCAACGATCCAACTCAACGGTTCCACATATCGGAGGCTAGAGACCCCGCGGCTATCTTCGGTCCATGGCCGAAGTCACCTCGTTCCCGACTGACCGTACAGAACTGGCGTCGTTTCTGGAAGCCGCCGGTTCCGACCGTCTCCCGGGTCTGCTCGGAATCGAACTGATCGACCTCGCAAAGGGCTCCTGTGTGATGCGGCTAGACGTGCGGCGCATCCACGAGGCTTCCAATGGCTTTCTTCATGCCGGAACAGTCGTCACGCTGGCCGACACCGCCGCCGGCTACGGCACGGTCGCTTCGCTCCCACCAGGCGCCTACGGCTTCACGACAATCGAACTCAAGAGCAACCACATCAGCACCCTCAACTCTGGTGGTTTGTTGGCGCGGGCATCGATGTTGCATGGCGGCCGTACGACTCAGGTGTGGGATGCGATCGTCACCGCCGAGGCGACCGGGAAGAACGTCGCGGTCTTCCGCAACACCCAGCTGATGCTCTATCCGTGATCCTGCTCGTTCACGGCGGACTTCACGGAGTGATCGATGCCGATCGGTTTTGGTCGGCACCTGGAATCATCGAGGATTTAGTGAGGGCCGGCTACGAAGTGTTGGCTCCCGATCGGCTTACCAACGCCACATCATGGAGACAAGAAGCGGATTGGCTGCGTCAGTCGTTGCCCCTCGATTCGGCAACGGTTGTGGCTGGTTCCAACGGTTGTTCGGCAGCCTTGCGGCTGACGGTCGACTATCCCAAGGTCGTGGAGAAGTTGATCCTGTGTTGGCCTGCGACCCCTTTGGCCGGCGAAACCTCCGACACGATGCGAGGAGTTGCTGACTTCGAACTCCAGGGGATCACGGTTCCTGTCGTGATAGTTCCATCCGATCCCCCCAACATCCATCACCAGTCCGAGACGGTGACACGGCTGAAGCGACTGATTGCGGGCGCCATCGTTTTGCCTGGATCGCCGGAGCCACCGCAACCTGGCTTTTCCGAGCATCGCTCGAGGTTCATTGAAAGTCTTACTTCCGTCCTTTGACGATCACTCTCCGATGTCCTCGAACCAGAGGTCGGGGTGGGCCTTTATGAACTCTTCCATCATTCGCATGCAGTCGACCCGGTCGAGGATCACGAGATCGACTCCACGAGAGCGAAGCCAGCTCTCCGGGCCTCGGAAGGTGTGATTCTCTCCGACCACGAGCCGCGGGATCCCGTAGAGGAGGGAGGCGCCTGAACACATGTCGCATGGTGAGAGAGTCGAATAGAGCGTGGCTTGCTGATACACCGCCGCTGGTTGGCGTCCGGCGTTTTCGAACGCATCCATCTCGGCATGGAGGACGACGCTGCCCTGTTGAACCCGGCGGTTGTGCCCCCGGCCCAAGACTTCGCCATCGACGGCCAGGATCGATCCGATCGGGATTCCACCCTCAGCCAGACCGATTCGCGCTTCCTCGACCGCGAGATCCATGAAATCCATGCCCGGAAGCTACTCATGACGCGAACCCGAACCGCGCCTGGCTGCGTACTGTGCCCGATGAAGAGGACGCATCTGCTCCTGTTAGCAATTGCCATGATCACCGTCTCGTGTGGTGGAGCCGCCTCCGATACCACCACGACGGCCGCCACCAGTACGACGGCATCAACTACCACCGAAGCTCCAACCACCACGGCCAGCCCTACGACAACGAGTGCAGCGACTACGACAACAGCTAGCACCGGCACCGGTGGTTCGACGGTTGACGTATTTGTTGAGGACTTTTCGTTCTCGCCGTCGACCGTCACGATCAAGGTTGGTGACACCGTGCGATGGAACCTTGTTGGAGGAAGCCATACCACTACCTCGGGGACCTTTCCTACTCCCGATGGTGGTTGGAACCAAACCCTGCAATCTGACCCGCCGGTCACGGTCACATTCGACGAAGCCGGTACCTTCACTTACTTCTGTCGCTTCCATGGTGACTTCATGAGCGGAAGAGTTGTTGTGGAGCCTTGACCCGGGGATAGAGTCATGGCGTGACCAATTTACGCCGGACCGTCCTGATCGCTCTGCTGCCGCTGCTACTCGCTGCCTGCGAGATGCGTGTCTGGCTGGACGTCGACATGGCCACCGCCACAGCGGGCGAAGTGACCATCACCATGGGCTTCGATGAAGAGTTCCGCGAGATGATCGAAGCGAGCGGTGAGGGAGCTGACATCTTCTCGGACCTCGAAACCGAGGCATCCGATGACGGATTCAACATCGAGCCGTTTACCGACGGCGACATAGAAGGAGTGCGGATCTCCAAGAGCTTTTCGAGCATCGAGGAGTTGAACGAGATCCTCAACAACTCGCCCTCTGTCTCACCCACGGGCGACGATGCCGTCGTTGACGAGGTCCGGTTTACCGACAACGGCGACACCATTCTTTTCGAAGGCTCGGTGCCCGACGCTTCCGGCGAATTCGAGGGGATCGATCCTTCCCAAGCTATGGATCTGATCCAGTTCGACGCCAGGGTCTCGGTGACGTTCCCCGGTGACGTGTCCGAGCACAACGGCGAGCTGTCCGGCAGGACTGTCACCTGGATCTTCTATGACGAAGACTTTGAGGGAATCGAGATGTTCGCCGAAGCTCGCAAAGCCGGGGGCGGACTCTCAGGAGTGCTGATCGCAGCGGTGCTCCTGGTTCTCGTCGTGGTAGGGGCGATCGTCTACCGGATGGTCACCTCCAAGAAGACCGACACTGTCGCTGATCCGACGATTCCGGAAGAGCCCTTGCCAGCGGTCGAACCGACCGACGGCCCGCCCGCCTAGAGCGCTCTCATCTTGTTGTTGCGGGGGTCGTGAGTGACCTCGGCCAAACCCAGGGCCTCCAACAACGGGGGTATGTACATGCCGAAGCGTCCGCGATAGCCCTTCTTGATTCCGTACCAGCCGCCGACCGGGTTATCGGCGGAGCGACCCCAGGCTTCCACGGTTCCATCGGCAGCCGGTTTCTGCTCGTCGGCCGAGCCGAGGGGCATCCAATCGTCGTGTGCCTTGAGCATGGCGTGGAGATCCTCAATAGCGCGAAGGTGATAGCGGAGTTGGGTCGACCCGACCTGACAGACGATGGCGGGAGGGTCGGCCGACTCATCCCGGTACATCTGGTATTCAGCGGTGCCGGGGGGCGTCTTCAGGATCCAGGGGTCTGCTTTGCTTCCGCTGGCGTCAGCCATACTGCTCCTTCCGTAACGATTCCGTTACCTTAGCCGACGACCGCGTCGGCCTCGATCTCGACCTTCCATCTTTCGTCGAGAAATCCGGCGACGACCATGGTTGCTGCCGGTTGGATCTCGCCGAAGAACTCCCGATGCGCCCGCCCGACCGCATCCATCACGCTCGGATCGGCGATGAACATTCGGGTCCGAAACACCGATGCCAGCCCGGCCCCGGCATCGGTCAGAGCGGCTTCGATGATCTCGAAACACCGCCGGGCCTGCGCATAGGGGTCGGGGTCGACTGTTCCATCGGGCCAGATCGGCGCGGTTCCGGCCACCGCGACCATGTTGCCTACCCGGACCGCTCGGGAGAACCCCATGGTCGCTTCGAAGGGCGAGCCGGACTTGATGAGTTGTCGTGCCATGCTCTGCATTGTGATACTCCTCATCTCGTGACCTCGTGAAACGCCCTCTGCTCCTGATCATCGTGGCCGCCTTTCTCGGCTCTTGGGCGATCGACCTCACCGGTGCCCGCCTCGGGTGGACGGCGCTAGTGACATTCCTCGTCCAGCTCGTTCTGCTCTTTGGTCTCGGCGTCATCCGCAGCGGGGTGAGCCGTCCCTTCATGCTCATCTTCGCGGTTGCTCAGGCTGTTCCTGTCTTCGGTTTGGCAACAGTTGCGCTGGCCGGTCCGATTCTGATCGTGTCCGGGTTCGCGCTGCTCTGGCGCTCCTACATCGCCAGGTTTACCCGATCCGAACTGACCCTCCGCAAAGATCAGGCAGTCGCCGACGGCGCCCGGCAGCAATTCGAGGACTTTCGCCGCCTCGGGTTCCAACCCGTCGCTTCGATGGATGCCAGGGGGGTGGACTACCAGACCATTTTCAGCTATCTCGTCTCAGCCGACCGGCGTATATACGCAGTCGTCACAGACCAGCTGCAAACCCTCGCTTCCCAATTCGGCCACCGGGTCATGGTCACCATGGATCGCGGTGCGCTCCCGACGGCACGCACCGAGCTTCGCCAGGTGATCAAGACCACCGACCTCTCGGAGCTGATGCAGGCTCATTCCTCCGCCTTGGCGGTGCTCGCCTTCCGTGGCCATCAACCCGATCACCTGGCTCTGAACCGAATCCTCGACATCTCCGTCAAAGCCGAGCGCAACACCATCGATATGCTCACGGCCCGACCGTGGAGGACCCTCGGCCAGATCCTGGTGGGAATGATTCGCCGGCAGCGTCCCGATTCGCGCCGCATCACCGACGACGCCATCACGCTCGAGCGCATCGAACGATGGAGCTACGAATGATCTGTGCGCGAAAAGCTGTCGGCTGATCGGTTTTCGCGGTGGGGGAGTGGCCGGTAGGTTGGTTGTCGTCCGCTACTTCTTCCCCGGCGGGCAGGTCACTTCCCGGTGAGTAGAGCGTCTTTTCACGTCGTCGATGGCCAGGTCGCGAAAAGCAAACCAAAACAATGCTTGACCAATGTCACGTGTGTAATTACAGTGTTGTATCCGCCCCAACATGATGTGGTTCCAGGATCTGCCACCACAATATGTTGTGTTTTTGGCGGATTGACTTATCGGGAGAGAGTCGGCCGTGGTGCCCCTGCTCGGGGTCATACCGGCCGGAAATCCGGGGCCTTTCAAGGCGGAAGCGTCCCATTTGGAGGGAAGGAGCGGTAGATGAGCAAAGGCCTGCGTATCCCCCGTCGGTTCACCGAGGAAGGCCGCGATCCCTATTCGACGATCGAGTGGACGCGGCGTGACTCCCGGATCACCAACCCTGATGGGTCGGTGGTCTTCGAAGTGAAAGACGCCGAGGTGCCGGCTTCCTGGTCGCAAGTGGCGACCGACATCATCGTCTCCAAATACTTCCGCAAGGCTGGTGTCCCCCAGACCGACGACGCCGGCTATCAGATCCTCAACGAGGACGGCAGCCCGGTGTTGGGCTCCGAGACCTCGAGCCGTCAGGTCTTCGATCGCCTTGCCACCACCTGGCGCTGGTGGGGGGAGAAGCATGGCTACTTCGCTTCCGGTCAGGACGCCCAGGCCTTCGAGGACGAGATGAAGTACATGCTCGCCAACCAGATCGCCTCTCCCAACTCACCCCAGTGGTTCAACACCGGTCTGGCCCACTCCTATGGCATCACCGGCACCCCTCAGGGTTTCTGGTTCGTCGACCCAGACACTGCGGAGATGACCGAGTCGCCTGACTCGTACAGCCATCCGGCTCCGCACGCTTGTTTCCCAGCCGGGACTCTTATCACGACCGACGATGCGAAGAAGAACATCGAGGACGTCGAAGTTGGCGATCTCGTCCTCACTCATGAAGGACGGTTGCGGGCAGTGACCGCTGCCATGCAGCGAAGCGTCGACGAGGACCTGGTTCGGTTGGTGTTTGAGAGCGGCAGCTTGATCGCGACTGTCAAACATCCAATTCGGGTCCGTCGCGAGAACGGGGATCTCTGGAAGAACGCTGCTGATGTTTTCAATGGCGACTGCGTCGTCCTAGGCGATGGATCGAGGAGCGAAATTCTCTCGATTGAGCGCATGCCTTTCACAGGCACCGTTTACAACCTCCAAGTCGACGAGGACGAGTCCTACGTTGCCAACGGCGTCGTCGTTCACAACTGTTTTATCAATGGAGTCAGTGATGATCTCGTCAATCCCGGCGGGATCATGGATCTATGGGTGCGCGAAGCCCGCCTCTTCAAGATGGGTTCGGGCACGGGGAGCAACTTCAGTCAGATCAGGGCCGAGAACGAGAAGCTCTCCGGTGGGGGGAAGTCTTCAGGCGTGATGGGGTTCCTTCGCATCGGTGACCGCGCGGCGGGCGCGATAAAATCGGGTGGCACAACTCGTCGCGCAGCCAAGATGGTCATCCTCGATCTCGACCATCCCGACATCGAGGAGTTCATCGACTGGAAGATGCACGAGGAGGAGAAGGCCCGGGTGCTCATCCAGTACGGCGGCTATCCGGCCGACTTCAACGGCGAGGCCTACTCCACTGTCTCCGGTCAGAACTCCAACAACTCGGTGCGCGTGCCCAACGAGTTCATTGAAGCCGTCCGCAACGACGACGATTGGCAGCTGCGCGAACGCACCGGTGGCAAGGTCCGCAAGACCATGAAGGCCCGCGATATATGGCGCAAAGTCGCCGAGGCTGCCTGGGCCTGCGCCGATCCTGGGGTGCAGTTCGACACCATCATCAACGAATGGCATACCTCTCCGGCGGGCGGAAAGATTCGCGCCACAAACCCTTGCTTCACAGGCGATACGCGCATTGCCACCGACAAGGGCCTGATCCAGTTCAAGGACATCGTCAACCGGGTCACTGAAGGCGAGACCTTCCAGGTCTACACGCACGACGCCACCGGGCAGGTTCCCACCGAGACCATCAGCCTGACCACTCCCACCCAGGTGATGATCACCGGCAAGAACCAAACCCTTCGCCTCGAGTTTTCCGATGGGCGAGTGCTTCGACTGACACCCAACCACCGACTGTGGACGGCCAATCGAGGCTGGGTCCGGGCGGACGAACTGAACGAGACCGATCAGATCCGACTGCTCGACCAAGAGATCGACTTCGGCATGGCCTCCTGGGGAATTCCGGTGGCGACGGAAGCCAGGGCGTATCAAGCCCGGTCATCCCGCACGAACCAAGTCAACCTACCCGAGAAATGGACCGAGGACTTCGCCCACTACCTTGGCTGGCTGGTGGGGGATGGCAGCCTCACTGCCAAAACGGCGGTTGCCGTCTACGGTACCGAGGAAGAACAGCAGACGGTGATGTGGATCCACCGCGAGTTGCTCACCGAGATCAACGGCGGCGTCGCTCCCAAGCCCACCAAGATGGGCAATGGGACATACCAACTGCGCCTAGCTCGCCACGCCTTCATGAACTATCTTGAAGCACTTGGTGTCAGCCGCGGTCGTGCCGTCGACAAGAAGATCCCATGGTCGATCTTTGAAGCGCCAAAGCCAATCGTCGCTGCCTTCTTGCGTGGTCTGTACGACGCCGATGGCTGTGTTCGTTACGGCGATGACACTCGGTATGTCGGTCTCGCGAGTGCATCGAAGGAGCTATTGCGCGGGGTCCAGGAGCTTCTTGACACGTTCGGGATTCACGGCTCGATTTATGACGTTCGTCGGCGGTCCGATCATGGATTCGAGTACGTAGCCAAGTCAGGTGAGCATCGGAGCTACAGGTCGAATCCAATCTCCGACCTTCGGGTCATGGGAAGCGACCTGGAACGCTTCCACAAGTCGATCGGCTTTCTGATGTCGATCAAGGGCGACATCCTGCATCAGGTGCTGGTCGAGACCTCTCGATATGCCACCAAACACTGGGTCAAGATGCGCTCACGGACCGAGGATGGTTGGGAAACGACGTACAACCTCACCGAGCCCAAGAACCACTCATACCTCGCGGAGTCCGTGCTCGTTGCGAACTGCAGTGAATACGTCTTTCTTGATAACACCGCCTGCAACCTGGCATCAATTAACCTCGTGAAGTTTTACGACGACGCCAGCAACATCTTCGACACCGAGGGCTACGAGCACGCCATTCGCCTCTGGACCATCACTCTCGAAATCTCGGTGACGATGGCCCATTTTCCGTCAAGGGAAATCGCCCAGGGCTCCTACGACTACCGCACCCTCGGTCTCGGCTACGCCAACCTGGGAACTCTCCTGATGCGGATGGGTCTGCCTTATGACTCCGACGGCGGTCGAGCAGTGTCGGGTGCGATCACCGCCATCCTGACTGGCTACTCCTACGCCACGTCGGCCGAGTTGTCGTCAGCGGTCGGCACCTTCCCCCGTTTCGCCGAAAACCGGGAGGCGATGCTGCGGGTGATTCGCAACCACCGGCGGGCTTCCTACAACGTCGACCAGTCCGACTACGAGGGACTGTCGCATTACGTGATGGGAATCAACCCCAACCTCACTCCAGCCAACCTCCTCACCGCCGCCCGCCAGTCATGGGACCTCGCACTCGACATGGGCGACCGCCACGGCTTCCGCAACGCCCAGGTAAGTGTTGTCGCGCCTACGGGGACCATCGGTTTGCAGATGGATTGTGACACCACCGGGGTGGAGCCCGACTTCTCCCTCGTCAAGTTCAAGAAGCTGGCCGGCGGTGGCTACTTCAAGATCGTCAACCAGT
>Ga0326597_10012728_pt1 | contig 11086 bp, 8 predicted proteins | sample RVTome_12_FD_203789 | JGI IMG/M metagenome (GOLD analysis project Ga0326597, IMG submission 203789) | Soil microbial communities from uranium-contaminated site in the Upper Colorado River Basin, Wyoming, United States - RVT100D185 | ecosystem: Environmental > Terrestrial > Soil > Contaminated >... | reverse complement strand
AGTTCGCTTAATCTTGAGATACTTAAGAGAACTTGTAGGTTCTCTGGCTCAAGATTCAAGCGAACTTTTTAATTTATTGAACAGTTCGCTTAATCTTGAGATACTTAAGAGAACTTGTAGGTTCTCTTAAGTATAATTATGCGAACCTTATATATACATCATATCACTCTCCCCTGGGGGTCTGTCAAATCAAACTTTAACATTTGCCCGAAGTTGCCCGAGGCCCGTCCTCGGGCAAAAAACTGCCCGAGGACGAGCCTCGGGCAGTTTTTTTGTGAAGAATATATTATTCGTTGCTGATTAAATCTTTGAAGCGTTCCCAGAGAGTCTTGGTTGTTTTGGGTAAATCTTCTTTTAACTCCCCCACCTCCTTTTCAAATTCGGCTTCTATCTCCGGCTTTCTTTTTTCTACTTCTTTAGTTAAGAATCCGGAGATCTTGTCCCAGACCAAAATAGCGGTATTTTTAAAATAGGAAAAGGTAGCGTCCCAGGCAGATTTTATAGCAGTTTCTATCCCCTTTGTATCGCCGGGTATTTCTGCCTGAGCCAAAACCAAAACCGGACTAAAAATTAAAGAAAGTATGGCAATCAATGTTATATATTTCATTTAAGTTTAGCTATAGCGGTTTTTAGCCGTTTGACTACCCTATCCTTGCCCAAAATCTCCGCTATATCATACGGCCCGGCCGAAGCCTTTTTACCGGTCATAGCCGCTCTTAACGGCCAGAGGACATTCCCCTTTCCCCCGACCTGACTAGCTAAGCTGTCAAGGGTTTTGGTAATATTCTCAAGATTCCACTTGTCAATCCCCTCCAGAGCCTTAATGGTTTTTTTCATTACTTCCCCGGTTTCTTCCGGAGTGCTCTTTTTCCAAAACAACAGCTCTTTGTCATATTGTAGCTTATCCTTTAGAAAATAGTCCAATAATTCTGAAATTTCAGACAGTTTCTTTAACCTTTCCTGGTATATCTCCGCCATTTTTTTAATTCTGTCGTATTCAATCTCCTCCCCTGTCTCGGTAATCCTGTACCTATATGATATCTCTGATCCGCCAAAAGTAGCCGGAATCTTAGCGTCTTTTATAACCGGCGAGAGGTAGCCGGCTCTAACCAGATACGGAATACAGAGGCCGGTTAATTTATCCAAATCAGTATGACGGATATAGTAGCCGTTAAGATAGTCTAGTTTGGCCGCGTTAAAGATAGCTCCTGATTTCTGAACCTTGGCCAAAGAAAATATTTTAGACAGTTTATTCATTGTAAATATTTCCTTGTCATCTCCCGGATTCCAGCCCAAAAGAGCCAAGAAATTAATCATGGCCCCCTGCAGGTAACCTTGTTTGATATAGTCCCTGACCGAGGTGGCTCCATGCCTTTTGGACAATTTGCTTTTATCAGATCCCAAAATTAAAGGCAGATGGGCATACTGTGGTATTTTAATTCCAAGCGCCTCGGCAATCATTATTTGCTTGGGAGTATTGGGCATCAAATCCTCTCCCCTGATGACATGACTAATCTTCATCTCATAATCATCAACTACGACTGAAAGATTGTACAAAGGAGTATCTAATCCTTTGGCAATGCTGACATCCCCGATAAGACCGGTGTCAAACTCAATCTTGCCCCTAACTAAATCATTAAAAACAACCTTTTTATGAGGCATTTTAAAGCGAATAATACAGCTCTCCCCTTTTTCGGCTTTTTCCTTGGTTGCTTTTTCAGATAATTTGGCGCACCGGCCGTCATAAGTCGGAGCCAGCCCTTCGCTTAACTGATACTGTCTTTTTGCTTCCAGTTCTTCAGGAGTACAAAAACAGTAATAAGCAAAGCCCTTATCCAGGAGCTGCTCTATATATTTTCTATAAATATCTGTTCTTTCGCTTTGTCGATACATCTGACCGTACTCTATCCCCAACCATTTCAAGCTCTCAACAATATCTTCTTCATACTCGGGTTTTGATCTTTCCTTGTCCGTATCTTCTATACGCAAGATCATCTCTCCCCTCATTACTCGGGAAAACAAATAATTAAAAAGAGCGGTTCTGGCGCTGCCAACATGAAAATAGCCGGTTGGCGAAGGCGCAAACCTAACCCTGACCGGCTCGGACACGACAAAAGCTAATCTGTCAGTAATAGTTTTGACAAATGTCTCAATCATTATTCCAATCTACTACAAAAATCGTGTTCTGTAAACTTGACTATTTTGAAAAATAATAATTTAAAATGTCTCTGGCGGCCGGAAGAGTAGCTGACTGAATCCCGGGAACATTCTCCATCATAATCGTTATCACAATTTCGGGATCATCATAGGGGGCAAAAACAGTAGCCCAGTTATGATACTTTTCATTGTATGGTGTTTCAGCCGTTCCGGTCTTAGCGGCAGCTGGTACCGGTAAAGAGTTTAAAATTACAGATGATGCGTGCGGAGCGCCAATACCGGTTACGGCCTGCCGCATTCCTTCTCTGACAACTTTTAAGTCAGCTCTGTCAATAAATCCAGACTTAATCACTTTCGGCTCAAACTCTTTGACCACGCTCCCATTTGCGTCAATAATGGTTTTGACAACCTGAGGAGAAAACATTATTCCCCCGTTGGCTATCGGCACAAAAGAAGCTACAACTTGTAAGGGGGTTATTAAAAGATCGCCCTGACCGATAGAGAAATTATAGGTATCTCCGTCCCACCAGTCCTCTCCCTTCAGTTCTTTTTTGACTTCCGGAGACGGAATTGACCCGTCTCTTTCCCCGGGCAAATCAATGCCGGTTTTAGCTCCCCAGCCGAAAGATTCCAGACCCTCTTTAATTCTAGTCGGACCAAGACCTATCTGATCCCCATATCCCCCGCCAATGGTATAAAAATAGACATTGCAGGATTCGGCCAGAGCTTTTCTCATATCCGAAGGACCATGAACCGCCCAATCTCGGTAGTAATAAGTGATATTCTGATCATACCGATGCGGAATTTCTATCTGGCCGTTGCATTGGATAATCTTGTCCGGAGAAATAATTTCTTCTTTTAAAGCTTTTAGGGCCACCAACGGTTTAATAGTTGATCCGGTCGGATAAAGACCGGAAACGGCTCTGTTGAACAACGGATTGTTTGAATCATTGAGCAAATCGGCCAGTTCTTTCTGGTCAGCCCCCTGGCCAAAGAGATTGTTGTCATAACTCGGGATACTGACCAGACCCAAGACTCCCCCGTTTTTGGGATCCATGGCAACGGCCACCCCTTTGTTTGAACCGATTCGATCTAAAGTAGATTGCAAAACCTCATAAATCTTTTTTTGCAAACCGGCATCGGTATGCAAAACCAAGCTATTGCCTACTTCAGGATAAGATATAAGCTCTTTTGACAAAACATTGCCATAGACATCCCTTGCAACCTGAATTTCTCCGGGGTTTCTCCTTAAATCCTCCTCATAAACTTTCTCCAACCCGTCCCGGCCAAATCCGTCTTGCCGATTAATATATCCGATAATATGAGCCAGCTCCGGGCCACCTTCATAATGCCTGGTTGTGGTTTTAATAATTGAAAAACCGGCCAAGCGGTCAATCTTGGTTTGAAGAATTATTAAAGTTTCATGGTTAATATTTTCTAAAACAGTTACCACCCGCTCCTCTGTTTTAGGCAAGCTGTCCAGATCTTTGTCAATAATAGCTGAGGTTTCTATCAACGAATCACTTGTCGCCAGGTCTTTGTCTAAAACCAGACTAAATGACGGCCGATTGAAGACCAGTTGCTGGCCGTTTCGGTCATAGATCACTCCCCTGTCTGCCAAAATGGCACTGGAAATAAACTTATTATCCTCGGCCATAGCCCTATAATCATCGCTTTTGGCTACAGCAAAATCAAAAGTCTTGACTAAAAGAACGATCATTAGAATAATCATCAGGCCGAAATAGCCGATGGTTATCTTCTTGCTTACCGGAATTTCCATCTTTTTTTCAGAAAAACCAAATTCCTCCTCTTTTCTTTTGGCCATTTGATCCAAAAAAACTTCCTGGGGCTCTATGTTCTGACGGTTGGCATTCTTAATTTTAAATTTTCTTAAAAGGAAAGCTGACATACTTATTAAATACTAGCTTCAAAAACAAAGAAAGTAAAATCAAGATTAAAATATTATAGCCGATAAAATGATCTGAAAAGACATCCAGAAAAAACCCGCTAATTAGGGCTAAATAGACCCCAAAAAACTTTTTTTCATTCTCCAGTATATTATAAATTATCACTAAAATTAAGGCCGGGCTGAAAACAAAACCAAAAACAGCGAAGTGTTCCAAAAAACTGTTTTCAAACAGAACAAGAAAATAGATGATTACAATCGATAACAAATACTTAATTTTCATGATTTAAAATAACAAACAGATCTTTAGATAAGTCCAAATCAAAATAATGAATAATATCGGCCGTCTGGAAGGAATCCAGATCCGTTCTGTTTATTTTCTCAACTACCCCAACTAAAAGTCCTTCGGGAAATAATCCGCTAATCGAACTGGTTGAAACCAAGTCCCCTTCTTTGATTCCCGCCTCTTTAGGAATTAAGTCCAAAACCAGCTTAGAGTCGCCGTTACCGGTTAAAAGCCCGGAAACAGCAGTCTGGCCAAATACTTTTCCGTCAAAGGAAACTTCCGGATCCCAAATAAGTCTGACTCTAGCTGCATTCTGATAAACCGTCTCCAGATATCCGGCCAAAACCTTGCCTTCGGTAATAACCGCCATACCCTCCGCCAAACCGTCAGAGTACCCTCTGTCAATCATTAAAAAAGACCCGTCCTTGGCAATAATATCAGATAACAAAAGACTGAACTCTTCGTTCAATTTGGCTCCAAAGGCCTCACCTAAAACTTTATTCTCCGCCCTTAATTCTTCCAGCTCAATTAATTGGGATAATAGGGCCTGATTTTCCGTTTCCAAAGCATCAACTTTATCTTTTAAAGAAGTTTGAAATATATTGGCAAAGAAATCGGCGGTACTCTCCCCCACCCGCCAAAAACATCTTTCTACCGGAAGAGAAAAATTATAGAAAAAATTTTTAATATCTTTCTGATAAATATTTAAAACAACTAAAGTCAAGACAATCAAAACCAAAACAAGCAAAAACTTATATTTCATTAATATTTTCATATCTCTATTTTACTTCAAAAACAAGAGTCTCGCAAAAAACGAGACTCTTGCGATCATAAGCTTTTATGGCGACGACCTACTTTCGCGCTAATGCACTATCATCGGCCTTAAGTCATTTCACTGCCGAGTTCGGGATGGGATCGGGTGGGACAAACTCAGTATAGTCGCCATAAAAGCTTACGATCTATATGATCTATATATTACAACCATTAATTATTAGCCAACATAGATATGATTTATTAGTACCACTCGACTGCACTCATTACTGAGCTTACATCTGTGGCCTATCACCTTGTCATCTTCAAGGAATCTATGAATCTTCATCTTGTGGGAGGCTTCGCGCTTAGATGCTTTCAGCGCTTATCCCGTCCCGACTTAGCTACCCAGCAATGCTCCTGGCGGAACAACTGGTACACCAGAGGTCAGTTCAGTCCAATCCTCTCGTACTAGGACCAACTCCACTCAAGATTCGACGCTTGCGGTAGATAGGGACCAACCTGTCTCACGCACATAACTCATTTATTACTAAATGTGTGGACTATATCACCACCCAATGAAGAACATTCATTGGGGACCGACGTATTATAGCAGATTTCACCTGCTATCCCTTGATTTTTAATCAAGAAGTCTCTACGGGGCTAAAAATCCTTCTTCTCTCAAAACTTTCTCTACTAGAGAAGAATTTTGAATTCGTTTTTTAGAATAGTTTAATGCCTGAAATTGATCAATTTCTTTTGCTAATTTTAAAAAGTCAGAAGCAGTTTTGGTCCCTGCCTTGAGTTTTAACACTCTTAGCATTAATTCTGCTTGTTTCTTTTTAAGTCTTAGATATGGCTTTATACATTCTAATAAATACTGAATACTTTCCATATCGCCCAATATATATTCAATCATTCCATCTTTTCTTTTTCGGACATATCCTCTACCGATTAATTCTTTTAACCAAAACAGATATTTCTCTTCTTTCATTGATTGATAGAAGACTACTGATGGAGATATCTGAAAACGAAATCTGTAACTAGAATTCGGCTTCAGACGAACATGGATACTTCCATCTCCATCTAGGAATCCTGATATATAGGCTTTTTGTTCTTTAGAAAGTTTCATAAAGGATTTCAGCTTCCCTCGGTATTATCCTAACACACGACAGGTTAATCGTGAAAGGATTTCACCGATATTAGTCAGTTTTTCTACACTAAACATTACTGTTTTAGTGCCGCCAATTCGACGGTCTGACATACTAATCCTGTATTACTACAAGTACGGACTATATCTTTCTTTATTGCCCTAAACAATAAAGACTAGCGTATTGCGATAGCTTATACCCTATCGCCTCGTCCTTTTGGACTCAGTCTCTACGGGGACAAATTTGTACTGCGTACTCGGAACAGTTTCAGTATTTAATACTCTGAAAATATTCTTCGTATCTTGTTTATTAAATCTCGATCTAAATCTATTGCGATCTTTATTAATGTTTGGCGAAGTGTTGAATTTTTTACGGAATACTTTCTGTAACTGATAGTGTTCTTCTATTGAAAAATTTTGTGTATTTAACAACAAAGATTCTTTATAGTTACATCCGTCATCCATAATCCAAACTAATAAAGCCAAAGGATTTAGAATGTCTATGAGATTTGAGGGCAATATTTTCTTTCCATTTTTATAAAATGTCTCATAAATTTCTCTGAGCTCCGGAAATGTTTTTATGTGAAAGTGCCAAGAATAATAATTTTCATTATTCTTAGGATTATTCCAACAAACTATTTTCTTTGGAGGAGAAGAAACTAAATTTTTCAACATTTCATATTTCCAAAAAACATAATCTTTCTGTTTCCATCCCTGATGAACTCTTAATCTTGCGCTATTCTTTTGAGATCTAGATTCTAATCTAGCATCACCTAAAAGAGATCCGCAAATTATGTCTTTTTGGTCTTTGGAAATAAAAATTTGTCTTCCCACGGTATCATCCATTATTTTATCCTATCATAAAATAACTAGGACTTCACCGTTATTAGCTAGTTTTAACTGGGCTCATATTTCCACTTACCCAGCTCGCGTGACGCTTTAAATGGCGAACAGCCATACCCTTGGGAGCGGTTTCACCCCCAGGATGCGCCGAGCCGACATCGAGGTGCCGAACAGGGCCGTTGATGTGAACTCTCGGGCCCTACTAGCCTGTTATCCCCAGGGTAACTTTTATTTGATAATCTTCGAATTTCCTATGAAAATTCGTCGGTTCACTAAGTTCTAGTTTCCTAACTGCGCAGCACATCCGCTTTGCAGTAAAGCTGGCTTGTGGCTTTGTCCGACAATTCCGATTTCCATCCGGAATTAGCCAACCTTTAAACTTCTCCATTACACTTTAGGAGAAAAGTGCCCCACTTAAACTACCCACCAGGCACTGTTATCCGAAATACTTCGGATTTAGGATTGAGATTTTAAAAGAGTGGTATTTCACTGGCGACTCCACTTTATCCGAAAACAAAGTTTCAAAGTCTCCCACATATTCTACGCATCTAAAACCAAAACCCAATACCTAGCTATAGTAAAGCTCCTGGGGTCTTTCCGTCTAGCCGCAAGTAACCGGCATCTTTACCGGTATTGCATTTTCACCGAGCAGTTCTTGGAGACAGTTCTCCAGTCGTGAAGCCTTTCATGCGGGCCAGAACTTACCTGGCAAGAGATTACGCTACCTTTGGACGATTATAGTTATCGCCGACGTTCACTGGCGCTTCGAGCGGTTAGCCCGGAGATAAATCCCCGGACCGCCACTGTTAACGTTCCAGCACTGGTCAGGCCTCAACCCCTATACATCTTCTTACGAATTAAGCAGGGATCTGTGTTTTTGATAAACAGTCGCCAGAGATCTTTCGCTGCGGCCCCGATTAATCGGGGCAAGGCATATTCCGAAGTTACGCCTGCTGTTTTGCCGAGTTCCTTCAAGAACTTTCACTCGTTCACCTTAGTACACTAATACCAACCCACCTGTGTCGGTTTGCGGTACGGATTCCGTATCCCTAGCTCCATAAAGCTTTTCTGGGTAGCGTGATCATGTAAGTTCGCTTTGTCCGAAGACTCCACTCAACTGTAAATCCAATAATACACCTTACTTTTCAAACTACGTCACTTTAAAGAAAAGATACGAAAGGGCCGGAATATTAACCGGCTGTCCATCCCTTAAGTCCTTTCGGACTCAAAGTTAGGCCCGCCTAACCCTTGGCTGATTACCATTGCCAAGGAAACCTTGGGTTTTCGGTGGTCCGATTTCTCATCGGACTTGTGGTTACTCATACCAACATTCTCACTTCTAGACGCTCCACCGAATCTCACGATTCGGCTTCAACGCCTCTAGAACGCTCCCCTACCACTCCGATAAATCGGAGTCCTTATCTTCGGCATTTAGCTTAAGTCCCGTGAATTTTTGGCGCAAAGTTCCTTAGCTAGTAAGCTATTACGCACTTTTTAAAAGATAGCTGCTTCTAAGCTAACTTCCTAGCTATCAGAGGAACATCACTTCCTTTGATACACTTAGCTAAAATTTAGGGGCCTTAGATGAAGATCTGGGCTGTTTCCCTTTTGACCATGGAGCTTAGCCCCCACAGTCTAACTGCTTGTTATTACCTTCTGGCATTCGGAGTTTGATTGGAAAATCCGGGCAAAAGCCCAAGAAGTTCCATTCAGTGCTCTACCTCCAAAAGGGTCCGACAAAGCGCTAGTCCAAAAACTATTTCGGGGAGAACCAGCTATTACCAAGCTCGATTAGCTTTTCACTCCTTACCACAGCTCATCCCAGAGTATTGCACGACTCACGGGTTCGGGCCTCCTCCCTACTTTCGTAGAGGTTCACCCTGGCCATGGTAAGCTCGCTTGGCTTCGGGTCTTGTCCCATCTCTTCAGGGAATCAGGCACAAACTATCATCAACTTGAGCTTCCCTTCGGGCTTCAAGATTTAGGTTCATCTACTTCGTTTTTCCTTCGTCAGCGATACTACTGTATCGCCTCCTAGGAAAAGCCTCGTAGCTAAACCTAACTTTTGAAGCTCAAGTGATGATAGTTTATGTCTGACTCCCAGATCGCGCTTTTAACACTCGCTTTCGCTACGCCTGCGCCCCGGAAGGGCTTAGACAAAGAAATGAGACAAACTCGTTGGTTCATTCTTCAATAGGCACGCCATCATCCGCCTAAGGCGGACTCTGACTCCTTGTAAGCAAAATGGTTTCAGATTCTATTTCACCGCCCTCACCGGGCTACTTTTCACCTTTCCCTCACGGTACTTGTTCACTATCGGTGATATCGTAGTATTTAGCCTTGGCCGATTAGTCCGGCCTGCTTCCTGCAGGGTTATCCTTCCCCACAGTACTCAAGATAAGGGTGCGAAAGCTAAATCAAATCAGTTTTAGAAGCTCAAAAATGAGATAATTTCAGAGGATTTTGAAGCAAAGGTATCAAGTTGATACCTTGCCGACAAAATACTTTGAAATTAGCCATTTTTGAGCTTCCCCGCGGGCAGGTCAATTTTGTCCATATTCTTTGTTGTGATTTCGTTAATGTAGCAATAACTACATTACACTCATCACGCCTAGAATCTGAAAAAAATTGATCCTGCTAAAACGATTTGGTTTAGCTTTCGCACCCTTTGGATAACAAGAAGTATAAAAATGTTTTCAAATACGGGGCTATTACCCTCTCTGGCCACCCTTTCCAGGGATGTTTTTCTAACTCTCTTATATTTTCCCAAGAGATTGCTCTCTTGAAGTTATCCTCTTACAACCCCCTAAAAAAATAGGGTTTGGGCTCCTCCCTTTTCGCTCGCCGCTACTAAGGGAATAAAATTATTTTTCTTTTCCTCCGCTTACTGGGATGTTTCACTTCAGCGGGTTCGCTCTCCGAAATACATCGGAGTAATTATGTTTGAACATAATTGGGTTTTCCCATTCGGAAATCTCCGGATCAAAGGTTGCTAGACACCTCCCCGAAGCTTATCGCAGCCACACCACGTCCTTCATCGCCTCGATATCCCAAGGCATCCACCATTTGCTCGTAATAAGGGCGCGAGATACGAATTCTCACTAGCTTGAGAAGTTTAAAAATAAGATAATTTCAGAGGATTTTGAAGTAAAGGTATCAAGTTGATACCTTGCCGACAAAATACTTTGAAATTAGCTATTTTTGGTCTTCCCTATGGGCTTTATCATTTAAGCTCATTCGCTTCATTTTTCCTCGTCGGCGAGGCAATGGCCTCGCCTCCTCGGAAGAAGCCTCGCGTCTGAACTTAACTGATAAAGCTCAAGCTGTGAGAGCTCGTATCTCGCGCCCTTGAATGTTGGCTAATAATTAATAGTTGTAATCCATTGTTATGGATCATAACTAGACGTTATAGACCTATTCAATTGTATAGAGAACTCTGAATTTAGAAAAACAAAAAAACCGCTTCGGGAGCGATTTTGCTAATTAACTATAAAATAGTTAAACACTTATCCGCGTCCCTTTAGTTTTCGGCTTTTAACTAATATATTCATCGTGGTTCCATACTAGCAGAGCCAAGAAGCGCTGTCAATACACCCCTATCGAACTTGTATCGAGGCTCAGCCTGTAGTCTACAGGCTGAGCCTGTAGTTGACAATATCCTGCACAAGATGGGTAAATAGGTAACACCTTTTGACAATCATTTGTATTGAAGCCTCGCTTCCATACAACTCACACCTCCTTGCCTATAACCCGACGGGTTCTCAAAAATATTGACAAATGGCTTTATCGGTAGTATTATCTTGATAGATCGTTTTAGACATATTCCGTCGTATTTTGCCCTCAATCCAAACATTTCGTTTCCCATATTTTTTTTTGAAGGAGGTTCTGATGAAAAAGGCAATCTGTATAATGATGTTTCTTTCATTCCCCCTTTCAGCTCTTGGAGCTGAATCCGGGAATAAGGTGCTGAAAAACTCGTCGGGGTATCATATCT
>Ga0326597_10012727_pt1 | contig 11086 bp, 7 predicted proteins | sample RVTome_12_FD_203789 | JGI IMG/M metagenome (GOLD analysis project Ga0326597, IMG submission 203789) | Soil microbial communities from uranium-contaminated site in the Upper Colorado River Basin, Wyoming, United States - RVT100D185 | ecosystem: Environmental > Terrestrial > Soil > Contaminated >... | reverse complement strand
CTCATCGAGAAAGAGAACGCCGTGATGGGCGAGCGTGACCTCGCCTGGCCGCGGCTGCGATCCGCCACCGACGAGCGCCGCGCTCGACGCGCTGTGGTGCGGCGCCCGAAACGGCCGCGTGGTCAGCAGGCCGACGCCTTTCGGCAGCAGCCCGGCGACCGAATGCGCAGCCGTGACTTCAATGGCCTCGTCGAGCGTCAGCGGCGGCAAGATGCCCGCGATGCGCCGCGCGATCATGGTCTTGCCCGAACCTGGCGGGCCGATGAACAGGAGGTGGTGGGCTCCCGCGGCGGCAATCTCGACCGCGCGCCGGGCGAGGGACTGACCGCGGACGTCGGCGAGGTCGGCGGGCTCGCCGGGCGTGACCGGCGAGGGCGAGGGCGGCACGTCACGCACGCAGGCGGGATCGTTCAGGGCCGCGACGGCTTCGGCCAGGGACGACACGGGCAGAACGGCGATCCCGGACACGATCGCCGCTTCGCTGGCGTTCGCGCGGGGCAGCAGGATCGCCGACGCGCCCTCCCGTCGCGCCGCCGCCGCAATCGGCAGTACACCGCGCGCCGGTTGCACACCTCCGTCGAGCGACAGTTCGCCAAGGATCACGATCTCGGGGATGTGACGGCGGGTGACCACGCCCTGCGCCGCGAGCACGCCCAGGGCGATAGGGAGGTCAAATGCGGTGCCGGCCTTGCGAACGTCGGCCGGGGCCAGATTGACGGTCACCCGGTGGACGGGGAACTCGAACCCCGAATTGCGGATGGCGTTCCGGACGCGGTCGCGGCTCTCGCGGATACTGGCGTCAGGAAGGCCGACCATCGTGAAGATCGGCAGGCCGAACGAGACATCGACCTCGACGTGCACCGGGCACGCGTCGACCCCGACGAGCGAGGCGGTCCGTACGCTGGCGAGCATCCCGTCTCTACGTGCAAGAGACGCCCCCGGCGCCACCCGGCGGCCCGCAAGGACTTAGGGGCAGGGCGATGGATCCGGGTGAGATTTCTGCGCGCCGAAGGGCGCTCGCGGTACGCGAAGGGCGCAGGCCCCGTGTCAGTTGGCCGGGGAAGGCGTGTAAATCGTCAGAGACTGGTGCATCAGAATTCGCGTGCCGCGCAGGCCGTTCCACGACTGGAGCGAGGCGACCGACGCTCCGAACCGCCGGGCAATCGACCCGAGCGTGTCCCCGCGTCCGACGGTGTAGGTGACCTTGACCAGGTCGGGCAGGACCGACGTGCCGGCCGAGGCGGCGAGCGAGACGCCTCCGGGCGCTCCGCCCGTCGCCAGGACGGCGGGCTCGTGAGGCACGATGAGCCGCTGGCCGGGGGCCAGACGTGCGGTGACCCTGAGATGGTTCGCCTCGGCAAGGTCCGAGCGCGCGACCCGCAGTCCCCGGGCGATGGAGGCGAGGCTTTCCCCGGTCTTGACCGTGCGCCAGCGCAGCGAGGCGAGCTCCACGCTCGTGGCGTCGGCGACCCGGAAGCGAACGAGGTCGCCGGTCCCAAGCGGCACCCGTACGGCGTACGCCGTATCGCGGACGGGCGTGGTCCAGCGCCGCAGCTCAGGGTTCAATGCCTGAATCGCGTCAACCGAGGTGTCAGCCCACTCGGCGAGTCGGCGAAGGTCGACGGGCCGGGGGAGCACCACCACCTCGGCAGGAGGGGCCGCAGACGTCTGCGTGTCAAAGCCGTACTGGGCGGGATTACGGGCAATGACCATGGCCGCGAGGACCATGGGTACGTAGTCGCGCGTTTCGCGTGGGAGCAGGCCCGGCCGCGCCGCGAGCTTCCAGAAGTCGGTCAGACGGCTCCGTCGCATGGCCCGCTGCACGCGTCCCGGACCGCTGTTGTACGAGGCGAGGGCCAGATACCAGTCGCCATCGAACATCTTCACGAGACTGCCCAGGTACTTGGCGGCCGCCACCGTGGCCTTTGTCGGGTCGGATCGCTCGTCCACGTACCAATCCTGCCGGAGGCCGTGCTCACGTGCCGTGGCGCTCATGAACTGCCAGATGCCCCTGGCCCTGGCACGGGAGAGGGCGTTCGTCTTGAACGCGCTCTCGACAAGAGGCACGAACGCGAGGTCGAGGGGAAGCTCCTCCGCGCGGAACACGTCCTGGATCATCGGCAGGTACTGGCTGCCTCGATCCAGGCCCTCGGCGATGAAGTCGTGGAGACCCTCCTGGAACAACTCGATGAACGCGAGCACGCGCGGGTGGAGCACGATCGGCACGTCGTGGATGGCGTTGTCGCCGGCAGCGGCCTCGAGCCCCGAGCCTCTGGCCGGGGTCAGCGTGGCGGACAAACGTAGAAGTTCGTCAAGGGATGCCGGCTCGTACCGCGCTTCGGTGAAGCCATCGCCGGCGGCGTGGGCGCGCGCCTCGCGCGCGCTGATCGCATCGACCAGGCGATCGAACTGCTCACGCACCCTGGGATCGGCTCGGCCGCCGTCGGGCGACTCGAGGAACAGGCCGAGCGCCCGGTCAAAGGCCAGACGCGCGCCTTCGACGTGTCCGCGGGCAAGTTCGCGCTCTCCCTCGCGGAAGGAGTGGTCGGAAGCCGCGATGAGCAGCGCGACCGGATCCTCGACCGGCGACGCCTCGAACGGGGCCTCGACCGCCAGGGCCGCAACCTCCGGGACCGGCGTCAGGGCGGGACGCCGCCCGCCCGCTCCGCAGCCCGCGAGCAGGGGCAGCAGGATGACGATCAACCGTCGCGGGTGCAGCAGTGCGGCCATCAGCGTCCGGATCCGCGGAAGATCCCGTGCTGGTCACCCAGGTCGCGCGCCGCTGGGGTCACGATGGCACGCTCGGCGAGGGTGAGGGTGCGGCCCGCTCTGACGGCCCTGCGCACGTCCTCCTCACACACGAAGTCCACGGGCAGGTCGGTGTCGGTCATTGAAGACGGAGGCGCCGCAGACGTCGGCGGCGGCGCGGCCGGAAGGGGCCGGGCCTCCGGCTCAGGGTCCCGCGGAGCAGGGGACGCGCCGGCCCTGAACCCACGCGCGCCCAGGAACTCGTCGATGCGATAGGTGAGGACACCGGCGGAGATCCCGGCCGCGGCCTTCCGGACCGGCGGGGAGGCCGCAGGCACGCCGCTCCCGTCTCCGGTCGCCGGGCGCTCGAAACGATTCGCCGCCGGTACGATCTCGTAGGCCAGCCGCTTGATGTTGAGGAGATGTCGGGGCGAAATGTTGTCCGAGGTGATATTGCCCCCGTATCCTCCACACCCGAGGGTCATCGCCGGGTCGAGACCCGTCGTCAGACCGATCGATCCGTGCGCGGTCGGTGAGTTCACGATGATCCGGAACGCGGGCTTCTTCAAGCCGAACTCGAGGATGACCTGCTCGTTCCGCGAGTGGATCGACATCGTGTGACCCATCCCCCCGTACCGCAGGATCTCCTTGCAGCGTTCGCAGCCCTCGCGCCAGTCCCTGACGACGTAGAAGGAGAGCACCGGGCAGAGCTTCTCGATCGACAGGGGATAGTCGCGCCCGACGCCGGCGAGGGGCGCGATGAGCACGCGGGTGTCCCCGGGCACGGCGATCCCGCATTTCTCCGCGATGAGGGGCGCCGACTTGCCGACGAGCGCCGGATTCGGCAGGCGCTTCTCGGTCACGAGAACTCGCGCGACCGCGTCCATCTCCGCGGACGACAGGAAGTGACCGCCCTGAAGCTGGAACTCGCTCCTCGCCTCGGCGGCCACCGCATCGTCCACGACGACGGAGTTCTCCGACGAGCAGAGCACGCCGTTGTCGAAGGTCTTGCCGGTGACGATGTCGCGTACCGCCTTCCTCACGTCGGCCGTACGTTCGATGTAGGCGGGTGCGTTGCCCGGGCCCACGCCATAGGCCGGCTTGCCCGCGCTGTACGCCGCGCGCACGAGGCCCATACCGCCCGTCGCCAGGATCACGGCGATGTCGCGGTGCCGCATGAGCTCCTGCGTACCTTCGAGGGTGACCGTCCTCATCCAGGAGACGGAACCGGCCGGCGCACCCGCCCGGCGCGCCGCTTCTTCGAGAACCTCGGCCACGCGCGTGATGCACCGGACGGCCGAGGGGTGCGGGCTGAGCACGATGGAGCAGCGCGCCTTGAGGGAGATGAGGATTTTGTAGATCGCGGTGGAGGTCGGGTTGGTCGAGGGAATCACCGCGGCGACGACACCGAAGGGCTCCGCGATCTCGATCACCCTCCGGTCCTCGTGGCGGGCCACGACCCCGACCGTCTTCATCGGCCGGATGAAGTCGTGGACCTGGCGTGCCGCGAACAGATTCTTCTGGACCTTGTCGGCGACGACCCCGTAGCCGGTCTCTTCAACGGCCAGTTCGGCGAACGCCTGGGCTTGCGGTACGGCGGCGGCAGCCATCGCGTCCACGATGGCGTCGATGCGCTCCTGGCTGAGTTCGGCGAGTTCGGCGAGGGCCTGCCGCGCCCGGCGGGCGAGCGCCCGGGCCTCGGCCATGGAGGCCAGATCGCGGTCGCTGCCGCGGGGGGCGTGGTCCATGCTCGTCTGTGGTCCTTACACGCGGGAGGCGGTCAGGCGTCGCCCTTCGGGAGGACCCGCTCCACCTCGGCGTGCGGGCGGGGGATGACGTGAACCGACACGAGCTCGCCCACGCGGCGAGCCGCGGCGGCGCCCGCGTCGGTGGCGGCCTTCACGGCGCCCACGTCGCCGCGCACCATCACCGTCACATATCCCGCCCCGATGTACTCCTTGCCAATGAGGACGACGTTGGCCGCCTTGACCATGGCGTCGGCCGCTTCGATCGAACCGATGAGCCCCTTCGTCTCGACGAGCCCCAGCGCCTCGTGTGCCATCGTTGTCCTCCGGCGCGAAAACTGTAGCACACGGCCGGCGTGGATTGCGTCCCCGATCCAAATCCGGTACGATCCGCGTCACACGTGTCTCTTCACGGAGATCGCGTCCTTATGCGTTCGCACCCCGTCGCCCGCCGGGGGATTTCAGGGTCGGTGTTGTCTGCCCTCCTGGCCCTTGCGGCCGGTGCCTGCGGCTCTTCCGAGCCGACCGAGCCGGCCGTGGCGACGCCTCGGGTCACGCTCAGCCGCGCCCGCGCGGCGGCGGGCAGTCCGATCGACATCACGTATCGGTTCGAGGTCGCGAGCGACGCGCAAATCGCGGGCGACTACCGCGTGATGCTGCACATCGTGGACGCCGACGAGGAACGGATGTGGGACGACGACCACGACCCGCCCGTTCCGACCAGCCAGTGGAAGCCGGGACAGGTCGTCGAGTACACGCGGACGGTGTTTGTCCCCATCTTTCCCTACCTCGGCGAGGCCACGCTGAACGTCGGGCTGTACTCCGCCACCAGCCAGACGCGGCTCGTTCTGCAGGGGGAACATGTCGGCCAGCGGGCGTATCGCGCAGCGCGTCTCGAGATTCTCCCGCAGACCGAGAACCTGTTCACGGTCTTCAAGGACGGCTGGCATCCCGCCGAGGTGGCGGGCGACAATGCGATGGTCGAGTGGCAGTGGACCAAGCAGGTGGCGACCCTGGCCTTCCGGAACCCCAAGCGGGACGCGACTTTCTATCTGGATTTCGACAGCCCGGGCGGCGACTACGTCGGTGCCCAGCAGATCCAGGTCAGCATCGGCGAGCAGCCGCTCGAGACCATCACGCTCGAGCCGCGCCAGCGCCTGCTGCGCCGGGTGCCCCTGACGGCGGCGCAGATTGGCGCGACGGAGGTCGCGGAGATCCAGATCGCGGTCGACAAGACGTTCCTGCCGGCGGCGACACCGGCGGCCGGCAGCAAGGATCCCCGGGTGCTCGGCATCCGGGTGTTTCACGCCTTCATCGAACCAGGATAGCGGGGGAGACGACTGCCGGGCACGGCCCGTACCGATGACGTCGTGCGATCGGCGGCTCGTCCTCGTCTTTGTCATCCTCTTCGGGTTCTTCGCGCGCGCGGCCACCTACAAAGCGCCGTTCTTCGATCACCACGGATGGCGGCAGTCCGACACCGCCTCGATCGCCCGCAACTTCCATCGGGAGCGGTTCAACCTCTTCTACCCGCAGATCGACCAACGCGGCGCTCGTGACGAGGGCTACGTCGAAACCGGGCTCGAGCTCTTCGCGTTCCTCGTCGCCGCCTTCTCTCTCCCATTCGGATTCCACCACGAGACCGGCCGCGTCCTGAGTGCCTTGCTGTTTGTCGGTTCAGGCGTGCTCACGTGGAGCTTCGTCCGCCGACGCTACGGCGAGCGGCACGGACTGGCGGCGGCGTTTCTTCACGCCTTCGGCTTCCCGTTGCTCCTCTACATCGAGCGCGCGTTCATGAACGAGGCGCTGCTCATCTTCCTGTCGCTCGCCTGCCTGACCTCAAGTCAGCGGTACCTCGATGCAGGGCGACGGCGGGATCTCGCGTGTCTGCTGACCGCATCAACAGTCATCGGCGCGATCAAACTTCCGTACCTGATCGTCTGGTTCCCCGTCGTTGGCCTCTACCTCGAGCGCCACGGCCGACGCGCTGCCTGGCGGCCCGACCTGTGGGCGATGGCCGCCCTCAATCTCACCGGCGCCGCCGCCTGGTACCTCCACGCGCGGCGACTCGGGGCACGTACCGGCCTGTCGTTCGGCCTGGCCGACAAGCTCTTCGACCCGGCCATCGTGTTCACCCCGGCGTTTCCGGTGTGGGTCTTCGACCGGATGTTCGTGGATGTGCTCGGTCCCGTCAGTTTCCTTGCCGCCGCCCTGGGGTTCTCTCTCTGCCTGCAGGCGCGCCGCTGGTGCGAGCTGCTCGGTCTCACTGGCTTCGGCCTGTATCTCGTCATCGTCGCGTGGGGCAACTTCCATCACGACTACTACCAGCTCGCGATCGTTCCGGTCGCTTCGTCCGCCGGCGCGGCAGGCGTCGTGTGGCTGGGCGACCGACTGGGCGGGGCGACCGCCTCGCGGCAGAACACGATGCTCGCGGCCCTGCTCGCGCTCGCGGCGACCTCGACGTTTGTCCGATCGGTCGGCGCGCACTCGTGGTACGAGGTCCGGCCGGAGTCGGTCGAAACCTGCCGCCTGGCTCGCGAGTTGAGTGCGCCCGGCGAGCTCGTCGTGTTCATCGGAGAGGACAACCCGCAGATGATGTTCTGCCTCGATCGGAGGGGCTGGCTGATCTCTGCGGAGGATGCCACGCCTGCGCGCATCGAAGCCGTCTGGAACGAAGGCGCTCGCCTGGCGGTGGTTCCCGCCGTGTTCGAAGGAGAGGAAACACGGCGGCTCCTTGCCGAACGGGCGGAACTCCTGCTCGAGCAGCCTTCGACCGTGGTCTACCGGTTTCTTCCCTGACGGTCGCCCGCAGCCCATCCTGCGGACGCTCGGCCCGTGCCACGAACCTTGCTATAATCCTGTCGCCTCTAATGTCCACGGTGACAACTCGTTACGGGCGGCGCCGCTGCGCAGGCTCCTCCGGAGGAGGAGTCTGAGACGTGCAGTTCCGCTGTCGCCTGGCGTCACCGAACGGAGAGGTGATCGAGGGCGTGTACTCGGCGGAAACGGAAGCGGGGCTTCGCCACGATCTCGAGCAGCAAGGTCTCTGCGTCCTCGCCCTCCGGCCGGCAGGCCTGTTCAGACCGGCGCTGCCCCGCATGCCGCGGAGCCGCCGGATCCGCACGCCAGAATTTCTCGTCTTCAACCAGGAACTTGCCACGCTGCTCAAGGCCGGCATGCCCCTTGTCCAGTCCCTTGATCTTTTGACACGCCGCGTAAAATCGCCGGTGTTCCGAGGGGTGCTCGAGGATGTTCACGCCAAAGTCCGCGCGGGCGCGGCGCTGTCGGACGCGTTTGCTGCGCACGGCACCCTCCTGCCCCCGGTCTACACGGCTTCGCTGCTTGCCGGCGAACGCAGCGGCAACCTGGACGGTGTCCTGCGCCGATTCGTCGAGCACACGAAGATCGTCGCGACGGTCAGGCGAAAGACGATTTCCGCGCTCGTGTACCCGGCGATTCTCGTCGCCCTGGCCATCGTGCTCGTCGCCATCATCGTGCTGAATGTCATTCCGGCGTTCACCGACTTCTACGCCACGTTCGACGCCGAGCTGCCGCCCGTGACCCAGGCGATCGTCTTTGTATCCAATCTCATCCGGGACCGTTTCGCGATCCTGACGCTCCTCGGTGCCGCGGCGGCCGGTGTCGTCCTCGTCTGGATCCGTCAGCCGGGCCGCCGGGCTCAGTTCGACCGCGCGATCCTGGCCGTGCCGGTGCTCGGCGAAGTGGCGCGGAAGTTCGCGACCACCCAGATGGCGCGGACGCTCGCGACGCTGCTCGGCGGAGGACTGCCGCTCGTCAATGCCCTCGACATCGCGGCGCGATCGGTCGGCAACCGGTTCGTCGCCCGCGAAGTGGCTGCGGTCGGCACGCGCGTGCGCGAGGGCGTCTCGTTCGCGGCGGCCCTCGAAGCCCGCAACGTCTTCCCGGAGGTGGCCGTCAGGATGGCGGAAGTCGGCGAGGCGACCGGCGCCCTCCAGGACATGCTGAACGCGGTCGCCGAGTTCTACGACGAGGACATCGCGACGAGCATGGAACGCTTCGTCGCGCTGGTCGAGCCGACGCTCCTCGTCGCGCTCGGCATTGTCATCGCCGGCCTGCTGCTGGCTCTCTACATGCCGCTCTTCCAGCTCAGCTCCGTCCTGGGCTAGATGGCGTCCGGTCGCGGAGGATTCAGGTGACGTTGCTGCCGGAAATCGACGACCGTCGCGCGGAACTCGACGAGGCCCGCAGGCTCGCCGAACGGTACCGGCTCGAGGCGCTCGACATGGAGACGCTCCGGATCGACCAGGACCTCTTCCGGTCGATCCCGGCGGACCTCATGCTCCGCTACGGGTTCGTGCCGATTGCACGGGAAGGTCGCACCCTGACGATTGCCGTGTCAGACCCGACGGACCTGCCGACCCTCGACGAACTGTCGGTCCTGCTGTCGTCTCCCATCCGCGTCGTGGTCGGTCCACGGTTCGCGATCGCGGCGATCCTGAAGAAGAGCGAGAGCTCGCAGCGGGTGCTCGAGGAGGCCACCGAAGGCTTCCAGCTCCACCTCCTCAAGGAGGACGACCACGCCGACGAGAGCCTGACCGTTGAACGGCTGACGAGCGACATCAGCCCCGTCATCCGCCTCGTCGATTCCACCCTGTACACGGCGATTCAGCGGCGCGCGAGCGACGTGCACATCGAGACGCGGGACGATGCCGTGTACGTGAAGTACCGGATCGACGGCGTCCTGCAGCCGGCCATGCGGCCGATCGCCAAGCCGTTCCACAGCTCGATCATCTCGCGCATCAAGGTCATGGCGGAGCTCGACATCGCCGAGAAACGCGTGCCCCAGGACGGGCGGTTCAAGCTGCGGATGCCCGGCAAGACCATCGACTTCCGCGTGTCCATCATGCCGAGCGTACACGGCGAGGATGCCGTGATTCGCATCCTCGACAAGGAATCGATCAGCGAGCAGTTCACCGAGCTGCGGCTCGATATCCTGGGATTTCCCGACGCCGAGCTCAAGCGCTTCCGCAAGTACATCGCCGAGCCGTACGGGATGGTCCTCGTCACCGGCCCGACGGGCTCGGGCAAGACGACCACGCTCTACGCCGCGCTGTCGGAGATCCAGTCGCCCGAGGACAAGATCATCACGATCGAGGATCCTGTCGAGTACCAGCTCGCCGGGATCACCCAGATCCCCATCAACGAGAAGAAAGGCCTGACCTTCGCGCGGGGGCTGCGGTCGATCCTCCGGCACGATCCCGACAAGATCATGGTGGGGGAGATCCGCGACAACGAGACCGCGCAGATTGCCATCAACTCGGCTCTCACCGGGCACCTGGTGTTCACGACCGTCCACGCGAACAACGTGCTCGACGTGCTCGGGCGCTTCCTGAACATGGGCGTCGAAGCGTACCAGTTCGTGTCGGCGCTGAACTGTGTCCTCGCGCAGCGCCTCGTCCGGATGATCTGCACCGACTGCCGGCGCCCCGTGTCGATCCCGGCAACGGTTCTCAAGGAATCGGGCCTGTCGCCGGACCTCGCTCGTTCCCATACCTTCTACGAAGGCGCAGGCTGCATCGAGTGCGCTGGGACCGGCTACAAGGGCCGGACGGCCATCTGCGAGCTGCTGGATCTCTCGGACCGGATCCGGGAGATGATCCTCGAGAAGCGATCCACGTCGGAGATCAAGAAGGCGGCGCGGGATGAGGGCATGCGCTTCCTCCGGGAGTCGGCTGTCGATCGGGTGCTGACCGGAGTGACGACCCTTCGGGAGATCAACAAGGTGACGTTCGTCGAATGAGCCTCCTGCCCCGGATGTTTGGTCGGAACGCCGGACCCGATGTCGCGCTGGAAATCGCATCGGACCGAGTATCGGCCGTGCGCCTCTCGCCTGGCCAGGAGATTGCGGCACACGCCGTGCAGCCGCTCCCGGACGGGGCGCTGGTGCCGTCGCTCACCGCCCGCAACATCCACGACCGGCCCACCGTCGGCGAGGCCGTGGCCCGCGCGCTTGCGGTCCTCGGGCGTCCCAGGCACGTGGGACTGCTCGTGCCGGATCCAGTGGCCAAAGTCTCGTTCATCCGCCTCGAGCGAATTCCTGAGCGCCATGACGAACTCGACCGGCTCGTGCGCTGGCACGTCCGGAAGGCGGTCCCGTTCCCTCCGGAAGAAGCCCAGGTCGGCTGGGCTCGGGGAGGCGTCCTCGCCGACGGCCAGGAGTTCGTGGTCACCGTCGCTCGACGAGCGGTGATTGAGGAGTACGAAGAGCTCTGTGCCGCCACGGGCGCCCATCCGGGAATCGTCGATCTCTCGACCTTCAATCTGGCAAACGCCATCCTGACCGGGCAGGCGCCGCCCGTTGCCGACTGGCTCCTCGTCAACGTGACCGGTGGGTACGTGTCGCTCGCGCTCCTGCGCGACGGCGACCTGCTGTTCTTCCGCAGCCGAGGGCTCGACGCCGCCGAGGCCGTACCCGATCTGATCCACCAGACCGCCATGTACTACGAGGACCGGCTGCAGGGCCGGGGCCTGGCGCGGGTCGTGCTGGCCGGTCCATCCGGCGCCCGCACGGCGGACCTCGACGACATCCGCCGGCGAATCGAGACGCAGTT
>Ga0326597_10012726_pt1 | contig 11087 bp, 7 predicted proteins | sample RVTome_12_FD_203789 | JGI IMG/M metagenome (GOLD analysis project Ga0326597, IMG submission 203789) | Soil microbial communities from uranium-contaminated site in the Upper Colorado River Basin, Wyoming, United States - RVT100D185 | ecosystem: Environmental > Terrestrial > Soil > Contaminated >... | reverse complement strand
GGCAAATGTGAACTTCGATGCCCATCGCCTGCCAGCAGCGGATTTGGTGATCGAGTTCCGTGTCCGCCCCGCCCAGCCGGCTCGGATGACCGATAATACACAGCTCATCAATCGCCGGGGAAAGCGGAGTGCGTTTCGGTGTTGGTGATAGTTGGACAGCCACGAGGATCAACCCGAAGATGAGCCGCAGACTGTTTGCGCCGAAGTAAAGGCAGCACCTGAAGCAGCCTGCATTGGGAGTTGTTATCATAATTGAGCCGACGCGCATTCTCAATTCGATCCTGTGCAACTGATGACCGAACATTCGACTGACGACTCCAGCAATACACTCGGTGTCACACAGGGCTACCCCCGCGCCCCAACGACTCCGCGGGAAGAGCCCGAGCAGCCGCTGCCGAGCAGCCTGGGGCGATATGCCGTGCGGGGACTGCTTGGCCGTGGCGCGTTTGCGGATGTGCTGCTGGCTCATGACGAGCAACTCAATCGGCAAGTTGCGATCAAGCTTCCTCGGCGCGATCGCTTTCAGAACGATGGCCAATTGCAAGCCTTTATCGAAGAGGGGCGCGCGGCCGCCGGATTACAGCATCCCGGCATCGTGGCCGTCTTTGACGTCGGCTATTCGGGCGAGAAGCCGTTCATCGTCCTGGAATACATTCGCGGACGCTCTTTGGCACATTTGCTCGAACACGAGTCGTTGCCATCGCTCGCCGTCGCACAACTCGTTGCCGCGGTCGCCGAAGCCCTAGCCCATGCCCACGAGCAAGGTTTCGTCCACCGAGACATCAAGCCGCAGAACATACTTCTCGACACGGACGATTGCCCCCACATCACGGACTTTGGTCTGGCAGTTCGTCATCGTGAACCAGTCAGCGTGGCGGAAGACGTTGCGGGGACAACGCATTACATGTCGCCCGAGCAAGTCCGTGGCGAGAACCACCGAATCGACGGGCGCACCGATTTGTGGGCGCTCGGCGTGGTATTCTATCGCCTCCTGACGTGGCGACTCCCGTTTACCGGATCATCGGCTCAAGAAGTGTTTCAAAAGATCCTTTATACAGAACCTGTCGCACCACGTGAGATCGATTCAAACATTCCGGGCGAGCTCGAGCGAATCTGCCTTCGGTGCTTGTGCCAACAGATGTCGGGCCGTTACCGAACCGCAACCGAGTTGTCGGACGAGTTAGTGGAGTGGATTCGGTTTACGACGGGCGGGTCAGGTTCTTCGTTGCGACGTCGAGGCAGTCATATTGAGCCGCCTGATGCCCCCGTGATACCACGGGGGCTCCGCACCTTCACCCAGGAGGATCGGGATTTCTTTTTGAAGCTGATCCCTGGACCTCGCGATCGCGAGGGATTACCGACACCGGTTCGATTCTGGAAGAATCGAATTGAGGAGCGCGAGCCGGAAGAAACGTTTAACGTCGGACTGTTGTACGGTCCTTCCGGATGTGGCAAGTCATCCTTAATCAAGGCGGGAGTGCTGCCGCGTTTGAATTCAGATGTCGAACCGTTGTATATCGACGCGACTTCGCGCGATACAGAAGCGAGGTTGCTGCGGCTGCTTCGACGCAAGTTTAAAGGGCTCTCGCGAGACCTTGATCTCGCCGACTCCGTATGCGAGTTGCGTGAACAAATAGAGCTGCGATCCGGTCAAAAGGTCTTGCTGGTGGTGGACCAGTTCGAGCAGTGGTTACATCAATGGCAATCGGGAGCCGACGCGGAACTCGTTCGAGCGCTCCGTCAGTGTGATGGCGGGAACGTGCAGTGTGTCTTGATGGTCCGCGATGATTTTTGGTTGCCGGTCAGCCGATTCATGCGACAGTTGGAACTTGGCATCGTCGACGGGACGAACGCCATGCTTGTGGACTCGTTCGACCCGGAACACGCTCGACGCGTCCTCCGAGAGCTTGGCGTGGCTTACAAGCGATTGCCTGGCAATCTGGCGGATCAGACAGCCGAGCAAGCGGCTTTCATCGCGCGGGCCACGGAAGACCTCGCCCAAGACAATCGCTTGTACCCAGTTCGGCTGGCGGTCTTCGTGGAGATGGTCAAAGATCGCGAGTGGAGCCCAGCGACACTGGACAAGATGGGCGGCACGGAAGGCGTCGGAGTCGCGTTCCTTGAAAACAGTGTCGGTTCGAAGGCTCGACCGGCCAGACGCGTGCATGAACAGGCTGCAAAAGGCGTACTCGCGGCGTTGCTTCCGCGAAGTGGCCAGATCAAAGGCAGCACGCGAACGCGATCCGAGTTGTTAGAAGCGTCGCACTACGCCTCGCGACCGAACGACTTCGATGAGTTGATTCATCTGCTGGATGTCGAACTTCGTCTGCTGACCCCTGCGCGATCGGCGGACGACGACACTCGCAATGCGACAACTGACAGCACCTCGACGCATAATTCGGTTTCGGAACCGGTCTATCAACTGACTCACGACTTTCTGGTCCCCTCGATCCGCGAATGGCTGGAGTGCCAACTAAGAGAGACACGTCGCGGACGCGCCCGTTTGTTGTTGCAAGAGCAAGCTGAATTATGGAACAGTCGACCGTCGCAGCGATCGCTTCCGTCATTATTGGAATGGGTTTGGCTAAGAGTGCTAACTCACCAGCGCGAGTGGACACGGCCCCAGCACCAGATGATGCAAGCCGCACGTCGTCGATTGATACGGCAGACTGCCATCGTGACCGCGGTACTGTTGATCGGGTCACTAGTCGCGTCAGTCATCTATCGAGAAGCAGAGCGCCACCGGCGAGCGAATGAAGCTGTAGTTCTTATGAGTAAGCTCGCCAACGTCGGCATCGAGGACGTGCCGGGAGTCATCATCGAAATGACAGCCTATCGCGAATGGGTCGACCCGCTCCTCACTGAAATGATCGCGGATAAATCACAACCCGAACGAAAGCGAGTTCGCGCCGCTATCGCTTCGCTTCCAGCGACGGATGAGCACATCAGCTGGCTGACCGATCGACTGGTGAGCGAACAACTGCCGCCGCATGAGTTTCTAGTCATCCGAGATTCGCTACTGCCGCACTCGCACGACATTGCCGAAGTCCTTCGGTGGAGGTTGACTGATGAATCGCTCTTGCCACGTCAGCGTTTACGAACGGCATCAGCGCTCGCGGCGTACGACAATTCGTCCGAACTCTGGCAGACGATTGTTAACGAAGTTGCCGGGACGATACTTCGAGAGCCGGCAACTGACGCAGCGGTCTGGATAGAAGCCTTGCGTCCCGTTGCTGGACAGGTTGACCAGGCGTTGAAAGAACAATTCGATACCGTCGAGACGCTGGAATCGGCACGTGTCGGCGCGATGGCGTTGTATCGCCTCGCCGGCGACGACGCGAATACGCTTGCGGCTAGGCTCCCCAGTGCAAATGGCCCACGATACCGCGCGATCCTTGAATTATTGAAGCGCGACGCACAGGCAGTAAATACTGTTCGCAAGCAGCTCCAGCGTCTTTCGGAACTCGCCGACTCAGAATCCGATGCTGAGGCTCGAGCGGTGACATTGTCAAACCTCATACTCGCACTGTATGAACTTGGGGACGATGAACCGTTTCTTAGATACGCCCAGGTTGCCGACGACCCACGTGTCAGAACCCGACTTCTGCACGGAGCGACGCCTGACAGGCTAGATCTGGCCGTCCTCATGCCACTGATCCGCGATCCATCGCCTAGCGATGCCCGCTTCGTCGCGATGTCAGCTGCCTACTCGCATCTCGACGAACCAATGCCGCAAATCATCCGCGATGAATTGCTCGCAATATCGCTGAAAGCCTTTGGCGAGAACCCGAATGCCGCGATCCATTCCATTGCCGAGTTGTTGCTCGGCAAACTTAATGTCGAAGACCTTCGAAAGGCGAAGCGTGACATCGCAGACCGGGACTTAGATCCGGAGCGATCGTGGTACGTCACCAAGGCTGGACAAACGATGATCGTTCTTACACCGGGCGCAGATTATCGTACAAGTGAACCGACCGCTGCGAGCTTTGCAATCTCGGCCAAAGAAGTCACGCATGGCCAATTGCAAAGATACCTCAAAGATCATGTTGGAGGCGCCAAAGCCGCGGTGGAGAGCGAGGAGGTGCCCGCCTCGGGTGTACTCGTTGCGGAGGCGATCGGCTACTGCAACTTCCTCAACAAACTTGAAAATATTGAGGAAAGCGAATGGTGCTATTCGATGGCGAATTTGCAGGCGAGGAAATATGTTCCCGAACCTGATTATTTATCGCGCCGCGGTTATCGGTTGCCAACCGATGCCGAATGGGAGTTCGCGTGTCGAGGCAAAAGCACGACTCGTTGCTTCTTCGGCGATGATCCAGAATTGGTCAAATACTACGGCTGGGACCGACTTCAGTCAGGCGGCTTGCTGAGACCGGTTGCCGGTCTGTTGCCCAATCCGTTTGGGTTCTTCGACATCTACGGAAATGTCAACGAAATCACGGCAACCCAGTCAAATGGCACGATCGCGACGCGTTTGCGAGGCTCCGCGGTTTATGCGCTTCCGGCCGAACTCACATCGGAAAGCCACCAGCCGACATCAGAGACCGCTCGCAGCGACACGGCCGGGTTTCGCGTCGTTCGCTCTGTTAGAACGCGGGCTCCGAACAATTAGTTGCATTCTGTGTGATCGCGGATTAGCCTGTTGCCAGTGGTAGGATCGTGACGTTTGTGTTTGGTCACCGTGGCAATGAAACACTAAGGGAAATCACCATGAGTAGTTCCAGCTCCAGTTCGACCCCTTCATCAAGTTCTTCCAGCTCGTCATCGGGAGGTTGCGGAAGCTGCGAATGGGAATTTGATTCTCCCCTCGGCCAATGGGTGAATATCAAAGGATGCGACAGTTCCGCTTGCGTTTGCTCCGAACCATCATCCGATGCGATGGGCGCGCGTGAGTCGACAACAATCTGCACACCTTTTACTCTGCCCTTTCCATCGACTAGTAGTTCCGGCGGAATGTTCGCCATGACGAGCCAATACTCTAATGATGCGTTCATTCGAATCGCGGACGTCCATAATCCACTGAACTGGTATTCGTATCAGAAGAACGTGAGTGGACCGTGGAGCGTATTCAAAGCTCCAACTTACGGTTGGATGATTACCTTTCTTCGAGTTCCAACCGGCCCACTATCGCCGATTGTTATTCCGTCGCTGCTACCGACCAACCAACCGGTGAGCAACGGCGACGGCTGGTCAGCTACGGTGGCGTTACCTGAAGCCTCGGGTCTGAATCAGTATTGGGTGACCGTCTTGGAACAGTATCGCTGGGCACAGCTTCAAACCGCCGAGTGGACCGTAATTTTCATGAAACTTCCAAGCCCGTAAAGACGCTTTCTCAATCACCGCGCGCCGGTTTCGCATGTGTTTCGCCGGAGCTTGGATACCTCGGAAGCTTTGCGAACGTGATCTCGGCCGACGCGAAGCCCCCGCAAACGACGTCGTCAACAATTCTGACCTTAATCCACATCGCTGTGACCCTCGTCGGTCGGTGGCGTACTATTGCAGTCGGTCTCGCGCCTCATCCGCCCACGGGCTGTCGGGGGCGAGTTTGAGAAACTCGCGCCAGTGCGAATCAGCCTCTTCCGAACGCTCAAGTTCGTCGAGCGTTCTGGCCAAGTGATAATGCACGTCGGGATAGTCCGCATGGTGAGCCAGCGTGCCTTGGAAGGCAGCAACCGCGAGTTCCAACTCGCCGGTTTCCGCCAAAACACAGCCAAGATTCGCACGCGCCTCGACAAAGTTCTCGTCCAGTTCAATCGCCATGAAATAGCGTTCTCGAGCCGCGGAAATGTCGCCGAGCATATACAGCAACTCGGCAAGGTGAAAGCACACCTCGGCACGTGCGCCGCCGGCGGTAAGCGCCGCGCGATACATATCGACGGCGGCTTCCAACTGACCATCGTCTTCGTATGTGATTGCAGCTTCGACCATCTCCTCGGGCGTCGTTGGTTCCGACAGTTCAGCGAGATGGCTCGCCAGGGACAGGGTATCTCGTCCGGACGAGTCGTTCGGCATCTCGGACGCGTATGCCTCCAGCGCTTCGAAGTCGATTCGTAGTTGTCCACCGGGCTCGACCAGCCCCTCCCCCTGACGAAGCAGAATCTGTTTCCCTTCGACGATGACCGACAACTGGGCCATGGGGCGATCAACGTCGGGGACGTAGCGGGACAGCGCGGCGAGCTTCGCTTCGATCGCGGCTGGTGACGCTCCAGCGGCCAGGAGCTGGGCAAGTCGCTGTGCCGTGGCGATCTCCTGAAAGTCGAAGTAGGGAAGCCGATGGACTTCGCGAGCGGGAACAATCAGCCCGCGTCGGTGCCAGCGTCGCACGATCGAGACCGTTACGCCAAGCAGATCGGCAAGCATGGCCGGAGTGTAGAGCCGACGCACGTGCTGCTCGGCTTCCACGATGCCAAGCCGCTGCCAGAGTTGCGTCTCGGAAATAATCTCCAGCCGTCCGTCACCAGCCGCGTCGCGGATGTCGGTATCGAGTAATTCGCCGTCCTCCACCAGTGGTAATTCGTCGGCACCGATCACGATCAAGTCGACATCCGCCGAACACTTGTTGACCGGAACGCCACCTTGATCGCGCACAAGTTGCTGCGCCTCGCGACGCGTGACGCCACCTAACTTGCCAACGAACGCGACACGTTTGCCTTGCAAGGCGGGACTTTCACTGTTGATGACCGACGACATGATAACGGCCTGACTAAGGCGAACACCGAACGACGCCTGTCAGTGTTGCGATCCGAGATGCCTATGTCAATCAGTTAGTTGTTCGCACGGAACGCGCAAAATGAAACGCGAGCCGAAACTCGCGTTGTTGTTGTCGATACGGCCGCTTTTGGCATTAGGCAGTCGAGTTGCCATCGTTTTCGGCAATGTCGTCATTACCAGCTTGCGAATTACGACGGTCGCGGCGCAAGTCAGGGATCGGAACGATGCGCGCGGTCCCCGCATCTATTTCCGGTTTGCCCGTGGGCGTTGCGTCATCGGGAGCTGCCTCTGCTCCTTCAGCCGCCTCCGCCTCACCTTCGGCTTCCGGTGCCGCAGCAGCCGGAGCTTCGGGAGCTTTATTGGCTTCGACGCGATTCGCCGTCGTCGGAGCTGCCGGTGTCGTGACGACACTTGGCAAGGCTATCGCCGGGGCGAAGTACGTCACTGTCGACGGATTGTAGATCGTGCAAGGCGAGCAGACAGTGACCGGCACTCGCTCGGCTACTGTCCGTGGCACCATCTGAGTCTCTTGAACCCACTTCATGACCGTGCGGGGCACCTGAACCGTCTTGATGTCGGTCACCCACTTTTGAACGCGAACTTGGACCGGTTCCTCCTTCGTTTCGTACTCGATCCGCTGTGTCGTCACCTGAATCGGTTCTTCGATCACTTCATCGACGTACTTGCGAACTTGGACTTGGACTGGCTCTTGAACCACTTCATCAACATAGCGAGTCACGTTGACGGGAATTTCTTCGTTGACGACACGTTGCTCGTAAGTCGTTTTCGGGACTTCTTCAGCAACGATATTCGGAACGTATTGTCGCTGAACTTGGTAAGTCGCCGGTGGTGCCGTCGGAACCCAATGCATGCCACCTCGTTGATAGACCATCGTGCCGGTCACTGGGTCTTGGACGTATCCACCTTGCAGCCACTGTAAACGATTTCGCGATACGCCTGGCTTCAAGACGTAGTTATCGACAAACGATCCCTGATCGACGTATCGCGTTTCGATAGTTGTCACAGGGTCGTAAACAACGTGACTCCGAGTCTGCATCACCTGCTCGGTAACAGGCCGTCGGACGATACGTTCCTGAGTCCGAGTCTCTGTGTCCAAGACTTGTTTGCGGACCGTGTACCGTCTGACCTGTGTTGATGTTTCGTTGACCGGCTTGGCGACCGTGTAGCGACGAACTCGCGTTTCCGTCTCATACACGGGTCTCTGGCTGGTGATGGTTTGCTCTTCGTAAACCGTCTCGTAGGTTGGCCGGTAGACGTTTCGCTCCTCGAGAACCGTCTTGTAATGAATACGATAGGCCGGATAGACCGTTTGTCCGTAGGCAGTCGCATCGAACGATGCGCATGCCAAACATGCTGAAAGCCCCGCGATCGCAGATTTGCAAAAAGAAAGGTTCATCGATGTTCTCACTTCACCGTGTGATTAAAGTAACTTTGTCGTTCAATATCCGCTCGCATCGCTGCGGTGCCCAGCGCCGCATTGCCGCGTATGCGCATACATCCCATACAAATGAGTTTGCCGAACAAAGCCTCTTCTCGCAAACGACAAAAGTTGGCCGAAGGCCACGATTTCATCGCGAAGAGTAACTCCGATAAGGCTTTACGAATTCTAAGAATCTTTGAAGTTTTTTTCGTCCCTTGCCGAGACGATTTTCCAGTCCGTCACCCAACTGGCGCAGCCCTTTGCAGTTAAGACACAACTTTATCTAACCGCTACAACCGGACCTGAAGCTACGCGCGATTGCTTCGCAACGGAGATTCCGAGGTCTTCACGCGCGCAACCGCGTTTCGCCGGGTCTCGCCAGCGTCGCTTCAACGCCTACGGCGCGGCAACTTTGCGATCGGTCGCTTGCATTGCCAGCAACGACCCTTTCGCATTGAGACGGATGCCGTGCCGAACACGCGAACCAAACGAGGTGAGTTCCGAATCGATGATCTTCTGGAGGGCGGTTCGGACGGGCTGCAAGTCGCCCGCCGAGTTGTATTCAGCCAGCTGCGCGGCACTTCGAATTCCAGTGTTAATCACTTGAAGCCGTTTCCAGTCGCGCCCCGATTCATGCTCCTCGTTCGAAGCAGACTCTTGGTTCTCCGGATCGAGCATCTCCAGCAGCACGGGAATCGCCCGCGCATCACCGTGTCGACAGAGTCCCGTTGCTGCGTTGTAGCGGACGTTGGACGAAGGATCATCAAGCAATATCAGGAGCCGATCCAAGGCTGCTTCGCCACCGATAACTCCCAAGGCATAAGCCGCTCGCAATCGCAAGTCGGCTCGCGCCTCTCTTTCCTCGGCGATTTCGCTCCGCTCGCGCGACGCGGCGATCAAAGCTTCCATGCAGGCTTCGTCCTCAGAGAGCGATTCATCTCGGTTGTTGTAGGCATACACGGCTAAGGCTGAAACAGCCATCCGCCGGACATCGATCTCCGTCGGATCTCGCTCGAGCGTTGCGGCCCGAAGAATGGGCGGTAGCGCCTCTGGAACCTTGAATTCACCCAACGCCGCACTCAGAAACTTTCGCAATTGAATCGAGTTCTCGTCGAAGCTTTCTTGATCGAGTTGGCTGTTGAGGACCGCTGCCAACTCAGTCACCATCTGGGCATCGTGTTTCAAATCCTCGTGCATCGGATTGCGAAGCAGTTCGGCGAGCGTCAGGGCTCGTTGCCAACTCGCCTCGTTCGGACTTCTAAAAGAACGTACGAGTTCATGGGGGTTGCTCCCCATGTGCGCCAGCCAGCTGAACATCAACCAGACCATCACGATGATCCCGACGATAATCATCGGAATGACGAACAGCTGCAGGAGGAAGCCAGCCGACGGCGGCTCGATTTGTGGGAGCGGCTTGTCGTCGAGATTTGGCTCGTCGAGGCGGGGTTTGGGGGGAGCGTTTTCCGAAAAGGACATGCTCGTGGGCTCGGCTCGAGGAAAGGCAAACACCTTAGTTTAGGCGTGTCCGGCGGAGCGTCAACCGGCGCACTATGTCGCACTCCAATGGGTCGCACCCGAATGGCATGGAGTGGTTTATGCAGTGAGCCGACGGCGCTAGCCGCGGGCCTCGTAGCGGAAAACGCTGGATCTAATGCCCGCAGCTCACTAAGTCCACGCCATTCGGGCCGCTCTTTGTAACTGCTTTGGCGATACGATCCCTACTTGGTATCGACTCGAGTCATCTCGAAAAGATTCGTTGCCTGCGGACCGAGGAAGCCCTCGAAGCGAACCAATTCTCCCGTACTCGGGTCGACGACTGGATTCCGCTCCGCCAACTCGAAGTACGCGTACGTCCAGGGCATCGTCGCGGATCGACCTTGGTCCGTCACTGCAACATCGATCACGACCGCTTCTGTCGCCGACTGCCGCAGCTTCGATTCGGGCTCACCCTCGATGTCAGCTTTCATTGGGACACCCGCCGCAGCCAAGGCGTCGATCGTCTTTTCCAGACCGTTCAGCGATGCAACGCCGTGTGAATTCACAAGCGATGTGAAATGATTGACGTTGTAGCCGTGGACGAGTACCCACGCGGCGTACTGACTTTCGCGGTTTAGCCTCTCCACGGCTTCCCTCCGCGGCAAGCTCCACGGCAGCGATTCGACTTGAGCTACCAGCTCGTCGAGCAAGGCCGACTTATCCGGCACAGCATCGTTGAGGCTTGCCAGCGATCCCAGCGTCGCGCGCGACACAGCCCCGCGGTGACTGTTCAAAACATCTTCGATGATCTGCTGTGACTCGCTACTCAACTCCCACATCTTCAACTCGGAGATAAACAGCTTCGGAAACTCAGGATGAGCGTGTTGATAATGGATGGCGTTGAGATGCTTGTCCGGAAAGTGGTAGACGCCCGCCGGTCGGTAATCGATCGCTTCGAACAGACGGGACAACGACGCGATGCCGGTCATGGGGTGTTGATTCGCAAAGGTGCGAAACGCGATGTGATCGTTAAAGAACGTCGCACCCGCTTCTCGGACAATGCTTTCGTAAGTTGCAACGTAAGAGACGCGCTGGCGATATCGAGCCCATAACCGGTCGAACAATTCGAGCGTGAATCGCTCTCGTTCATTGCGCGCTTGAATGGCTCGATGCGGACCGGGCAATTCAAAACCGTCAGGTGTCAAGTTCATTGTGGCTTTACTCCTGTTGCGAAAGGCCACTAACAATACGAAACTAGTCAGCAAGCCGAAAGATCGCGAGCTTGTCTTATTCTCATTCTACAATAGGATTCAAGTGGGCAATCACGTCACCAGAGGGAGGCAGGAACATGTTAATGCGAGACCGCCTGAACCACGCCCCGCAAATTGTTACTGCGCTGCCAGGACCGAAAGCATCCAAGCTGATCGAGTTGGACGAGCGATATTCCTCGCCTTCGTAT
>Ga0326597_10012725_pt1 | contig 11087 bp, 9 predicted proteins | sample RVTome_12_FD_203789 | JGI IMG/M metagenome (GOLD analysis project Ga0326597, IMG submission 203789) | Soil microbial communities from uranium-contaminated site in the Upper Colorado River Basin, Wyoming, United States - RVT100D185 | ecosystem: Environmental > Terrestrial > Soil > Contaminated >... | reverse complement strand
GTCGAACTCGCGCGGCGTGCCCCATTTGCGCATTTCCCGGTTTTCGTCAGGCGATCCGCCGGCCGGCACGCTCGCATGCGGGAGATTCGGAATCCCTGTCAGGAAATCATTGAGCTCGTTCTGGATGCCGCCTAGCTGTTGTTCAAGCGCTTTCAGTTTGTCCGCCTGCGCATTGACTTCGGCCACCAGCGCCGATGCATCCTGTCCCTTGGACTTGGCCTGGCCGATTTGTTTGGAGAGCTGGTTACGATTCGCCTGCAGTTCCTGGGTCTGCATCTGCACCGTCTTGCGGCTTGCCTCCAGGCGTTCGAATGCGGCGACGTCGAAGGTCAAACCACGGTCGGCCGTGCGCCGGGCAACGCCCGGCAGGTCACTGCGTAATAGTTGAATATCGAGCATGGGTTCGGAGACTCCGTTGTCATTTTTGTAATACTCAGCACGGGTCATTATCGCGGAGATTGGCCCGCGCGGCCAGCGCCCTGCCTGCCGCTATTTCTTGCGGCGCGCCTGCGCGTCGAGTGCGCGCAATTCGGCTAGCCGCGCTTTGATCTTCGCCTCCAGCCCGCGCTCGGTGGGCTCATACAGGCGCGGCGGCGCCATGCCCTCCGGAAAATAATTCTCGCCGGCGGCAAAAGCGTCGGGCTCGTCGTGCGCATAACGGTAATCGCGGCCGTAACCGAGTTCTTTCATCAGACGCGTCGGTGCATTGCGCAGGTGCTCCGGCACCGGCCGCGACTGGTCGTCACGAATCAGCGCGCGCGCCGCATTGTAGGCGCCGTAGGCGGCATTGCTTTTCGGCGCAACCGCAAGATAGAGCGCGGCCTCCGCGAGCGCCAGTTCCCCCTCCGGACTGCCCAGGCGCTCAAAGGTTTCGCAGGCGTCGAGTGCGATCCGCAGTGCGCGCGGATCGGCAAGCCCGACGTCTTCGATCGCCGCGCGCACCAGCCGGCGGCCGACGTAAAGCGGGTCAGCCCCGCCATCGAGCATGCGGCACATCCAGTAAAGTGTCGCGTCGGGAGACGAGCCGCGCACCGACTTATGGAGCGCGGAGATCTGGTCGTAGAACTGGTCGCCGCCTTTATCAAAGCGCCTGAGGCCTTGCGAGAGCGCATCGCGCACCAGCGCTTCATCGATTTGCCGCACGCCGCGCGTCGCCGCAGCAATTTCGATCTGCTCGACCATGTTGAGCAGCCGCCGCGCATCCCCATCGGCGTAACCGATGATCAGCTCGCCGGCTCGCTCGTCCAGCGCCAGCGGCTCGCCAGAATGCCGAAGCGCGCGCGACAGCAACACGGCAAGGTCCGGGTCTGATAACGCCTGCAACACATAAACGGCGGCGCGCGACAGCAATGCGCTGATCACTTCAAACGACGGGTTTTCGGTGGTCGCGCCGACAAACGTCACCAGCCCCCGCTCGACATAAGGCAGAAAAGCATCCTGCTGCGCCTTGTTGAAGCGGTGCACCTCGTCGACGAACAAAATGGTGTGGCGCGCGCTTTGCTGCAGCATGAGTTCGGCTCGCTGCACCGCGTCGCGGATCTCCTTGACGCCGGAAAAAACCGCTGAAATAGCGATAAACTCGGCATCGAACGCCTGCGCCATCAAGCGCGCGAGCGTGGTCTTGCCCACGCCGGGCGGACCCCACAGGATCATCGAATGCGGCTTGCCCGACTCGAACGCGAGCCGCAACGGCTTGCCCGGCCCGAGCAGATGCGACTGGCCCACTACCTCAGCTAGCGTTTTCGGCCGCAGCAGATCCGCCAGTGGTGCCGCCGGATCCCGGCGCCGGAACAAATCATTCACTGATCACGTCCGCACCTTTCGGCGGGACAAACCTGAACAATTCGGGCGAGAGTCTCGGATTGCGCTCGACCGCGGCAAATTTGATGACGGTAACCTGGCCGAACTGGTCGCGCAGCTCCATCGCCTCGAGCCCGCTCGAACTAAAGCCCAGGCGGATACGCTCGAAAGCGTTCTCCTTTGATTTCGGCACCGCCTCCAGCCAGTCCAATCCTTCCTGGTTGCCAAGGTTGGTCAGGGTGTAGATCTTCTCGATCTCGTTGCTGCCGGCGAGCAGCGCGGCGGGACTGTCGCCAAGCGCCTGATCGAGTCGTCTGACGCTGACCTGATTGAGGTCTTTGTCATAGACCCACAGTCTGGCGCCGTCGCCGACGATGAGCTGCTCGTAAGGCTTCTCGTATTCCCAGCGGAATTTGCCGGGGCGCGCAAAGTGCATGGTGCCGGTTGCCTGCTGCAGCTGCTTCAGGTTCTTGTCGACGATGATCTGCGCGAAGTGCGCCTTGCCGGTGGTCGTCTGCTGCAGGAAACTCCTGAGCATGTCGACGCCTGCCGCGCCGGCAAGCGCGCTGTAGAAAATGAGCCATGCGGTGAGTATCAGTCGCATCGGAAGTCCACGTAGGGCGCGCATTTATCGCGCCATCGATCCGGCGAAAACCATTCGGCGCGCTGAAGCTGCGCCCTACATCTCGGCGCGCTGAAGCTACGCCCTACAAATAATCTAGCTCTCGGCGCGCTGAAGCTACGCCCTACAAATAATCTAGCTCTCGGCGCGCTGAAGCTACGCCCTACATATAATATAAGGTTCATCATTGTTCGGACGCAGAAGCCGGCACCAGCACTTCGCGGTTGCCGTTCGACTGCATGACCGACACCAGGCCCGCGCGCTCCATCTGCTCGATCAGCCGCGCTGCGCGGTTGTAGCCGATGCGCAGATGGCGCTGTACCAGCGAAATCGAGGCGCGCCGCGTCTTGAGCACGATCTCGACCGCCTGATCGTACAGCGGGTCGGACTCGGCGTCGCCGCCTTCCGGCCCCATCATCCCCTCGCCATCGGCTTCCGGCTCCTCCAGCACGCCCTCCACATACTGCGGTTGCGCCAGGTTCTTGAGGTAGCCCACCACTTTGTGGACCTCGTGATCCGCGACGAAAGCGCCGTGCACGCGTTGTGGAATACCCGTTCCCGGCGGCAGGTACAGCATGTCGCCCTGCCCCAGCAGGGCTTCCGCGCCCATCTGATCGAGGATGGTACGGGAGTCGACGCGCGCCGATACCTGAAACGCGATACGCGTCGGTATGTTGGCCTTGATCAGCCCGGTGATCACGTCGACCGACGGGCGCTGCGTCGCAAGAATCAGGTGAATGCCGGCCGCACGCGCTTTCTGCGCCAGGCGCGCGATCAGCTCCTCTACCTTCTTGCCGACCACCATCATCAGGTCGGCGAGCTCATCGATGATGACTACGATCAGCGACATTTCATGCAACGGTTCCGGATTATCGGGCCCTAACGCGAGCGGATTCTGGATCGGCCTCTCAACTTTCGCCGCGTCGCGCACCTTCTGGTTGAAGCCTGCCATGTTGCGCACGCCAAGCGCCGACATCAGCTTGTAGCGGCGGTCCATTTCCCCGACACACCAGTTGAGCGCGTTGGCAGCCTGGCGCATGTCGGTCACTACCGGCGTCAGCAGATGTGGTATGCCTTCGTACACCGACAGCTCGAGCATTTTCGGGTCGACCAGTATCAGCCGGCATTGTGCGGGCGGCGATTTGTAGAGCAGGCTCAGGATCATGCCGTTGATCGCGACAGACTTGCCGGAGCCCGTGGTGCCCGCGACCAGCAAGTGCGGCATGCGCGCGAGGTCGACGACGATCGGATTGCCCGCGATGTCCTTGCCGAGCGCGAGCGAGAGCGGCGAATGCATGTCGGCGTAGACCTGGGAACTCAGGATTTCCGACAGATGCACCATCTGGCGCTCGGGGTTCGGTATCTCGAGCCCCATGTAACTCTTGCCGGGTATGGTTTCGACGACGCGGATGCTGACCACCGACAGCGCGCGCGCCAGGTCCCTCACCAGATTGACGACCTGGCTGCCCTTGACGCCGACCGCGGGCTCGACCTCGTAACGCGTGATGATCGGCCCCGGGTAAGCGGCCACGACTCTCACTTCGACACCGAAGTCGAGCAGCTTTTTCTCGATCAGGCGCGAAGTGAACTCAAGCGTGTCACCGCTGATCACCTCGAGCACCTGTCCCGCCTCGTCGAGCAGTTTCAGCGGCGGCAGCGGCGAATCAGGCAGGTTCTCGAACAGCGGCACTTGTTTCTCGCGCTCGACGCGCGGCGATTTTGGTATCTGCAGCGCCGCCGGCTCGATGCGGAGCGGCTCGTGGACTTCGAGCTTCTTCTTGCTCTCTTCGACCACTTCCTCGCGCTCGATGACTGCCGCCGCGCCGGCGCGCCGATCCTGCCGATCGGTCCAGAACTGCCGGGTGCGCTGATAAGCCTCCTCGAGCCAGCCGCCCAGGCGCTCGAGGAAAGCAATCCACGATACGCCGGTAAACAGGCTGAGACCGATCGCGATTAACGCGAGGAGCGCGAGCGTTGCGCCCGTGAAACCGAGCGCCCTGGACAACAAGCCGCTGATTGCGGTGCCGAGCATTCCGCCGGGAGCCAGCGGCAGGGTTGCCTTCAGGCTGTAGAAGCGCATCGCCTCCAGGCTGGCGCTCGCCACCAGCAAAATGGCAAAGCCGATGGCGACGACGAAGTACGAACGGCGGTCAGCCGGCGCGAAATGCTCAATGCGGCGGAAGCTCCAGCGCACGATGAAAGCGCACAAAGCCACCCACCACCACGCGGAGAATCCGAACAGGTAGAGCAAAACATCGGCGCACCAGGCGCCGAGGCGGCCACCCGAATTCATGATCCGCTCGACGCTGGTGCCATGCGACCAGCCGGGGTCTGCCTTGTCGAAGGTAAACAGGATCAGCGCCAGATACAACGCGAGCGCGACCAGGGCCAGCCACCAGGATTCCCGCAGCAGCGCTGCGATTTTGGGCGGCAGCGGGTTTTCGGCGGGGCGGCTCGGCCGCGTTTTATCGCTGTACAACATAATCAGGAGTTAGCCATCGAGCCGATTATAGCGCTAAAGCGGGTGCGAAGCACTCTCCGCGAAGCTCTCTTATCCCTGAAAACAAGGCGTTAAAGTACGAAGCAAACAAATTGGTTTAGCTGGGCTGCCGTGCGGATACCTGGCAGAGAAATCAACCGCACAATTCCCCGTCTCGTCACCGGCAGCTCGCGTGCTAACCCGGGAAAAAAGCGCAATCCCGCCGCGGCGGAGGCCTTTATCGTCCGAACGGGGTTCGTTTGCCTTGGCCCGATCGGCCCGGACGTGCGCGCTGGGACAGCGACATCTTGTCGAGCAAAACAACCTTGCGTTTATCAGTCCGGATATAACCGCGTTGCTGCAGATCCTTCATCACGCGGCTTACCATTTCGCGCGACGCGCCAATCATGCGCGCCATTTCCTGCTTCGGAGGCGCCCGCTTCACGGTCCACAGGCCATCGATCTCCTGCGCCTGGTCAAGCAGCAGGCGCGCGACGCGGCCGTAAACATCGATCAGCGCCAGGCTTTCGATGCTGCGATCGGCATCGCGCAGCCGCTTGACCAGGTTGCGGATGATGATCATGGCGAGATCGAAGTTGTCCTTGAGGCATGCGATGAATCCGGTTTTCGAAAACCGCAGCATCTCGCAGGGTTCGAGGGTTTCCACACTGGCCGAGCGCGGCTGGTCGTCGAGCAGGCCCATTTCGCCAAAGAATTCGTTCGGCCCCATAAACGCAAGTATGACTTCGTGCCCCTCCTCGTCGGGGATCAGGATCTTGACGCGGCCGGAAAGGATGATGTAGAGCGCATCGGTCTCTTCGCCGGCGCGCATTACGAGTGTGTTGCGGGCGTAACTGCGCAGTTGCAGGCATGGTTGCAGCAAGCGCAACTGATCATCAGACAGCGTCGAAAATAACCGCACTGTTTTCAGGATCTGATGGTTCACCGATCAGTTCCCTTTCTGGTCACATATTCAGTGGGCAAAAAACATTATTGTCATTTTATACCAATGAATTAAAAATGAATATTGAAGCTGTTGTTCAACAGCTCGACATTCAACGATTTCGCTGCCAGAATGTCGCGTTTTTGCCGCGTCATGCAATTTTCCGGTAAAGCCATGTCAAAACCAGTCAAACATTGCCGCTTTCTGATACTCGGTTCGGGTCCTGCCGGCTACACGGCGGCCGTTTATGCGGCCCGCGCCAATCTCAATCCGGTACTGGTGACCGGGCTTGCTCAGGGCGGACAACTGATGACCACCACGGACGTCGACAACTGGCCAGCCGACGCGATGGGGGTGCAGGGCCCGGAATTGATGGGGCGCTTCCTGAAACACGCCGAGCGCTTCAAGACCGAGATTATTTTCGATCATATTCACACCGCGAAACTCAACGCGAAGCCGCTCGCACTGGTCGGCGACAATGACACCTACACCTGCGACGCGCTGGTGATCGCGACCGGTGCTTCGGCGATGTATCTTGGCCTGCCCTCGGAGCAGGCCTTCATGGGGCGCGGCGTCTCGGGCTGTGCGACGTGCGACGGCTTTTTCTACAAGGAACAGGATGTCGCTGTCATCGGGGGCGGCAATACCGCCGTCGAGGAAGCGCTGTATCTCTCCAACATCGCGCGGCACGTTACGGTGGTGCATCGCCGCGACAAGTTCCGCGCCGAAGCGATCCTCGTCGACAAGCTCAACGAAAAAGTTGCCGCAGGAAAAGCAACCGTGCTGTGGGATCACGTGCTGGACGAGGTGCTCGGCGACAAGTCCGGCGTCACCGGCATGCGCGTGAAAAATGTCAAGACCGGAACCACGGCAGACCAGCAGCTGCAGGGGGTCTTTATCGCGATCGGCCACCGCCCCAACACGGAAATATTCGCCGGCCAGCTTGAAATGAAGAACGGCTACATCATCACCAAGTGCGGGCTGGACGGCGGCGCCACTGCCACCAGCGTGCCGGGTGTGTTCGCAGCCGGCGACGTGCAGGACCACGTCTATCGCCAGGCGGTAACCAGCGCCGGCAGCGGGTGCATGGCGGCGCTCGATGCGCAGAAATATCTCGAGTCGCTCGCGCCGTAGACTCGCGAGGCAATGCGTGCGCAGCAGGGGGCCATGCCATGAAAAAACGCACCGCCGGGCGTCCGGGTAACGATGCCGCACTGTTCCAGGAACTGCTGGCGGAAGTTGTTCCCCTGCCCGCTCACGGACGAGTGATCCACCCGCGTCCCAAACGCAAACCAATTCCGGAGCAGCGCCTGCGCGACGAGCGCGCCGCACTTGCGGACAGCCTGAGCGACCATATCACTTGGGACATCGGGACGGAAACCGGCGAGGAGCTGGTTTATCTGCGCAACGGTCTGTCGCGCCATATCCTGAGGAAGCTGCGCCGCGGCCACTGGGTGACCCAGGACGAGCTGGACCTGCACGGGCTTAATACGGTCGAGGCGCGCGCGCTGCTGGTGGAGTTTCTCAACACCTGCATCCGCACCGATGCGCGCTGCGTGCGCATCGTTCACGGCAAGGGATTGCGCTCGAAAAACCGCGAGCCGGTGCTGAAAACCAAAGTCGCAAACTGGCTGATCCAGCGCGACGAAGTACTCGCGTTCTGCCAGGCGCGCCAAGTCGACGGCGGTAGCGGCGCGGTGATGGTGCTCTTGAAAAGCGTGAGGCGTAAGGCGTGAAGCAGGCTTCTGATTACGCTAATCACCAATCACTAATCACCAATCACCAATCACTAATCACCAATCACTAATCACCAATCACCAATCACTAAATCGCCGCCTCGTCAGTCTCGCCGGTACGGATCCTGATCACCTGGTCGACGCCGCCGACGAATATCTTGCCGTCGCCGATCTTGCCGGTGTGCGCGGACTTGACGATGGCCTCGACGGTCCGCTCGAGCATGGTGTCAGGGATCACGACCTCGATTTTCACCTTGGGCAGGAAATCCACCACGTACTCGGCTCCGCGGTACAGCTCGGTATGTCCCTTTTGCCGGCCGAAACCCTTGACTTCGGTTACGGTCAGGCCGCTGATGCCGATTTCGGAAAGCGCCTCCCGCACCTCGTCCAGCTTGAACGGCTTGATTATCGCTTCGATCTTCTTCATTACACCCTCTCTCCCCCGTCACGACCGGCTGCGCGTCGCGACCGGTTTCCGGACATAGTATACGGCCTGGCGGCAACGAGTTAAATCACCCGTCGTTACTCCAATTGATGGCGGTACTTGTTGGTGATCGGGTAGCGCCAGTCCTTGCCGAAGCCGCGCGGGGTGATGCGGATGCCGACCGGCGCCTGGCGCCGCTTGTATTCGCTGATCCGCAGCAGATGGATCACGCGCTCGACATCCTTGCGGGCGAAACCGGCCGCCTCGATTTCGCGCGGCCCGAGATTGTGCTCGACATAGGCCTCCATGATCGCATCCAGCACCTCATAGGGCGGCAGGCTGTCCTGGTCCACCTGGTTCGGCCGCAACTCGGCCGAGGGCGGGCGCGTGATCACGCGCTGCGGAATCACCGGCGAAACGCCGTTGCGGTAGTTGGCAAGACGGTAGACCATCATCTTGCTGATGTCCCTCAACACGCCGAAGCCTCCCGCCATGTCGCCATAGAGCGTCGCGTAGCCGGTGCCCATCTCGCTCTTGTTGCCGGTGGTGAGCACAATCGAGCCCCCCTTGTTCGACAAGGCCATCAGCAGCGTGCCCCGGATGCGTGACTGCAGGTTTTCCTCGGTGGTGTCCTGCGCCAGCCCCTCGAACTCCTCCGCCAGCGCGCCGAGAAACGCGTCGAGTACCGGCTTGATCGCGATCTCGGTGTAGCGCACCTTGAGCGCCTCGGCCTGCGCGCATGCGTCCTCCCGGCTGATGCTCGCGGTATACTGCGACGGCATCATCACCGCGCGCACCTTGTCGGCGCCCAGCGCGTCGACGGCGACTGCCAGCGTCAGCGCCGAATCGATGCCGCCCGACAAGCCGAGCAGCACGCCCGGAAAACCGTTCTTGCCGACGTAATCGCGCACCCCGAGGCACAGCGCGTCATAGACTTCGGCCTCGAGCGCGCGCTCCGGCACAATCTCGCCCGGCTGCGGGTCGCCGTTCTCGATGGTCACTATCCCCAGCGCCTCCTTGAACGACGGCAGCTGGTGCACGAGCTCCCCGTCGCGGCTGAGCGCGAACGACGCGCCATCGAAGACGAGCTCGTCCTGGCCGCCGACCATGTTGACGTAGACGAGCGGCACGCCGTTCTCGGCGACGCGTTCGCGCATCACGTCGTAACGCGAATGCTGCTTGCGCAGATGATAGGGCGACGCATTGAGCACCAGCAGCACCTCGGCGCCCGCCTCGCGCGCCGCGCGCGGTGCCACCGCCGCCCACGAATCGGCGCAAATATTGATGCCCAGGTTAAGTTCCTTGCCGTCGGCGCCGGGATGCGCAAGCAGCGGGCCCTGCCTGCCCCACGTGTCCTCACAGATGTTGAGGCCGAAATTGACGCCGCCGGCCTCAAACACGCACGGCGTGTCGTCCGAGTCGAAATAGCGCTCTTCGTCGAACACAGTGTAGTTGGGCAGCGCATGCTTGTGATAAGTGGCGGTGACGCAGCCGTTCTGGATCACCGATGCGGCGTTATAGCGCTTGCCGTTGACCTGGCGCGGGTGTCCGACGACGACCGCGATGCCGGCGACCTGCGCCGCCAGCCGCCCGAGCGCCGCGTCGCAGCTGCGGTAAAAATCGCCGCGCAGCAACAGATCTTCGGGCGGATAACCGCACAGCGCAAGCTCGGGCGTAACCATCAGGCCCGCGCCTTGCGCGCGCGCGCGCGCGGCGAATTCAAGAATGCGCTCGACATTGCCGGCCAGATCGCCGACCGTGCAGTTAAACTGGGCAATCGCGATTTTCATAGCGCTAATATATCATTGCCTCGATGAAGACGCCCGGTTCCGTCATCGAAGTGCGCGACTCGCTCGCCGCCATTCCGGCCCACGACTGGAACCGGCTTGCCGGTGACGACCCGTTTCTGCGTCACGAATTCCTCCACGCGCTGCATGAATCCGGCTGCGCCGGCGCCGCCACCGGCTGGACGCCGCATTTCCTGATTCTGCGCGAGGATGGCCGGCTTGCCGGTGCCATGCCGCTTTATCTGAAGGTGCACTCGTACGGCGAGTACGTATTCGATTGGGCGTGGGCGGATGCGTACCGACGCCACGGACTGCGTTATTACCCGAAACTGCTCAACGCGGTGCCGTTTACTCCGGTGAGCGGACAGCGCCTGCTTGCCGCGCACAGCGGGCAGCGCCGGCTGTTGCTCGGCGCAGCGCTACAGTTGGCGCGCGAGGCCGGGACATCGTCGCTGCACTGCCTGTTTCCGCCTGCCGCTCAGGCGGCTGAAATGCGGGATGGCGGGCTGATGCTGCGCAACGGCGTGCAGTTTCACTGGCGCAACCACGGCTATGCGGATTTCGACGGTTTCCTGGCGACGCTGAATCACGACAAAAGGAAGAAGATCAGGCAGCAGCGGCGCCGCGTGCGGGACGCCGGCATCAGCTGCGAGTGCTTTGCGGGAAGCGCCGTGACGGACGCGCTATGGGGTTTTTTCAACCGCTGTTACCGCGAGACCTATCGCCAGCATCGCTCGACACCCTATCTCAACCTCGACTTTTTTCGCGCCATCGGCCGTTTAATGCCGGAAAACATCCTGCTCATCGTCGCCATGCGCGGATCCCAACGGATCGCTGCGTCGCTCAACATCCATAATGAGCAGCGGCTGTGCGGCCGTTACTGGGGTGCGCTCGAATACCATCCGGCGCTGCATTTCGAGGCCTGCTACTATCAGGTTATCGAGTTTTGCATCGCGCACGGCATCGCCAGCTTCGAGGGCGGCGCGCAGGGCGAACACAAGATTGCGCGCGGGCTGCTGCCGGTGGAAACGCACTCCGCGCACTGGCTCGCGCATCCGCAGTTCGCCGCGGCAGTCGAGGATTTTCTCCAGCGCGAGTCGCGCGGCATTGCGGCTTACGTTGATGAACTCGGCGAACGCAGCCCGTTCAAATCGAATGGCAGCGAACCTGCCACGGCCTGACAGATTCCGTCATACCGGCGCACGCCGGTATCCAGCAATAGACCTGGACCCCGGCTTGCGCCGGGGTGACGAGTTGTTTTCCCACCCGCCGTCAGTCGCGATTACTTCTTTTCTG
>Ga0326597_10012724_pt1 | contig 11087 bp, 11 predicted proteins | sample RVTome_12_FD_203789 | JGI IMG/M metagenome (GOLD analysis project Ga0326597, IMG submission 203789) | Soil microbial communities from uranium-contaminated site in the Upper Colorado River Basin, Wyoming, United States - RVT100D185 | ecosystem: Environmental > Terrestrial > Soil > Contaminated >... | reverse complement strand
CTTCCGGGCTGGCGGCCGCTTCCTCGCTGCCGGTTTCGGACCGGGCGGCGAGCGACTGTTGATACTGCTGCCATTGCGATTTGACACGCGCGCGTTCTTCCGGCGGCATCTTCTTGATCGCGCGGAATTTTTCGCGCGCGACCCGGCGCTGCTCCGGTGTGAGTTTGGCCCATTTATGCATGCGCGCCTGCAGCCGCTTCTGCGCGCGCGGTTTCATTTTTGGATAGCCATCGGCGACTTTGACCCATTTCTTGCGGCGGCGAGTGTCAAGACTGTCCCAGTCCTGCTTCAGCGGCGCGAGCACGCTTTGCTGCGCCGGCGTCAACTCCGACCAATCGGGTTTGGCTTTTTTGGCCTTTTTAGCCGGTTTGGCCGGTTTGGCCGGTTTGCTCCGGGGTGCCGCTACATTGGTTTCGGCTGGCGCTGCAGCGAATGCCGGCGCAACGAAGCTCAGGCAAAGAATTATTGCGATGAGCGTTTTAGCCATGCTTCGAAACCGCTGTCGAGATATGCGTTGATCGGCAAATCGCCGCTAAGCAGGCTCGCGTCAATTTCAGCGAAATCGATGGCGTTGGGCTGGGTAACCAACTGCCAGTAAGTGACTCCGGTCAGGCTCAACAGCAGCAGGCCGAGCGCGAACATATTGCGCGCGTTGAAATAGCGGCTGTGGTCCAAGTGGAACGCGACATTACCAGCCCAGGCCAAACCGGACACCGGCTGCGGTGCTTGACGGTACCGGTCAAGCGCAGCCATGCGCGCTGATTGCAGCCGATACAGCGTGCCTTGCTTGATGTGGCCCAGACCCTGATCCAGGTGCTGGACGATTTTCTTAGCCAGTTCCTGATCGTTCATTTTGAAATTCCCTTATCTTTCAGCAACACGGAAAGAGTATGAATCGCCCGCGAGCAGTGCGTTTTCACACTCCCCTGCGAGCAACCCATCGCGGCCGCTGTTGCTGCCACATCCATGTCCTCCCAATAACGCAGCAGGAAGGCTTGGCGTTGACGCGCCGGCAATAGCCGCAGAGCTTCTTCAATCAGTTCAAGGGTTTGCGCCTGCTGCAACCGGTCGGACGGCGCCTCCTGCGGATTGGAGTCGGATTGCGCCCGCAAAGTTTCCAGCGGATCGTGTTCGTCGCCGTTCTCGCCTTCCCCCCGCGATGACACCGGCGACGTCCACAGGGAGCGCACTTTCTGCCGCCGGAAATGGTCGCGAATCGTATTTTGCAGGATACGCTGGAACAGCATCGGCAGTTCCGTGCTCGGGCGCGCCGAGTATTTTTCCGAGAGCTTCATCATCGCGTCCTGCACTGCGTCGAGCGCGACCTGCTCGTCGCGCGCGGCGAACAGCGCCTGCTTGTAAGCGCGGCGCTCGGCTGCGGCGAGAAAATCCGAAAGTTCCTTGCGGGTAGCCAGCGGAATCTACCTCGTGGTTAAGCCCGTTTGCGCCGGGCTTTTTGTTCTCGTGACACGGCGCGCAGGCCCGTTGCTTTATTGCTTATGACGCAGTGTGCCGCCGGCGCTAACGCCCCCTGAGCACACGTCGGATTTATTCGAAGCATCTTAACAAAACACGTCCGCAGCGCAAGTCACGCCGCGTGCCGGCCTCGCACGCCGCCGTTATCATCATGTTTAATCAGACGTTTATCTTGACCAAAATGCGCGCTGAAGGTATCGTGCCAAGTTCTCTCACTTGCCTGGATTCAGCAAGGTTCAACTATGGAATTAAGCGGCGCGGAGATCACGGTGCGGTGCCTGCAGGAAGAAGGGGTCGATTATGTGTTCGGCTACCCCGGTGGCGCCGTGCTGTTCATCTATGACGAGTTGTTCAAGCAGGACAAGGTCAAGCACATCCTGGTGCGCCATGAGCAGGGCGCAATCCACGCGGCTGACGGCTATTCGCGCTCGACCGAAAAAATCGGCGTCGCGCTGGTGACTTCCGGCCCCGGAGTCACCAATGCCGTGACCGGCATCGCCACTGCGTACATGGATTCGATCCCGCTGGTGGTCATCACCGGCCAGGTGCCGACGCACGCGATCGGCCTGGACGCGTTCCAGGAGTGCGACGCGGTCGGCATCACGCGCCCGTGCGTCAAGCACAACTATCTCGTCAAGGATGTGAAAGACCTGGCAATCACCATCAAGAAGGCTTTTTACATTGCCGCGACCGGACGCCCCGGGCCGGTGGTGGTCGACATTCCAAAGGATGTGACCAGCGCGATGACTGAATTCGACTATCCGAAGTCGATCAGCATGCGTTCCTACAACCCGGTGCTGAAGGGACACACCGGGCAGATCAGGAAAGCGATTCAGATCCTGAACCGGGCCAAGCGGCCGATGGTCTACACCGGCGGCGGCGTGATTCTCGGCAATGCTGCCGGCGAGCTGGCCCAGCTCGTGCGCGCGCTCGGCTTCCCGTGCACCAACACGCTGATGGGGCTGGGCGCGTACCCAGCCACCGACCGCCAGTTTCTCGGCATGCCCGGCATGCACGGCACGTACGAAGCGAACATGGCGATGCAGCACTGCGACGTGTTGCTTGCGATCGGCGCGCGCTTCGACGATCGCGTGATCGGCAATCCAAAACATTTCTTCGAAGAGCCGCGTACCATCATCCATATCGACATCGATCCCTCGTCGATCTCGAAACGCGTCAAGGTCGACGTGCCGATCGTCGGCAACGTGCGCGAAGTTTTGCAGGAGGTGATCAAGCAGCTCCAGGCGTCGAAGGATAAGCCCGACCCGGCGGAACTCAAGGCCTGGTGGAAGCAGATCGAGCTGTGGCGCAGCCGCGACTGCCTGAAATTCGACCGCGCAGCCAGGATCATCAAGCCGCAAGCAGTGGTCGAGAGGCTCTACGAGCTGACCAAGGGCGACGCGTTCGTGACCTCCGACGTGGGCCAGCACCAGATGTGGGCGGCGCAGTTCTACAAATTCAGCAAGCCGCGGCGCTGGATCAATTCGGGCGGCCTCGGTACCATGGGTTTCGGGCTGCCGGCGGCCGTCGGCGTGCAGCTTGCGCATCCGAAGTCGCCCGTCGTGTGCGTGACCGGGGAAGCGAGCATCCAGATGTGCATCCAGGAGCTCTCGACCTGCAAGCAGTATCACCTGCCGATCAAGATCGTGAATCTCAACAACCGCTACATGGGCATGGTGCGGCAGTGGCAGGAATTTTTCCACGGCAACCGCTATTCCGAATCCTACATGGACGCGCTGCCGGATTTCGTCAAGCTCGCCGAATCGTACGGACATATCGGCATGCGCATCGAGAAGCCGGAAGATGTCGAGGGTGCCCTCAAGGAAGCATTGGCACGCAAGAAAGACCTGGTATTCATGGATTTCATCACCGACCAGACCGAGAATGTGTTCCCGATGGTGCCGGGCGGCAAGGGGCTGTCGGAAATGATACTGGTGTAGCGAGCGACAAAAAGTGCGACACATCATTTCAGTATTGCTGGAAAACGAAGCGGGCGCCCTGTCGCGCGTGGCCGGACTGTTCTCGGCGCGCGGCTACAACATCGAGTCGCTCACCGTGGCACCGACCGAGGACGAGTCGCTGTCGCGCATGACGCTGGTCACCGCCGGCTCGGACGAGGTGATCGAGCAGATCACCAAGCAGTTGAACAAGCTGATCGAGGTGGTAAAAGTGGTGGATCTGTCCGATGGCGACCACATCGAGCGTGAACTGATGCTGGTCAAGGTGCGCGCCGTCGGCAAGGACCGCGAGGAAATGAAGCGCATGGCCGACATCTTCCGCGGCCGCATCATCGGTGTCACCGACAAGGACTACACGATCGAATTGACCGGCACCGGTTCCAAGCTTGATGCGTTCCTGAGTGCCATCGATCGCAGCGCGATCCTGGAAACGGTGCGCACCGGCGCGTCCGGCATCGGCCGCGGCGACCGGGTGCTTAAGATCTAGTGAGGAAACCATGAAAGTTTATTATGACAAGGACGCCGACCTCTCCCTGATCAAGGGCAGGAAAGTCACGATCGTCGGCTATGGCTCGCAGGGGCATGCCCATGCGCTCAACCTCAGCGAATCCGGCGTCAAGGTGACGGTCGGCCTGCGCAAAGACGGCGCGTCGTGGGGCAAAGCGAAAAAAGCGGGCCTCGACGTGAAGGCAGTCGCGAAAGCGATCAAGGGCGCCGACTTCGTAGTGATGCTGATGCCCGACGAGCACATCGCGGCGGTCTACCGCGAAGATGTGGCTCCCAATATCAAGAAGGGTGCCACGCTCGGCTTCGCGCATGGATTCAACATTCATTACGGCCAGGTGGTGCCGCGCGCGGATCTCGATGTGGTGATGATCGCGCCCAAGGCTCCCGGTCACACCGTGCGCTCGACCTACGCGCAGGGCGGCGGCGTGCCGATGCTGATCGCGGTGCATCAGAATCCGTCGAACAAAGCGCGCGACATGGCGTTGTCCTACGCCGCGGCGATCGGCGGCGGCAAAGCCGGCGTGATCGAAACCACGTTCAAGGAAGAAACCGAAACCGATTTGTTCGGCGAGCAGACCGTGCTGTGCGGCGGGGCCACCGCGCTGGTGCAGACCGGGTTCGAGGTGCTGGTCGAGGCCGGCTACGCGCCCGAAATGGCGTACTTCGAATGCCTGCATGAGTTGAAACTGATCGTCGACCTGATGTACGAAGGCGGCATCGCCAATATGCGTTATTCAATTTCGAACAACGCGGAATACGGGGACTTCACGCGCGGGCCGCGCATCATCACCCAGCAAACCAAGGACGAGATGCGCAAGATCCTCAAGGAAATCCAGACCGGCGTCTATGCACAGGAATTCCTGCTCGAGAACCAGACCGGTGCGACCAAGCTCAACGCGATGCGCCGCATCGGCCGCCAGCACGAGATCGAGATCGTCGGCGCCAAGCTGCGCGACATGATGCCGTGGATCAAGAAGAACAAGCTGGTGGATCAGTCGAAGAACTAGTGGGTAATTACCCGCACCCGATTGTTGCGCGGGAAGGCTGGCCGTTTGTCGCAATCTCGGTCGCAGCGGCGGTTGCGGTCACGGTGTTCGCCGGCTGGGGGTGGGCGCTGGCGTTCTGGCTCATCGTGTTGTTCATGCTGCAGTTCTTCCGCGATCCGCCGCGCGGGATTCCGTCCGGGCCGAACGCGGTGCTCTCGCCCGCCGACGGCCGCGTGCTGGTGGTCGAGCGAAGCCGGGACCCCTATCTCGAGCGCGAGGCGCTCAAGTTCAGCGTGTTCATGAACGTGTTCAACGTCCATTCCAACCGCAGCCCGGTCGACGGCGAAGTGCGCGAAGCGTGGTACCACGCCGGCAAATTCGTCAATGCGGCGCTGTCGAAAGCTTCGCTCGAGAACGAACGCAGCGCGCTGTGGATCAGGACTGCCGGCGGCACGGACGTCACCTGCGTCCAGGTTGCGGGTCTGATCGCGCGCCGTATCCTGTGTTACGTCAAAGCCGGCGACCGGCTCGCGCGCGGCGAGCGCTACGGCTTCATCCGCTTCGGCTCGCGCGTCGATCTGTACCTGCCGCTGTCGGCGGTGCCGAAAGCGGCCGTCGGCGACCGGGTTTTTGCAACCTCGAGCGTGCTCGCCGAGCTCGCCTGATGCGGTGAGCGCTGAATCATGATGTACGAACCGCGCGACAAGTGGCTGGGCAAAGGCGGCAGGTTCCGCCGCCGCGGCATCTACTGGCTGCCGAACCTGTTTACGACCATTGCGCTGTTCGCGGGTTTTTTCTCGATCGTGCAGGCGATGAACGGGCATTTCGAGCAGTCGGCGCTGGCGATCTTTGTCGCCATGGTGTTCGACGGGCTCGACGGCCGCGTCGCGCGTTTCACCCATACCGAAAGCGCGTTCGGCGCCGAATACGACAGTCTTTCCGACATGGTGTCGTTCGGCGTGGCGCCGGCGCTGGTCATCTATGTCTGGGCGCTCAGGGATTTTTCTTCTGCCCAGAACATCCCGCTGCTAGGGGCGTGGCTCACCACCAAGCTCGGCTGGATTGCGGCGTTCATCTACTGCGCGTGCGCCGCGCTGCGGCTCGCGCGTTTCAACACCAATATCGACGTGGTCGACAAGCGCTTTTTCCAGGGCCTGCCGAGTCCGGCCGCCGCTGCGCTCGTTGCCGGTATGGTATGGGCGTTCAACGAATACCAGGTCCGCGGCACTGAGGTGACGTGGCTGGCTTGGGCGCTGACGATGTTTGCCGGCATCAGCATGGTCACCAATTTCAATTATTACAGCGGCAAGGACATCAACCCGCGCAAGCGCGTGTCATTTCCGGTGGTGGTTGCGATCGCGCTGGCGGTGGTAGTGCTGGTCGCGGTGTCGAGCACGCTGCCGGAGATGTTGTTCATGCTGTTCTTGTGCTATGCGGCATCAGGCTATGCGCTGGCGGTCCGGAACATGGCCAGACGCAAAAGCGGTGGACAGCCTCCGGCCGCGCCGCCGTCTTGACCGCTACTTGCCAGCCGCAAAAAAAACCTATATATTCCTGATCCATGAGTTATTCGCGCCGGGCCAACTTGTTTTCCCTCCCTGCCAGGCTTCTGCTGGCCGGCCCGCTGCTGCGCCTTGCGCGCTAAATACCCTACACTTCTCATTTATTTTGTTGGTTGCGGCCGGGTTGTATCAGACCCGGGACAGATTCTGGATTGCGCGCGCGGCTAACAGCGCCGCGAGCCACAATTAAGGAAGATCGGAGAAGGCCATGATGAAAGAAAAGTTGATCGTATTCGATACCACCATGCGCGACGGCGAGCAGAGCCCGGGCGCATCGATGACCAAGGACGAGAAGCTGCGCATTGCGCGCCAGCTCGAGCGCATGCGCGTCGACGTGATCGAAGCCGGGTTTCCGGCGGCGAGCGACGGCGATTTCGAAGCGGTGAAGGCCGTAGCCGGCATTATCAAGGACAGCACGGTGTGCGGTCTGGCGCGCGCCAACGAACAAGACGTGAGGCGCTGCGGCGAAGCGGTCAGGGGAGCCAGGTCGCCGCGGGTGCACACTTTCATCGCGACCAGCCCGATACATATGGAGAAGAAGCTGCGCATGGAGCCGTCGCAGGTGATCGCGCAGGCGGTGAAATCAGTCAAATGGGCGCGCGAATATACCGATAACGTCGAGTTCTCGCCCGAGGACGCAGGCCGCTCGGACCTCGACTTCCTGTGCCGCATCATCGAGCGGGTGATCAGGGCCGGCGCCACCACGATTAACGTTCCAGACACCGTCGGCTATACGCTGCCCGAGTACTTCGGCGCGCTGATCCGCAAGTTGCGCGAGCGCATCCCGAACTCCGACCAGGCGGTGTGGTCGGTGCATTGCCACAACGATCTGGGGCTCGCGGTCGCCAATTCGCTGTCCGCAGTGCTGAGCGGCGCGCGCCAGGTCGAGTGCACGATCAATGGTCTCGGCGAGCGCGCCGGCAATGCGTCGCTCGAGGAAATCGTAATGGCGGTGCGCACGCGCCAGGACGTGTTCTCCTGCGACACCAGCATCGACGCGACGCAGATCGTGCCGGCCTCGCGGCTGGTGTCTGGCATCACCGGGTTTACGGTGCAGCCCAACAAGGCGATCGTCGGCGCCAACGCGTTCGCGCACGAGGCGGGCATCCACCAGGATGGCGTGCTGAAAAGCCGCGACACCTACGAGATCATGCGCGCCCAGGACGTGGGCTGGGTTACCAACAAGCTGGTGCTGGGCAAGCACTCAGGGCGTAACGCGTTCAAGGCAAGGCTCACCGAACTTGGCATCGAGTTCGCGTCGGAAGAAGCGCTCAACACCGCCTTCAAGCGTTTCAAGGACCTCGCCGACAAGAAGCACGAGATTTTCGATCAGGACTTGCAGGCGCTGATCAGCGAGGAGGAGAGCGAGCACCTCGAGAACGAGCATTACCGTATGGTGTCGCTGACCGCGCATTCGGAAACCGGCGAGCTGCCGTTCGCGAAGATCGTGGTGTCCGAGGCGGGCCGCGAAAAGCCGGCGCAGGCCACCGGCAGCGGGCCGGTCGATGCCTCGTTCAAAGCGATCGAAAGCATCGTCCGAAGCGGCGCCGAGCTGCTGCTGTACTCGGTCAACAACATCACCAGCGGCACCGATTCTCAGGGCGAAGTGACAGTGCGGCTGTCAAAAGGCGGGCGCATCGTCAACGGCCTGGGCGCCGACACCGACATCGTGGTGGCCTCGGCCAAGGCTTACATCAATGCGCTAAACAAGCTGCACTCGAGGCTCGAGCGGCTGAATCCGCAAGTCTGACCGCAGGATTCGGGAGGCCGGTCAGCTCCGATTATGGGAACTGAATTTTCCCGCCGCCGCCCAGACCGGCAGGCGGAAGGCCGCCTCCGCCCTGCGGGATGACGATGGAAGAGGCGGCCTGGCGGCGCAGTTCCTGAATTTCCTTGACCGTGCGCTCGACGGCCTGCTTGGCGGCAGCGGGGTACTGGGTCACCGCCGCATCCAGCGTTGCCGCATCGATCTCGAAGGTCACCGGGATCGCGCCCATCGGAGTGAGTATCTGCGCTTCGCCGACGTAGACGGGCTTGCGGCCCGGGTCGGGCGAGCCGTCGCTCTTGACGGGGGTTAGGCAGCGTATCGTTCCCACCTTGCGGTCGGTGTAGGCGTCCTCGCGGTAAACGCCCGCGCCGTCCATTGTCAGATTCATGCTTTTGTCCAGTTGCTGGGCCATGGCTACCTCATTCGTTTGGTAATCGTCGCAAGATAAAGGTATCCGGCAATAAGTTCAAGGTTAGTCGCGCCTCACGATTGCATCTTCCGTCCAAAAAGTGGAGCATTTCCTGTCTTCAGGTCACTAAACCGTTGGGACGGCTCCCATGGACGAGCACGAATTCCGGCAATCGCTTGCCTCACAGATGCCGCCGACCGGCATAAACAAACTGCTGCAGGCCTTGTGGCATGACGCGAAAGGCGACTGGCAGCGCGCGCACGAACTCGTGCAGTCGGTGAAGGGTGCGTCGAGCGCACGGGTGCACGCCTACCTGCACCGCAAGGAAGGCGATCTCGACAACGCGAATTACTGGCACGGCCGTGCCGGGACCAGCACGCCGAAGATCCCGCTTGAAAAAGAGTGGGAAGCGCTCGTTACCGAGTTGCTGCGCGAGCCGTAATGGGGCGGGAATCCAGAATCGAATTTGCCTGCGGAAAAATTACCCATGGCGACGAGGACGCTTAACATCATAGGCTGCGGCCGGGTAGGCCGGGCGCTCGCGTGGCTGTGGGCGCGTGACGGCACGCTCGAAATTCAGGACGTGCTCGATCACAAGCCCGAGCAAGGCCGGGCCGCGGTGGTGTTCATCGGCCAGGGGCGCGCGGTCGACGCCGTCGGGCAGATGCGCGGCGCCGAGGCGTGGATGCTGACGCCGCCAGACGACCAGATCGTCGCCTGCTGCACGGCGCTCGCAGCGAGCGGTCTGCTCGCAGCCGGAAATATTGTGTTTCATTGCAGCGGTGCGCTGCCATCGCGCGACCTGGCGCCGGCTGCCGCCTGCGGCGCTGCCGTTGCCAGCGTGCACCCGCTAAAAAGCTTCGCCGATTCGGCCGTCGCGGCACAGAACTTCCGCGGCACTCACTGCGCCGCGGAAGGCGATGCGGCGGCGCTGGCCGTGCTGCGGCCCGCATTCGAACGCATCGGCGGCAGCGTGTCCGAAATCGATCCCGGCTTCAAGACGATCTATCATGCGGCGAGCGTGATCGTTTGCAATTATCTGACGGCGCTGCTCGAGACGGGGCTTCGCTGCTACGAAAAATCGGGCTTCGAGCGCGAGACGGCGTTGCGCATGATGGAGCCGCTGGTGCGGGAGACGCTCGACAATGTGTTCAAGCTCGGTACGGCGCAGGCGCTCACCGGGCCGATCGCGCGCGGCGACCAAGCTGTCATCGCGCATCAGGTCGAAGCGCTCGGCGCTTGGGATACACGAATCGCGACGATTTACCGACAGCTCGGCGCTGTCGCCGTGGAACTCGCGCGCGCGCAGGGCAAGGCCGATGCGGATGCGCTCGCCGCGATCGAGCGTTTGCTCGCGGGTGAGTAGATGGGTCGAGCGCAGCGATCCCCATCGGCCGCATCACGGGCGTCGGCTAGCTCACCAGCCGCTGCACGCGGGAGGATGCGGCGATCTGACCGTTGCGCAGGAAGCGTTCGTGGTTCCGGTCGACCTCGTCGGGGTCGTAGCGGTAGCTCACCATCATTGCATATGACTGGCGCATGCCGCGTAGCGAAGGGTCGGCAAGCCAGAACAGTCTGTGGACACGGGCGCCATTTTTGAGATGGAAGTTGGCGACCGGGTCGAGCGGCTGGCCGGCGGATTTCTCTTTGAGCAGATAGCGCGCGCACAGCTTTTCCATCGGCTCGCGCAGCGCTTCCGCGAGCTTCGCGTCGCTTGCCCAGCCGGGGCGCGCGAGCGCTGCGGCGAGCGTTGTCTCGCGCGCATCGGTGCCGAACGCCCGGGCAAGCCTGGTCGCTTCGGCGGATGCTAGCAGCGTGGCGTCTCGAGCCACCGCCTGGTCGAGCCATTTGCGGAATCCCGGCAGCGGTGAGAGCGTCACAAACACCTTGAGCTGCGGCAGGTCGCGGTGCAGGTCTTCGATCACGCGCTTGAGCAGCAAGTCGCCGAAGCTGATCCCGCGCAAGCCGCGCTGCGTGTTCGAGATCGAGTAGAAAATCGCGGTGTCGGCGGCCTGCGGGTCGTGCACCGGCGCCTTCTGGTCGAGCAGCAGCTGCACGCTCGCCGGCACTCCCTTCAGGAGCGCGATTTCGACGAAGATCAGCGGCTCGTTCGGCATGCGCGGATGGAAAAACGCGTAGCAGCGGCGGTCGGTGTCCAGCCGGTTCCTGAGATCGTTCCACGACTCGATCGGGTGCACGGCTTCGTACGCGATCAGTTTCTCGAGGATCAACGCCGGCGAATTCCACGAGATGCGCTTGAGTTCCAGGAAGCCGGGATCGAACCAGCTGGCGAGCAGTCCGTCGAGTTCGACCCTGAGCACTTCGAGCGATGGGTCGCGCGCCAGCAGCCCGAGCAGATCGTGACGCAGTTCGACCAGAAACTTGACGCCTTCGGGAATCAGGTTGAATTGCGTGAAAAAG
>Ga0326597_10012723_pt1 | contig 11087 bp, 10 predicted proteins | sample RVTome_12_FD_203789 | JGI IMG/M metagenome (GOLD analysis project Ga0326597, IMG submission 203789) | Soil microbial communities from uranium-contaminated site in the Upper Colorado River Basin, Wyoming, United States - RVT100D185 | ecosystem: Environmental > Terrestrial > Soil > Contaminated >... | reverse complement strand
AACCTCGTGCGCACCGCAAACGACAAGCGCAGCCTCAAAACACGACGAAAACTGGCGGGGTGGAGCCCAGACTATCTCGCCAACCTTCTAGCCCCAGCTCCCGTTAACCCGGATTCGTAGCCGTGCCGGCAGGCCTTAGCTCGGCTTGGCGGAAGCACGCTAAGTGCCAGGAGTTGGCATGCGCTCGTATCCAAGAACAGCCATCCGACGGCCGCAGAATTGAACGGCAGCTTCCGATCTGTGAAGAGTCCTGTCGATCCACCGCGCCGGTCGATGAATAAGTGTGGGTCAGGAAGAGTTGGTAGGCCTATTCGCAGGAAGCTGCATACGCTTGGCGAATTATCGGGACAGCGCTCTCAATACTGCCGGCATCGTTTACGCTCAACGAGACTCCGCCTTCGTGCCGCGCATGAATGAAGAATTTCCATTGCGCCGCGTCCCGCGCCAGCCCTGACGTGTCATCGATCTCGTTAAAATCCAGCGCAAGTAAGAGGGTCAGGCTGTATCGCCGGGGCAGGACTTCAAGGAAAAACACTGGACTGTGATAGCTAACGGAATTGGGCTCGGCAAGTTCGAGCACATCGCTGTCGAATGCAAGAACGTGCGCCCGCAATTCCTCAAAGAGGGCCCTTGCCTCCGCGCTCATTTTGACCTTCCCAACATCCCGCCGGGCTGCTAGATCGCGCATCTCACGGTGCTTTGCTGCATCGATTAAGGACTGCTCCACGACAAGTGGTGGCCAAACCTCAATCGCGTATTTCGCGAGGGCGTCAGTCCGGACGCTGATTTCATTTGCAGTCCAGGTCTGCTGCTCCCGTACGAACTTATTCAGCCGGACTGAACTGTCGGAAAAGCCGCCTTTGATTGTCTTCTTCTCGTCAAAAGGCTTGTCAGAGTATTTGCTGTTGTAGGCCGTCAAGGTGAGGTTGCCGAGCCGATGAAGCCAAGTCTTTTGAACCTCCTTCCAGTTCTCTCCTAGCATCGTACGCCACCCTGCGGAAAGGTGCTCGTTCTGCGGCATAATGTGCTCGATTGAGTACCCACTTGTATCGGTCAGCTCTTTGGAGTTGTGGTTCTCCAATCCTTCCAGCAGATGCCGGCAGACGCGTAGGCCATACATATCCCCTTCATTAAGCGCGCGCACGAATTCCTCATCGGAAGGAAATCGATAGTTTTCGCGCTGGCGCGCAAGCGCCACCTTCAAGTCGGTCAAAGGATCTTCGTCACCAATCCTGTAGGCGAGAGACGCGAAGGTTTGCCAATAGCCGCGTGTTTGGTAACCACAGATTGCGCGCCGAAGTATGTAGCTTTCGATCAGGGCTAGGGCCTCCAAAAACTCCTCCTCATTGAGCATATCGGCGTGCTCCCGGCATTCGAATAGCCGCATGACTAGGATAGCCGGAACGTCAACAAGGTGGCGTAGCTTGGCGAGACGCTGCCCCCGCTCACCGGTGACGCCGCGTCCAAGGCTGAAGGCCGAGTAGTAGCGGGCATAGCTCAACATGTTCGCCAGGGTCTCCTCAAGGCCGCCGCTCTCTTCCTTAAGGCGCGGAAAATACTCACGGAAGGCGTAATAGATTTCGGCGGCCTTCTCCTGCTTGCTGGCCTCCGTCTTCAACGCCACATAATCGCGTGCGAAGGAATCAAAGGTTCCTTCCGATCCCCGAAAGAGCCCTTCAATTTTGCTCCAGTAGGTTTCGTAGAGCTTCGTCTGCTCCTTTTCAGGCAGCCGCATGAGGATGAAGTTGCGAACGAGATCGGACTGGCTGAGATCGACGCCCGTCGAATTCAGACTTTCAAAAATGAGTTGCGGATCGTCTGTCTGGCGATCAAGCGCGACATCCACGATCACAAGGCGGCCTATGCCCCTGTAAACGTCCGTTGGATTCGCTTCCGATAGCTGCTCACGGAAATAGTTGTAGTTCTCCCGAATGCGCTCCGAGGCCTGTGGAGGAAATTCCTTCCCATTGAGCAAGGCGTGCAGGGTTGCCTGGTCGTGACGGCGAAGAACCAGCTTTTGTTCGCGACTTCCTTCTTCCTGTACATTCTTCAGGAAGTAAGCATTGATGCGCTTCGGCGTGGGGTCGTCCTCTCCTCCGGTCCAGTCAATATCCCGGATATGATCGCGCAGCGCCGCCAATAGCAGCGTAAGCGTTGTTAGGCGCTGCTGCCCGTCGATCAGCAGCCAACGGGTAAACCCTGCCTTGCTGTCACCTGTCGCGATATAAACAATCGATCCGAGAAAATGACCATGCGCGCCGTCCGCGCGAGCCGCGCGAATCACGTCGCGCCAGAGCTGCGAACATTGCGGTTCCGCCTGCCAAGTATAATCCCGCTGAAAAACAGGAATTATGAATTGTGTTGTGCCGTTGATGATGTTGGTGAAGGGGCGATCAATGGCCTTCATGGAGAAAAGACTCTGGATATGCAGGGGGACCGATCAAACTGATGTCCGCCATCGTGTGACCGAAAAAACTTGCCCATCACGCTTCCGTTAGCCCCATTCCAGGCGATGCGAGAAACATGCAGGACGCTAGGTACTGCGGACAAACGAGTCAAACAACGCATAGAGTAGCGTAACAAAGCGGGCTGCGCCATAGGGACCGTCGACGGGCAGCAGAATGTAGGGTGGGCATCGGCCAAGCGGTCGATGCCCACGCGGAAGACCTGACCATTCCTGCGCCATGGCATCCTTGAAACACGTCACGACCGCGCGGGGGCACGGCGCCTGTCCGGCGCCGCTGCCCGCCCGCCGAGGCTAGCCGTCTTCACCGGGCGCAGATGACCACGCTTCCCATCAAGGGGAGGGTAAGAATGATGCCGCGCCGCCTCGCGTGACGCCCGCTTGTCACCCCACCCGGTCCGGCTTGCGCCGTACCACCCCCGGATCAAGTCCGGGGCAGGCTCTCCCCGTCAAAGGGGAGGGATGCAAGGCGCCACGCGGCGCGATCCGCGCCTTCGCCTCAGTCGTCGGAATTGACGACCATCTCGAAGCCGCCAAAGATCATCCGCTTGCCGTCGAACGGCATCGGGTTGGTCTTCGGGTCGAAGCGCGGGTCGGCCATCATTTTTTTCTGCACCCGATTGCGCGTCTCCTTCGACGGCCACACCACCCACGAGAAGATCACCGTTTCGTCGGGCTTGCACTTGACCGCCATGGGAAACGACGTCACCTCGCCGTCCGGCACGTCGTCGCCCCAGCATTGCACCACCTGCAGGGCGCCGAACTCCTTGAAGAGCGGCACGAAGGATTGCGCGTGCTCGCGGAACGCCTCGCGGTTGGCGGTCGGCACCGCGGCGGCGAATCCGTCGACATAAGCCATGGTCGTCCTCCCTTGTTTCGATGCAACCGCATCAACGTCGGCATGCGCTTTTTGTTCCGCGCGGCCGGCGATCGCGAAAGCGAAGGGGATTACTTGGCCATCCGCCAGGCGAACAGCACCAGAGCGGCGCCGGCCGCCGCCCCGATGACCGCCGTCACCAGCCCGCCGCCGAGCACGATCAGCGCGGCGATGTGAAAGCCGACGAACGCGCCGGCGACGCCCACCAGCGCGCTGGTGACGATGCCGCGGGTCGACCCGGAGAACTGGCGAGCCAGCCAGGACGGCCCGGCCAGCCGGTCGAACAGAATGCCGGCGACGATGCCGATCGCAAGGACCAAGAGAAACGTCACGAATGGGTCGGCGGCGCGCATGGATCGATTCCTCCCTTCGCTAAGGCTCGACTGAAGAACGCGGGCCATATTACAGCAAACGGTGCGTGGGAATCGACCTTTTGGCGAACTCAGCTTGCGGCGGTGTCCTCGGAGGCCGGCAGGTCGCCGGGCGGGCCGAGGGCCTCCGCGTCGCGGCTGAACAGGGCCGGGCTCTGGGCGTAGAAGGTGAGGAGGCGGGCAAGTGCCGTGAGCGAGTCCAGGTGCGCGCGCTCATAGCCGTGCGAGGCGTCGAGCCCGAAGCACACAAGCGCGGTTCGGATGTCGTTGCCGGCTTCGAGCGCTGCCGCCGCGTCGCTGCGATAATGGTTGAAGACGTCGCGGCTGTGGGCGATGCCGAAGCGCTCGCACAGGCCGAGCAGGCTGCGGGTCAGGTGCCAGTCGAAGGGGCCGCCCGAATCCTGCATGGCGATGGTCACGCCATCCTCGCAGGTATATTGCCCCGAGGCGATCGTGCCGTTGTCGACGGAGACCAGCTCGGCGACGTCGCCGTGCAGGATGTGCGAAGCGCCGACGCCGACCTCTTCGGATATCGTGAACAGCAGATGGCAGGTCATGGGCAGCGGCACGTCGTGCCCGCGCAGCGCCCTGGCGGCGGCGAGAACGGCGGCGACGCCCGCCTTGTCGTCGAGATGGCGCGAATTGACGTAGCCCGCGGGCGTGAACAGGGGCTCGGCGTGGACGGCGACGATATCGCCGACATCGATGCCGAGCGCCCGCATTTCCGCCTCGCCGCGAACGCGGGCATCGAGGCGCAGCTCCAGATTGGCCCACGCGACGGGCTGGGTGTCGACCTCCTCGCCATAGACGTGGCCCGACGCCTTCAGCGGCAGAATGGTGCCGGGCGTCTGCTTGTCGTCGTCGGAAAACACGGTGACGCGGGCGCCTTCCGCGAACCGCGCCGACCAGTGGCCGATGGGAGACAGTATCGGCCAGCCATTGGCCGCGTGAAAGCCCTTGACGATCGCCCCCAGCGTGTCGAGATGGGCGACGATGGCGCGGTCCGGCGCGCCGTCGCCGCCCTTCAGATCGGCCCTTATGGCGCCCAGGCGGGTCAGCTCGAAGGGAATGCCGAGGCTCTCGAGCTCGGCGCAGACATAGCCCACCGCCTGGTCGGTCCGGCCCGTCGGGCTGGGGATCTCGAGGAGGTCCTTAAGGACGCGGCAGAGATAGTCGGTGTCGATCTTCAGGTCTTTCATCTTTCAGCGTCTGCCCCCCGCAGCGGTCCTCGGATGGGTTTCCGGAAACAGCAGATCGATGAATTTCTCCGCCGTCGGGGCCGGCTCGTGATTGGCCAGGCCCGGACGCTCATTGGCCTCGATCAGGCAATAGAAGGGCTTGTCCGGGGCGTCCACCATCAGGTCGAGCCCGACCACCGGCATGTGGAGGATTTCGGCGGCCTTGACCGCCGCCTCGGCGAGGTCCGGATGAAGCTCGGGCGTGACGTCGTGGATGGTCCCGCCGGTGTGAAGGTTGGCGGTCTTGCGCACCTGCAGCTCGGTGTCCGCGGGCAGCACGTCCAGCATCCGGTAGCCGGCCTGGCGCACGCAGCGCTCGGTTTCCTCGTCCAGCGGAATTGCGCTTTCCCCGGCCGTGGCGGCGGCCCGGCGGCGGCTCTGCTTGTCGATCAGCTCGACGATGGTGTGCGCGCCGTCGCCGAGAATGGCGGCCGGCTTACGCACCGCCGCGGCCACGACCTCGCCGCCGATGACGATGACGCGCAGATCCTGGCCGGCAACGAATTCCTCGATCAGCACGCAATCGGAAAGCGCGCGCACCTGTTCGACGGCCGACAGGACCTCGTCTTCGCCGGCGAGATCGACGAACACCCCATGGCCCTGTTCGCCGCGCGCCGGCTTGACGACCACCCGCCCGTGGCGCTTGAGGAAGGCAAGGGCCTCCTCATCCTTGTTCACGATCGCCTGGGCCGGCACGCTCGAGCCCGCCGTGGCCAGCAGCCGATGGGTCAGGGCCTTGTCGTCGCAGCGGCTCATGGCGACCGCGCTGGTCAGGTCGCTGAGCGATTCCCGGCAGAAGATCGCGCGCCCGCCGAGGCTGAGCGAGAACAGGCCGGCGGCCGCGTCCTCGATCTCGACGGCGATGCCGCGGCGGCGCGCCTCGTCGACGATGATCTGCGCGTAGGGGTTCAGGCTCTCGCGCGATTGCGGCCCGATATAGAGCTTCTCGTTGACCGGGTTCTTCTTCTTCACGCAATAGACCGGGATCTGGCCGAAGCCGAGCTTCCGGTAGAGCGAGATCGCCTCGCTGTTGTCGTGCATCACCGACAGGTCCATGAAGCTGCGGCCCGCCGCCTTGAAGCGGGCGGCCAGCGCCTCGACCAGGCCGCGGCCGACGCCCGGCAGCATGGCCTGGGTGTCGACGGCGAGCGCCCACAGGCTGGACCCGTTGTCGGGATCGTCGAAGGCCGCGCGATGGTCGACCCCCATCACCACGCCCATGATCGCGCCGCTGGTCCGGTCCTCGGCCACGAGAATGCCGACCGAGGCGGGCTGCCGCCTGGACCCCACATAGCCGTCGGCCACCGGCACCATATGGCGCGCCAGATAGATCGTGTTGATGGCGTTCCGGTCGCCCGCCCCGGCGTCGCGGATCATCAGGCCGTTGGCCGGCGTTTCGAACGCGGCGGCGGCCTGCAAATTGAGGCGAAAGGTGTGCGAAGGGTCGAGGAACAGCGCGTGCGGCGCGCGGGACAGCAGCACATGCGGCTCGCGCACGTAAAGCGCCACGTCGCGCTGGCCGGGCTGTTCGCCCTGCAGCGCCTCGGCCAGATGGTCGGGCTCGGCGAAGGTCTGGCCAAACATGAGCCGCCCCCAGCCGCAATCGATAACGATGTCATGGCGCAGATGGGCCTCGCGCGCGCTGTCGGGCAGTTGGCCCCAGTGCTTGAGGGAGGCCATCTCCGTCAGATCGTCGGGCTCCAACGCCGAAGGTTTAGGGTTCATCGTTACCTCCTTCGTGCCCCCATTAGAAACCGTGCCGCTGCAGCCAAAGTTCCAGCAATGCGATCTGCCACAGCTTCGATCCGCGCAGCGGCGTGATGTGCTCCTTGGGGGCGGCGAGCAGCATTTCCACATAGGCCGGCTTGAACAGGCCGCGTTGCCGGGCGGCCTGGCAGGTCAGGACGTCGCGGACCATGGCGAGCACGCTGCCTTCGAGATATTTCAGCGCCGGCACCGGGAAATAGCCCTTGGGCCGGTCGATCACCTCGTTGGGGATAACCCGGCGGGCGACGGCCTTCAGGATGCCCTTGCCGCCGTCGGCGAGCTTGAGGTCGGGCGGCACGCGGGCCGCCAGTTCGACCAGCTCGTGATCGAGAAACGGCACCCGCGCCTCAAGGCCCCAGGCCATGGTCATGTTGTCGACGCGCTTGACCGGGTCGTCGGTCAGCATGATGCGGCTGTCGAGCCTGAGCGCGCGGTCGATGGCCGTGTCGGCGCCCTCGGCGGCGAAATGCGCCTCGACGAACCGCCGGCTGTAATCCTCTCCATGATAGGCGTCATCGACGGCGGCGCAATATTCGCCGTGGTCGCGGTCGAAGAAGGCGGACTTGTAGTCGCCGGCCGCGTCGTTGCTGTGGGCCAACGGCGGATACCAGTGATAGCCGGCGAAAATCTCGTCGGCGCCCTGGCCGGACTGGACCACCTTGACGTGCCTGGAGACTTCCTCGGACAACAGGAAGAAGGCGACATTGTCGTGGCTGACCATGGGCTCGGACATCGCCTCGATGACCGAAGGCAGCGCCTCGATCATGCGCTCGGACTTGACCGCGATCTTGTGGTGGCGGGTGGAAAAGCGCGCGGCGATGAGGTCGGAGTAGCGGAACTCGTCGCCCGCCTCGGCATCGACACTGTCAAAACCGATGGAGAACGTGTTGAGGTCCTGCTGGCCGGCCTCGGCGAGCAGCCCGACGACGAGGCTCGAATCGACTCCGCCCGACAACAGCACGCCGACCGGCACGTCGGCCACCATGCGCCGCTTGACGGCGGCGAGAAGGGTGTCGTGAACCGCCTCCTGCCAGTCGGCGGCGGTGAGCGCGGCGTCGCCGGCCCGGCGGGCGAAGGGCGGGTCCCAATAGACCCGGTCGGCGCGGCGGCCGTCCGCCTCGATCACCGACACGGTCGCGGGCGGCAGCTTGCGCACGCCCCTCAGCAGGGTGAAGGGGGCGGGCACCACCGCGTGCCAGCTCATATAGTGGTGCAGCGCCACCGGATCGACGCCGGTGTCGATATCGCCGGTGGCGGCGAGCGCCGGCAGCGAGGAGGCGAATCTGAGCCCCTTGCCGCCGCGGATGGGGCTGAGATAGAGCGGCTTGATGCCGAGCCGGTCGCGGGCCAGCATCAGGCGGCCCGTGGCATGCTCGATGAGCGCAAAGGCGAACATGCCGTTGAAGCGCTCAACGCAGGCCGGCCCCCACTCGGCGTAGGCCTTGAGGATCACCTCGGTGTCGCTGTGGGAGAAGAAGCCGTGGCCGGCCGCTTCAAGCTCGTCGCGCAGGTCCGAATAGTTGTATATGCAACCATTGAACGCCACGGTCAGCCCGAGCGCCGGGTCGCTCATCGGCTGGTGGCCCTTTTCCGACAGGTCGATGATGCTGAGCCGGCGATGGCCGAGCGCCAGGCACCCGCGCGCGACCGCGCCGCCGCCATCCGGCCCGCGCGGACGCAGGACGTCCGTCATCCGTTCAATATTCGATAGGGACGCGGGAGTATCGTCGAAGTGTACTTCGCCGCAAAGACCGCACATGATCAAATATTTCTGATTATTTAGCTTTGTTTGGCGCGGCAATAATACGACACTATAAGGTGTCTTATCGAAATCGGGCGCACGGTTCTTTTTGCGACGCCCAATTGCCGCGCATTTCGGGTGTCTCAAGACAGAAGGTAGGGTCACCGGCGGCCGATGTCAAACCGCGCCTGGCCGGCGCCTCTGCCCGCCCTACCTTATGGAGCTGGGCATGGAATCGCGGCCGGCCTTCTCGCACATCTTGGCCGTGTTCACGGTGAGGCAATTCGGTATAATGACGGCCATGACCAAAGATCAGGTGAAGGAAATCCTCGATCGGGTGCTGACCTGGCCGCGGGAGGACCAGGAGAAGGTCGCGCGCTTCGTGCAGCGGCTCGAACAATGGCGCGCCGGGGATGACCTCACCGATGAGGAATGGAAGATCATCGAGGAGCGTGCCGACCGGCGGGACCTGGCGAGCGATGAAGACGTCGAGGACCTGTTCAGCCGTTACCGCGGCGCATGAGGCTCCGCTATGAACGCGGCGCACTGGCCGATCTCGACGAGATTCTTGCATACATAGCGCAGGACGACCGGGACGCCGCCGCGCGGCTTGTCGCCCGCATCGAAGAGGCGGCAGCGCGGATCGCCCGGTCGCCGTACATCGGTGAGGCGACACGCAAATCGCGGTTCCGACGTTTTCCGGTCGGCCGCTATCTGATCGTGTACGAAGTCGGGGAGAACGAGGTGGTCATTCACTATGTCCGCCACGGGGCACGACGGCGCCCGTGGGAAGGCGAGTGAAGGTTCCGGTCATCCTCGGCTAGTGTGGTGGAATTGAAGTTCCTGACATTATTCCCAGCAGGCTCTGATCAGGAACTTCAAATCCAAGACCACACTAGATTCATAAACTTGCTAGTGTCGCTTTGATTCCGAAGTTCGCATCAGAGCATGCCGAGAACCGGTGCGAACTTCGGAATCGCGACACTAGAGCGGAATTCGATCAGATTGATCAGATTGATCAGATTGAATCATCGCCCTGAAAGGGGGAGGCGAGGTGGGGGTCAAAGCGGCGGTGCTTCGATCTGAGGGGTTTCTGCTCTAGCGGACGGTCGGCGAATGCCCTGGAACTGGCCGGGCGCTATTTGATGGCGCCGACGGTGAAGCCGGCGATGAAGCGGCTGACGAAGAAATTGTAGAGGACCGCCACCGGGATGCTGGCGATGGCGCAGGCCGCCATCAGCGAACCCCAGAAATAGACGTCGCCGCGCACCAGGAAGGTCGGCACGCCGACCGAGACGGTGAGCGATCTGGACGAGGTGATGAAGGTCAGCGCGTAGACGAACTCCTGCACCACCAGCGTGAAGGAAAAGATCACCACGGTGAGGATGCCGGCGACCGACACCGGCAGCACGACGCGGAAAAAAGCGCCGAAACGGCTCAGGCCGTCGACCATCGCCGCTTCCTCCAGATCGGGCGGGATCGCCTTGAAGAAGCCCATCAGCAGCCAGGTGCAGAAGGGGACGGTGAAGCTCGGATAGACCAGCACCAGCGACCACAGCGAATCCTGCAGCCCCAGATTGCCGATCACCCGCGAGAAGGGAATGAACAGGATGGTCGGCGGCACCAGATAGGTGAGGAAGATGGCGATGGCCATGCGCTGACCGGGCGCCGCCAGCCCCCATACTCCCCTCGCCCTTGAATCCGCCGCGCCCAGGACCCATGATCTGGTGAGCCCAGATCGGAGCACGGACATGACCCAGACCACCTCGCGCCTGTTCGACGAGCTCGCCCGCCTGATGACCGACGCAGCGGGCGCGGCCCAGGGCGTGCGCAAGGAGGTCGAGACCATGATGCGGGCGCAGGCGGAGAAGATCCTGCGCGACTTCGACATGGTGCCGCGCGAGGAATTCGAGGCGGTGCGCGAAATGGCGCAAAAGGCGCGCGAGCAAAACGAGGCGCTGGAAAAGCGCCTCGCCAAGATCGAAGCCGCCGGCGCCAAAACGCCCGCTCGGAAGCCGGCTTCGCCCAAGCCGAAAGCCAAATCCGCCCCGGCGGCGAAGAAAAGCACCCCGCCGCCTGGGGAAAACTGACCCTATTCATATATTGGTGGTGGTCCGCGGTGAATCGCCCGCGATATATTGAGGTTGCGGGGTGATTCGCCGCGCGCACGCGCGTCGCGCCGGTCGCCTCCCCGCAAGACGCAAACAGGGGCCGGGGCTTGAGATGACAACGCTTGTCGATGGAATTCAACGAGACTGCCATCCCGTCGACATCGTCGAGCAGCTCGCCACCCTCCACGATTGGGCCTTCGAACGCTCGGCCGAGGACGAGATCAGCATCTCGGTCGACGGGGTGTGGACCAGCTATCACGTCTCGATCAGCTGGCAGGACGATCTGGAATCGCTGCATCTGGCCTGCGCCTTCGACATTCGCGTGCCGGAGAGCCAGCAGGACGAGATCTTTCGCTTGATCGCGCTGATCAACGCCCAGCTCTGGCTCGGGCATTTCGATCTGTGGGTCCAGGAAGGCGCGCTGATGTTCCGCCACGGGATGCTGTTCGCCGGCGGGTCGGAGCCCACCGCCGAGCAGTGCGAGGCGCTCTTGCATCTCGCCCTTGAGAGCTGCGAGC
>Ga0326597_10012722_pt1 | contig 11088 bp, 8 predicted proteins | sample RVTome_12_FD_203789 | JGI IMG/M metagenome (GOLD analysis project Ga0326597, IMG submission 203789) | Soil microbial communities from uranium-contaminated site in the Upper Colorado River Basin, Wyoming, United States - RVT100D185 | ecosystem: Environmental > Terrestrial > Soil > Contaminated >... | reverse complement strand
CCCCCGTGTCCCACGGCAAAAGCCAAGCCAACATCTTCGTTGCCGGGTTGCCGCGCGGACCGGCGCACGCGGTGAGAGGGGATGCCTCCCTTTTTCTTCGCCCGCCGCTCGCGACAGTATGCCGCTGGAAGCATGCGGGCCCTCGTTCTGTGCGCGTGTCGAGCCCGCCCGAGGCGCGAGGCCCAGGGGAAGCACCGCCGTGATGAGCCACAAGGTGTTCTCGCTCCAAGAAGCGTCAGGTCTGCTGCCCGAACTCACCGATCACATCCGCGCGATGCGCCACAGCCACGCCCGCATCAACGCATTGCGCGACAAGATCGCGGTCCTGGAACTCGTGGGCGGCGGCGAGGAGCGAAGCCCCGAACACCGCGAGTATGTCGACCGGAAGACGGAGTTCGACACGCACATCGGGCGCTTCAACGATCGGCTCCATCGCGTCCAGGAGATGGGCTGCCTGCTGAAGGACGTCCATCAGGGGCTCGTGGACTTCTACTGCGTCCACGAGGGCCGGCTGATCTTCTTGTGCTGGAAGCTGGGGGAAAAAGAGATCGCGTTCTGGCACGAGCTGGACACCGGTTACTCCGGCCGCCGGCCGATCTCCGAGCTCAAGCTGAGCAGCTAGCGCGGCGGCGCGCGCGTGTGCGGGTCCGCTGCGCTCGCGACCGGACCCCGGCACAGAAAGCCGCGTGCCAGCGCCGGGCGCGGTCAGCGCGCGGCGCCGCCCTTCCTCCTCGCTTCGCGCAACGCCTCGAGGATCGCCTCGTGGAGCGCTGCGTTGGCCGCCACGACGCGTCCGGACCGGACGAACCCTTCCCCGCCCTCGAAATCCGAGACGCGACCTCCAGCCTCGCGCACGAGAAGAGCGCCTGCCGCGATGTCCCACGGGCTCAAGCCGAGTTCCCAGAACCCGTCGTAGACGCCCGAGGCGACCCAGGCGAGATCGACGGCCGCGGCGCCGCAGCGCCGGATCGCGAGCGTGCGGAACGCGAGGTGCTCGAAGTACTCGAGGTTGTTCTCTTCGAGATCGTTGAGCGCGTACGGAAATCCCGTCGAGAGAAGCGCCTTCGAGAGATCGCCTTCGCCGGCCACGCGAATCGGCTTTCCGTTGCGGCGCGCTCCTTCGCCGTCGACCGCCGTGAACGTCTCCCCGAGCACGGGCGCGTGGACCGCGCCGGCGACGAGCCGCTCGCCGCGCGCGACGCCGATCGAGACGCAGAAGATCGGGTGGCCGTGGACGAAGTTCGTCGTGCCGTCGAGCGGATCGACGTACCAGAGCCAGTCGCCGTCGCCCTCTCCTTCGCCGAACTCCTCTCCGAGCACGCGGTGGCCCGGAAAGCGGCGATGGATCTCTTCGGTGAGGAACGTCTCGGCCTCGCGGTCGGCCACGCTCACCGGATTGCGGTGCCCCTTGAACTCGACGTCCGATGGATCGAGGTTGCGGAAGCGGCGCATGAGGATCTCGCCCGCGCGGAGCGCGAGAGGTTCGATCGCTTCGATCAGTTCGTGCTTCGACGGTTCGTGCATGCGCGATCCTCCGCGTCTACGATTGTGAGCGACCTGGCGAGTATAGGTGACGAAGCGAGCGGGCTGGCCGATGTTGTTTCGGCGGCCTCGTCACGCGAGCGCCCCGCCTTGACCCCGGCACATCGTTCCCCTATTCTCACCGCATTCGCGAATCCGGCCTCGTCCGGAGCCCCTCTGCCCGGCCGGGCGGAAGGGGTTTTTCTGTTCCGGGAAAGGAATCACCGAGCATGGGCGTGACCGACACGACAATGGACCGCCTCGTCTCCCTCTCGAAGAGGCGCGGCTACGTCTACCCCTCGAGCGAGATCTACGGCGGCATCAACGCGTGCTGGGACTACGGCCCGCTCGGCGTGAAGCTGAAGAACAAGATCAAGCGCTTCTGGTGGCATGCGATGACGCAGATGCGCGACGACATCGAGGGGCTCGACGCCGCCATCCTCATGCACCCGCGCGTCTGGGAGGCGTCGGGGCACGTCGCCGCGTTCACGGATCCGCTCGTCGACTGCAAGAAGTGCAAGCTCCGCTACCGCGCCGACGAAGTGGAAGGACCGCGCTGCCCGAAGTGCGGCGGCGAACTCACCGAGCCGCGGCAGTTCAACCTCATGTTCAAGACGTTCATGGGCCCGGTCGAAGACGACGCGTCGGTCATCTACCTGCGTCCCGAAACGGCGCAGGGGATCTACGTCAATTTCGAGAACGTGCGCCAGACGAGCCGCCAGAAGATCCCGTTCGGCATCGCGCAGATCGGAAAGGCGTTCCGGAACGAGATCACTCCCGGCAACTTCATCTTCCGCACGCGCGAGTTCGAGCAGATGGAGATGCAGTTCTTCGTCCGCCCGGGCACCGACGACACGTGGTTCGAGTATTGGCGCGAGCAGCGGATCACCTGGTACCACGCTCTCGGGCTCAAGCGCGAGCGGCTCCGCTTCCACGAGCACGGCAAGGACGAGCTGGCGCACTACGCGAAGGCGGCGTACGACATCCAGTACGAATTCCCGTTCGGCTGGAAGGAACTGGAGGGGATCCACAACCGCACGAACTTCGACATCACGCGCCATCAGGAGTACTCCGGGAAGAAGCTCGAGTACTTCGACGAGGAGATGAAAGAGCGCTACATCCCGTATATCATCGAGACCTCGGCCGGATGCGACCGCACGCTCCTCACGTGCCTCGTGGACGGCTACGACGAAGAGGAGGTCGAAGGCGAGACGCGCGTCGTGCTGCGGCTCTCGCCGAAGATCGCCCCGGTGACCGCGGGCGTCTTCCCGCTGGTGAAGCGCGACGGGATGCCCGAGACGGCGCACGCGATCGTCGAGACGCTGAAGAAGCGCTTCGATGTCTTCTACGACGAGAGCGGCGCGATCGGACGGCGCTACCGCCGCCAGGACGAGGCCGGGACGCCGTTCTGCATCACCGTCGATTCCGAGACGAAGGAGAACGAGACGGTCACCGTCCGCGAGCGCGACCGCATGGTGCAGACGCGCGTGAAGATCGCCGACTTGACGCGGCTCCTCGAGGAAGCGACCGCGCTCTAGGACGGGGACTTGGAAGGAGGCACGATGCCGGCCCGCCGCGTGACGGCTCGCCAGCGTGTGCGTTACGCCGAGACGGACGGATTCGGCGTCGTCTACTACGCGAACTATCTCGTCTGGTTCGAGGTCGGGCGCACCGCGTACCCGCGCGATGTGGGCCTTCCGTACCGCGGCCTCGAGGAACGCGGGCTGCACTTCCCCGTCACCGACGTCGAGTGCCGTATCTCGAACCCCGCACGCTACGACGACGAGATCGACATCGTGACCTGGATCGACGAGATTCGCTCGCGCGAGGTCACGTTCGAGTACGAGATCCGCTCGGGCACGGTGACGCTCGCCGTGGGCCGCACGGTGCACATGCTCGTGGACACCGGCGGCCGCGTCCGCACGATGCCCGTGTGGCTCCGGCGCGGACTCTCGGAGACGCTCACCGAGGGAACGGCGCCCTCATCGTTCCCCGCCCCCGGGATCGACTGATCCTCCTTCTTGAACGTTGTGGCCGGGTGTGCCCTTCCGGAGCGGCCTTCACCCCGACTCAAGGCCGCGAAGGAAGGGCACGTCCGGCCACGCCGTCCCCCCGCAATCCCTCCAGATCGCCCCTCCTTCCGCCGAACGATGAATGGACGCCCGTTCGACGGGCCCATTCGCAAGGAGGAAGGCCATGCGCACTCTTCTCGTGTTGTCGCTCGTCCTCGTCGCCGGAACGCTCGCCGCATGCGCGAGCCGGCCCACGGTCGAAGTCCTTCCGCTCACGACGCAGGAGTACCCGCCGAAGCCCCAGAACGCCGACATGCCGATGTTCGCGTCGGTCCCGGCGCGGCCGCACGCCGTGCTCGCGGACATCCGCGTCGAGGGAAGCGAGAATCAAGCGGACAGCTGTGTCGTGGCGCTGATGAAGGCGGGGCGCGAGGTCGGGGCGGATGCGCTCGTGCTCGTGCACTGGGAAGCACGCACCCACATGAACACGCGCGACAACTACGGCCCGCGCGGACGCGTGGTCGGCACCTCGATCACGACGATGACGGTACCGACGCTCATCGCGAAGGCGGTCGTCTGGACGGGGCGCCCTCCGCTCGGTCATCCGGAGCCCACACGCCTCGGGATGATGCAGCTCAAGCGGTAGGAGGAGCCGCTCGCGAGTTTAGGTTTCGATGATCCGCTGTTTCACTCTGTCCTGACCTCTGGCCGGGCAGGCCTGTAGAATCATTCCGCCGCGGCACGCCTGCCGCGTTCAGGCCGCGCTCGCCCAGGAGGCACGCCATGTCCCGCCGATGCCGACTTCCTCTCGCGATCTTCTTCCTTCTGTCCTGCGCGCCGCACGCCGCGCGCGCTGCCACGCTCTCGCGCGAACTCGAACAGCGTCTCCCGACGCTCCGGGAGGGAGAGGGCCTTCGCGTCGTGCTCCAGTTCGCGGATCGCGTCGATCTCTCACGCTTCCGTGACGGACGAAAGGAAGCGCCCGACCTCATCCGAGCGCTCCGAGCCACGAGTGCCCGCAGCCAGGGGCGCGCCCTCTCCTTCCTCGCGGCCCGCGGCGCGACGGATGTCCGCTCCTTCTGGATCAACAACAGCATCGCCGTGCGCGCAACGGGCCCCCTGCTCCTGGAGCTGACGGGATTCGAGGAGATCGCGACGATTGATGTGGACCAGCCCGTCGGCTTCACCGACGGCGGGCCTGCACCAGGCGCCGTTCAAGCGGTCGAGTGGAACCTCACGATCACGGGCATCGACCAGGTGTGGAGCACCTTCGGCCTGGACGGCGCCGGCATCGTCGTCGGATCGATGGATACCGGCTTCGACCCCGCGCATCCCGCGCTCGCCGGCAAGTGGCGCGGCGGCACGAATTCATGGACCGACATCATCAATGGGCTGCCTGCCCCTTACGACGACCACGGCCACGGAACGCACACGATCGGCACCATGGTCGGCGGCGACGGCCCGGGGCCGTTCGCGACCGACATCGGCGTCTGTTACGGCGCGACGTTCATCTCGGCCAAGGTCCTCGATGCGACGAACTCGTTCAGCGACGCCTCGATCGTCATCGCCGGCGCGCAGTGGATGCTGGATCCGGACGGCGATCCTCAGACGAACGACTTCCCGCACGTGATCAACAACAGCTGGTTCTTCTTCAGCGCGATCTACACCGGTTTCCATTCCACGATCGCCGCGTGGCGGGCGGCGGGGATCGTGCCCGTCTTCTGCATCGGGAACTTCGGGCCGACCGCGCAGACGACCCGGGTGCCGGGGAGCTACAACAACACCCTCGGAATCGGGGCGACCACGTCGGCGGATGCCATCGCCAGCTTCTCGTCGCGCGGTCCGAGCCCTTCCGGTTCCACGTGGTTCCCGGCCGACCGTCGCAAGCCGGATCTCTCCGCCCCGGGCGATTTCGTGCTTTCGTCGGTCCCCGGCGGCGGGTACCAGCAATGGTCGGGGACCTCGATGGCGTCCCCTCACGTCGCGGGGACGGTGGCGCTCATGCTGCAGGCGAACCCGGATCTCACCTTCGACGAAATCCGCCAGACGCTCGAGGCGAGCGCGGTCGATCTCGGAGCGGTCGGGTACGACTACGATTTCGGCTACGGCCGCCTGAACGCCCTCGCCGCGCTGAATCAGGTGGTCGGCGTGCCTGTCGCGGCCCCGGCGCCTCGCGCGCTCGTCGTCGCGCCGAATCCGTTCTCGAGCGGCGTGAGATTCCTGGCAGGTTCTCCCGCCGGTCCGGTCGCGCTCGACCTCTTCGACGTGCAAGGACGGCGCGTGTGGACGGCCACGGCCGCGCCGGGCGAGCCGATCGTGTGGGACGGGAGGGATCGGAACGGGTTGCCGCTTCCTGCGGGCGCGTACTGGGCGCGCGCGACGAGCGGCGGCCTTCGGTGGACGCAGCGGGTGGTACGGCTCGACTGAAGGCGCGGACGACAGTCCGCTCGCCTGAGTCCTTCATGAGCGACCGTCGCCAGGTGGTGGAGATGCCCGTGGATGATCCAGGCTAGGCGATTTCCAAGCTCTGCCCGGGATCGAGGACCACCACGCGCGCTCCCGTGTCGCGTTCCGCCTTGGTCCTGAAGGAGCCCGGATCGGCGCCGATGACCTCGAACGTGTTGTAGTGCATCGGAACGACCGTCTTCGGCTTCAGGAACTTGACCGCGCGGACCGCGTCATCGATGCCCATCGTGAAGTTGTCGCCGATCGGCAAGAGCGCAACGTCGAGCCCCTCCTCGCCGATGAGCTGCATGTCCGAGAAGAGCCCGGTGTCGCCGGCGTGGTAGATGACCCGTCCGCCGGCGTGGAGCACGACGCCCGTCGGATTGCCGCCGTACGATCCGTCCGGGAAGGCGGAGCCATGGAGGGCCTGCGTCAGCTTCGCGCGGCCGAAGGGAAACGCCGCGGAGCCGCCGATGTGGAGCCCGTGCGTCTTCGCGCCCTGCTTCGCGCAGTAGGTGGCGATCTCGTAGTTCGCGATGATCGTCGCGCCCGTGCGCTTCGCGATCGGTATCGCATCGCCGAGATGGTCGCCGTGCGCGTGCGTGACGACGATGAAGTCGGCCTTCGCCTTCTCGGCGGCGATGGGAGCCTTCGGGTTTCCGTTCAGGAACGGATCGATGAGGATCGCCCGGCCCTCGGCCTCGACGAGAAAGCAGGCATGCCCGTAGTAGGTCAGCTTCGCCATGCCGGACCTCCGGATCGTACGCGGGCCACGCCCGGCCCACTGGAGTTCTCATCATCGCGCGCGCCGCATGGGAATCGCGGAGCGCGCGGCTGGCGGCGCCTGCCAGCCTAACGACCGCGTTCGCGGAGTGTCAAGACGGGCGCGATTGACCCCTCCCGCGACCGCCCCATATAATCGCCGGATGCGAGCGATCACTCTACTGGCCGCGGTCCTGGCGCTCCTCTTCCCTTCGGCGCTCCGTGCCGAGTCGTTCCGCGTCGAGCGCTCCGGCGAGGGCGCCGTGCGCGTGCTCGCGCGCGTTCTCGGCGATGCGCCGGCGCCCGCCTCCGCGGAGCGCCTCGCGGCGTCGGCGCCGGCTGCCGCGCGCGTGGCGCGAGCGTTCCTGGAAGAACGCGCCTCACTCTTCGGCCTGGCCGGCGTCGCGCTCGAAGCATCCGAGCCGCGTGCGAGCGCCGGCGCGCTCCACGTCCGCTTCACGACGCGGGTCGATGACCCGACGTCCTCCGCCCACGCGCTCCCGATCTTCGGCGGCGAGATCACCGTGCACGAAAGCTCCGCCGGCGAGGTGATCCTCGTCACGAACGACGCGCGCGGAGCGAGGCTCGAAGCGGAGAGCGCCGCCTCCGGGCCGGTCGCGACCGCCGATGCCGCCGTCGCGCGGGCGATCGCCGCGACGGGTGCCGGCACTCCGTTCCGGTTCGAGCCTCGGGCGAGCGCCGTCGCCGCGCGCACGGCTTCAGGCTTCCGGCGCGCATGGCAGGTCGAGATCGCTCCCGAGGAACCCCCCACCGACTGGCTCGTCGTCGTGGGCGAGGAAGACGGCGCGATCCTCTTCCGCACGAACCGGATCCTGAACGCGCACGCCGCTGCGCCCGCCGAGACGACGGGACACGCGCTCGTGTTCGATCCGCATCCGATCGCCGCCTCGGGCGACCCGCTCCTCGAGGACTGGAACGACGTGGACGAGTACCGCGCCGAGCGGCCGATGTTCGGCCTCGACTCGAGCGGCTACCTCCGCGGCCCGTACGTCGATGCGTTCCGCACGATGCCGACCGCCGTGAGAGCCCAGCGCCCGGATCACATCTACGAGTACAGCCGCACCGACGACAACTTCGCCGAGGTGAACGTCTACTACCACCTCGACCGCTACCAGCGCCTCCTCCAGGGGTACGGTTTCACCGACGCGAACAACCGACGGCTCCCGGCGAACGCGCACGGGGCGTCGGAAGACAACTCGTACTACCAATTCGGCGGCGGCGGCCTGCTCATCTTCGGAAACGGCGGCGTGGACGACGCGGAGGACGCGGAGATCATCCTCCACGAGTACGGACACGCGATCCATCACAACATCGTGCCGGGGCTCGCGGCCTCCCCCGCGAACGCGAACGTGCGCGCGCTGAGCGAAGGCTGGGGCGACTACATCGCCGCGAGCGACGGCGGCGACGCGTGCGTCGGCGAGTGGGACGCGAGCACCTACTCCGATTCGATCCCGCCGTGCCTGAGGCGGACCGACAATCCCCTCGTCTATCCGCGCGACTGGCGGAACGAGATCCACGACGACGGCGAGATCTGGAGTTCCGCGCTCTGGGCCGTGCGCGGGGCGCTCGGACGAACGATCGGCGACCGCCTTGCGGTCCAAGCGTACTATTTCACATCGGGGACGTCGACGTTCCCCGACGCGGGATGGGCGGTCGTGCTCGCGGACTGGACGCTCTACGACGGCGACCACCGCGCGGTCATCGAATCGATACTCTCGGAGCGCGGCTTGCTCCCCTCGGGCGAGGAGCTTCTCCTCGCCGACGACGCCACGACGAAGATCGGGATCGGATTCCCGTTCACCTTCGCGTCAGCCACGTACGACTCGCTCTTCGTCTCATCGAACGGTTCGCTCACCTTCGACGCACCGGATCCCTCGCCGGCAGCGAGCGCGGGATCGCTCGCGGCGGGGCCGCCGCGCGTCGCCCTCTTCTGGACCGACCTCGATCCCACGCTGACGCCGGTCCGGGTGGAGCGTTTCAGCGGCGGCATCACGGTGAGCTACGACAGCGTCGCGGTCGCAGGCGCGGCCGCTCCGCTCTCGGCGAGCGTCACGCTCTTCGAGGACGCCGGCGAGATGCAGATGACGTTCGCGAGCGCGCCCGCCGCGGCGGCGCTCGTCGGGATCGCGGCGGGAGGCGGCGCCTCTCCGACCGCGGGCAACTTCGAGTCACTCCCGATCGGCGCCGCGCCTGCCGCCGGGATCTACGAAATGTTCGCGGCGAGCCCGGACGCGGACTTCGCGCTCGCGGGGCACTCGCTTCGCTTCACGCCGCTCATGGACGGCACCTACCTCGTGAGCGACCCCGAACTCGAGACGGCCGTCGCCGTCACGCACTTCGAGGCCGTGGGCGAGCGCGGCGCCGTGGTCCTCCGCTTCGGGCTCCCGGCCGGGCACTCGGTCGTCGGGTTCCGCGTCGAGCGCGCCGAAGGGGACGCCGCCGGCGCGTACCTCGGCGGCCTCCGCGATGCGAGCGAGGGGGAGAACACGGTGACCGACACGAACGCGCGGCCCGGCGTGACGTACCGGTACTGGATCCACCTCGTCGAGCGAAGCGGCGAGACGACCGTCATCGGGCCCATCTCGGCCTCCGCGCACCCGCCCGAGCCGCGGCTTCTCGCGCCGAACCCGTTCCGCCCCGGACAGTCGTTCCGCGTCGAGGGAGCAGGCGCCGGCGAGGCTTCGGTCGCGATCTTCGACGTGCGCGGCCGGCGCGTGCGCGAGCTTCGTGAACGCGGTGCCGCGAACGGCTCGATGGAGATCGTGTGGCGGGGCGAGGACGACCGGGGGCACGCGCTGTCTTCGGGGATCTACTTCGTTCGGCTACGCGGCGAGAGTGGGACTCTCCGCCGGCGCATCCTGCTCATGCGCTGATCCGGCCGCGGGCTCGCGGAAGACGACCGGGAAGCGGCATCGGAACACGCTCCCCACTCCGAGGCGGCTCTCGACGGTCACGCGTCCTCCGTGCAGCTCCACGATCTGCTTCACGAGGTGAAGCCCCACGCCCATGCCGCGCGTCTTCGGCGACGAGGCGTCTTCGATCCGCGTGAACGCGTCGAAGATCCTGCCGAGGCCTTCCTGCGGGATCCCGCGCCCCGAATCGCTGACGGCGATCTCGAACTCCTCTCCGCACGCCTCCGTGCGCACCTCGATGCGGCCGCCCGCGTCCGTGAACTTCGCCGCGTTGCCGACGAGGTTCAAGACCACCTGCACGATCTTCGTCTCGTCGGCGTCCACCTCGCCGAGCGCCGGGTCCGGCTCGAAGCGGAGCTGGAGCTGTTTCGCGGCCGCGATGGCGCCGGCGGACTCGACGCCCGCGGCGACGATCTCGTTCACCGCGACGCGCCCGACGTTGAGGCGCACGAGCCCGAGGCGAAGCCGCGAGAGGTCCATCAGGTCTTCCATCAACCCGAGCAGCATCCGCCCCTGGTTCCGGAGCGTCGAGACGAAGCGGCGCCGGTCGTCCTCCGCCAGATCCTCGTACGAGAGAATGTCCGCGCACGAGAGGATGCTCGTCAGCGGCGTCTTCAGCTCGTGCGAGACGGTCGTGAGGAACATCTCCTTGAGCTCGTTCAGCTCGCGGAGCTTCCGGTTTGCCGCCTCGAGGCTCTCGGCGCGGCGGCCGAGACGATCGTAGAGGCCCGCCCGCTCCACGCCGCTCGAGATGAGCGCGGCGAAGACCGAGAGGAGCCTCGCGTGCTGCTCGCCGAAGGCCTGGGCATCCGCCGAGCGCGCGGCGATAACGACGCCGAGGAAGCGCTCGCGAAGGCGAAGCGGCGCGCCGACACTCGATGCGGCGGGCGTCCCGCCGGGAAGCAGGATCGGCTCCTCCTCCGTCGCGGTCCGGATGAGCGGCGCGTCCCGCCCGCCGGCCCACGTGGAGGCCCACGCCTCCGCCTCGAACGCCGTGCCCACCATGTCGTCCGTATCGAATCCTTCGGCCGCCCGGCAGACGAGGTGTCCGTCCTCGTCGTCCATGAGGAGAATCACGCAGCGGTCCGCATCCATCGCACGGTTCACGCGGCCGATGACGGCGTCGAGGATCGACTTCATGTCCATGTTCATCGCGAGCGCCGCGGCGGCCTCGAGGAGGCTCGTCAGCGAGGCGACGTGCGCCTGGAGGACGCCCGTCTGCCGGTTCTCGTCGAAGAGCCGGCGCCTCAAGATCGAGAGCTCGCGCTGCTTGAGGATCAGATACAGACAGAAGAGCAGGATGAGCCCGAAGAGACTCGAGAGGAGCACCTGCATGCCGGCTTCGTTCTGGAGCCGGCGCGCGACGTTTGACACGGTGGCGACGGAAAAGAAGACGACCGCTGCGCCGAGGGCGA
>Ga0326597_10012721_pt1 | contig 11088 bp, 10 predicted proteins | sample RVTome_12_FD_203789 | JGI IMG/M metagenome (GOLD analysis project Ga0326597, IMG submission 203789) | Soil microbial communities from uranium-contaminated site in the Upper Colorado River Basin, Wyoming, United States - RVT100D185 | ecosystem: Environmental > Terrestrial > Soil > Contaminated >... | reverse complement strand
CCAGAGGAACGCGATCGCGTCAGGAAGGATCTGTTGGACTATTGCGAGCGGGACACGTGGGCGATGGTGAAGCTGCTGGAACGGCTGCGGGCGCTGGCGGGTGCGCACCCGTAGGCCGCCGAGTCAATGAACGGTGGGTGTGCAGTCACACTTGGTGGGAAGAACGCAGTCCGCGCCAATAATTCCCGTTGTGGGCTCAGAGGAGGGCGGTGACCACCCGGTTGGCCAGCAGCGCGCCGCCGTAGGCGAGCGCCAGCATGTAGCTGAACTGCAGGATCGGGTACTTCCAGCCCCCCGTCTCGCGCCGCACGACGGCGAGCGTCGCCACGCATTGCATGGCGAACGCGAAGAAGACGAGCAGCGCCACCGCGCCCCCGGGCGCGAGATCGTGTCGCAGCGCCCGCTGCAGCCCGACCGACGACTCGTCTCCCGCAATTCCGTGGATCGTGCCGAGCGTCCCCACGATCACCTCGCGGGCCGCGAGCGAAGTCACGAGTCCGACGCCGATCTTCCAGTCGAAGCCCAGAGGCCGGATGGCCGGCTCGATCGCGCGGCCCACCGTCCCGGCGACGCTGTGCGGCAGGTCCGGGGCGCTTCCTCCGACCCGGGGGACGTGCGACAGCAACCACACCCCGACCGATACCGCGAGGATCACGGTTCCGGCGCGCATGAGGAACGCCTTGCCGCGGTCGACCAGCCGGAGACCGAGCGAGCGCAGCGTCGGCAGCCGGTAGGGCGGCAGCTCCAGCACGAACGGCGTGCGCTCGCTCTTCAGGATGGTGGACTTGAGCAGGCGGGCCGTGCCGACGGCGGCGGCGAAGCCGAGCAGATACAGCCCCACCAGGGCCGCGGCGCGGAGTCCGAACGCCGGCCCGAGGAGCGGGGTGTTCGGCAGAAAAGCCGCGATGATCAGCGTGTACACCGGAAGCCGGGCGGCGCAGGTCATGAACGGCGCCACGAGAATGGTGGCGAGGCGATCGCGGCGGTTCTCGATGGTGCGCGTGGCGAGCACCGCCGGCACGGCGCACGCGTACGCCGAGAGCAGCGGGATGAACGATTTCCCCTGGAGTCCGATCCGGGCCATTGTGCGATCCGCGATGAGCGCGGCACGCGCCAGATAGCCCGAGTCCTCGAGGACCCCGATAAAGAGGAACAGCACCAGGATCTGCGGCAGGAACACCACCACGGAGGCGACGCCGGCCCACGCGCCCTGGAGCAGCAGGTCGCGCAGCGCCCCGGCCGGGAGCAGGGCGCCCGCCCGGCGTCCGGCCCCGGTGAGCACCGATTCCAGCCCGTCCGAGAGCGGCGCCGCGACCGCGAACATCCCCTGGAACACGGCGAGCAGCACGGTGACGAATACCAGCGGCCCCGCCCACGGGTGCAGGAAGAGGGCGTCGAGGCGTCGCGTCCAGAGCGGCGGCGCCGGGGGGCGGTAGGCCGATTCGTCGGCGATGCGTCCCGCCCACAGACGGCACGCCGGGATGTTCCGGACGAGCGGCAGCTCCGTCGGCAGCGGGACGGCGAAACGGCCTGCCAGAAACGCTCGCACCGTGTCGAGCCCGCGCCGCGTCTTGGCGCTCGCCAGCACGACCGGCGCGCCGAGCCGACGGGCGAGCGCGGTCGTGTCCACAGCGCCGCCGCGGCGCTCCAGATCATCCGCCAGGTTCAAGACCACCAGGGTGGGCAGGCCCAGCGCGAGCACCGGAGCGGCGAGGACCAGGTGGCGCCCCAGATTGGTGACGTCGAGCACGAGCAGAACGGCGTCGGGGCGCGGCACCCCGGGGCAGCGGCCGTGCAAGACATCGTCGGTCAGTCGTTCGTCGTCGGAGCGCGGCTGCAGGCTGTAGCTGCCGGGGAGATCGATGACGTCGACGTTCGTCCCCGGACCGAGGGACACCCGACCCACGCGGTGCTCGACCGTGACCCCCGGGTAGTTGGCGACGCGCTGCCGCAGCCCGGTGAGCTCGTTGAACAGCGTGGACTTTCCGGCATTGGGCGGGCCGACGAGGGCTACGCGGACCGGCTCGCGTCCGGACCCGGGCGCGACCGCTCGCTGGACGAGGGCGCAATCGTGGCAGCCGCTCACGGCGGGGCAGCGCGCAGAATCAGGAATCGCGCCGTTTCGCGTCGCAGCGCCACCTCGGCGCCGTCCACGCGGAACACGCGCGGGTCGCCTCCCGGCGCGGCGCGCACCGCGCGCACCCGGGCGCCCGGGAGAAAGCCGAGCTCCATCAGCCTCCCAGCGTCGTCGGGAGAAAGATCGAGCTCGGCCAGGACGCCCGACTCGCCGGGGAGGAGGTCCGCCAAGGTGAAGGCCACAGCAGAACGAAACGCCAGCAGGAGCCAAGCGAAGTGAAAGCGACCGTGAAGGAACCCTTATTTTCACGCAGGCTTCGGGGCTTCTTCATACACCGTGGCATAGCTAGACCCTATGAACGGCACCGCCGCCCCCGCCGCCCCCGCCGCCGAGCCCGTCGTCGCCTTGCCGGCGGCGCTGCAAACACCGCTCGACGACGCCGACGCGCTGTGGGAAGCGGACCGGTGCCTGCGGTGCGGTGGGCCGACGGCCCCCGCTCCGTGTGTGCTCGCATGCCCGACGCAGATCGATGTCCCCGCTTTTCTCGACGCGATCGCGCGGGGCGACCTCCAGTCGGCCGCGACGATCATCTTTTTGGCCAATGCGCTGGGCGGCTCGTGCGCCCGCGTCTGTCCGGTGGAAGAGCTCTGCGAGCGGGCCTGTGTCCTCGACAAGCAGGGTCGCTATCCCATCACCATCGCGCGACTGCAACGCTACGCCGCCGATTGGGCGTTGGCCCGCGCCGCGGTCCCGCTCACGGCCGGCCCACGCAACGGCAAGCGGGTGACGGTGATCGGCGCCGGCCCCGCGGGACTGGGCTGCGCCGCCGAGCTCGCGGGTCTGGGCTACGCGGTGACCGTCGTGGACGCCCGCCTGGAGGTCGGCGGCCTGGTGCGGTATGCCATCGCTCCGTACCGACTGCTGCGCGATCCGCTTCCCGCGGAAGCCGAGCGACTCGCGGCCGCGGGCGTCCAGTTCCGGCTCGACACCCCGATCGACCGGCCGGAGCGGCTGCGGGCGCTCGAGCGGGAGGCGGACGCGCTGTTCCTGGGCGTCGGCTTGGGCAGCGACGCGGAGGTGCCCTACCCCGGCGACGACCTGCCGGGCGTGTGGGACTCGCTTCCGTTCATCGAGGCGCTCAAGCTGGACCACCCGCCGCGCGTGGGAGAGCATGCGCTGGTAGTCGGCGGTGGCAACACCGCGATCGACGTCGCCCGGGAGGCGCTCCGGCTCGGCGCCCGGCACGTGACGCTCCTCTACCGGCGGTCAGAAAAGGAAATGCCGGCCTATCCGCATGAGGTGCGCGAGGCGCGCGAGGAGGGCGTGTCGTTCGAATTCCTGGCCGAGCCGGTCCGGTTCCTCGGGAACGGGCACGTGGACCAAGTCCAGTGCCGGCGCATGCGCCTCGGCGCGCCCGACGCGTCGGGCCGCTCACGGCCCGAGCCCGTGACGGGAAGCGAGTTTCTGCTCCCGGCCGACACGGTGATCATGGCGATCGGCCAGCAGCGTCGCACCGAGTTCTACTCCTGGATCGACGGATTGCGGCTCGATCACGGACTCGTGGTGACGGACCCGTGCACCGGGCAGACGAGCGTGCCGAAGTACTTCGCGGGCGGCGACGCGGTGAATGGCGGCGCGACAGTGGTGCAGGCGGTGCGCGCCGGCACCGTCGCCGCCCGCGGAATCGACCGCTACCTCTCGGGCGGAGCGGGGGCCTGAGTGATCCCGGGCTTCGCGCGCTACGCGCAAGGGGGCGCCGTCCTCCACGTCAACCGGGCCTGGTGCAAGGGATGCAACCTCTGCATCGCCGCCTGCCCCAGCGGCGTCCTCTCGCTCGACGCCGATCAACGCATCGCGGTGAGCGACATCGACCGCTGTATCTTCTGCGGACTGTGCGCGGTGCGCTGCCCCGATTTCGTGTTCATCCTGGAGCGCCCCATCCTCCATCCGCTCGAGGCCGTCACGTGAAGCTGATCCAGGGCAACGAGGCGTGCGCGCTGGGTGCGATGCAGGCCGGGTGCCGCTTCTTTGCCGGGTACCCGATCACGCCCGCGACCGAGATCATGGAATGGATGGCTCGCCTGTTGCCGCCTGAGCGCGGCGTGTTCATCCAGATGGAAGACGAGATCGCGGCCCTGGCCGCCGTGATCGGCGCCTCCTGGGGCGGCGCCAAGGCCATGACGGCGACGTCCGGACCCGGCTTCTCGCTGATGCAGGAGCACGTGGGCTACGCCGCGATGACCGAGACACCGTGCGTCATCGTCGACTCGCAGCGCGGCGGTCCGAGCACCGGGCTCCCGACGCTGCCCGCCCAGGGCGACGTGATGCAGGCTCGATGGGGATCGCACGGCGACCGCGCCGCGATCGTGTTGACGGCGTCGACGGTACGCGACGTATACGAGGTGACGGTGGCCGCGTTCAATCTCGCGGAGACCTACCGCCTCCCCGTCGTGCTGCTGCTCGACGCGATGCTCTCGCACATGCGCGAGAACGTGGAGCTGCCGCCCCTCCCGGTGGTGAACCGGCGCCCACCCTCGGGCGCGGGTTTCCAGCCGTTTGCGGGAGCGGAATTCCAGGCCTTCGGCGACGGCCCGCCGTTCGTCGTGACCGGCCTCGCGCACGCCGCGTCGGGGCGCCCTCGGGCCTCCGACGGGCCGAACCTGGACCGGATGTTGCGCCGCTCGATTGCCAGGATCGAAAACGCCGATGACGTCATCCGCTATCGCGGCACCGCGCTCGAGGACGCCGAGCACCTGATTCTCGCCTACGGCATCACCGCCCGCAGCGCCGCCGGCGCCGTTCAGCTGTTGCGGCGCGACGGGGTGCGGGCTGGCCTGCTCGAGCTGCAAACGCTGTGGCCGTTCCCCGAGCGGCTCGTCCAGGAGCTGGCCGCGCAGGTGGAGGACGTCGTGGTCGCCGAGCTGAACTTGGGCCAGCTCGTGCTGCCGGTGCGCGCGGCGGTCGGCGGAGCGGCCCCGGTGCGCCATCTGGGACGCGCCGACGGAACGCTGTTCAGTCCGGAGGAAATCGCCGCGGCCGTCCGTACCGCGGGGGATCGCGAGGTGGCCCGTGCCTAGAGTGGGGGAGGACCTGCGGCGGTACTTGCAGGTCGAAGCCATGCCGCACGTCTGGTGCCCCGGCTGCGGCCACGGCCAGGTGGCGCGCGCGCTCGCGACCGCGCTGGACCGGCTCGCGTTGCCGCTCGAGCAGCTGGTGCTCGTCGGAGGGATCGGCTGCTCGGGGCGCACGCCGTTCTATTTCAAGGCCAACGCGCTGCATACGACCCACGGCCGCGCGCTGGCGTTCGCCACCGGCCTGAAGCTCGCCCGCCCCGAGCTGACCGTGATCACCAACATGGGGGACGGCGACACCGCGGCCATCGGCGGCAACCACTTCATCCACGCGTGCCGCCGCAACATCGACCTCACGGCGATCGTCTACAACAACGGCATCTACGGGATGACGGGGGGCCAGCAGGCGCCCACGACGCCGCGCGGCGCGCGCTCGGTCACGACGCCGCTCGGCAGTATCGAGCCCGCCTTCGACATCGTCCAGCTGGCACTCGCCGCGGGCGCGACGTTCGTCGCCCGCAGCACCACGTTCGATTTCGACGAGCTGCCGTCGCTGATCGTCGACGCCGTACGGCACCCGGGGTTCGCCGTGGTCGAGGTGCTCACACAATGCCCCACCTATTACGGCCGGCTCAACGAGCTGGGTGACGCGGTGGCGATGCTCGACTACGAGCGCGACCTCACCCTGCCCCAGCACGCGATGACGAAAGAAGGACTGGCCGGCAGGCGACCCCTGGGCGTGTTCCGGCGCGAGGTGGCTCCGGAGTACACGGCGCAGTACGCCGAGCTGTGCGCGCGACAGGCGAAGCGCTCGTGAAGCCGGGCGACCCGATCCAGGTGCGCTTCGCGGGCGCGGGGGGCCAGGGGGTGATGCTGGCGGGGGTGCTCACGGCCGAGGCGGGCATGCACGACGGATTGCACGTCGTGTCGACCCAGAGCTATGGTCCCGAGGCGCGGCTGGGCGCGGCGAAATCCGAAATCGTGCTGTCGCGGCACGAGATCGTGCTGCCGGACGTGCGCGTCCCGGACGTCGTCGTGTGTCTTTCGGTGGACGCGTATCGCAAGCACGGCCGGCCCCTCGCCGCCGGCGGCGTGCGGATCGTCGACGAGCGGGCGATCCCATCCGGGGAGGAGCCGGACCCCGACACCGTCACGCTGCCGCTCGTCGCGACGGCGCGCGGCCTCGGACCGGGCGGCGAGCTCACCGCCAACGTCGTGGCGCTGGGCGCGTTCGTCGCCCTGACCGGTGTCGTCACGGAGGCGAGCGTGCGGCGCGCCCTGCGCCACCGCATCAAGCCGGCCCTGTTGGAGCAGAACGAGCGCGCGCTGGCCGCAGGCCAGGCGCTCGCGGCCGGGGCCACGGCCCAGGCCCGGCAACCGCAGTGACCGGCGCGGTGCCGGGCACCGGCCCCGCCGTCACGAACACCCGCACCCACGTCTTCCTGGGGAAAGGAGGCGTCGGCAAGACCACCTGCGCCGCGGCGACCGCGCTGCACTACGCGGACGCGGGCGAGCGGAGCCTCGCGATCTCGACCGATCCCACGCCCTCGCTCTCGCACATCTTCGAGCTCCCGGGACGGCAGCGCGAGCGTGAAGTTCTCGATCACCTGTTCATCACGGAGCTCGGGCTCGAGGAAGTGCGGGCGATGTGGGACGAGCGGTTCGGGCAGGAGGTGTACGCCGTCTTCTCGGCGTTCGTTGACATCGACTACGGGCGCTTCGTCGAGTTCGTGACGTCGGTACTACCCGGTCTCAACGAAGAGTTCATGGTGGACCAGATCCGTCGCCTCGTTCGGCAGGGCGGCTACCGGCACATCGTCTGGGACACCGCTCCCCTGGGACAGACGCTGGCGTTGCTCGGGACGCCGTCGCTCCTGGCCGAGCACCTGCGCATGGCACCGCGCATCTATTCACACCTGCGGACATCAGGAGAGCGCCGCGAGTCCGTGATGGCGGCGCTCAAGCGGTGGGACGAGCTGGCGAGCGAGTGCATGGCCTTCCTGCGCGACGACGTTAGTTTCTCGATGGTCACGATTCCCGAGGCCCTGGCGGTCCGCCAGCTCGACGGCGTGTTCGCCGAGCTCGAGCGGCACGGGCTGCGGGTAGACCGGTTGATCGTGAACAACGTGGTCCAGACCAGAGACTCCGCGTTTCTGAGAGAGAAGGCCGAGCATCAGGAGCCGCACCTGCATCTGCTGCGGGAGCGCTACGGGCAGCTGCCGATCATCGAGATCCCCCTGTTCCCGCACGAGGTGCGCGGCTCGGACGCGCTGCGGGAAGTCGCGCTGGTGCTTCGCCCGACACTGGAGGGTGTGGTTCCCGCTTGAAGCTGCCTGACGAAGCACCGAAGGTGGTTCGGGCGTATATTCGGGCGCGTTCGTCGCCCTGACCGGCGTCGTCACCGAGGCGAGCGTGCGGCGTGCCCTGCGCCACCGCATCAAGCCGGCCCTGTTGGAGCAGAACGAGCGCGCCCTCGCGGCCGGACAGGCGCTTGGCACCCCGGGAAAGGTCTGACCATGCACACCCCATTCGACATGCGCCTGGTCCAGCGGGGCGCGCGCCTGCGCCACAGCCCGTTCTTCGAGGCGACCCAACGCTGGGGCGCCAAAGCCTACACGACCTACAACCACATGCTCTTCCCGATCTGCTTCGCGGACCTGGAGGAAGAGTACCGGCACCTGGTCAACGAGGTGACGCTGTGGGACGTGTCGGTGGAGCGGCAGGTGGAAATCACGGGACCCGACGCGTTCCAGTTCACCAACCTGCTGACCCCGCGGGACCTCGGGCGCTGCGCCGTGGGCCAGGGGAAGTACGTCGTCATCACCGCTCCGGACGGCGGCATCGTCAACGATCCCGTGTTGCTGCGCCTGGGCGAGAATCATTTCTGGCTCGCGCTCGCCGACTCGGACGCGCTGTTGTGGGCCATGGGGGTGGCGCTGCACGCGGGCCTGCGAGTCGAGATCCGGGAACCCGACGTCTCGCCGCTCCAGATCCAGGGGCCCAAGGCCAAGCCGGTGGTGCTGGCGCTGTTCGGGGAGCGCGCGGTGCAGCTGCCCTACTATCACTTTCTCGAGACGGCGCTGGACGGGATCCCCGTCGTGGTCACCCGCACCGGCTGGAGCGGCGAGGTGGGCTACGAGGTATACCTGCGTGACGGCAGCCGTGGCGACGAGCTGTGGGAGCGCATCATGGCGGCGGGGAAGCCGTACAACATGCGGCCCACCGGGCCGTCCGACATCCGGCGCATCGAGGCCGGGATTCTCAACTGGGGCGCGGACATCACCCTCGAGAACAACGTGTACGAGGTGGGGCTCGAGCGACTGGTGGACGAGAGCAAGCCGGGCGACTACGTCGGCCGGGATGCGCTGCGGGCGATCAAGGCCCGAGGCGTCGCCAAGAAGCTCGTCGGGGTGGAGATCGCGGGAGATCCGATCGAGTTCAACCTGACCAAATGGCGGGTCTTGACCCAAGGCGCGCCCGTCGGGCACATCACCTCGGCCATCCACTCGCCCCGCCTCAAGAAGAACATCGGCTATGCGATGGTGCCGCTGGCCCTTGCGAAGCCCGGCACGACCCTCACGGTCGCCGTCCCGGCCGGGGGAGACCGCTCCGCGACGGTGGTGCCGATGCCGTTCATCGACCCGAAGAAGGAAATCCCGAAGGGGTGAAAGGCGCCCTGGCGCGGCCGCAGCGCGCCTTCGTGCTCGAGCCTACGCGTACTCCAGATAGGCGATGGGAAGGGTCGCGGCCGGTACGACCACATCTTCGGTGATCTCGTAGACTTCGTCGATGGCCTCGAGCTCAATCCCATCCGATCCATAGTTGACGAAGCTCAGCCCATACCGCTGCTGGGCGAACGTCCCAGCCCGCCACCGACCGCACACTCGTACGAGATACTGAGTGTCGAACGGAACGATCGCGTCGTTCGTGTTGCTCCCGTTGAGCTCGATCTTCTTGAGCATCGGCATTGCTGCCTCATGCGTTGCGTGCCTCAGCCCAGCCTCACCTCTCACCGGGAATGTACGCGTCGCTGAAGCAGCTTTCTCTGTGGTGCGCCTGAATGATTCCTCAAGGTTGCCAACGTGGCCTTCGTGTCTAATCCTCGAAATCCCTAATAACCGCAAAGTCGCAAACAGCGTTCACGGCGGCAGTTGCGGCGCGCCACGAACCACACCCCGAGCACGGCGACGCGCAGAAAGTAACGACGCGCGAGTGTTGATCCATAACGGAGCCCGCTTCAGCGGGTCAGGACTTGCGCAGCACCCAGTAGACCAGGCCGTTCAAGTCGGTGAGGCCGATCGTCAGCGCGACGGTGTTGCCGCCATGCACCGCGGAATCGTTTCCAGGAAGCAGCCGAACGCCGATGCGCAGCTTGTCGGCGAGCAAGTAGGCGGTTACGGGAACCGCCCACACCCGGGCGTCCGGGCTCCCGGACGGGCCGGGACGCCAGCGCCCGAAGAGCTCGACCCCGGTTTCCAACCCCGACCAGACGGCGCTCGGTCGTTTCCAATGCACCACCGGTCCCATCACCCAGCGCAGCCGGTCCCCCCCGCGCGCGGGATCTCCGGTCACGTGCAGTGGGGCGCCGTTCAGACCGATGGCGAATGAGTTGCCCAGGTGAACGGTCGGCCGGTAGCCCAGCTCGAACCCCGCGTTCAGCAGACTGCCCGCGATGTAATTGGGAACGAGGGTTGCGACCCACCCCCACCCTGAGCCCCGCGGAACCGACGAGGTATTGGCATCGAAGCCGCGGCGGTAGCGGTAGCCGATTCCCGACTGATACACGACCTCGCTCAACGTCGCTACACCGGTCCACGCGTTCTCACCGACGCGTTGGCGGGCTCGTTCCACCCGCCACAGCTGATGCAGCATGAGACCGACCTTGTCCGCCATGAACCGCTCCGGGTCGCGGACGAACGCCCCGAAGCTCTCATTCACCTCACATCGGACGGGCGATTGCAGCCAGCGCTCGGGCGCACAATCGGGCAGCGTATCCGCCGCCCGGCCAATGGCCTGGAGCGTGGAATCCGTCACCGCGCGACGCAGCAGCTCGAGCATCTCGCGAAAGCCGTCCCGGCACAGGAGCCGCGCGATATCGTCGCCGGAACGGCAGCGCTGGTTGTCGAACACCTGAGCGTCGAGTTCCATGTGCGCCTGCAGCACCGCCTGCACCAGGATCTCACGCGGCGGAGTGGCGGAATCAAACCGGAATCGCGTCTTGGGGACGCTGTCGGGATACTCCCGCTCATACAGTGCGCGCAGCAGCGTGCGCGGCAGCGCGGCGGCGCCGAGATCGAGCTGCGGCGTTTCCACGAGCGTGTGCAGCCTCTTCCTGAGGCACAAGGAATCCACCGGTTGGATCGCCGGACAGGCTTCGCCCGCGATGAAGGCGAGGGCATCGTAGACGCCGACGTAGAAGTCATATTCGCGAAACGGCTGCCCGAGAAATGCGGCGAACGATCCCAGCCGCTGCCCGACCACGACGAAGCGACGATCGGTGACGTTGATGTTGTCGCGCTGGAACACATGGGGTGCCCGGGCGAGCAGCCGTCCGAACGCCTGCATCTCGTACTGGCGGGCGGCGGGCACCGCCCCCGCGAACAGCTCCACCAATGCGGAGATGCCCCCGGTGGCCGGCGGCTCGCGCTCCCGTTGCTTCTCGATGTCCGCGAGGCGACCGCGCAACGCGTCGGGGTCGATGAACACCAGCATGGCGTTGGAGTCCGGTCGGTCCCGGTGCTTCCAGATCGCGTCGGCGTAGATCCCCGCCGCCAGATCGATGGGGTTGTTGTCGAACAGCCCGCCGTCGGAGAACAGCGCGGAGTCTCGGGGCCCGGCGTCGCAACCGGCCCCCAGGCGCGGCTCGTGCCGCAGTGAGACCGGCGCGAAGGCGCCGGGAAACGCGGAAGACGCTTCGACCAACGAGAAGACATCGTCCGG
>Ga0326597_10012720_pt1 | contig 11088 bp, 10 predicted proteins | sample RVTome_12_FD_203789 | JGI IMG/M metagenome (GOLD analysis project Ga0326597, IMG submission 203789) | Soil microbial communities from uranium-contaminated site in the Upper Colorado River Basin, Wyoming, United States - RVT100D185 | ecosystem: Environmental > Terrestrial > Soil > Contaminated >... | reverse complement strand
ATCGGTGGTGAGGAGATCGTCGTAGGTCTCGCGACGAACGACGAGTCTCGCTTCTCCGTTCTCCACGAACGCCACTGCCGGTCGCAGGACCTTGTTGTAGTTGCTTCCCATCGAGTGCCCGTAGGCGCCGGTGACCGGTGTGGCGATGATGTCACCGACCTTCAGATCACCCGGCACGCGCCCTTCGCGCACCAGGAGGTCGCCCGATTCGCAGTGCTTGCCGACCAGGCGGATGGTCATGTTCCGCTCGGCGGTGGCGGCGCGGGGGACGAAGGTCTCATAGCCGCTGCCATACAGCACCGGCCGTGGGTTGTCGCTCATGCCGCCATCCACCGCCACGTAGGTTCTCACGCCCGGGATGTGCTTGATGGCGCCCACCGTGTACAGCGTGACGGCCGCCGACGCCACTATCGCTCTTCCCGGTTCGGCGAAGATCATCGAGCGCACACCGAGTCTCTGGGCACGTCCGAGCAGTGCATCGGCCCACTCGGTGATCGTCGGAGCCGATTCTCCCTCGACGTAGGCGACACCGAGACCGCCTCCGATCGAGAGCTCCGGCAACCCGAAGGGCTCGGAGAACGAGGCAATCACGTCGAGGGCGGCGGCGAAGGAGTCGGCCCGGAAGACCTGTGATCCGATATGAGCGTGCACTCCGACCAGCTCCATCGCCGCCGACTGACGGGCGCGTTCGACGGCCCGGGCGGCAGCGCCATCGGCGACGGTGAAACCGAACTTGGAGTCGACCTGGCCCGTCGAGATGTACTCGTGCGTGTGCGCTTCGACCCCGGGCGTGATCCGTACGAGGACCCGCGGGACGGCGGCACCGCCGGCGACGATGTTCTCGATCCGATCGAACTCGGTGTCGTTGTCGACCACGATCCGGCCGACACCCGCACGCAGGGCGAGGGTCAATTCGAGGTCCGACTTGTTGTTGCCGTGTAGGACCAGGCGCTCGGCTGGCACACCCGCGGCGAGCGCCACGTGGAGCTCCCCGCCGGTGGCGACGTCGATGCGCATCCCCGCCTCGTGCACGAGGCGGGCCACCGCTCGACAGAGGAACGCCTTGGAGGCGTAGACGGCGCCGTCACCGAACGCCCGCACGGCCTCTTCCGACCTCGCCCTGAGGTGGGCCTCGTCGTAGACGAAGAGTGGTGTACCGAACCGGCCGGCGAGCTCGTCGAGCCGGCAGCCACCGACGGAGACCGCGCCATCGACGTCGACCCGTGTCGTATCGGGAAGGAGGTGGAGTGGAAGTGCGGTCACCGGGTGTCAGGGGTGTGGCGATGGCGCCAGAGGTACCACCAGCCGACGCCGTGCAGGAGAACGCCGAGCGACAGCATCCCAGCCATCACCCATTCGCCGAGGACGGCGGCGGCGAGCGCGGCCACGGCAGCGGCGATGACGAGCGCCGAGCGAACACCGTTGAGGGGACCGAACATGCCGCGAGTCTACGGAATCCCTCGGCGCAGGCGGAATGAGCGACACCGGATCGGCGGATGAGCCAGACTGCCTGCAAGGTCATGGTGCATCTCGACATCTTCGCCCCGGCCGGTCGTGTTGCAGCATCACCGTGCCGGGGCCGGCCATGACGTATGAATTCGAGGGGATCCGGCCGGTGTCACCGCGCTCCGGCCGCCGTCCATGAATCCGCTTCCCGACCCGGCGCTGATCCTGCTCGTCGGTGCGGCGGGGAGCGGCAAGACCACCTGGGCGCGTGAGCGATATCGGGAGCAGGAGATCGTCTCTTCAGACGAATTGCGAGCGCGGGTCGGGTCCGGTCCTGCCGACATGGATGCGAGCGCCGATGCCTTCTCGATACTGCAGCTCATCGCCGATCGGCGCGTCTCGCGGGGTCTCACAACGGTCGTCGACACGCTCGGTCTCGACGAGGCGCTGCGCCGGCGACTGCTCGAGGCTGCTTCCGCTCGGGCGATCCCGGCCATCGCCGTCGTCATGCGCACCTCGCCCGAGCGGTGCAAGCAACGGAACCGTGGGCGACCACGCCCCGTCCCGACACGGGTACTGGACGGTCAGCTGCGTCGGATGAAGAACATCGCTCCAGAGCTCGAGGCGGAAGGTTGGACGGTCCTCGAAGTGGCGGACGGCGAACAGACCGAGCAGCCCGCACCGCGGGACCTCGCCGAACGCACCCGGGACGAGGCGGCCGGTCCACTGAGGTTTCATCTCCATCTCGGGCGCCTGCCTGGCGACAGCCTCGCCGAGACGCTCACCGACGTGGCGGTGGCGGCCGAGCAGGCCGGATTCACGGGGCTCTCCGTGATGGATCACTTCATCCAGATCCCGCAGGTGGGTCGGGAGTGGGAGCCGATGCCCGAGTCCCTCGCGTTGCTCGGTCACCTGGGAAGTGTCACCGAACGCGCGAGGCTGATGGTGCTCGTGAGCGGTGTCACCCACAGGCACCCGGCCGTGCTGGGGCGGCAGTTGGCGACACTCGACGTGCTGACAGGCGGTCGAGTGACATGCGGCCTCGGCGCCGGCTGGTACCGCCAGGAGCACGATGCCTACGGCATCCCGTTCCCGCCCGATCGGGATCGGCTCGACCTGCTCGAAGACACCGTCCGTTTCCTTCCTCTCCTGTGGGGTCCGGGCTCACCCGGCTTCGAAGGGAAGATCCTGCGAGTGGACAAGGCGATCGGCTATCCACGGCCGCCTCAGGGACGGATTCCGATCCTCGTGGGCGGGGGAGGGGAGAGGCGGACCCTGCGTATCGCGGCCCACCACGCCGACGCCTGGAACGTTCGAGGAGACATCGAGGTGTTCCGTCGCAAGATGGCCGTCGTCGAAGCCCACTGTCGCGACGTCGGGCGCGACCCGGACGAACTGTCTGCGACCCTGCTCGACGTCACCATCGTCGGTGCAGACCGAACCGAAGTCGCCGATCTGGTCGAGCGCCATCGCGGTCGGTCGGATGCCGCCGACTACGCCCGCCGCGACAGCGCCGGGACGGTGGCGAGCCACGTCGCTCGCTACCGCCTGCTCCGCCAAGCCGGGGTCGACGAGGTGTATGTCGCTCCGGTCGACAGCGATCTCAGGCGGGCCGTGGAGCGATTCGCTCCCGTGATCGCCGCCTCGATCTGACCGTACGATGCGCTCCGACGCAACACGAGGTGAGCATTGTTCGATCTGAACGGCAAGGTCGCGATCGTCACCGGGGGCAACTCGGGGATCGGGCTCGGTATGGCAGAGGGGCTGGCGGGTGCGGGCGCCGAGGTGTGTATCTGGGGCACGAACGAGGAGAAGAATGCCTCGGCACTCGAACGGCTCGCGGCGATACGCCCATCGTCGACGGCGATGGTGTGTGACGTGGGTGACGAGTCGGCGGTGACGGCGGCCACGAGCTCGGTCCGCGAGCGGTACGGAAAGGTGACGACGGTGTTCGCCAATGCCGGGCTCCCGGCGGGCTCGGTGCGTTTCACCGAGACGGCTCTCGACGATTGGCGGGCGACGATGCGTGTCAACCTCGATGGTGCGTTCATCACCCTGCGGGCGGCAGCAGCGGTGATGGTGGATCAGGGCGAAGGCGGCTCCCTGGTGGTCACTTCGAGCCTCAGCGCCCGGTTGGGGATGCCGCGTGGGCAGGCCTACTCGTCCTCCAAGGGCGCCGTGCTCGCCCTCGTCCAGAGCATCGCGGTCGAATTGGGCAAGCACGGGATACGAGCGAACGCGTTGATGCCGGGGTGGATCGAGACACCCATGACCGACGACCTGCTGGGTTCAGACCGCTTCGATGCGAGAAATCTCCCCAGGGTCCCGCTCGGAAGGTACGGCGTGCCGGAAGACTTCGCAGGTATCGCCGTCTATCTCGCCAGTGACGCCAGCCGGTACCACACGGGTGACGTGATCAGGATCGACGGGGGCTACGGCCTCACCTGATCGTCGGGGAGGGAGACGCGTGGTCGGATCGGGGCGGTCAGGTGAGAGATGGTGAGACCCACCGCCTTTGGTATGCGGGTGAGACTGATGCCGCCGACGAATCCCCGCCGGACGAAGTACAGCCACAGACCCACGGCGAGGATCGCCATGCCGCCGACGACGTACCGGAAGGCAGCCGGCGACTCATCGAGGGGAAGGGCGACGTTCATCCCCCAGATTCCCGCCAGCAGCGTGAGGGGCAGCATGATCGCCGAAAAGACGGTGAGGACCTTCATCACCTCGTTGGTGCGGGCGGCGATCGCCCCCCAGTGGGTCTCCTGAACGCTCCCGATCAGAGCCCGAGCACTGTCGAGTGATTCGACGAACCGGAAGTGATGGTCGAAGACGTCGGCGAAGGCGCGGCGGGAGCCGATGTCGAGGGTTTCGTCACGACTGAGAGCTGCGAGCACGTCGCGCTGGGGACCGAAGACACGCCGGAGCACGATGACGTCGCGGCGAAGGGCCTGCGCCTGACCGATGACGGAGTTGTCCGCCTGCATGGCGAGATCCTCCAGATCCTCGATGCGCTGCTCGAGCGCCGCGATCAGGTTGGGAAAGCGCCGGCTGCCGCCGTCGACGATCCGGGCGGCGAGTGCGGCCGGGGTGAGTGCCGGACCGAACAGGTGCGAGTTGAGACGCTCGCGCACAGCCATGACGCCGTGAACCTCACCCGGCCGGAACGTCACCAGCATGTCGTCGGCGATGAACAGGTCGAACTCGATCGTGTCGATGCGATCGTCTGTGAACGTGAGGCCGTGAACGACCAGATACCGGTAGTCGTCGTAGAGATCGAGCTTCGGCAGCATGTCGGTCATGACGTCCTCGATGCTGAGCGGATCGAAACCCAACGCCGCGCCCACCTCGGCGATCTCCCGCGGGTCGTCGCCGACGACGTCGATCCAAAGCCACCGGGCGTCGGGCAGGCGGTCGAGTCCCTCGTAGGGGACGGACCGCAATCCGGACCCGTCGTGGGCGAACAGTTCGATCATCGGTGCATCTTCCCAGATCCGGCCGCCACCACCCCGGCATGTCGTCAGAACGCGTACCGTCGGATCACCGAGTAGAGGGCATCCGCGCCGAAGCCGAGAGCGGCGACGGGGATACGTTCGTCGGCTCCGTGGACGGTCTGTTGAAAGTCGAAGCCTTCCGGAAGGGTGATCGGAGTGAACCCGTAGGGCTGGATGCCGAGTTGGGCGAACCAGCGGCCGTCGGTGACCGCCGGGAGAAGGAAAGGGATCGGGATCCCGTCCGGATCCTGTTCGAGGAGCGCTTCCGCCAGGAGGGGGAACAAGCCGAGGTCGGGCTCCGGGGGAGTGGTGGCACCGTCCGTGATCATGCGAATGTCGCACTCGGGTCCCACCAGTTCGCGCAATTCCACTTCGAACTGTTCCGGCGTGAACCCGGGGAGCATCCGCCCGTCGAGGCCGAGTGTGATCCGAGCGGGAATGACGTTGTGCCTGTCGCCGCCCCGCACGACGGTCGGGCTGATCGTGTTGCGGAACATCGGTTCGAGCATGCCGAGCCGGGTCCGGAGCAGCCGGAGGGTGGCGGCCGCGGATCGTTCGTCGAGCAGCCGTCCCAAGGCGACCCGCGTTGCGCCTGTCGTGTGCTGCTGCAAGCCCTCCACCATGAGGCGGGTCGCCGGCGTGAGGTGAATCGGAAGCCGTCGCCTGTCCAATATGCGCAGGATGCGGCCGAGCCTGGCCATCGCCCCGCCGCGGATCGGCAAGGATCCGTGGCCGGCCGGCCCTTCGATCGTGAGCTGGAACACCACACCGATCCGTTCGGCGATCTGGATCGGGTAGAACCGCTTGCCGTCGAGGTCGAACGGGAAGCCGCCGAACTCACCGATCGCAAAGCGGACACCGTCGAACAGGCTCGGATGCTGCTCGACGAGGAAACGCGCCCCGAGGGTGCCCTGCATCTCCTCGTCGGCGAGAACGGCGAGGATGATGTCTCCGGCTGGGGGAGTGGGATCGGAGGCGAGCCGGAGAAGGGCGTCGATCATCATCACGATGGGACCCTTCATGTCGAGCGTTCCCCGGCCCCACACGAAGCCGTCGACGGTCTCACCGCCGAAGGGATCGTGTGACCACGACTGGCCGGTGATCGGCACGACGTCCACGTGGCCCTGCATCAACAGCGGGGGAGAGGTTCCTTCTCCCGCCAGACGTGCGACGAGGTTCGGCCGGGCAGGGTCCTGGGAGACGAGTTCGACGGAAATGCCCGCGTTCTCGAGCACCTCCTGGACGATCCCGATGGCCGCCGCCTCGTTGCCGGGAGGGTTGGTCGTGTCGACCTGCACCAGCCGTCGGAGGAGGTCGACCCGATCGATCACGAGACGACGGCTCCCTTGGTGTGCCGTCGGGACAGGCCGAGATCCACAATGCTCCTCGGGGGGCGAGCGAACGAGGGCAGGCTACCGCCGGTACGACAGCGGCCGCGCCCGGTGCGGATAACGTGACCCGATGCCGGGACCTCACCGATGGTGACCATCCTGACGGGGTTCGCCGTCGCCGTGGGGGTGGTCGGAACCCTGCTTCCGGTCGTGCCGGGCCTCGGTTTGATCTGGGCAGCGACCGTCGTCTATGGCCTCGTCGAGGGGTTTGGGGTCACCGGGTGGATCGCGACGTTTGTCTCGACGGGGCTTCTCCTCGTGGGAATCGTGCTCGCGGTGCGTATCCCGCAGCGGGCGGCGGCGGCGGGCGGGATCGGCTTCCGCGGCCAGTTGCTGGCCTTCGGGCTCGCCGCAGTCGGGTTCTTCGTCATCCCCGTGGTCGGTGCGGCCGTCGGCTTCGTGGCGGGGGTGTATCTGTCGGCTCGCCGGGTGCCGGGAAATCCCTGGACGACGACGAGGCACACGGTCCGCGCCCTGGTGGCGGCGGCGGCCGTGCAGTTCGCCACCGGCGTCGGAATGGCGCTCACCTGGCTGGCGTGGGTCGTTCTGGGCTGACGCCGATCTGGCGGTGCCGGCTGATCGAACCAATAGGCTGAAGCCGACAGCAAGACGGCTTCGATCATTTCCCGGTCGGGGCGGGATGCGGACAGGACGGTAGTGATGCAGACGCACACGAGGTCGGGCCTGGCGATGGGGGCAGATGCGCTCACCGTGGTGCGAATGCTCATCGCCGTCGCGCTCGTGCCGATCGCCTGGGCGGGGGCGTGGACGTCCGCGGCCGTGCTCTTGTCGCTCGCCTGGATCAGCGACGTCCTCGACGGGCGTTTGGCTCGGCGGGCGGTGGGGGAGAGCAGGTTGGGCAGGTTCGACCTGATCGCCGACACCGCGGTCGGGGCCGGCCTCCTTCTCGGCCTCGTCGGTCACGGGACCATCCCGCCGTGGGCCGGACTCGGCGCACTGGTGGTGTTCGGGGTCCTTTTCAGGGCGGGCAACTTGGCGGCCGCCATGCTGCTCCAGCTCACCGGGTATGTCCCGTTCCTCTATGTCCTCGGGAGGGAGACCCCCACGGGGTGGTGGCTGCCGTTCGCCACGGCGCTGGTCATCGGTGGGATCGATTGGCGACGGTTGGTCCTGGTCAACATCCCTGCCTTCCTACGCGGCATGACGGGACAGTTCGAACGCCGCCTCCCAGCTAGAGGCGGGGAGGGGTCGCGGACACCATGAGCAGCGTCACCTGAGCAGCTTACATAGGCAACTTTACATAACGGGTATTATGGGCGTTCGAGTCGGATCGAGGTTTCGGCGCCTCGAGGTCGATCCGGCGACCGGAAGCGTCGACCCCGACCCGCCCACGGCGATCCACCCCTCGAGACATTTGACTCAGACGCGTCAGCGGGATCCGCCACCTGGAGACATTCCCACGTGGGCCGGCGTCCCGACTGTCGCCGACCCGCGCAACCCGTCGAAGACACCGCCACGCTCCGTTTCCCCCGGCCTTGCCGTCCCCGGGGTGATACGTCACTGTGACGGATCGAGACGGGTGAGCAAGGAAGGTCGTGCGGGGAATGGTCCCTCCGGCCAGGTGGTTGGAGTAGCGTGATGTCTCCCATGCCAACCAGCGACCCGGTCCTCGAGCTCGTCGAGCTCGTCATGCCGTGGATCGGTCTCGACCCGTTCATCTTCACCGTGCACCATCGGGACGACTACCCCGAGGGGAACGAAGCCCTCGGTCCCGACTCCAACCTGATCGGCCGCCAGATCGGCATGGACTTCTCGTACAAGGACGGGTGGAGCATGTATCACGGCTCCCGGGTCCCGGGATTCCCGCAGCATCCCCATCGGGGCTTCGAGACGGTGACGGTGGTCAGGCGGGGGTATGTGGATCACTCGGACTCTCTCGGCGCCACGGCTCGCTACGGCGAGGGCGACGTGCAATGGCTCACAACCGGCTCGGGCATCCAGCACGCCGAGATGTTCCCCCTCATCCGGCGTGACAGCCGCAACCCGCTCGAGCTGTTCCAGATCTGGCTCAACCTCCCGCCCGAGTCCAAGTTGGTGCCGGCGCACTTCGGCATGCTGTGGAGCGAGGACATCCCGACGGTGACCCCGGCGGCAGGCGTCCGGGTGGACGTGATGGCGGGCAGCTTGCACGGGCACGTGGCCCCCCCTCCCCCACCGGACTCCTGGGCGTCGAGATCCGACTCGGCGTTCGCCATCTGGTTGATCCGGCTCGAGGCGGGTGCGTCCTGGCGGCTTCCGGCCACCGAGGCGGGTGTCAACCGCATGCTGGCATTCTTCGACGGCGTCACGGCACGTATCGGATCCACTCCCGTGGAGAGAGGAACCGGCGCGCGTCTCCGATCGGAGATCCCGGCGGACATCGTGAACACCGGGCAGGCCGCCGAGTTCTTGCTGCTGCAAGGACGCCCGATCGGCGCACCGGTGATCCAGATGGGGCCCTTCGTCATGAACACGCCCGAAGAGATCCAACAAGCGCTCAGCGACTACCGGAGCACCGGCTTCGGCGGATGGCCATGGTCGGGCCCGGATCCGGTGCACGACCGGATGGAGGGACGATTCGCCATCCACGCCGACGGCAGGGTCGAGCACCGGGACATGGCGCCGGCGGCGACGTCCGTCGACTGAACCGAGACGTCCCCGGTCGCTACCGTGACGGCATGAGCCTCACGCCCGCCCACGGTCTCGAGTCGCCCTCCACCCCGACCTCGACCTCGACCTCAGGTTCATGCTCCCGATGAACGCCTTCCTCCGCCTCGACCCGGTCGTGGCCGACAGCCTCGAGGCGGGCAGGCCGGTGGTGGCGCTGGAGTCGACCATCATCTCCCACGGGATGCCGTACCCGCGGAATGTGGAGACCGCGCTCCAGGTGGAGGACGACGTGCGGGCGGCCGGTGCGGTTCCGGCGACCGTGGCCGTCATCGACGGGGCCATACAGGTCGGTGTCGATGCCGCCGGTATTCGCCGCTTGGGCGAGGGGGCCGAGGTGGTGACGAAGGTCAGCCGGCGCGATCTCCCGTTTGCCGTCCGAGCGGGCGGGCTTGGTGCGACGACGGTCGCCGCCACGATGATCGGGGCATCGATGGCCGGCATCCGAGTCTTCGCCACGGGCGGCATCGGCGGAGTCCACCGAGGCGCCGCCCAGTCCTTCGATGTCTCTGCGGACCTGCAGGAGCTGGCTGCCACCGAGGTCACCGTGGTGTGTGCGGGCGTCAAGTCGATTCTCGACATCGGAGCGACCCTCGAGTATCTCGAGACCCATGGGGTGCCGGTCGTCGGCTATCGGACGAACACGATGCCGGCGTTCTACGCCGCCGACAGTGGGTTCCGGATCGACCATCGTCTCGACCAGCCGGAGGACGTCGCCCGGATCATGGACATCCGCAGGCAGCTCGGGCTGGGCGGTGGCATGGTGGTCGCCAACCCCATCGCGGCGGATCACGCCATGGACCCGGCGACCATCGAGTCCGTCATCGAGAGCGCTCTCGAGGAGGCGCAGGCCCAGGGCGTGTCCGGACAGGACACGACCCCCTTCCTGTTGGGTCGGGTCGCCGAATTGACAGGGTTCGACAGCCTGACGGCCAATGTGGCGCTCGTGCGGTCCAACGCGACTCTTGCCGCTGGGATCGCGGTGGCGCTCTCGAGGATCTAGGTCCCCCCGACAGCCCGCGGTTCGAACGACACCGACCGGACCGCGGCGGCGGTGCGATACAGGTGCCAGAGCGCCTGCCGGTACTCGGCGGTGTCCGCCCCGCCGGCCAGGTCCCCATCGACATCTTGCAGCGCCGCCTCGATGCGGTACAGCAGGTCGCGGAGATCCTCGAATGCGGCCCGGGTGAGCAGGATGTCGTCGGGTCCCAGACCATGGCTGTCTGCCAGACGCCGCGCCTCGTAGGCGCGTTGCCGGTGGCTGCGACGACAGAACCGTGGCGGCCGGCCCGGTCCCCCGGGAAGCGCAAAGGAGGCGCCACACCAGGCGCACCGACGAGCGGCCGGTTTCGTCACAGGGACGAAATCTAGTCGATCGCCACCGAATATCGTACGACCCATGGAACTCACCGGTGTCCTCGTCTCCACCAGTCCGGACCGCTTTCCGCAGATGCGCGACTTCTACGTCGAGACCATCGGGCTCACGCCTCGTTCGGACCGGCCCGGCTTCGTGAACTTCGATTTCGGGCACAGCCGCCTCACAATCGCATTGCACGAAGCGGTCGACGGACCGGCCACCGACCCGCTGCGGGTGATGATCAACCTGCGCACCGACGACATCGCTCAGGCCATACGCCGGTGCGATCCGCGATCGGTGATGAGGCGGCCGGAGCGAGAGAAATGGGGCGGCATGGTGGCGACGATCGCCGATCCCGACGGCAACGTCCTCCAGTTCCTGCAGATGGAATGAAGTCTCCTCGACCACCGTTGTACCCGGTGGCCATTCTTTCGCAAACAGAGGAACAGTCATGTCCACAGTCGATCTCACCCTCGAGACCTTCGACGAGACGATCCGCTCCAACGAGATCGTCCTGGTCGATTTCTGGGCGGAGTGGTGCGGACCGTGCCGCTCGTTCGCCCCGACCTATTCGGCGGTGTCGGAAGAGAACCCCGACATCGTGTTCGCCAAGGTCGATACCGAGGACCAACAGCAGTTGGCCGGCGCATTCGGGATCCGCTCGATTCCGACACTCATGATCTTCCGGGATGAGGTTCTGCTCTATTCCCAGCCGGGAGCGCTCCCCCGCTCC
>Ga0326597_10012719_pt1 | contig 11088 bp, 8 predicted proteins | sample RVTome_12_FD_203789 | JGI IMG/M metagenome (GOLD analysis project Ga0326597, IMG submission 203789) | Soil microbial communities from uranium-contaminated site in the Upper Colorado River Basin, Wyoming, United States - RVT100D185 | ecosystem: Environmental > Terrestrial > Soil > Contaminated >... | reverse complement strand
GTCATCAATCCGAAGGAAAAAAAAATCGTCGCCTATCACGAGTCAGGTCACGCGCTCGTCGCCGAATTAGCGCCCGGCGCTGACCCGGTCTCTAAGATTTCGATCATTCCCAGGGGAGTCGCAGCCCTGGGTTATACGACGCAGTTGCCAACTGAAGACCGTTATCTCATGACCCGTTCTGAACTGCTCGCGCGCATCGATGTTCTTTTGGGCGGCCGAGTCGCGGAAGAGATCGTCTTCGGCGACGTGTCAACCGGGGCGCAAAACGATTTGCAGCGAGCCACCGAAATTGCTCGAACGATGATCACCCAATTCGGCATGAGTGAAAAACTCGGTCTCGCCTCTCTCGAAGGGCCGCGCCAGGCCACGTTCCTAATGGTGCCGACTCAGAGTCCCAGAGAGTACAGCGAGGAAACGGCACGGTTGATCGACGGCGAGGTGAAACAAATATTGTCGGAAGCGCATGGCAAGGCTCGCGACATCCTGACCACGCACCGCTCGGCGCTGGAGGAATTGGCCAAGCTGCTGCTGGAAAAGGAAGTTGTCGACCGGCCAGCGCTGCAGGCGATCTTAAAAGTGCGGAGCATTGACAGTAGGAAAGAAAAAAAGCGTGTCGCGGACACAGCCGTGATCGAAAGCAATCAGACCGACATCAAGCGGGAGTAGCCATTGGTCAAGAAATGAGATGGTGCCTTGAGCTGCCATCATTCAATCCCCGCAGGAGAGCAAAATATGCAGAGCGAAACCAATGGCGCGGAAGCGCCTTTTGATGAGCGAGCCAATGAAGATAGTTATTTTGCCGCGAAAGAACACGAACTGATCGAGGGGATGAAGACCGAGTTTCACAATCGTGAAACGGCGCAACGGGCGGCGCAGATGATGCGTTGTCCAAAGTGTTCAGGAACATTCGCAAAATACAAATTTATCGATTTCGATTTAGAGCGCTGTGACAGTTGCGAGGGTCTCTGGCTTAAAAAAGGAGAACTGGCCGCCATTCTAAGACAGCAGTCGCGCGGTCCGCTGGGAGCTCTTTTCGAGCGCTGTTTCGCCAAAGTTGAAGGAGGGAGAAAGAGTTAGACCTAAGGGCACCGGTCCATACAATAGTGGGTGGACGAAACCGTTGGTGCCGGCCCCGCAATGGTTAAAACATGGGGGTGAGCAAATTAAAGTTGCTTCGCTCCTATGGTTCGGCCTCGTTATATGATAACCGCGACAGATGAGTTTCGTGTTACGCATTGAATTGGCCTAATTGAATCAGCACAAAAAGATGATAGCATGCCGCTTTTTAGTAGGCGTAGTGCAAAAACGAGCAGATTCGCTGGCCCAGACTTCGCGATAGCCCCCATCAAAGAAACGTGCTTCATGCACATCACTCAGAACAAATGGACCGTGCCGCTGTTGCTCGTCGCACTCGGGTTGTTCTCACTGCTGGCATTCAGCAGGGTTGTCCTCACTGCCCAGAAGCCTCTGGTATACGTCGCGCCGATCGAGGGTATGATAGACCTCGGGCTCGCGCCTTTTGTTCAGCGGGTTTTAAATGAGGCGACACAAGACGGCGCCGCGGCGGTAATTCTCGAGGTCAACACTTTCGGTGGTCGTGTCGACGCGGCAGTGCTTATTCGTGACGCCTTGCTCAACGCCCGGGTGCCGACCGTAGCCTTCGTAAACAAGCGAGCCATCTCCGCGGGCGCATTGATCAGTTTGTCCGCCGAGAAAATCGTCATGGCCAACGGCGGAACGATTGGCGCCGCAACGCCGGTGCAAATGGGTCAACCGGGCGCACCCGCGCAGCCGGTGGAGGAGAAAACCGTTTCCTATGTACGCAAGGAGTTTCGCGCTACGGCCGAGGCGCGCAAGCGCCCTTTGCTTATCGCCGAGGCCATGGTCGACGCCGACGTGCAGATTCCTGGTCTCATTCAAAAAGGCAAGCTGTTGACGCTGACCACCGAGGAGGCGTTAAAGCATAAGGTTGCGGACTTTCGTGCCGAGACTATCGAGAGCGTGTTGGAGCAGTTGGCTCTCGCGGGGGCGCAAGTAAAGCGGGCATCGCCCAACTGGGCGGAGGAATTTGTCCGCTTCCTGACCAATCCCGTTGTCAGCTCTTTGCTTATGAGCGTCGGGATGCTCGGCATTTTTCTGGAAATCCGCACGCCCGGCTTCGGCTTGCCCGGTGCCCTTGGCATCACCAGCCTGGCGCTTTTCTTTTGGGGCCACTGGCTAGTCCAGTTGGTCGGCTGGGAAGAACTGCTGCTGGTGGGGGCCGGTATCGTGCTTATGGGCTTGGAAGTTTTCATCATTCCGGGCTTTGGACTCGCTGGAGTCTTGGGGATCGGCGCGCTCCTCGCCGGTCTCAGCCTGAGCCTGGTCGGCGGCGGTGCGACATGGGAGTTTGTCGCCATGGCGATGGGGCGAGTATTGATTTCAGTCGTTTTGGCCTTGGCGGCCAGCCTCTTACTGCTACGGATTTTACCGCGCCTGCCATTCGGCAGACAGCTGATCCTGGAAACCGGTCTTACCGCGGGCGAGGGGTATGCCTCGGCGCCGGAGAGCGATCATAGATGGCTTGGAAAACACGGCACCGCGGTCTCGGCGCTGCGACCGGCGGGCATCGCCGAGATTGACGGCGAGCGTGTGGATGTCGTGTCCGACGGCGAATTTATCGATGAGGGAATGTCGATCATGGTAACCCGGGTTGATGGCAACCGGATCGTCGTGCGGCGACACCGCACAGTAACAGAAGGGAGTTAACATGGGTGGAGTTGAAACGGGGCTAACTGGAGGTTTCGCGCTGATATTGATGATGATCGTGGGGTTGGTTTTTGTTTTGTACCTGGTGCCGATCCCGCTCTGGATTGCCGCTTGGGCATCGGGAGCCTACGTCGGTCTCTTTACGCTGATAGGCATGCGCCTACGCCGAGTGCCCCCCGGCACGGTTATTACGGCGCGGATCAGTTCGGTCAAGGCAGGATTAGACATCCCCCTCAACGATCTCGAAGCTCATTATTTGGCGGGTGGCAATGTCGTCAGAGTCGTGAACGCCATGATTTCCGCGGATAAGGCGAACATTCCGCTGGTATTTAAACGGGCCGCTGCCATCGACCTGGCCGGGCGCGATGTCTTGGAAGCGGTCAAGATGTCGGTCATTCCGAAAGTGATCGAAACGCCTAAGATCGCTGCCATCGCCAAAAACGGTATCCAGCTCATCGCGGTCTCGCGGGTAACCGTTCGCACAAATATCGACCGGCTGGTGGGTGGCGCCGGCGAAGAGACCATCATAGCGCGGGTTGGCGAAGGCATGGTAAGCACGATTGGTTCCGCCGCGTCGCACAAGGACGTGCTCGAAAATCCTGATCATATCTCCAAGCATGTGCTGAGCAAAGGCTTAGACGCCGGGACCGCCTACGAGATCCTATCCATCGACATTGCCGACGTCGACGTGGGCGACAACATTGGCGCCAAGCTGCAAATCGATCAGGCCAATGCGGATAAGCAGATCGCTCAGGCTAAAGCGGAGGAGCGCCGCGCCATGGCCGTGGCTTTGGAACAAGAGATGCGGGCCCGCGTCGTCGAGGCGGAAGCCGAGGTGCCGCGCGCCATGGCCGAAGCCTTTCGGCAAGGCAATCTCGGCATCATGGATTATTACCGCATGAAAAACGTGCAGGCCGATACATCGATGCGCGATGCCATCGCTGAAGGCGGCGACGATCCGTCCACGGGGCAGAAACGTTAGGGAAGGACGATGAGAAGTTTTAACTTTGGTCCGATCCTGGTCCTGCTTATTTTCATTATGATACCGCTGGCCAACTACGTCCTGGCGCGATTGCGACGGCGCCTCGAACCGCGTAGTCCGACGCAGCAACCGATGCCCGATATGGGGGTCCGTAGGGCGGCGGCACCAGCGGCCAGGCCCGCCGCACACCCAGCTCCTCGCGAGCGAGCCCAGGCGGCGCCCGCCAACCGCATACTTGCGTCATCACGAAGCGGTTGGTCCAGGAACACGCTGTTCAGAACCCGGCGCGAGGTGCGGCGTACCATTGTTGCGATGACAATCCTGGGGTCGTGTCGCGCTTACGACCCACCCGGGTAGTTCGCCGGGATTCATGGCTTTGGCATGAAACGTTCTCAACGTGAACCGACAGGTAGCGGCGCAAGCAAGGGCCAGCAGGTCGGTCATGGATGAGGTTGACCCTTGCTTGAGAATAATCCGCGATTTCTCACGAGCGGCGAGATTATCAACTCAAGGATCCTCGATCACTGGTTTGAAAACGACGACGGCAATTCCATACGTCACGTCGATGGCCGAATTAACAATCAACCTTGCTCAATCTCTAAACTACGCGCCGGTGCCGCTGGCGTTTGGCACCAGCGGTTTGCGCGGTTTGGTGCAAGACATCACCGACCTCGAAGCCTACGTTAATGTCAAAGCGGCGCTGCGTTATCTGTTAAGCAGCGGCGATATCCGCGGCAGCAGCACCGTCGTGATCGCCGGTGACTTGCGGCCGAGCACCGACCGGATCATGCGCGCCTGCGCACAGGCGATCGTTGACTCGGGTTGCCAGGTGGAAAACGCCGGCAAAATCCCGACGCCCGCTTTGATTGCTCATGCTATCTGCGGCGGTCGCGCCGGTGTAATGGTGACCGGCAGCCATATTCCCTTCGATCGTAACGGTATAAAAATCAATAAGCGGGTCGGCGAGGTGCTGAAGTCGGACGAAGCAGGAATCATCCGCGAAATCGATTTGGTTCGCGCCGAAGAGTATGGCCGGAGCGCGATCACATCGGCATTCGATACTTTTGGAATGCTCAAGCATGAGCTCGATGTGCCATCGCTCAACCGCGCCGCCGAAGAAGCCTACGTCGGTCGCTACCTCAACAGTTTTCGCAACGGCGCCCTCGCCGCTCTGCGGGTCCTTGTCTATCAGCATTCGGCGGTGGGCCGCGACATCTTGCCGCGCATTCTGCGCGAGTTGGGCGCCCAAGTCGTCACCGCCGGACGTAGCGAGACTTTTATTCCCATCGACACGGAAAACATCACCGATGAGCAGCTAGATCGTCTCGAGGAGTTCGCTGCCGCTTGTGAATCGGGCGGCGAGCCGCTGCAAGCCATTGTGTCGACCGATGGCGACTCCGATCGGCCACTCGTAACCGCCGTCCTGCCCGCTACCGAAGTAAAGCCCGGCGCCAGACGCGTGCGCTTTTTACCAGGCGATCTATTGGGTATCGTCGTTGCCGAATATTTGCGCGCCGATGCGGCGGCGGTGCCGATTAGCGCTAACGATGCTGTCGAGCGCCGCTTGGGTGAACGAAATATATTGCTGGAGAAGACCAAGATCGGCTCGCCTTATGTTATCTCCGCGCTTGACCACTTGAGCAGCGCCGGTCATGGCCAATGCATTGTTGGCTGGGAAGCCAACGGCGGATTCTTGACCGGCAGCCATATCAAGTTGAACGGCGGCACGCTGGCGGCGCTGCCGACGCGGGATGCGATCCTGCCGATCTTGGCAAACTTGTGCGCTGCCGCGGAGCAGGGCATTAGCTTGTCGACTCTGTGGGACCGATTGCCCGCACGTTTTGGCCGAGCTGGCTTGCTCGATGACTTTCCGGTTGCGGCGAGCCAGACTCTGCTCGCTCAACTGATGCCACTCGGTGAGGCAATTGAAGTCGAGTTCGATGACACAGACCGTGTCGTCGATCGCAGTCGCGCCGGTGTTAGCGGCGTGCCGCTTGCGGTTTCGGCAAGCGAAAGCTGGCAACATTGCAAAGCGACGTTAAAGCGTTACTTCACGGCGGGCCTCGGGTTTGACGACATCGCGCGGATCAATATACTTGACGGCGTGCGGATCTATTTCCGCAACGGCGACATCGCCCACATCCGGCCATCGGGCAATGCGCCGCAGCTGCGCATCTACGCAGTCAGCGACACGCAAGCGCGCGCGGATCAAATTGTCGAGCTGGCGCTACGCGAACCCGACGCCATTTTGCGTCGGTTAGAACGAGCATCCGCGCAAGGTACATGGTGACACTGTGAGGGAAAACGGATGATTTTGTCTCACTTGCAGCGCCTTTGCCATCTCGCGCTCAGTTTGTTGGCCTTGAGTGACGACATCGATAGGAACAGGGCCCTGTGTGCTTTCGGGTCGGACAAAGGATGAACGATGAAATGGGCAAAAAAGCGATTCGTGCTCGTTTACGAAGCCAGCCGCGGCCACGGTACGTTCACCTGCGATTTACCTCGAGGTCTCCGACTAATATTTTTCAATATTTTTCAATATTAGATAGCAATCTCTGCCAAGTCGCGATACGCTCAACCCCTATGGGACCCAGGTGTTTGCCGTTCATGCTCTTGAAGGCTCTCCAAGCGTAGAGCGCGAACGGTCAAAACCGGTTTTGATACAGTGTTCGAGGAAAGGATGACCGTACGATGGAACTTCCCAGGGACTTAAGTGGAAAAGCTATCGCTGTAGTTGCGGCAGTGTTGCTGCTGATCATATTCTTTGCGTATCGCGGTTACGTCAACTCGGGTAAAGCCCTAAAGATATTGGATCTGCAGGTGCCTAACATCACGCGGGTCGCCTTCGATACTCAAGTCTTTGCCCTCACGCCGGCGAACCTTGAGCCTATCTTAACCAGCGTTTCGGGGCAGTTCGGAGGAACCGATAGCGCCGAAAAAATGGCAAAACTCAAAAAGGAATTTGCTTCTCATCTGTGGATTGCGGTGATGACTCGAAATCGAGGACTCCAATCGGCAACCGAGGTGTTGAGTCGAGTTGCACTCACAACACCGATCACGGCTCTTGAAGCGTTCAGCTCGACAGGCTATGCCGGTATGGAAGTCAAAGAGGGAGGAATCGGCAAGGAATCGGCATCAATGAACTGGAACTACATAGAGCCCGCGATCACTGCGCTCATCCTGATTGGCGTGCAGCCAAAAGACTTTGACGGCAAAGCCCCTTATTCGAAGAAAGATATGCGGATCTGGTCCAGAGATTTCAGGTTATATTTTGAATTGGCTGAAGTAAAATCAAAGGAAGGGGCGATAGCTTACGCTTATTAGCGTATCCCCACCTTAGCGATCACGCGAGACGTAATTGCGCCAGCGATGCACAGGCAGGTCCACCGCTTATATCGGGAATAATATTCAGCTCCACTGAGGTCAAGCCGTCGAGCTCAACAGTAAAATCTTCGCATTCGCTGGTGGTGCTGGGAGGGCTAAAGTTAAATTGCTGACGCACAATCTCCCGGTAAGACTGACCGTCGTCTGAAGACCAGCGCAGGACAAACTGCTGAGTGCGCTCCAACTCAGCTTCGTGGAACTCTAAATACATACGCTTGATTTGCTGCGGCTGGTCAAACACAAGACAGACGGTCTGCGGTCCCGGGTGCGCAGCCCGCCAACCCGATCCGGCACCCGGTATCAATCCCGATTCGATCGGGTGCGCCGCGTCCTCGGAGGTTACTTCGACCTGGGCCAGAGCTTCCACGTTCAACCACTGTTGATTCGCGGGTGAGACATTTTCGGGACTCCGATTGATGATTCGCTTGCGCATGAGCTTACCCTCCTTAAAACGTTCAAACGCAGTAAACACAGCCAGTCTGCACTTTTTTTCTCGCAGATTAAAGAGCCTCACTCGGCTCAACACGGCCTTAGACTAAATCCTTGCCGATCGGCTAGTCAGGAAGTCGGAGGAGAAATGGTTGTTTTGAACGTCCTGTTTGGCGTCTAGGGTCTCGCGTCTAGGGTTGCTTCAAACCCCAGACTCGAAACGCGGGACCCGAGACTGTTCACGGCCAACCTTGACGCTCCAGCGCAGTTGGTGGTAGACCTGCCCGTAGACTGAAGATCTAATCGGTATTACCAGCAAAGGAGGACATACCATGGCTGGCAACGGAAGTGACGCGGGCTTCGAGGTGATCATCTCGTCGGATTCTCATGTGATGGAGCCGTCGGAGATTCTCGCCGAACGGGCGCCGCAATTTTTTAAAGATCAGGTGCCGCGCTTTCCCAAGCTGGCGGTGGGTTCCTCTTTTCAAACTCATCCCGGCGGATCGGACCCGACGCATCGAATTACCGAAATGGAAACCGATGGCTTGAGCGCCGAAGTGCTCTATCCGACTTACCTGCTGCCGCATTTTGCCATGGACGATGCCAAGCTGCAGGAAGTCAGCTTCCGCGCTTACAACGACTGGCTGATCGACTACTGCAAGGCTTCGCCAAAGCGTTTGATCGGGATCGCGGCGATCTCGGTTTACAACATCGATGAAGCGGTCAAAGAGCTCGAGCGCTGCGCTAAAGCGGGCATGAAGGGTTCGATTATCTGGCAGGCACCGCACCCGGATCTGCCCTTTCATTCCGAGCACTACAACAAATTCTGGGCGGCGTCCCAGGATCTCAACATGCCGGTGCACCTGCATATCCTGACCGGCCACGGCTACCACAAGCAAACCGTTTTCGGCAATAAACGGAAGGGCGTCGAGGCGTATCGCGGTAGCGTCAATCTGAAGCTCAAGGAGATCATCGACGACTTCTTTGAATTAATTTTTTACGGTGTGCTCGACCGTTATCCCGGGCTAAAGTTCGTTGCCGTTGAAAATGAGATCGGCTGGATGCCCTTCATGATGCAGCAGTGGGATTACTATTATAACCGCTTCAAAACAGTGAATCCGCCGCCGTTCACGAAGAACCCCAGCGAGTATTTCAAGACGCAAATTTATGGCACGTTTTTCCGCGATACCGTGGCGGGCCATAACTTCGAATGGTGGGGACAGGATAACTGCATGTGGTCCAACGACTATCCTCATGGCAACTCGACCTGGCCGGAATCGAAAAAATATATCGACCGCGATCTCGGCCACTTGCCGGCGGATATTCGCAAGAAGCTGGTCTACACCAATGTGAAAAAGCTCTACGACATCGACATCCCGCACCCGCTGCAGTAGAGCGGCGATTCGGGCAGTCGTGAAAGGCATTGGCGCGCTAGCGGACGAGCAAAAGTCTGACGGCGCGCCAATTTTTTTGAAAGATTAAGAGGTCTCCCGCAAAGGCGCAAAGACGCTAAGTTCGGAGTATTGGAATTTCTTGAACTTTGCGCCTTTGCGGGATTAAATCTTTTCCCCAAAAGTTCGGGAGACACACTTCATACGGAGGAGTGATGCCGGCACGCTACGGTTCTGATCTAGTCGTCGATCTGCTCAAAGTTCTCGGCATCGAGTATGTCGCGCTCAATCCTGGTTCGAGCTTCCGCGGCATTCACGATTCGTTGGTTAACTACGAGAGCGGCCATAAGCCCAATCCGGAGATGATTTTATGTTGCCATGAGGAAATCGCCGTGGCGGTGGCTCATGGTTACGCCAAGGCGACGGGCAAGATCATGCCGGCGATCGTGCATAACGTCGTCGGCCTGCAGCACGCCTCGATGGCGATCTACAACGCCTGGTGCGATCACACGCCGGTGATGGTGATGGGTGGCACCGGGCCGATGAATTCGAGCAAGCGCCGGCCCTGGATCGACTGGATCCACACCGCCCAGGTGCAGGGTAATCTGGTGCGCGACTTCGTCAAGTGGGATGACCAGCCGGTGGGCGTCGAGGCGTTTCCGTCCTCGATCATGCGCGGCTATCGCATAGCGATGAGCGATCCGGGCGGGCCGGTCTATCTCTGCTTCGACGTCTCCGATCAGGAGGCGGCGATCGAAAAAGAGATTCCGCTGCCCGATCCAAAGCGGTTTCGCCCGCCGGCGCCGCTGCAGGCGGACTATGACGCGATCAAAGAAGCGGCGCAGTTACTAGCGTCGGCGCAAAACCCGGTGGTCCTCGCCGACTATGTCGGCCGCAACAATGAGGCGGTGCTGAGTCTGGTGGCGCTCGCCGATCTGTTGGCGATTCCGGTCATCGATTTCGGCGCGCGCTTGAATTTTCCCAACACTCACGCGCTCAATCTCACCGGTAGAAATCGCGAACTGATCGCTAATGCCGATGTCATCATGGGACTGGACATGACCGATCTCTACGGCGCGCTGGTGCGCTCGGATTCCGACACGCACGAGAACATTCCTGCGACCAAGCCCGGCTGCAAGGTGATCAACGTCACTCTCAAAGATATCGTAGTGCGCAGCTGGACCAGCGACTTTCAAGAATTGGCGCCGGTGGACGTGCCGATCGTCGCCAACACCAGAGTTTTTCTCCCTGCGTTGGCTGAAGAAATCAAAAAACAGGGAAAATTCTCCAAGAGCGTGGTTGCTGACCGGCAGAAAGCCATGGCCGCGCAGCATGAGGAAGTGCACGCGCACTGGCAGGCCGATCTCAAGAAGCGCTGGGACGAGCGGCCGATTTCGCCGCCGCGTCTCGCCTGGGAAGTTTGGGAAGCGTTGAAAAAAGAAGACTGGCTGCTGGTCGCCGGCGCCTTTCGCGGCTGGCCGAGCCGGCTGTGGGCTTGGGACAAGCCCGGGCTATTTCTCGGCGGCTACGGCGGCGGCGGCTTGGGCTACGGCCCGGCGGCGTCGGTGGGCGCATCGCTACCCTATCGCGGCACCGGCAAGATCTGCGTCAACTTACAGCGCGACGGCGAGATGCTTTACACGCCGAGTGCCCTTTGGACCGCTGCCAACACCGGGGTGCCGCTGTTGACGGTGATGACCAATAATAGGGTTTATTATAATGACGTGGAGCATCAGGAAAAGGTCGCGATCCACCGCGGCCGGCCGGTGGAAAACAAACTAGTGGGCATGGAAATGGCCAAGCCCCCGGTAGACTTCGCCAACCTGGCCCGCTCCTTCGGTCTTTACGGCGAGGGACCGATCACCGAACCGGAGCAGATTCGGCCAGCGGTTGAACGCGCGATCAAGGTCATCAAAGAAGAAAAACGACCGGCCTTGGTCGATGTGTATATGCAGATGGTGTGATCGGCGTCCGATCGATCCGTGGCAGAATGAGAATGATCCTGGCCAGGTTCAGTTTCTAGGATCATCCGGTGATGAAAATAGCTTTCGACTACGTGGCGAGGCCACGCAAGAACGGCTGAAGTCAATCGCGGCAAAGTTCGACGGTCCGAGTTGCGGTACGGAGCTGGACAAGAGCTGGTTTTATTCTGAG
>Ga0326597_10012718_pt1 | contig 11089 bp, 6 predicted proteins | sample RVTome_12_FD_203789 | JGI IMG/M metagenome (GOLD analysis project Ga0326597, IMG submission 203789) | Soil microbial communities from uranium-contaminated site in the Upper Colorado River Basin, Wyoming, United States - RVT100D185 | ecosystem: Environmental > Terrestrial > Soil > Contaminated >... | reverse complement strand
GCGCCGCCGGCGCCCACGATGACCGGGGAGACCTGGCCCACGGGGAGGCTGAAGGCCGCACCGATCACTTCCGGGTCGCGGCCGAGCTTCGTGATCGAGCCGCTGCGCGCGAAGTCGGTCGACTCGCCGGTCTCGACGAGCGAGTCGCCGAGCGCGGCGCGGTCGAACGGGGCACCGGCCATCAGGCGCACGAGGACGCCGTCGGCATGCGTCGACGCGAGCTCCAGCCGCTTCGCCTCGACCCAGTCGCCGCGGAGCTGTTCCTTGACTTCGGCGAAGGAGAGAACCTGCTCGGGGCGCCTGTCGAACACGTGAAGGACGAACCATCCCATGAGCGTCTCCATCGGCTTGCTGACTTCGCCCTTGGAGTGCTTGTGCGCCCACTTGATCGCTTCGGGCATCTGCGCCAGCTCCCGCACGATGCTCGCTTCGGCGAACCACGCCGTCGTGTCGATGATCGCGCCGTGGTCGCGCGCCGCCGCCGCGAGCCCCTTCTCCTCCGCCTCGCGCGAGATGTCGATGGCGCGCTGAGAGAGGCTCTGGATCGTGTCGTCGCTGGGCTTCACGGGCATCTGGATGTCCTGGATCTTGAACTTGTCCCCGTCGGCTTCGGTTCTCCGGTCCTCGACGCGGAAGAGGTGGTAGCTGTCGCCGTCCTTGAAGACGTCGCTCGTCGCGCCGGGCAGCATGCCCGCGGCGCGCCTCGACATCTCGGCGGGCATCTGGCCGAGAGAGAGGTACATGCCCGTCGGGCCGCCGCGAAACGCGGGAGAGGCCTCGGAGAAGTTGTCCACCAGCTCCGTGAAGTCGACGCCTTCCTGCGCTTGCTGCAGGGCCGAGGCGAGCGTCTGCTGGATCTGCTCCTCATCGGCCGGCGTCGCCGCGCGCGGAACGAGCGCGAACTCGAGCTTCGCCTGCGGGGGCACCTTGTAGTTGTCCTTGTTCTCGTTGTAGTAGCGCTCCAGATCGGCGTCGGTCGCGGATGCGCCGTCCACCGCGAAGTCGCCCGCGCTCACCAGCGCGAACGCGACCTTTGCGGTCTCGTTGCGGAAGATGTACGCGTCGCGCACTTCCGGATCGGTCACCTTGACCGAGGCGCGCACGATCATCTGGAGCTTCTGCATCGGCATGGTCGCGCGTAGCTGCTGCTCGATCGGACGCCAGTCCATGTCCGGGTTCTGGAGGAGCTGGTTGTACTTCGCGAAGTCGAAGCGGCCGTCGGTCTGGAGCTCGGGGGCCAGCCGGATGAAGTCGGGAGGGTTCGAGCGGATCGTCTCGATGATCTCCTCGTCCGTCACGTTGATATGGCGCTTCTCGGCCTCCTGGTTGAGGAGGATCTGATCGACGAGGCTGCTCCAGACCTGGTTCCGGAGGAGGAGCTCCGTACGCTCGTCGGGATCGGTGCCCGCGCGGTCGCGGTAGTCCGCAAGCGTCCGGCGGTACGCTTCCTGGTAGGCGGGATAAGGGATCGGCTCGCCGTTCACCATGCCGATCTCGCCGCGCTGCTGGCCGGACTTGCCCATCTGCAGGTCGGCGCCCCAGACGAGGATGATCAGTCCGACGAACGCGATGATCGTGATCCAGAGGATCGTCTTCGTGTTCTCCCGCATCTGCTTCAGCATGAAAGCGTCATCCTCCTCGCGATGAGGTTCCGATAGGGAAGAACCGGTCCGAGCGGGAGAGGGAAGAGCCCACCGCCGCCGCCCGGCCCAAGAGGTCATCTACGCACGAGGCAACAGATTACCATCGCCGTGCGGACCCGTCCACATCTTATTGCCGTCCGCGGCCGCACCTCCCGCTGTGGTATTCTGGCCCCGGATTCACCGGAACTCCCCTCTCACGCTTCGTGCGAAGGAGGTCGGGTCGACGTTGGCGGAGGGCGCGTTGTGGGCGGCGGCTGTGGTGGCGCTGTCCCTCTCCGCCTTCTTCACGTCCTCCGAGACCGCTCTTCTCATTCTGAACCGGATCCAGCTTCGCCGGTTCCATTCCGCCCGTGACGCGGGTTCGCGGCGCGTGGCCCGACTCTGGTCGAGGCCCGATCTCCTCCTGCCGGCCCTCCAGGCGGGGGGCGTGCTCTTCCAGGCCGCGGCCGCGGCATCGCTGACGGCGGCGCTCCGCGCGACGCTCGGGCCGGAGCACGTGCTCCGCACGGCGCTCCCGCTCTCGATCGCCGCCGTCGTTCTGGGCGGCGAGATCCTGCCGCGGATCGTCGCGGCGGCCTTCCCCGAGGGAATCTCCCGCGCGCTCTCCGCCCCGACGTCCTTCGCGGTGCGCGTCCTGGGACCGGTCGCCGCGGCGGTGAACGCGGCGGCGCGGCGGGCGCTCGGCGCGGGAGGGCGCACCTCCGACCGCGAGGAGTTCCTCGTTTCCGTCTCCGGCGTGCACGCGCTCTACGAAGAGGTGGGCGAAGAGTCGGAGATGACGCCCGAGGAGAGACGGCTCGCCGAGAACATCTTCGAGTTCTCGCAGACGACCGCCGAGGAGATCATGACGCCGCGCATGGACATCATCGCGGCCCCCGCGGGCGCGGCGCGCGAGGAGCTGTCGCGCATCATCGTCGGTTCGCGGCACACGCGCATCCCGCTTTACGAGGGAACGCTCGACAACGTCATCGGCTTCCTCAACTCGAAGGAGTTCCTCCTCAATCCCGCGAAGCCGGTGCGCGAACTCCTCAAGCCGGTCGCGGTGTATCCGGAGTCGGCGCACATCGATCACATCTTCCACGACATGCAGCGCTCGAAGGTGAAGCTCATCGTGGTCGTGAACGAGTTCGGCGAGACGGTCGGACTCATCACGAACGAGGATCTCGTGGAGGAGGTCGTCGGAGAGATCTACGACGAGTTCGAGAGGGAGCAGCCGCCGGTGCTCCAGGTGGGTCCGAACGAGTACGTCGTGGATGGGAAGCTCTCGGTGGACACGCTGAACGAGGAGCTGGGGCTCTCGCTCTCCGAGGAGTCGTCGGTCACGCTGAACGGCCTCATCCAAGAGCTGCTCGGGCAGATTCCGCGGCGCGGATCGGTGGTGGACCACGACGGCGTGCGTTTCGAGGTGCTCGAGATGGACCGCCATCGCGTGCGGCGCTGCCGCATCACGCGGCCGGCTGCGCGCGCCCCCGAAGGAGAGGAGGCGGCGTCGTGATCGGAATCGTCGCGGCCCTGGTCGGCATGGCCGCCGTGCTCGCGGCGAGCGCGCTCTCAGGCGCCGAGGCGGGGCTCGTCGGCGTGAACCGCATCCACCTCCGGCATCTCGTCAAGTCGGGAGACATACGCGCGCGGCGGCTTGCGCTCTTGCTCCGTTCGCGCGAGCGCGTGTTCGCGGCCACCATTCCCGCCGGCGCCGCCTTGCTCGCCGCGGCCGCCTCGCTCGCCGCCGCGGCGTTCGCCGCGCTCGGCGCGGAGAAGGGTGTGGCGGCGGCGGCCGTCGTCGTGGCCGCCGCGTTCTACGTCCTCGGCAAGGCGGCTCCGCGGTGGTACGTGCGCGGCCGCGCCGACCACATCATGCTCCGCTTCGCCACACCGCTCGCGTGGCTCACGCGCCTGCTCGCTCCTCTGCGGTGGATCGTGCAGGCGGCCGGCTGGCTCGGTTTCAGGCTCCTGCGCGCCGCGCCGAGGCCGATCTTCCCGGCGCGCGAGGAGGTCGCTTCGCGCGGGCGCGAGCGCGGACGCGAGCGCGCGGAGCCGGGGCGGCGCCGCGTGGAGGCGATGCTCGGGTCGGTGTTCCACTTCGGCCTGACGTCCGCCCGCGAGGTGATGATCCCGTTCCCGGACGTCGTCGGGATCGAGGAGGCGGCGAGCCCTTCGGAGCTGCTCGATCTCGTGCGCCGCGAGGGGCACACACGGATCCCGGTGTACCAGGAGCGCGTCGATCAGATCGTCGGCTTCGTGAACGTCTTCGACGTGCTCTACGACGCCTCGCCCCGGGCGGCGGTGCGCGATTACGTGCGGCCGATCCCGATCACGCCCGACACGAAGCGGATCGACCGGCTCATGGTCGAGCTCCAGCGCCAGCGCGAGCCGCTCGCGGTCGTCGTCAACGAGTTCGGGACGTGCGTCGGGATCGTGAGCCTCGAAGACATCATCGAAGAGATCATGGGCGACATCACCGACGAGCACGAGGAGACCGAGCGCCGCATTCGAATGATCGCGCCCGGCGTCTTCCACGTCGATGCGAAGACCGACGTGGACGACATCAACCAGGAACTCGAGCTGGACCTGCCGAAAGAAGGGTACGACACGGTCGGCGGCCTCCTTCTGAAGCGGTTCGGGCGCATCCCGAAGCCTGGCGACGCGACGGCCGTGCAGGGCGTGCGCTTCGAGGTGCTCGAGGTGTACCGCTACGGCGTCCGGCTCGTGAAGGTGACGATCGGCGGTGGGGAGCCGTAGCGCACGCGTGTGTGCCGCCGCTCGTGGAACCGCCGCCGCGCGGGCGCGGCAGCCGCTCAAGCCGGGGCCGCCGGAGCGCGCGGGCGGCCGGCGGTATGGAACGTCCCTTGCCCCTTTCTCGCGGGATGGGGGTGCCCAGCACTTTCTTCGTGCGATTTGCAGCGCCGCCTGACCCGGCGCGTTGCAGGGGGAGCCGTCGTGGAACGAATCCGGACTTTGCGGGCGCTCGCCGCCGCCGTCGCGGTGTGCTCGGCGCTCACGGCCGCAGCGGACGCCGCCGACAACCTCGCCGTCACGGGCCGCGGGACGACCATCATCTTCACCGGGACCGAAGGGCGGATCCATCGAAGCATCGACTCCGGCTTGACGGCCGGCCCCGTGACGGGGGGCCCGCCGGCGAACGTCGCGCTCCGCGGCGTCACCGACGCCGGCAGCGCGTTCGTCGCGGTCGGCGACGGCGGAGCCATCTACTACTCGAACGTGAATGGCTCCGCGTGGAACGCCGCCTCGTCGGGTGTCGGAGTGACGCTCCGAGCCGTGGATCGGATCGGCTCGAGCCTCGTCGCCTGCGGCGACGGAGGCACGATCATCCAGACGTTCAACCTCACCGGGACTTCGGGATGGCAGGACGTCTCGGTCGGGCCGAGCGTGACCGTCGCGCTCAACGACGTCGGGCGCTCATCCCTGCTGAGCTACGCCGTCGGCGACGGGGGCACGATCGTTCAGGGTAATCTGCTCGCGAATTCGTTCCCCACAGTCATCGAGAATGTCCCGACGACCTCGGACCTCCGCGCCTTCGTGCTCTACGCCACGAACACGCTCATCGCGGTCGGCGAAGGGGGCGTGATCCTCCGGAGCACGGACGACGGCCTCACCTGGGACGACCTCGCCTCTCCCACGTCGAACGATCTCTACGCGGTCGCCGTGAGCGAAGGCGGCGGTTTCGCGGTCGCGGCGGGTGAAGGCGGCGTGCTCCTCTGGTCGAACGACGGACTCGTCTGGCAGGTCTCGGGCGCTTCGCCGCTCCGCGACGATCTCTACGGCGCCGACTACGTGGACGGGTGGTTTCTCCTCGTTGGCGGGACGAACCTGGTCGCGCGCGCCCTTCCGGCGAGCGTGGGGCTGGAAGGCGGCTGGGATTACACCCCCGTCAAGCGGATGACGTGGGGTGCGGTGAAGAAGATCTACGGCGCTCGGTAGGCAGAGCCCGGAGGGCACGGCGGCGGGTGGTCCCCCGCGTCTAATCGGCAGCATCCCAACGGGTTATTCGTGGACAGAAACGTCCACAAAGGAGTTGTTGACCCGCTCATCCTGAGATATGCTCTCCCTGTCAGCCGGCACCATCCGGGAGGGCCACCACCATGACGAGCGTCGAGAGTTCGAGGCATGGAAAGCGCCTGAAGCTTCAGCGCTCCTGCGTCTACGGTCCCGTGCATTCGCGCCGGCTCGGCCTGTCGCTCGGCGTCAACCCGCTCCCTCTGACCGAGAAGTTCTGCACGCTCAATTGCCGGTACTGCCAGTACGGATGGACGCGCCATCCTCACGAGCGCGTCACGGCGCCGCTGCCGTCCGCGGCCGCGGTGCTCGCCGAGGTCGAGGAAGTGCTCCGCGAGACGAACGCGCTGGCGCTCGAGCTGGACTACGTCACCTTCTCGGGAAACGGCGAGCCGACGCTCCATCCCGATTTCCCGCAGCTCGTGGACGGCGTGCGCACGCTGCGCGACCGCTGGGCGCCCGAGGCGCGCGTGGCCGTACTCACGAACTCGACGACGCTGATCCACCGCGACGTGAGGAAGGCCGTCGCGAAGACGGATGCGCCGATCGTGAAGCTCGATGCCGGCAGCGTCGAGCTGTACCGGAAGCTCAACCGGCCGCTCGAGTCCCCCGGTTTCTCCGAGATCGTGGACGCGCTCGCCGAACTGCACGACGAGACGGGGGAGCGCCTCACGGTGCAGACGCTTTTCGTTCGCGGGGCCGTGGACAACACGTCCGATGACGCGCTCCAGGACTGGATCGGCTGCGTCGAGACGATCCACCCGGGCCGCGTCCAGATCTACACGCTCGACCGCGCGCCGGCCGACCAGCGTCTCGAAGCGGTCGAAGAGAGCGCGCTCGCGCGGATCGCGTCGTTCGTCACGGAGCGCACGGGCGTTCCGGCAGAGGTCTTCGATTAGCTGAAGCGCCGGACAGGCGGACCTCCCGCCGTCGGCGACGGCGCACCCTCTCGGGGTGCGACGGATGGAAGCGGATCCTGGGAGGGGAGGACGATGATCGGGATCACGAAACTCCATTGCGGCGCGGTGACGCCGGGGGACGCCCTGCGGTACGGCCGCGAGACGGCTCAGCTGCCCGCCAACCTGCTCCAGTTCGCGAAGGACAAGCGTCCCGTCACGGTCTGGAACACGACGCGCCGCTGCAATCTGAACTGCAATCACTGCTACGCCGACTCCCGTGATCTCGATTACGTGGGAGAGCTCTCGACCGAGGAAGGTCACCGTCTCGTCGAGGATCTCGCGGAGTTCCGGGTCCCGGTGCTTCTCTTCTCGGGCGGCGAGCCGCTCATGCGCCCCGACCTTTTCGAGCTGATCTCGCATGCGAAGGAGAAGGGGATCCGGCCCGTCATCTCGACGAACGGCACGCTCATCACCGCCGTGGACAACCACTCCGACGGCGTCTATCTCTACCTGAAGATGCTCGAGGAGCAGCCGGAGCGCGCAGGCGAAGTGCTCGAGCTCCTCAAGTGGAACGGCGGGAACTCCTCGGGGATCGGGATCGCGAACATCGACAGCCTCGGTTTCGTGCATGCGGACCAGTTCTGGTGGTCGCACAGCTTCGGCAACGTGCGCGACCGGAAGTTCGGCGAGATCTGGACGGACCTCTCGGACCCGCTCATGCGCGGGCTGAAGGACCGCCGCGCCCTGCTGAAGGGACGTTGCGGCGCGTGCAAGTGGGTGGACATCTGCAACGGCAACTTCCGTGTGCGCGCGCAGGCGGTGCACGGAGACCCGTGGCAGGAGGATCCCGCCTGCTACCTGACGGACGAGGAGATCGGTCTCGCGCCCGCCGGCATGCCGGCGGCGGGGAGGTGAGCGCGATGCACCACGGGCCGATGCATCCGGAGAACGGTTCTGCGGCGCGGCGCACGACGAACGGCGACGAGCTTCGTCTCGTCTTCTGGGAGATCACGCCGCGCTGCAATTTGAAGTGCGTCCACTGCCGCGCCGAGGCGACGCCGATCCGCTCGCCGGAAGAGCTGACGACGGACGAGGCGCTCCGGTTCGTGGATGAGCTGGCGGCCGTCGGACGCCCCATCCTCGTGTTGACGGGCGGCGAGCCGCTCTACAGGGATGACGTCTTCGAAATCGCGGGGTACGCGACGAAGAAGGGATTCCGCGTTGCGCTCGCGACGAACGGAACGCTCGTGGATGAGGCGACGGCCGACCGGATCGTCGAGGCGGGCGTGCGCCGCGTCAGCATCTCGATCGACGGCGCGGCCGCGGCGACGCACGATGGGTTCCGTGGCGTTCGCGGATCGTTCGACGGCGCGCTCGCGGGGTTCGATCGGCTGCGCGCGCGCGGCATGAGCATGCAGATCAACACGACCGTCTCGCGCCACAACGTGGACGAGCTTCCGGAGATCGTGACGCTCGCGCTCGAACACCGCGCCGATGCGTTCCACGTCTTCATGCTCGTTCCGGTCGGGTGCGGTCTTCAGGTGGCCGACCGGGAGATGCTGCCGGCCGACCGGTACGAAGAAGTACTCGGTTGGTTCTACGAGCAATCGCGAAGCGTGCCGATGGAGTTGAAGGCGACGTGCGCGCCGCACTACTACCGGATCTTCCGCCAGCGCGCGAAGGCCGAAGGCGTGAAGGTGACGCGCGAGACGCATGGAATGGCCGCGATGACGAAGGGATGTCTCGCGGGACAGGCGGTGTGCTTCATCAGCCACCGCGGCCAGGTGCAGCCGTGCGGCTACCTGCCGCTGAAGGCGGGGAATATCCGCGATGAAACCTTCCGCGATATCTGGGAGAGCGCGCCGCTCTTCAAGTCGTTGCGGGACGACGATAACCTCGGCGGCAAATGCGGGTTATGCGAATACCGATCGTTCTGCATGGGCTGCCGGGCGCGCGCTTATGCTGCGACTGGGGACTACCTGGCGGAGGAGCCGTACTGCGTGTTCGTTCCGGCGAGAGAAAGATTGATTTCAGAGCTTGATCAGACAAAAAGACTCGGTGTAAAGTAACTACGAATGCGAGTGCTCCAGGGCCACCCAAGGCCCCACCACGGAGCTTCGCAGGGCCTGACGTCTCTGCGGGCGGGCGGAACGTCGGGCCCACCTTCTTTTAAGGGAGGGAATGTCCGTTGGGATTCCTCCCCGAGAGATAGAGCCGCCCGCGGCCGCGTGCTGTCCGGCGGCCCGTTTCACGAAAGCACGGTGATGCGGCACTCCGCGCGTTGACCCTGCGCCGTCGCCTCGATGTGATGCTCGCCCGATTCGATCTTCCAGAAGAGCCGATTCACTCCCGTCGTCGCGCCGATCGAACGGCCATCGATGCGCCACTCCACGGTCGCGCCCGCGGGCGCGACCGCCTCGAGCGCCACGGCCTGTTGCTCCGCCGAGAGCGTCGGATCCGAGGCGAACACCGAGCCGTCGAGCGGGCGCACGATCGCGATGGTCGCGCGCTCGTACCGCTGCGGCCCATCGAGCGGCGCGCAGTCCGCCTTGCCGCAGCGGCAGGCGGTCGGCTTGTTCGGCGGCAACGGGCGTCCACGTTCCGACCACCACAGGGCGAAGCGCGGTGGCGGCTCCACGAACACGACGCGCTCCGTGAGCGCCGGCGGCGTGCACGCGCGGGCGAGCCGGCCGGTCGTACGGTCGATGCGCCGCGCCACGTGCACATCGCAGACGGCGAGCGGAGGATCGGTGTCGCGAAACGGCGCCCAGTCCGCCTGAGGACAATCCGCGCCCGCCGCACATCCGGAGAGCGGGCAGACGGCGCGGCGCTCGGTGCCGCCGGGCTCCGCGAACGGCCCGGCATCGTGTGAGGGTTCGAGCGCGTCGAGGATCGCGCGTCCGACGACCGCCGGCCCCTCGACGCCCGTGACTTCGCGCGTCGGGCTTCCATCCGGGTTCCCCATCCAGACGGCGATCGTGTGGCGCGTCGTGTAGACGACGGCCCATGCGTCGCGCCAGTCCGAGGACGTGCCCGTCTTCGCGGCGGCGCATCCCTCGAGCTCGAGCGGACCCCCTCGGCCGAAGGCGCCCGCGCGGGCGGCGGGATCGGAGAGGATCTCGTTCACCCACGCGCACGCGACCGGATCGAGCGCCTCGCGCCGCGCCGCCGGCGGCACGGTGAGCGCGTGGCCGCCGGCGCCGCGCGCGTCGAGGAGGCCGTGCGGCTCGATCCACGTTCCACCGCGCGCGAGCGTCGCGTAGGCGGCCGCGAGGTCGAGGAGCCGCACCTCGCCCGCGCCGAGCGTCAGCCCGAGTCCCAGGCGCGCCGCGTCCCGCACGGGCAGCCCGGCCGCCCGGAAGGCGCGCGCCACCTCCGTGGATCCCGTGCCGCGGAGCGCCTCGACCGACGGCACGTTCCACGAGTTCGCGAGCGCGAGCCGCGCCGGCACCGGTCCCATGAACCGCCCCGAGTAGTTGCGCGGCGCGAAGACGCCCGAGGGTGTCTCGTAGCTCGTCGGCACGTCGGCGAGGATCGTCGAGGGACGCAACGCTCCGGCGAACGCGGCAGCGTACGTGAAGGGCTTCACGGCGCTCCCCGGCTGTCGCGGCGCAAGCGCGGCGTTCACCTGTCCGGCCTCCGCCGAAGCGAAAGAAGGCGAGCCGACGAGCGCGAGGATGTCCGCGCTCCCGTTCTCGAGGACGACGACCGCGCCGCCACGGAGTTCGCGATCGCGGAGCGCCGCGATGCGCCGCGCGAGCGCCTCCTCCGCGGCGCGCTGCGCGCGCGCATCGAGTGTGGTCACCGCGGCGGCGAGTGCCGGGTCGTCGTTCGTCTCCAAGAGCCAGTCGAGGAAGTGCGGCGCGGTCGCGGGCTCGGGGCGCGCGAGCACGATCGGCGACGCCTTGGCGCGCGCGGCGTCTTCGTGCGCGAGCCAACCGAGGCGCGCGAGCCGCTCGAGCACGGCGTCCCGCGCGCGGCGCGCCGCGTCCGGATGGCGCGCCGGGTCGAAGCGGCTCGGCGCCCGCGGCAAGGCGGCCAGGAGCGCCGCCTCGGCGGGGGAGAGGACGGCGGGCGCCTTTCCGAAGAACCGTTTGCAGGCCGCGCCGACACCCGTCGCGCGCGCGCCGTACGGCGCGCGGTTCCAGTAGGCTGCGAGGATCTCGTCCTTCGACCAGTGCGCCTCCAGGACGAACGCCCACGCGACCTCGCGCGCCCGGTCGAGCGCGTTCCGCGGGCGCCCGCGGCAGAGCCTCACGAGCTGTGTCGTGATCGTCGAGGCGCCCTCGATCGGGCGTCCATCGAGGAGCGTGTTCCGGAGCGCGCGCGCGAGCGCGAGCGGATCGATTCCGGGGTGGCGGTCGAAGCGGCGGTCCTCGGCGGCGAGGGTCGCAAGCCTCAGGAGCGGATCGACGCCGTCTGCGCTCACGGCGCGATATGCCGGGGCGCCCGCCGGACGCGCGTCGCCGAGCGGCGCGCCGTGCCGGTCGAAGAACGCGACCGTGGCGGGCGGCGACTCGGAGATCCACCGCG
>Ga0326597_10012717_pt1 | contig 11089 bp, 9 predicted proteins | sample RVTome_12_FD_203789 | JGI IMG/M metagenome (GOLD analysis project Ga0326597, IMG submission 203789) | Soil microbial communities from uranium-contaminated site in the Upper Colorado River Basin, Wyoming, United States - RVT100D185 | ecosystem: Environmental > Terrestrial > Soil > Contaminated >... | reverse complement strand
ACTCGCACCCATCGAGCGCGGCCGCGACGCGCCGACCGTCGGCCTCGTTCAAGTCGGCGAGCAGGACGCGCGCGCCTGCGGCCGCCAGCGCCTCGGCGATGGCGCGGCCGATCCCGCCCGCCGCGCCCGTGACGATCGCGCGGCGCCCGCTGAGGTCCACCTGCACCGCGGCGATCCTACGCGCGGTGGCGGCGGATCAGGTGGACGCTCGTCGCCTTGAAGGAGGCGACCACCTCGTCACCGGGCGCGAAGCGCATCTCGCGAGCGGACTGCCGCGTCACGTGCGCGACGAGCCGGAACCCGCAGTCCACCACCAGCCGCACCTGGCGCCCGATCGGCTCGACCGCGCCGACGCGTCCGGCGAACGAGTTCCGGGCGCTCGACCCGAACGCCGCGGCCTGCGCGATCACGACCGCGTCGGGCGCGATCAGCACGAGGGGCGCGTCCTCGCCCTCGGGCGGCATGGCCGCGGCCTCGACGAGGCGCTGCCCCACCCGCAGGACGGTGCGCTCCTCTGTCACGCTCTCGACGCGCGACGGCAGCACGTTCTCCACCCCGACGAACTCCGCGATCTCCGCGTCCACGGGGGTCCCGAAGACCGCCTCGGTGCCGCCGACCTGGCGGACCCGTCCGCCGATCATCACCGCGACGCGGTCCGCGAGCGTCAGGGCCTCGTCGCGGTCGTGCGTGACGAGGACCGTGGCCACGCGCGCCTCGCGCAGCGCGCGGGCGAGGTCGGCTATCACGGCCGCGCGCGTGGGGGCGTCGAGCGCGCCGAACGGCTCGTCGAGGAATAGCACCTCGGGGTCCACCGCGAACGCGCGAGCCAGGCTCACGCGCTGGGCCTCGCCGCCCGACAGCGCGACGGCGGGCCGGTCGGCGAGGTGCGCGACCCCGAAGCGCTCGAGCGCGGCCGCGGCGCGCGCGCGCCGGTCGCGGGTCGGCGCGCCGCGGATCTCGAGGCCCAGCGCGGCGTTGTCGATCACGGATCGGTCGAGCAGGAGCGGCCGCTGGAACACGACCGCTGTCCGGCGGCGGAAGGCGACGAGGTCGGCTACGACCGCGCCGCGGTGGCGGATCTCACCGCGCGCGGGGATGAGCGTGGCCAGGGCCAAGACCAGCGAGGTCTTGCCGGCGCCGTTAGGGCCCAGCAGCGCGAGCGTCTCGCCCTCGTCCAGCGCCACGCGCTCGGCCGACGCCACGACGCGCCCGCCGCGTTCGACCTCGATGCCGCTGGCCTCGAGAACCGGGGTCATAGCGGTCGCCGGCGCTGCTGCGCCCAGGTCGTGACCCCGTTCACGGCGAAGATGAGCGCGAGCAGGATGAACGCGAGGGCGAACGCGGTCGCGAACTCGCCCTTGCCCACCTCGAGCACGATCGCGGTCGTGAGGATCCGCGTGTCGCCCTTGATGTTGCAGCCGACCATGAGCGACGCGCCGATCTCGCTGATCACCGCGCCGAACCCGGCCATCACGGCGGTGAGGATGAGCAGCTTCGCCTCGCGCACCAGGATCCACGTCGTCTGGAGTGGCGTGGCGCCCAGCGCGGTCACCTGGACGCGCAGCATCGGGTCGAGCCCCTGCATCGCGACCGCGGTGAGCCCGACCACCGTCGGGAACGCGAGGATGAACTGCGCGATGATCATCGCCTGGCGCGTGCAGTACCAGTCCAGCTGCCCGAACGCGCCGCTGCGCCAGAGGAAGATCACCACGAACAGTCCGACGACGACCGGCGGCAGGCCCATGCCGGTGTTGGTCAGCGACAGCACGAGGCCGCGGCCGCGGAAGCGGCCCAGCCCGAGCGCCGCGCCGAGCGGGATCCCGGCCACGACGCTCAGGAGCGTGGCCGTGCCGCTCACCACCAGCGACGCGGAGGCCGCCTCGAGCACGTCGGGATCGAGCGTCGCGATCTTCGCTAGCGCGCCGGCCAGGCCCTGCAGCAGCAGCTCCATCTATCGGAGGAGGTCGGACTCGGTCTTCCCGGCGTCGGGAAAGAAGAGCGGCTCGCCGTACTTCTCGACGCCGAACGCGGCGATGAGCCCCTGCGCGGCGGGCGAGAGCAGGTAGTCGGCGAAGGCATTCGCGCCCTCGACGTTGACGCCGCTGAACTTCTCTGAGCTGACCGTGATCACGTGGTAGATGTTGATGAGCGGCGGGTCCTTCTCGACGAGGATCCCCAGATCGAGATGCGCGCGCTGAGCGAGGAACGTACCGCGGTCCGTCAGCGTATACGCGCGCTTCTCGGAGGCGACGGTGAGCGTCTGCCCCATCCCGGTGGCCGCCTCGACGTACCAGGCGCCGGCCGGCTTGACGCCGGCGCCCTGCCACAGGTCCATCTCGAGCAGATGGGTGCCGCTGCGATCGCCGCGCGAGATGAAGGTGGACCCGCTCGTGGCTATCCCGCGCAGCGCCTGGAAGGTGGTCATGCCCTTCACGCCCGCCGGGTCCCCGGGCGGCCCGACGACCACGAAGTCGTTGTGCATGAAGAGGACGCGCCGCGCGCCGTTGTCCGCGTCCATGAACTCATGCTCGGCCTTGGGCGCGTGCACCACGAGCACGTCGGCGTCGCCCTTGGCGCCGATGGCGAGCGCGGCGCCCGTGCCCACCGCGGTGGCCTTGACGCGGTAGCCCGTGCGCGCGCGGAAGTCGGCTACCAGCACGTCGAGCAGCCCGGAGTCCTGGAAGCTCGTGGTCGTCGCGAGGACGACATCGGGACGCGCGGGTGGCGCTGCGCTCGTTGCCGCGGGACCCGCGCCGGGCTGCGCCGACCCGCCGCAGGCCGACGCGACCGCGACCGCGGCGAGCGCGACGCGGCGGTACACGACGCGGAGGCTACCGCGGGTCCGCGACTATGCCGTGAGCGGCGCGGTCTGCCGGAGCAGCGCGTCGATGCGTGCGCGGTGGCGCTCGGCCAGGGGGTCGTGCCAGAACGCGCGCGCCTTCTCGAGTTGCGCGCGCGCCTCGTCCGCGCGGCCGTGGCGCACCAGGTATGCGCCGTACTGCTCGCGCGAAAGCGCGGTGACGTATCCGAAGCCGGTGCCCGCGCTCACGTCGATGGCCTCGCGGAAGGCCGCCTCGGCCGCGTCCAGATCGCCCTCGGCATCGCGGACCTCGCCCACGGCCACCGCCGCGATGTAGCGGGACTCGATATCCGTCTCCATCGCGATCGAGCGTGCGGCCTCGGCCTGCTCGCGCGCTTCGTCTAGCCGCCCCAGGTGCACCAGGGCGCGGGCGAGCCGCGCGCGGACCTCGGGGATCTGCCCGCGCTGCCCCCGCCTCACAAAGAGGTCGACGGCCTCCGCCAGGGCATCTCGCGCCTCTTCATGGCGACCGAGCTCGATCAGGTTCTCGCCTCTGCCCCATTGCGCCGAGGCGATGAAGCTGGGCTGGCCGACCTCGCGGAAGAGCGCGAGAGCGGGCTCGAGCTCGGCGAGCGCGGACGCATAGGCGCCGAGGTCGCGGTGGTTCCAGGCGGTGCTGAAGTGCTCGATCGCGCGGTAGAACTTCGACCGATACGGGATCTTGGTCATCGCCTCTTGATGGAAACGGTCCATGGCGCTGACGTCGCCGCGCATCAGGCTCGACTTGCCGAGCCAGAAGATGATCTTGCCGATCCCCTTCCTCGATCCGCTGCTGAGCGCGTACTCGCGCGCTTCGAGGAGCAGGCGATGCAGCCCCTCGGCATCGCCGCCGTAGTAGGCCGCGAAGGCGCGCTGGAACATGACCTCGGTCACCAGGTCCGGATCGCCGAGCTCGCGCGCGGCGGCGAGGGCCTCGTCGAGCAGCCGCTGGGCCAACGGGACGTCGCTCACGTCCACCGCCGCGTGTGCCCGCAGACCGAGCAGCTCGGACAGTGCGTGGTTCGGACGCGCGGCCCGCGCGATCTCGATCGCCGAGTCGATCTCCGACAGCGGCACGCGGTCCGTCGAAAGGCGGTCGCGAAGTAGCAGCCTGCGACCTGCTATCTCCGCGCGCTCCGCGGGCGCTGCCTCGACCTGAGCGGCCACGACGCCCGCGCGCTCGTACAGGTTCAAGGCGGCGTGTTCGTCGACCCTGTCGTAGGCGTTGTGGGCCGCCTCGAGCAGCAGGTCCAGCGCCCGGCTTCCTAGGTCGGCCGCGCTCGCCGCGCCGAGCTCGCGCGCAAAGAGGAATGCCTGCTCGGCGTGGAAGGCGACGATGTCGGCGATCTCGTGCCGCCGATCACCGAGCGACGTCTCGAGCCAGCGGCCATAGCGGTCGTGCAGGCGCGAGCGTTCGGCCTTGGGCAGGGTGCCGTAAGCGACGTCGCGGATGAGCACGTGCTTGAAGCGAAAGACGCGGCCCGAGCCGAGCGCGCGCTCGTCGGCCTCGATCAGGAGGTCACGGCGGATGGCATCGCGCAGCAGCGCCGGGTCCGGCTTCTCGCCGTCGGCCAGCGCCGTCAGCGCGTCGGTCGAGAAGAGCCGTCCGGCGAGCGAAGCGCGCTGGAGCAGCGATTTGACCTCGGGGCCCACGCGGTCGAGCCGCGCGGTGATGAGCCCCTGCAGCGTAGGCGGCACCTCGACGCTTGCGATCGCCGCGGTCGCCACCCAGCGCTGGCCGCGCTTCTCGATGCGTCCGGTCTCCATGAGCATGCGCAGGAACTCCTCGACATAGAGCGGGTTGCCCTCGGCGCGCGTGACGACCTCGTCGCGCACGCTTTCGGGCAGGTCGTCGATGGCCAGGAGCTCGGCGATCAGCCGCCGCGTGTCTTCGGGCGTCAGCGGCGCGAGCGTGATCGCGGTCGCGTTGGCCGCTCCGCTGGCCCACGCCGGGCGTAGGTCGCGGAAGTCCGGCCGCGCGAGGCACAGGATCATGAGCGGCGCGCGCGCCCACTCGGCGAGGTCCTCGATCAGTTCGAGCAGCCCCGGCTCCGCCCAGTGCACGTCCTCGAACACCAGGACGAGCGGCGCCGTGGCCGCGCGGCGCTCGAAGTAGCGGCGCAGCCCGAAGGCGAGCTCGTCCTTGAGCTGTTCGGGCTGCACTTCTGGCAGCGCCTCGTCGGCGCGCTCGAGTCCCGCGAGCACGCCGACGCGCCGCGCTACGCCCTCGGCCTCGTCCGGATCGTCCGCGCAGGCCGCGCGCGCCGTGGCGCGCAGCTTGTCGATCGCGCTCTCGCGCGGCTCGGCGATGTCGATGCCGGCGTCCGCGCGCACGATGAGCTGGACCGCGTAGTAGGTGATGCCCTGGCCGTAGGGCAGACAGCGTCCGACCCGCACGCGATCACGGCCGATCGCGTCGAGCAGCTCCGAGGTCAGGCGCGACTTGCCCGCGCCGGCCGGCCCGTACACCGTCACCAAGTGCGGCTGCCCCGTCCGCGCGAGGCCGGCGTGCGCCTGGACCAGCGTGGCGAGCTCGTGGTCGCGGCCGATCAGCGGCGCGCGCAGGCCCGGCAGGCCGCGATGCTGCTCGGGCACGTCGCCCACGACACGCTCGGCGGGCCACGCCGCGATCCGTCCGATGCCCTTCGCGTCGATCTCGCGCGCGGCGGCGTACTCGACACCGCCCGCGGTGAGGCGCCTGGTCAGGTCGCCGACGACGATCTCGCCGGGCGCGGCGGCCTGCTGGAGCCGCGCGGCCGCGTTGACCGCCGGGCCGGTGACCAGGAACTGCGCGGTCTGCCCGGTGCCGGCGACGGCCTCGCCCGTGTTCACGCCGATGCGGACCTGGAGCGCCGGGCCGCCGGCCTCGTCCGACGTGAGGCGCTCGCGCAGCGCGAAGGCGGCGCGCACCGCGCGGTCGGGGTCGTCGTCGTGGGCCGCGGGAACGCCGAACACGGCCATGACCGCGTCGCCGATGAACTTCTCGACGGTCCCGCCGTGTGACTCGAGCACCTCCCTGGCTTGCTCGAACGCCCGGCCGAGCGAGGCGCGGACGACCTCGGGGTCGTGGCTCAGGCCCATCTCGGTCGAGCCGACGACGTCGGCGAAGAGGACCGTGACGAGCTTGCGCTCTTCCGGCATGCGCGCGAGGTTAGGCCCCGTCCCCCGCGGACGCTAGCCTGCGCGCTCGTGGGCGCGTACGACGTGATCGTGGTCGGCCTCGGCGCCCATGGCAGCGCCGCGGTCGCCGAGCTCGCGCGCCGCGGAGCGCGCGTGCTGGGGATCGAGCGTTTCGCGCGCGGGCACGAGATGGGCTCGTTCGTGGGCCGCTCGCGGATCATCCGCGTCTCGTACTTCGAGCATCCCGACTACGTGTCGCTGCTGCGCCGCGCCTGGCAGCGCTGGCAGGAGCTCGAGCGCGAGACCGGCCAGCGCATCCTCTTCCCGACCGGCGGGCTCTACGCGGGTCCGGCGGGATCCGACGTGGTCGCCGGCGCGCTGCGCAGCGCCAGACAGCACCGGCTGGCGCACGACGAGCTCGACGCGAGCGAGCTGCGCCGCCGCTTCCCCTGGTTCCGACCGGCCGAGGGCGACGTCGGCCTGTTCGACCACCAGGCCGGGTACCTCGTGCCCGAGCGCGCGATCGCGGCGCATCTCGCCGTCGCCGAGCGGCACGGCGCGGAGCTGCGCTTCGAGGACGGCGCGGATGACTGGTATCCCGACGGCGAGGGCTACGCCGTGCACACCGCGAAGGGCACGACCGAGCGCGCGGCGCGCGTGGTGCTCAGCCCCGGCGCCTGGCTCTCCTCCTTCCTGCCCGACCTCGCGCTGCCACTGCGCGTCGAGCGCGTCACGCTGTTCTGGTTCGAGCCCGCCGACCCTCGCGCGTTCGCGGACATCCCCATCTACATCGCGAGCACGCCCGACGGCGACTTCTACGGCTTCCCCTGGCTCGCCGACCAGGGGCTCAAGGCCGCGCGCCACGGCAGCGGCGAGCCCGCCGATCCCGACGGGCTCGACCGGGGCATCCGCCCCAATGAGGACGAACGCGTACGCCGCTTCGTGCGCGCGTACCTGCCCGGCGGCGACGGACGCCTGCGCGAAGCGAAGGTCTGCATGTACACCAAGACGCCCGACGAGCACTTCATCGTGGACCGCCACCCGGCCCATCCCGGCGTGGTCTTCGCCTCGGCGTGCTCGGGGCACGGCTTCAAGTTCGCCAGCGTGATGGGCGAGGTGCTCGCCGACCTCGCGCTGAACGGGGTATCGCCGCAGCGCATCGGCTTCCTCTCGCTGGGCCGCCTCCAGAACGTGCCCGCCTAACATCGGCCCCATGGCCGTAAGCCCCACCTCGGCGCGCCAGGCGGAGCGCCTGCTCACGGTCGAAGAGGCGCTCGAGCGGATCCTGGCGGGCGTGCGGGCGCTCGATGCGCGCGAGGTGCCGCTCGGTGACGCGCTGGGCCGCACGCTGGCGCGCGACGTGGTCGCCGACCGCGACGTCCCGCCGTTCCGCAACTCGGCGATGGACGGCTACGCGGTGCGCGGCGCCGACGTCACCAGCGCGCCGGGGCGGCTGAGCGTCGTCGGATCGGTCGCGGCGGGCGGCGTGCCCGAGCGCGCCGTCGGGCCGGGGGAGGCCATGCGCATCATGACCGGCGCGCCCATGCCCGAAGGCGCCGACACGGTCGTGCGCGTGGAGGACACCGACAACGCCGACGACGTGGTGACCATCCGCGTCGCGACGCCCGAGGGGCTCTCGGTGCGCCAGGCCGGCGAGGACCTGCGCGCTGGCGAGACCGTGCTCACGGCGGGCACGGTCCTGCGCCCCGCCGAGATCGGGCTGCTGGCGTCGCTGGGCGTCGCGCGGCCATACGTCGTGCGCCGGCCGCGCGTGGCGGTGCTGTCGACGGGCGACGAGGTGGTCGACGTTACGGCCGTGCCCGGTCCGGGGAAGATCCGCGACTCGAACCGCCACTCGCTGTCGGCCGCGGTCCTCGCGGCCGGCGGCGAGCCGTGGCCTCGGCCGATCGTGCGCGACACGCCGGACGACCTGCGCCGCGCGCTGCGCGAGGCCGGCGAGGCCGACGCGATCGTCACCAGCGGCGGCGTCTCGGTCGGCGACCATGACTGGGTCAAGCCGGTCGTGAGCGAGCTCGGCACGATCGACCTCTGGTCGATCGCCATCCGTCCCGGCCGGCCGCTGGCCTTCGGCGAGCTGCGGGACGGCGAGCGGCGCGTGCCGGTCTTCGGGCTGCCGGGCAACCCGGTGTCGGCGCTGCTGACCTTCGAGCTGTTCGTGCGCCCCGCGCTGCTGCGCATGTCCGGACGCACCAAGCTCGACCGGCCCCGCACGCAGGCGCGCCTGCTCGACGAGATCGACAAGCCGGCGCACCTGCGCTTCTTCGCGCGCGGCATCCACGACCCGGCCGGCGGCACGGTGCGCACGACGGGCCCGCAGGGCTCGGGCATCCTGCGCTCGATGTCGCTCGCGAACTGCCTCATCGACGTGCCGGCGGGTCCGAAGCGCGTCGCCGCCGGCGAGACGGTCAGCGTCATCCTCACCGAAGCTCCGGAGGGTCGATGAAGAAGCTCACGCACCTGGACGAGCGGGGCGCGGCGCGCATGGTGGACGTCGGTGGCAAGCCGACGACGCAGCGGCGCGCGGTCGCGCGCGGCAGGCTGCGGCTCTCGCCCGAGACGCTCGCGCTGGTGCGCGACAGGAAGACGCCCAAGGGCGACGTGCTCGCGGCGGCGCGCATCGCGGGGATCATGGCCGCGAAGCGCACCAGCGAGCTCATCCCGCTGACGCATCCGCTTCCGCTCACCAGCGTTAGCGTGGAGCTCGAGCTCGAGGAGGGCGGCATCGCCATCGAGGCGAGCGCCGCGACGACGGCCCAGACCGGCGTGGAGATGGAGGCGCTGACGGCGGTCACCGTCGCGGGCCTCACGCTCTACGACATGCTCAAGTCGGTCGAGCGCGGCGCGCGTCTTACCGACATCCGCCTGGTCGAGAAGACCGGCGGGAAGAGCGGAGATGTCCACCTCGAATGAGCGTCGCCGTCCGCGCGGCCGTGATCACCGCGAGCACCAGGGCCGCGCGCGGGGAGCGCGCCGACGAGAGCGGTCCGGCCATGGCCGAGACGCTGCGCGGCGCGGGGATCGAGGTCATCTGGACCGACCTCGTGCCCGACGAGGTCGAGCGGATCGTGGCCTCGCTGCGCAAGGCTTTGCGCCGCGGCGCCAACCTCGTGCTCACGACGGGCGGCACCGGGCTCTCACCGAACGACGTCACGCCCGAGGCCACGCGGCGCGTGATCGAGCGCGACGTGCCCGGCATCGCCGATGCGCTGCGCGCGCGCTCGCTCACCAAGACCGCCCACGGGATGCTATCGCGGGGCGTCGCGGGAGCCGTCGGCAGCGCGCTGGTGGTCAACCTGCCGGGGTCGCCGCGCGCCGTGCGCGAGTCGCTGGAATTCCTGCTGCCCGCGATCCCCCACGCGATCGAGCTCCTGGCGGGCGAGAGCGGCGAAGGCGGCCACGCGCGCGGCCGGCAGCGGGAGGCCTAGCCGAGCCGTTGCCCGCATCCATCGTCTGCGTCGCCCCGCTGGGGTACGACGACATCGAGACCCCCCACGGCACGTATCGCCACCTCCTGGGCGGCTCGGCCTTCTTCTTCGGCCTCGCCGCCGCGATCTTCGCGCCGACCCGGATCGTCGCGGCCGTCGGGAGCGACTTCGACGCGCGCGACCTCGCGCTGCTGGCCACGCAGGGCGTCGATGTCAGCCGCGTCGCCCGGCTCGAGGGCCGGACGCACCACTGGTCGGCGAGGTATGCCGCGGACCTCTCGACGGCGGAGACCCTGGTCAACGACCTGGGCGTGATGGATGCGTGGGAGCCCGTCCTGCCCGAGCAGTGTCCGGGCGACCTTCTCTACATCGGCAGTCTCGGACCGCGCATCCAGGCGGCGGCCAGCCGCAGCGCGCAGCCCGGCGTCTTCACGGTCTTCGACACGCAGTCGCACTGGATCGCGCGGGATCGCGACGCCGTTCTCGAGGCCTGCACCAGCTGCGCGATGGCCTGCCTGAACGAGGACGAGCTGATGCAGCTCACGCGGGCCGCGACGATCACCGACGCGGCCGCGGCGCTCCTCGAAGGCGGGAACGAGGCGCTGGTCGTGAAGTCGGGAGCGCGAGGAGCGTCGCTGTTCCACCGGCAGGGGCAGGCTTTCTGCCCGAGCCTCCCGCCGGACGGGGTCGAGGACCCGACGGGCGCGGGTGACTCCTTCGCCGGCGGTATGGTCGGGCACCTGGCCACGCTGGAAGAGCGCGACTTCGCCGCGCTGTCCGAAGCGCTCGCATACGGCGTCGCCTGCGCATCGATCGCCGTCGGCAGGCCCGCCGGACGGCGCGCGCCGGGCTGGTCCATCACGGAGGTGCAGCGGCGGCGCCGGAAGCTGCTCCCGCAGCTGAGGACCGTCGCGTTCGGTCGGCAGGATGACTGACCGCGTGGACCGCCTGTTCATCGCCCCGCGCGTGCGGCAGGCCATGAGCGAGGGCCGCGCGGTCGTCGTGCTCGAGTCGGCGGTGATCTCGCACGGATTGCCGCGTCCGCTGAACCTGGAGACGGCCCGCGCGGTCGAAGCCCGTGTGCGCGCGGAGGGCGCCGTTCCCGCGACCATCGCGCTCGAGTCGGGACGTGCGGTGGTCGGGGCCGGCGACGACCTTCTCGAGCGACTGGCCCTCAGCGACCCGGTCGCGAAGATCTCGCTCAGGGACCTCGCGCCGATCCTGTCGCGGTCGGGGCCTGCACTGGGTGGCACGACCGTGGCGGCGACGGTCGAGATCGCCGCGCAGGCAGGGCTGCGGGTGATGGCTACCGGAGGCATCGGCGGCGTCCACCGCGGCGCGGAGCGCACGTCCGACGTCTCGGCCGACCTCGGCGCGATCGCGCGCAACCCCGTGTGCGTCGTCTGCAGCGGCGCGAAGCTGGTGCTCGACCTGGCGCGCACGCTCGAGGTGCTGGAGACGCTCGGCGTGCCGGTCGTCGGCTTCGGCACGGACGAGCTCCCGGCCTTCTACGTGCGCTCGAGCGGGCTGCGCCTCGCGTACCGCGTAGACGACGCCACGGCCGCGGCGCGCATCGCCCGCGTCCAGCTCGAGCGCGGCGCCGGTATGGTGCTCGCGGTCCCGGTGCCGGCAGAGCGCGCGCTGTCGCGGGATGAGGCCGAACGCGAGGTCGAGCGCGCGGTCG
>Ga0326597_10012716_pt1 | contig 11089 bp, 8 predicted proteins | sample RVTome_12_FD_203789 | JGI IMG/M metagenome (GOLD analysis project Ga0326597, IMG submission 203789) | Soil microbial communities from uranium-contaminated site in the Upper Colorado River Basin, Wyoming, United States - RVT100D185 | ecosystem: Environmental > Terrestrial > Soil > Contaminated >... | reverse complement strand
TGCAACATCCTGAGGGTGACCTGCATCGCCGATTGATGCAAAGTCAACTTACCCGGATCGAGTTCGCCCGCATACGGATAAGACTGTTGCGGGCCGATCTGGTAACTGACGCCGAACAGACGCCCCTCTTGATTGGCGAAGCGTAATGCGTCGAGCCAATTGATCCGCTGTTCATCGCCGATGAAGCCAATCCGTTGCAGGTTCCGATAGCGGTTCAGATACTGCGCGGTGATTGCGTTATCGTCCCTGGCTTTCTGCAGCTGCGCGCGCGCATTGCGCAGATTTCTCTGTTGCTGCGCCAGATCGCGCTTCGCCTTTGTCAGCGCGAAATCGATGTAGTATTGCAAACTGACGCCGATCACAACCACCGCGGCCAGCGTAACCAGCGGGGCCTTCAGTGCGCGCAGGACGTTCGGGTTCATATCGTTGGTTTCAACACCAGCAGCAATTCAAAATCAGCCTTGCCGGCGGGCGCGCTGCTGTCGGCGGTGCTACCGGATAGCGTGAGACTCGGGCTGACATTAAGCGGCACCCTGATGACTCTGACCTCTGCCACCTGCGGTTGTTCCGACAGCGCCGCGGCGAAGCGGGTGATGGATTCGTTCGCGGCACGGTAGTCGCCGCGAAACGGCCGCACTTCTCCATCGATCAGCCCGCTTTGCTGGCGTGCGCCGCCGGCCGGGCCCGGACCTTTCTTGGTCTTGGCGGATTTGCCGGGGTCCTGCTGCCCGATATCGGCGCGCCGGTACTTCCAGTCAAAGCTTTTCAACTTGATGTCCGGGTTTTGATCGAGCGCCTGGCCGAGTATCGTCATCATGGTTTCGGGGGAGCGCCTAAAGGCGACTATTTTTTGCGCGACCTCGACCGCGCGTTGCAGGTTCTCGGCGGAGGCCGGCGCTGCCGGAAACTGCCGCGCTGTTTCGCGGTACTGCGCCTGCAATTGCCCGACCTGCACCGCCGCGGTTGCGATGTCGGACTCGATATTGACGTTGGTATCGATGATCTGATACCAGGTGAATGCACACCAGGCTGCGATGGCCAGCGCGGTGACGCCGGCCAGTGCATAGATGCCAAGGCGCGCCCCGTGCATGCGGTAGCCGAACGTGACCTCGGCCGGCGCGAGATTGCTGTCCGGAGCGTGCGAGCCCAGCAGGTGCAAATACAGTGCGTCGGCCGACGAATCGAGCGCAGGTGCCGCGATGCCGAGGCGCGCGACGATTTCTGTGCGCCTCAAACGGCGGCACTCGATGTTCGGGTTGTCACGCGCAATAATGTCGGCCAGCTCGGGCAGCGTATCATCGCTGTCGACGATCAGCGCCGACAACGGCTCATCGAGCGTCATGACACGCAGCGCGTGCAGGTAGAGCCGCGTGTTCGAAATTTCCTCGGCGTAGCTCTTGATTGCCGGCGGGCCGCTGCTGTCGATGCGCACGAGCCGGCTCACGCGCAACTCCCCGTCGCGGAAGAAGGTCAGGCGCAGGCCCGAGCTGGTGATCGACACCAGCAGCACATTGGTCTGCTTGAGCTGCAGCCGTTCAACCAGTTCCTGGATCACCGTCGGCAGCAGGAAAATCCCGGCCACCGGCAATTCGCACTCGATCACCGCTTGCACCCACGCCGCGATCAGCTCCGGATTGGTGAGCGCGCAGAACAGGTAGCCGTCGTCGCGCCGATTGCCGGAGTCGCGGCCCCGCAGCTGCGCGCTGCGATACGGCGTGTTACGGTAATACTGCTTGAGTTTGCGGTTCACCATGTCGCTGCGATCGCTGCCGGTGCTGTGCGGCAGGGATTCGAAGCGGTAATCCTCCTCGACCGCGTCCACTATCATGTGCACTGGCAGGCGCCTGCGGATTGCCGCGAGATAGCTCTTGAAAGCACCGAGCCCCGCGTCGCCGTAAGCGAATATGGCGCACCCGGAAATGCGCCCGTTGAGCCAGCGCGCCGCGCTGACATGCCGGGCGGAAACGGTGATCAGGAGCTTATCCCCCGTGTCGGCGCTGCTGAACGAAAAACTGGGCCTGAGTCGCGCGGGCCAGTTCAAGCGCTTCGCGTCCGACACCATTGATCATTCCCCATTTGCGCGGTTCAGAATTTCAGATTCCCCAGAATATCATACACGGGGCCCAGCACCGCCCACATAATCAGCATCAGCATGCCGCCAAGCACCACGGTGAGCGCCGGCCCGATCATGGCCATCCCTTTGTCGACCGCGTCCTTGACGTCCCGGTTATAGAAATAGGTGACGTTGAGCAGCGCTTCGTCGAGCGCGCCGGTGGCCTCGCCGATGCGCATCATGCGGATCACCAACGGCGGAAAAATGCCCAGGTTCCCGAATGCTTCCGTCAGGCTCATGCCGGAACTGATCTGCTGGCCGGCGCGCATCAGGCCATCCGCGATCACGCGATTGGCGACGATATCCTCCGAGGTCTTGATCGCATCGATGACAGTGATGCCGGAGCGGTACATCAGGGCAAAGAAATTGCTGAAACGCGCCAGGATGATTTTCTGCAGGACGGCGCCGAGTACCGGCAGGTGCAGCTTGGTGTAATCCCCCCAATATTGCGCTTTCGGGCTCATGCGCAGCACGGACGCCGCCGCGACCGCGAGGAGAATCGGCAGCGCGAACACAAGCGGCCAGTAGTTGACGACGAAATCCGAGACGAAAATCAGCGCGCGGGTCTGCGGCGGCAGCACCAGGCCCATGGTTTTGAGCAGCGTCACCACCTGCGGCACCAGGAATACCAGCAAGAACATCATGACCGCGACCACCACCACCAGCACCACCGCCGGGTACATCATCAGCTGCTTGGCCCGTCCGGCAAGTTCGTCCTGCCATTTGAGGGATGCGGCGAGGCTTTCGAAAACGTCGGTCAGCCGGCCGGCCTGTTCGCCGGCGCGAACCAGGCTTACGAACACCTTGTCGAATACCTGGGGATGCTGCGCCATCGTCTGCGACAGGACACTGCCGCCTTCCATGTTCTCGATCAGCGTCGCCAGCACCTCGCGAAAGCGCGGGTTTGCGGCTGAATCGCGCAGGTCGCGGATGCCTTCGAGCAGCGGGATGCCGGAGCGCGTCATCTGCTCCATGTCGAAGCAAAACGCGATCAGGTCGCGGCGGGTGATCCGGCTGCCCATGCTGAAGCCGCCGACGTTTTTCTTGACTTCTCTGAATGTGATCAGGTCAAGACCCATGCGGCGCAGCCGCTGTTCGAGGTCGACGTCGTTCACCGCATCGAGCTCGCCGCGCGCCGGGCGTCCGGTCTTGTCTATGGCCCTGTATTTGAATGCGGGCATGGTTTAATTACTCACCGCTAACCAAACCTTCCCGTCAGGTCGATCGCGCGCGCGACCTCGGCGAGATTGGTGGTGCCGTCGAGCACGCGCGCGATGCCTTCCTCGGCGAGCGGCCGGAAGTTGTTGGCGAGCGCCGCGGCGCGCAGCTCTTGCGCGGTGGCGCGCCGCGCCACCAGCTCGTCGAGGTCGACATCCATCACCAGCAGCTCCATCACCGCGCAGCGGCCTTTATAGCCTTTGTTGCTGCACCTGGCACAGCCGACGGGGCGGTAGATCTCGCTCGTCTTTTCAGCCGCTGCGCCGAGAATCTGGCGCTCCTCGGGCATCGGCACATAGGGCTCCTTGCAGTGCACGCACAGCACCCGCACGAGCCGCTGCGCGATGACGCCGATGATGTTGCCGGCCATGATGCCGGGCGCGATACCGATGTCGCTCAGGCGCGGGAACACGCCGAGTGCGGAGTTGGTGTGCAGCGTCGAGAATACCTGGTGTCCGGTCATGGCGGCGCGGAACGCCATTTCCGCGGTATCGCGGTCGCGCATCTCGCCGACCAGGATGATGTCCGGGTCCTGGCGCATCATCGAGCGGATGCCGTTGGCGAAGTCCATGCGCACCGCATCGTTGACCGAAGTCTGGCGCATCAGCGTCACCGGATATTCGACCGGGTCCTCGAGCGTCATGATGTTGACGGTTTCGTCGTTGACCTGCGCCAGCAGCGAATACAGCGTGGTGGTCTTGCCGCTGCCGGTGGGTCCGGTCACGATCAGGATGCCCTCGGGGCGCGCCAGCATCAGGTCCAGCTTGGTGAGCGTCGGCTTGGCGAGGTTGAGCTTGTCGATGCTGATGATGGACTTCTCGCGGTCGAGAATTCGCAGCACGATGTTCTCGCCATGGATCGTCGGGTGCGTTGAGACGCGAAAGTCGATCGGCCGGCCGTTCAGCGTCAGCGACAGGCGCCCGTCCTGCGGCGCGCGGGTCTCGGCGATGTTCATGCCGCTGATGACCTTGACGCGCACCGTGAGGCCCGGCAGGTAGGTCTTGTGCAGGCTGCGTACCGTCTCGAGCACGCCGTCGATGCGGTAGCGGATGCGCAGGAATGCGTATTCCGGCTCGAAATGGATGTCGGACGCGGCGCGTTTTACGGCGTCGACCAACAGCGCGTTGACCAGCCGCACCATCGGCTGGGTGTATTCGGCGCCGCCGGCCTGCAGGCTGCCGTAATCGATCTCGCCGGTCGAGATCTCCTGCAAAATGCCGTCCACCGACAGCTCGTGGCCGTAGAACTGGTCGATATAATCCTCGAGCTGCGCTTCGCCGGCAAGGTGGGTCTTGATTTCGACGCTGGGCCCGAGCATCGCGCGCAGCTGGTCGAACGCGACGACGTTGAAAATCTCGGGGGTGGCGAGGCTGAGCACGCGCCGCTCCACGTCATAGGCGATCGGCAGCATCCGGTGGCGCCGCGCGAAATCCTGCGGTATCAGCTTCAGCGCTTCGTGGTCGGCCACCACATGCGCGAGGTCGATGGCTTCCTGGCCGACGGTGCGCGCCATGATGTCGCGGATCGCCGCCTCGGTGATGAAGCCGAGACGCACCAGCATGCGGCCGATCGGGATGTTGTTCTGTCTCTGCTCGGCGAGCGCAATGCCGAGCTGGTCGGGCGAGAGCAACCCCTGCTGGACGAGCAGCTCGCCTAGACGCAGCTTTTTGCGTTGTTCAGCCATCTGGAGTCATTTGCCGTCTTGAGTGCTCCTAACGCTGTACTCTGAGAGATTGCCGTTTTTCACTCCTTTGCCTGGCAAATAGCTGCGTACCACTCAACTCAACATGCTGACTCAAACTTCGAGGCGATAATTTTTGCCGCGACGCCCACTCTGCCATGGGTTGTGACCCTTTGCCGCAAAGACTAGCATTGCGCGTAACGATGAGCAAGGGCGATTCAGGCCGCGGCCTTGTCCAAACCGTGCTTGAGAGCGGCGGCGAACAACTCCAACCGGTTGGCGACGCCGAGCTTTCCGTAGATGGCAGTGAGGTGGTTGCGCAGGGTACTCTCGCTGATGTGCAACATCTTCGCGACCGCCACGGCATTCGCGCCGGGGTTGGTCGCGATGGCGACGATGATTCTTCTCTCGCCAGAGGTCAGGGTTGATATCTTGCGGCGCTCCGCATCGGGATCTTCAGCTGCGCCCTTGCGAGAAAGCTCAACAAAAATCCTGCCGGTGGCGATGCGATCCAGCCAGAGCTGCCCTGCGTGAATTTTTTCTATCGCCGTCAGGATCGTCGCGGCCGATTCCTCCTTCTGAATGATACCCCTGGCGCCGGCAACCACGGCGTTGTCAAGTGCGGATGACGTGCGCAGTCCGGTCAGAACCAATATTTTCGCTTTTGACCTGGCAATCAGTCCGGGTATCGCATCAAGCCCATTTTCCTCGCCGAGGTCCAGGTCGAGCACGATCACGTCGAGGGGCGCCTTGCCCACCAGATCAAGGGCCTCGGCGCAGTTCGTGGCGCTCCCGACCACTTCCATCCTGGGCTTTTCGCTGTTGATCAGCTTTTCCAGCCCCCACAGCACGGTGCGATGATCATCAACGAGCAAGCCCCGGATGGGTGTGGGCTTCTGTGCGGACACGAAAATAGGCCGTTTACATGGGGAGCGTTACGCGTACGACAGTATAACCGTCCGGGCTTCGCTCAACAAAAGTCGTCCCGGCGAGCGTCCGTGCCCGTTCATCAATGGATCGCGGCATAAAGTCGCCCGTAGCCCCCGGGTCATTTCCCGCTTCGTTTCCAATTTTCAGCAGCAGATCGGCGTCTTCGCAAAGAATGGATACAAATCCGCGCTTTGCCGAGGTATGGCGGAGGATATTGCTCAGGCCTTCAAAAATTATCTGGAAGGCCTCTGCCGCCAACCGCGCCGCTTAGACGGGGGGAAATGTCACTCTTTGTCTCGACACGAATTCCGTAGAATCGCTCAAAGCGTTCCGCCTGTTTCTTCACGGCCATTATCAGGAACTCGCCGGGCAGCGTCGTTTTGTCTCTGAGCGTTGCTACGTACGTGCGCAAATCGCGTACCGACCCCATATCGTCACTTCCAGAGTCAAGTCCGCAGACCGCGCACCCACTCGATCTGCCTTGGCAAGCACACGGTTTTCAAGTCGTAGCGCTGCCGCGCGAACGCTCTTGCTTCCTTGCCCAGCCGCGCGCGCTCTGATGGTTGCTCGAGCAGACTCAATACTTTCTCGGTCAATTCGGCCGGGTTGAAAAAATCGACCAACCGCCCCGTATGATCGGGCTTGATCGCCTCATGCAGTGGTTTGGTATCGCTGGCGACAATGGCACAGCCCGCGCTCATGGCCTCCAGGAGACTCCACGATATTACGAACGGGTAAGTCAAGTACACGTGAACGGTGGACAGCTGCAGCAATGAAATGAAATGCTGGTACGGGATTTTCCCCAGAAAATGCACGCGTGCCGGATCGATCCGGTCCTTGATCTCATCGAAAAAAATGTCCTTCCACTTCTGTCCTGCGGGCGGTCGTGCGCCGTAGCCCACATCATCGCCGCCCACGACCAGCACGCGCGCCTCGGGACGCGCAGCCAGAATCCCCGGAAGAGAACGCATGAACGTATGATAGCCGCGATAGGGCTCCAGGTTGCGGTTGACGAAAGTGATGATTTCATCGTCGCGCGTCAGTTTCAGATTGCCGTTCAGCGTCAAACTCACCGCCGGGTTCGGTGCGATGGCATCGCAGTCGATGCCGTCATGCACCACGGTGATCTTGCTGCGAAAAGATGCCGGGAAAGTGCCGGCCTGCCAGTGGGTGGGGGATATGCCCGCATCGGCGATTTCAAAGTGCAGCAGGTTATTGAGGTTCTTCAGCCGCAGGCGGCAGACCTCGCCGGGGTCTTGCGCCGGAAACTCGGGATCAAACCCCACATCCACCCCTTGCGCGTGGTAGAAGAATTCGCAGTAGATGCCGAGCTTGGCATGCCGCCAGACATCCTTCAGAAACAGGCTTTCGCCCCAGCCCGGGTGGGCGACGATCACATCGGGCGTGAAGCCTGATTCGCGCAGCGCCAGTGCCGCCCGAAAGGCCGCCTCGGCCCGGATTGTCTTGGTCTCGAAATCACTCACCCAAGGGTGGACGTTGGGTGTGGAACCCCGCCCAGCCTGGTAGCTCACCAGACGCACACCCTGCCACACAGCCGGTGAATTCTTCCGCATCGTGAACGCCGCCACCTGATTGCCGGGATCGGCGGCAAGAGTGGGCGCCAGATGTTTGAACTGGCCGGGAAAGTTTTGATGGACGAACAGAATGCGCATGGTTCTGCGGCAAATTATCCAGTCCCCGGACGCGCCAAGTCAAACGCGCCCTGCGCTCGTAATCCGCGATTGACCGCGGCTGCCAGGCTCAGAGATACTTTATAATTCCACTTCAAGCGTTATATTATTTTCGGTGCGCTTGCGCACCCTCCAATTGATGCTTTCTTTGAAAATGCAAATACGCAGAGCGGCTTGGGTCACGGTCATGTTCTTGGCAGCTTGCGCGCAAACTGGCCTGGCGCTGGCCCAGATTGGCATGAGCGCGCCGACACCGGCCGCCGTGCTGGAGGATGAACCGCCGGCGCTGCGCCGTCTCATGCGACAGGCGAACGAGCTGGAGGCAGCCGCTGATACGGACGACAACGCCTGGCAGGCCGCTGTGCTTTATTGCCAGGCCGCTCGCTCGGGCAGCACCGAAGGGCAATACCGGCTCGGCATGCTCTATGCCTTTGGCCGAGGCGTGCCCGGAAGCCGGCCGCTCGCGGCCGCCTTGTTCTCGCTGGCGGCATCGCAAGGCCATGCCCGGGCCGGCCGGATGCTCGACAACATCGAGCTAACCTCGGTCGAGCTACCCGCCTGCGTCACCCACGCGCAGCTGCCGGAAAAAGCACCCGCGCCCATCCTCCGCGCTCCGCAGCCCGACTCAGCAGCCAGCTCGCAGATAGACAAGTTTCTGCGATCCCTGCCGGCCCACAAGCGCTGGGTCATCCCGCTGACCATCACGCTGAGCACGTGGTATGAGCTCGACCCCAAACTGGTGCTTTCCGTCATCGCTGCGGAGTCCAACTTCGAAACCGGCGCACGGTCGCCCAAGGCAGCCATGGGCCTGATGCAATTGATCCCCGACACCGCCGAGCGCTTCAATGTGCGCAACGCCTACGACGCCACCGAGAACCTGCGCGGCGGCATGCGCTACCTGCGCTGGCTGCTGTCGTACTACCGCGGCGACATCGTCTATGCCTTGGCCGCCTACAACGCCGGCGAAGGACAGGTGGACCGCTACCAGGGCGTGCCGCCTTTTGCTGAAACGCGTGCTTACGTGCAACGGGTAATCGATTTGTATGGGGCTGTGCGCCACGCTTTTGACGCAAGCCTCACGGCGGCTTCGCCCTGGCTGGCAACCGGGGCACGCTGAGTCGCGCCCCTCATGGCGGCGCGTGTGGTAGCAAACGACTAAGGCTGGGGCTTGGGCGCCGGGGTACTGACCGGACGCGCGGGACGCGCGGGACGCAGCCGCAACGCTTTTTCAACAGCCTTGGCTTTGTCGACGACCATCAGATCCAGACCTTCAGCCGGGCAGCGCGCCAGCACATCCTCGCCTTTCGCTTCGACTTCCGGCGGGACATTCGGCTCGACCGGCTTGACGTTGAGGGCCGCCAGCAGATCGCCGGTGGCGGCCTGCACCCGCGCATAGGCGATGTCCAGATCGCGCTCACCGTTGGTATAGGCGCGGCGGGCCTGGAAATATTCGTTTTCAGTGTCCAGCAGATCGAGCAGTGTGCGCTGGCCAATATCAAACTGGTTGCGGAAAGCCTGGCGCGCCTTGTCCGTGGCGAGCTGGTGCTGGTCGAGATAATTCAACTGCTCGTTGAGCTTGTTGACATCATTGAGCGCAATCAGCAGTGTCTGCCGGATATCGCGGCAGACCTTGTCGCGCGTGTCCTTGGCCACGTTGACGTTCTGCGTATACTGGCTGACGCGCGACTCATCGCGCTTGCCGTTGAATAAGTTGAAGCGCATCGTCAGTTCGGCCGTATTGCTCTCGACCCTGCCGATGGTGCCGCCCAGATCATGTCCTTGGTCATGCTGGAGCCGTAAGTCGAACCGGGGATAGAAAGCAGCCTGGCGCACTTTGACGTCGGCCTGCGCTGACTGGATGTTTTCCATGGCTGCCAGCAGCAGCGGCGACTTGTCGAGCGCCTTCTTGATCCCGGCAATCGGGCTGGCAGGCAGATTCGCAGAAAGCGGTTTGGGCTGCTCGACCAGATTCGCCGGCTTTTCTCCGACGATACGCTGGAAACGCGCGCTGACGTCATGGAGGTTCGAGAGTTCGGTCAGCAGATTGGATTCGGCCAGGGCGAGGCGACCGCTCGCGGTCTCGAGGTCTACCCCGCGGCTCACGCCCTGCTTGGTGCGCTCGCTGATCTGGTCATACACCAGCTTGTGCTGGGCGTAGTTTTCCTCGGCGTATCCCACCAGCCTCTGGTAACGCAGCACGTCGTAGTATGCCCGCACGGCTTCGAGGGCCGCGGCGCTGGAAATATCGAGCAGTTCGAAGTAGCGGACACGGCGCGCGAGGTCCAGTCGCTTGACGTCATTGGCCGTGGCAAAACCGTCGAACAGCATCTGGCGCAAGACCAGGCTGACGTTGTCGGAGGTGTAGCTTTGGGCGGTGAGAGGCAACGTATCGGCCAGACGCGGCGTCCTGCCTTTCGTTGCATTGAGATCCAGTGTCGGCAGATAGCCGCCGAAGGAAACATCGCGCTCATGACCTGCGGCACCAAACGCGTGCCACTTTGCCAGCACTTCCGGATTTTTCAGGATCGCTTTGGATGCAGCGTCCTGGAGAGACATTCTTTGCTGAGCGGCAACTCCGCTCGCCATGGCAATCAATGCCGCAGCGACGCACCATTTCATTTTTCGCGCCACCATGCTTAGTTCCCCGGAGCCCCCGAATGGCTTTGCACTTTCAGATTTATTTTTCCAAACAAGCATTTCTAATCACTTTATAAAACAAATCTAGTGGTAATTCAAGAGTTGCTTGAACCCTGCATACCGGGCTGTTGTTGAAAAACAACAGCGTCAATATATTAGCATTCTATAATATAGTAGCCCGCTCCCGGACAAAAAAGATAGCGCCGCGTACTAGGCTAAGTTTTCCAATCCGTGTCCCGTTGCGCGCCAATTTACTGACACGCCATTCTGTTCCCTGTAATATCTCTCGGTCCGCCCATAGACCACATCCTCGATCATCAAACGTACCTGCCGCAGCCCATCATGACTTTTCGCGCCGTCGTCGCGCTGCTGGCCGTTTGCGTCTGGCTGATACAGCAGGCGGCGGGTTTCATCAATTTCGACCAGTTGCAGCAAACGGCGGCAAAGCGCTACGGCCCCCAGGCCGCCGCCGCGATGCGTGACTGGCAGGCGGCACTTGAGGACGTCAGAAAATCGAGCGAAAGAGAAAAGCTCCAGTTCATCAACGCCTATTTCAACGGCCGGGTGGTTTTCGTCGACGATCAGACCGCTTGGGAAGTCAACGACTACTGGGCCACGCCGCTGGAATCGCTGTCGGTCGCAAAAGGGGACTGCGAGGATTACACGATCGCCAAGTATTTTTCGCTCAAATACTTGGGCGTGCCGGTATCAAAACTGCGCCTGACCTATGCCAAGGCTCGAATCGGCGGCCCCGCCAGCACCATCACCCAGGCCCATATGGTGCTGGCGTATTACTCTTCGCCGGATGCCGAACCCCAG